>Ga0265314_10001974_pt1 | contig 21795 bp, 15 predicted proteins | sample 4126metaG_FD_203106 | JGI IMG/M metagenome (GOLD analysis project Ga0265314, IMG submission 203106) | Rhizosphere microbial communities from Carex aquatilis grown in University of Washington, Seatle, WA, United States - 4-1-26 metaG | ecosystem: Host-associated > Plants > Roots > Rhizosphere >... | reverse complement strand
GCAGCAGTAGTTGGAACGATAAAAACACGTTGTTTGGATAGTTTTTTCTCGCCAATTCCTTCAGCCACTTGCGATCTCGAGTGCTCCCTTTCCACCATTTCGAGGCTAAACCTTAAATTGAAACCCACTCAGCCACCAGCACGAAACGGACGAAGGAAGGAGGCACTCATCCCCCAAATGCTCGGCCCATTGGATTCAATTACTTCTTGGGTTCGTTTTGTCGTGGACGGTTTTCGCGCCCTAAACCAGCACGCCCGATTCGCCCGCGCCGCTCGAAGCTTCGCCCCGCTGCTTTTCGAGGTACATCCGCTGATCCGCTACCGCCAGCAACGCCTCGGCATCCCCTCCGTCGGCCGGATAATACGCCACGCCCACGCTGATGCCCAGGCACGCCGCGCGCACCGTTTCGTAGCCCGCTTCCGCCACCGCGCTGGTCAGGCTTTCCACCTTGTTGCGGACCGAGTCAGGTTCCTGACCGGGCAGCACCAGCACGAACTCATCTCCGCCCAGCCGCGCCACCGTATCGTATTCCCGGCACTGCATCCGCAGGGCTCGCGCCACCGCCCGCAGCACACGATTGCCTTCCAGATGGCCGTGCCGGTCGTTGATCTGTTTGAAGCCGTCCAAATCGCACACCAGGACCGCGATCGTTTGACCCGTGCGCTGGGCGCGCGAAAGTTCCGAATCCAGGTGCAGGAACAGCGATCGCGCGTTGGGCAGCTCGGTGAGCATGTCCGTCACCGCCGAGCGCTCCACCTGGCGATACTTGAGGGCGTTTTCGACGGCCACGGCAACCTTGGTGGCCGCCGCCGAAAGGATCCGCAAATGGTCCTCGGTGAATGCGTTCTTCTCCCGCGCGTACAGGCACAGAACACCCGCCACGCCGCTGAATCCTTCCAGCGGAATCGCCAGGCCCGATCGCAACGAAGTGGCCTTATCGAGACCCGGACGGTTCGAGTGATCCATGGGATCTTCGTTCAGCAGGGCCGTCGCGGTAGCCGCGGCCCGGCCGCAAATCCCTTCGCCCCACGCGACCACGCCCGATCCCACGTGCTCGCAATCCAGTCCCGTGGCGAACTCCGCCTCCAGGCGATCTTCGCGGCGAATATAAACCGCCAGCGTGTCGTGCGGGCACAGTTGTTTCACATGCTGGGACAGCACGGAGAAGGTTTCTTCCAGACTGAGGGAATTACCCAGATCCTGCGCCAGCGCGAACAGCTGCTGCACTTCCTGGCGCGCGGCGGCAATAGGAGACGCAACGGGAGAAATCCCTGCGTCCGGTTGAGCAGGAAGAACCGCATCGTCATCCCGGTGTTCCAGCTCACGATAATAGTTCGCCAGGATCTCGATCACTTTCGGGTCGAAGCTTTTCCCGGCCTCCGCGTGCATATGCCGGATCGCTTCTTCGAGTGGGTAAGCGCGGCGGTAACCGCGCGTCGAAACCAGGGCGTCCAGGCAATCCACCGCCGCCAGAATGCGGGCGCCCAGCGGAATCTGCTCGCCTCGAAGCCCGGCCGGATATCCAGTGCCGTCCCACTTTTCGTGACTGGACCGCACGATCGGCGCCACCGGATACGGAAACCCGGCCTGCTCCACGATCTGCGCGCCGGCCGCCGGATGGATTTTCATTTTGTCGAACTCGGCTTTGGTCAGCGGCCCGGGCTTGGAGAGAATGTTTTCCGGAACCGCGAGCTTGCCCACGTTGCGCAGCAGTGCCGCTGTGCGCAGCGCCAGAAGATCCGTATCCCCAAGTCCCATTTGCCGGCCGATCTCCAGCCCGTCGCTCGACACGCTCCGCCGATGCTTGCGATGTTCCGGATCGCGGCCCTCGATCGCCACCGCGAGCGATTCGATCACGCGGAAGTGCAGCGCGCTGAACTCTTCGATCCCGCGACGCTCCTGTTCGATCCGCTCCAGGTACAGCTTATAGGCGTGGACCATCCAGTAAAGCATCGGGACCACCAGCAGAGTGATCTGCCAGCCGTTATGGCGGTCGGCAATAGTCAACAGACCGGCCGCGCTGCCGCCGGCGACGTAATGCGGAAAGGTCCAGAAGAAAGATTGTTTCCAAACTCGCGCATTGAACTTAGCCAATGCGAGGCTGCTCACGATGAAGTAGACGATTGCCGCCAGAACCATCAGCAGAGGCGAAGAGACGCCGGCTTCGCTGGTGGGAACGTGATACGTGGCGTATGCGGCGCCGGTTGCCAGCATCGAGATTGCTCCGAACAATGCCGTCGCCGTCCAGCTGGGACGAGGCCGGGTCCGCACCGCGCTCTCCACCAGGGCGCTCAGGCAGGCGATGGCCACTGTCAGCGGCCAGCTCAGCACCGCCATGGAGAGCAACACGACGAAGAAGCGCACCGAGAGGCGAGTCCCCAATCCGCGCAGCCGGACTTGCAGGAATCCAGCCATAACGGCTAGAACGGTCCAGACGACGATTGGATACAACGATACCGACTGAGGCGTAGGCACAGTGACGAGCTTCCTGGGGCAAGTCGCTCGCCAATAACGATCTGTTTCGATAAGTTCCGCGCTGTCGTGGAGTTCCGCCAAAAGGTCGTAAGGCCCTTGGCGCCTTAGTACATACGCCGTCACGAGACAATTCGTCCCGCGAGATATGGACACTTTGTCAATGCCGATGGCTACCGGTAAGTCAACTCCGAAAGTATTTCAGCTACGGCATGCGTCGCGAACGGAATGCTACCAATCAATTCCACGGCTGTGTTGCCGGACGCACGCCTTCAATCGTGCAATATACCTACGCCTCCATGGCTAATTCTCAGAAGGCTTCTCCACCTTGTCGATGACCATGACGTCGACGGGCGCCCTGGTTGGTTCCAGCCTCAATCCGAGCTGCTGCTGGAAGGCGGCGAACAGACCCGGAGCGGCATCGGGATTGTCGGCCGCGGGAGCTGGAGGGCCACCTAGAAGCGCCACCTGAGCAGGATCGGGGGTGAAGTTCAGGGTGAAGTCGTATCTTTCCGAAAGGCCTGTCTGGTCCACCACAGGTCTGTCCATGGAGTTTTGCAACACGGCGGTGAATTGCGACATGGGCGAGTTCCTGAAGGCCATGATCATTCCGGATGGATTTCGTCCAAAATTCCATCCGGGAATGCCCTTGGGATCGTCCTGGCTTTTGGTAAGTTTCGCGCCGGTTTTGGCGAGCCGTATCGCGTACACCGGGAGCTCTCTCTTCTCGAAATGGAATTTGAGCTGGAAACGATCGGCCAGCAGCTTCTGAATCATCACCTTCATCTGGTCAACGTTCGGCTGGCCCGGCGCATCGGGCTTTCCCGCCATGTCGAATTTGTCCGATTCGGTCCAGGCGGGTCCGCCGGTCAGCTGCTTGTTATGGAGCCAGTAAGCCAGGTTGATCAGAGCGTGCACCGTCACGTTCGTTGTGATCACTTCGGCGCCTCTCAACGTAATGATCTGCTCCGGATGGGCAGGATCGCTCGGCCTGATCGTGGCCACTTCGAACGCCGGATTCGCATCCGGCGCCATCCGTTTCGGCGGAGGCGGAGGTTCAGGAATCGCCCAGGCGGTCTCGGGAGTGGCGCGCGCCAGGTTCAGGGGCAGCTGCGCGCCCTGGGTAAACGTCCCGGCGATCGAGTTTCCGTCCGCGTTCAGCTTTCCTTCATAGGTGCCGGCCATGGAGGGAATGGTCATTTTCACGGTCGATCCGTCTTTTGTGATCGTGGTGGCGATAGGCGGCGATGGCTGGTCGGCGGTGTAGAGCGTGGCCTTCAGCTTGTCATCTTCCAGCGCGATCTTGAACACGAGGCGCACTTTTCGCTGGCCGACCTCCAAAGTGCCCTGCCAGCTACCGGTTAGATTCTGGGCTTTCAGCGCGGTTCCCTGCAATGCCGCGAGAGCCACAAGCCACAACGTCAACTTTTTCATCGACGACCTCCGGTTTCGTTCGCTGATCCAATAGAGATGATGTCACGGACGCGTTGGCTCAGCAACGGGTCGTCAGCCTTCGCCGCCTAGATGCAAGCGAAAAGAGAAGGACAGAGTTGGTCTTCGCAAATGGATACGGCCTTTGGTGGAGGAAAAGACTTCGGGCCAGGTCCAACTCCTGAGTCGCCGTCAGGCTCAAGCAGCAGTCAGCAGGGGAGGCAGGCTCAAAACGTGGTGCGTTATACTACCAGCCAACCCGAAACACGGGCAGGTAACATGGCCGACGTTAACAGAATGGAACGCACCTGGTTGTGCAGCGTGCTTTTCATGGATATCGCGAAGTACTCATCGCAGTCGGTGGAACTGCAGATGAAGTGGAAGAGCCGGTTCAACGGCTATTTGGCGGAAGCGATCCGGGAGGTGCCTGAAAGCGAGCGCGTCATCCTCGATACCGGGGACGGCGCGGCCATCTGTTTTCTCGGCGCTCCGGAAGCAGCCATGTTCGCCGCGCTCCAGCTGTGCCGTTCTTTCGCTTTAGACGCGCGGGAGCAGCAACCCGGATTGCGGGTCCGGCTGGGGATCAATCTGGGCCCGGTCAAGCTGGTGAAGGATATCAACGGAGCCCTGAACGCGATCGGCGACGGAATCAATGCCGGGCAGCGGATCATGAGCTTCGCCCAGGAGAACCAGATCCTGGTGTCGCAGTCTTTCTTCGAAGTGGTGAGCCGTCTTTCCGATGACTACAAGCAACTGTTTGAGCTGAAGGGAGTCGAGAAGGATAAGCACGTCCGCGAGCATACGGTCTATCACCTGACGCCGCCCGGGTCGGAAAAACCGGCGCCCACGGTTACGAATGCGGATGGGCACGCGATCCCCTCGACGCCGCAGCCTGCCAGCAGCGCCGAGAGCTCATCGACTCTATGGGTGGTTGGCGGCGTAGCAGTCGTCGTTCTTGCGGCGGCGGGAGTTTGGCGCTTCTATGGAGCATCGGCTCCGGCGGCACCTTTCGCGACGGTTACGCCCGCGGTGCAGGATCAACCCAGCGTTCCGAATCCTGAGCCTCCGGCGAAGGCAGCCACACCGGCTCCGTCACCGCAACCCAAAGCGGAACCCAAGGCGGTCGCGACATCCGCGCCGGCATCCTCGAAGCCACCTTCGGCGGATGCCCTGGCGGCGTATGACGAAGGCATCCGTCTGATCGATGAGGACAAGGCGGCGGAGGCAGTGCGCCGTTTCGACGACGCCATCCGCGCCAAGCCGGATTATATCGACGCCTACGTGGGCCGCGCCGAAGCCCGGCGGATCCTGCAGCAGTACGACTTGAGTCTGGAGGACTGCAACAAAATCGTTCAGCTCAAGGCCGACGACGCCAGAGGCTATAACTGTCGCGGGTTCGCCCGCCAGTTGCAGAAGCAATTTGAGGCGGCGCTGCCCGATTTCAATGAAGCGATTCGCCTCAACCCGAACTTCGCAATCGCCTACGAGCACCGCGGCACCACTTACAACCTTCTTGAAAAGTACGATCGCGCCGTGGAGGATTACAGCCAGGCACTGCGCGTCGCGCCGCGGAATCCCATCTTCTATATAAGACGCGGCAATGCTTATAGCAACCTGAAGCAGTACGACAAGGCGATTCGCGATTACACCGAAGTGATCCGGCTGGAGCCCAATAACGCGAATGCGTACCGGCTTCGTGCCTTGGCGGAGGAGGCGTCGGGTGACGCCGCCGGGGCTGCCGCAGATCGCGATCGGCGGAAAGAAAACCGGAAGAACAAATCCAAGTAGACTCGCAGATGCTCTGTCGTTAAGGCTGCTAAAGACTTCGCTTGACTGCTAGCCGTTATCATGCTAAATAATTAGCATGGTTGCGCGCGCTGCTGAGATTCCCGTATTGCTCTGCGTGTTGGCTGTGATGGGAGCGGGGCAAAGCCCGCAATTCGAAGTGGCTTCGGTGAAGCCGGTGGATCGTTCGAAGCTGGGCAATGCGATCCAGATGAACATCGGCACCGTGCGGCGCGAAGAGGTCACGTTCGGCAACGCGATGTTGAACGACTGTATCCGGTTCGCGTACGGCATGGCATCCGACACACAGATCGCGGGCCCGGATTGGATCAAGTCGCTGGAATTCCTCTATGACGTCATCGCCAAAGGAGCGCCCGGTACGTCGCGCGAGCAGCTTCAGGCGATGATGCAGACGCTGCTGGCGGAGCGCTTCAAGCTGGTGACGCATCGCGAGCAGAAAGAGATGTCGTATTTCGCGCTGGTGCCTGCGAAAGGTGGGCCGAAGATCCAGCCGGTTAAGGAATTTCCGGATGGTTTTCGGGGCACCACGTCTGGAGGGCGCATCAACAGCATCCTGCAGATGCCGATGCTGGCGTATTTGCTCTCGCGGTTCGAGAGGGATCGGCCGATCATCGATCAAACCGGTCTCCGTGGAATGTACGAAGTGAAGCTCGAGTGGACATTGGAGCAACTTCAGAACACCGATGCTGCTCCCGGGCCGTCGCTGTTTACAGCGCTCAACGAGCAGCTCGGGCTGAAATTGGAAGCGCGTAAAGGACCGGTGGAGATTCTTGTGGTGGACAGCGCGGAGAAAGTTCCTACAGAGAATTAGATACGCTGGCTGTAGTGAAAAGCTACCGGAAAGAGTTGTGGTTCGAGGTGCCCACGCGGCGGGCGTTTATCAACATCACGCCCCAGGTGGAGACGTGCCTTAAGGAAAGCGGCGTGCGCGAAGGACTGGTGCTGGTCAATGCCATGCACATCACCGCCAGCGTGTTCATCAACGATGACGAGCGCGGTCTGCACCAGGACTACGAGAAATGGCTGGAGGCGCTGGCTCCCCACGAACCCACGTCGCAATATCAGCACAATCGCACCGGGGAAGATAACGCCGACGCGCACATGAAGCGCCAGATCATGGGCCGCGAAGTGGTGGTGGCGGTCACCGCGGGCAAGCTCGACTTCGGCCCGTGGGAGCAGATCTTTTACGGCGAGTTCGACGGCCGGCGTCGAAAGCGCGCGCTGGTAAAAATCATAGGAGAATAACATCAGGAAGGGGCAGATGGGCAAAATCAAGTTGGTTTTTCTTGCTGCAATCGTCTTCTTTCTTGTGATCGTGGCTGTGGCGATGGCAGCCCCTCAGTCGTCTTCCGTCTCACCGACGTTTCAAGCCAGAACGAGGCTGGTGGAAGTGGACGTGATCGTCCGGGATAAAAACGGTCCTGTAATGGGGCTGAATCAGGACGATTTCACCCTCCTGGATGACGGTAAGCCGCAGAAAATCTCCGTTTTCGCTGTTAAAGGGACGCAAAGCTCGCGGCAGGCGGCTGTTCCGCTGCCTGCGGGCACGGTTTCGAACCGCGTGACCCGAAACGGCCAGGAGGCGGCCAGCTCAACGGTTGTGCTCATAGACCGGCTCAACACGTCGGTAGAGGATCAGCAATATGCCAACCGGAAGATCGTGAAGTTTCTGGAGACGCGCCGCAGTCAGGATAAGATCGGCATTTACACCTTCGGGACCGATGTGCGCGCAGTTCAGGATCTGACGGACGATCCGGAGCGGCTGAGCCGCGCGATCAATAGTCTGAAGCCGCGGAGCGCCAAAAAGAGGACGCTGGACGTCCCGGGCGAATATGAGAAGCGGGAAGGCGAGATGGAGGGCCAGGGACATGCGCTTGATGAATATAAATCGCTCGCGCTTGCCGATCAGGTGCTCAGCACCAAGCATGCTCTTCAAGCGATCGCCGCGCACTTGGCGAAGGTGCCAGGCCGGAAGAGTCTGATCTGGGTGACGGACAGTTTCCCTTTGCTCAGGCAAACCGACCACGGGACTGAGGACTACTCGCAGGATATGAAAGAGGCTGCGCAAGCTCTCGATGACGCTAACGTGGCTCTTTACGCCGTGGATGCACGCGGTCTGGTTGTCGGCAGCATCATGGGCCGCCCCAGACCCTGGGGCCTCAACATGCCTGGAATAGACACCATGAACACCCTGGCGGGGCTCACCGGCGGCAGAGCTTTCTACGCCGATAACGGCCTGGACAGTTTGATCGCCGAAGCCGTCGAAGACTCCGAGCTCATTTACACGCTGGGTTTCTACCCTTCGCAGGAATCGCAGGCGGGCGACTGGCACAAGCTGAAGGTTTCCGTCGACAAGCGAGGTGTCACCGCGCGCTACCGCGAGGCGTATTTCGCCGCGAAGGTGTCGGCTGACCCGGGCCCGCGTCCGACTCTCGACCAAATGCTTCGGGACACTCTGGATGTCGCCGAGATCGGCCTGCGTGCCGATACCACGCCGGATCCGGCTCAGCCCGGCTTTTATAACGTGCGCGCGACAGTGGATCTGCACGACGTACATCTGGATCACCAGAACGCGTCGTACGTAGGAGGAGTTGAGATTTCGTTTTACATGGACGGCGCGAAGTCGGCGTACCGGATAAATCACAAGATCGCGATTCCCGAGGACCAGCTCGCGGCTGCCCTGGAAACGGGATTCGTCTTGAACGCTTCACTGGGAGTGACGCAACTGACCGGAGAGCTTCGCGTAGTGGTGCAGGACACCGCGACCGGCGCCGGAGGATCGGTGAGAGTTCCGCTGCGGCATAAACCATGAATCGAGCGCTGCTGGCTTGCGTCGTGGGAATTATGCTCGCGAGCCAGTTGGTGCTCGCCGATACGACGCTCAAGCATGACGACTTCGCGGGCGTGACCCTGTATTACAAGGTGATCACGCCGAAGGATTACGATCCGGCCAAGGAGTATCCGGCGGTGATCGCGTTTCCGGGCGGAGAGCAAAGCATGCCGATGGTGGACGGCATGATCGCACGCAATCTGGCGGTGCAAGCGCAGAAGCGCGGCTACATCGTGGTGGTGTGCGCGGCGACGGCTGCGGGGCTGTTCTACGAGGGCGGGGCGGTGGTGTTCCCAGCGTTTCTCGACAAGCTGCTCGCGGACTACAAGATTCGTGGGAAGACATTTCACATTGCCGGGATTTCGAACGGCGGGTTGAGCTCGTTCCACATCGCGGCGTCGTACCCGAAGTATTTCTTGTCGGTGACCGGGTTTCCGGGATATTTGCTGGATGCCACGGACGCGCGCGTCACCGCGTTACAGGGCATGTGCATCAACATGCACGTGGGCGAGCTGGATAGCGGCTGGCTCGACACGATGCAGAAGCAATCGATGATGTTCCGCGCCAAGGGAATGAAGGTGCGGTTCACCATCGAAAGTGGCCAAGGCCACGTGATGACGACGCTCGAGGGCGCGGGCGCGGGACGATTATTTGATAACTTCGACGAAGCCTCGCAGAGTTGCGCCAAGTAATACACTCACCTTGACATTCTACTAGAAGCGGTATACGCTCTTACCTAGAATGTCTACCAAAGAAGATCCAGGGCGCATCGAGCTTTTGCAGGGCACGCTCGACTTGCTGATCCTGCGGACGCTGCTGCTCGGCCCGGCGCACGGACACGCGATCTGCAAAACCATTGAGCGCAGCTCTGACGACGTGTTGCAGGTGGAGCAGGGATCGCTCTATCCGGCTCTGCACCGTCTGATCAAGCGGGGATGGATCACGTTCGACGAAGGTACGTCGGAGAATAATCGGCGCGCCAAGTATTATCGGTTGACAGCGAAAGGCCGCAAGCAGCTGGAACTCGAAACCTCCCGCTGGGACAAACTGGCTCGCGCCATCGCGCAAATCCTGAGGCCGACATGAGAAAACGTAGAAGCCTGACGGATTTGGATCAGGATATCCGCGATCACATAGAACGCGAAACGGAAGACAACATCGACCGGGGAATGTCTCCCGAGGAAGCCCGCACAGCCGCCCTGCGCAAGTTCGGCAACGTGAGCCTGGTGAAAGAGGACACGTGGCGAGTTTGGAACCCCGTGTGGGTCGAACAGTTGGTGCAAGACTTGCGTTATTGCGCTCGCACGCTGCGGCGCAGTCCGGCGTTTACCGTGGTGGTGACTCTCACACTGGCGGTCGCGATCGGGATGAACACGGCGGCGTTCAGTATCGTGAATGCGGTGCTGCTCAAGCCTCTCATGTACTCTAATCCGGACCGATGGGTCTGGGTTGCAAACTACAATCGGCAGTTCAAGAACGAGTTCGTCTCTGGCCCCGACTTCTTCGACTGGCGGGCGCAGGCGCAGTCGTTTGAGGGGCTGGCCGGCTATGACTATCAGGATTCGACTATTGCAACCGGCGAGGGTGCGACGGAAGAGAGAATCGCGCAGGTATCCAACGAGTTCTGGCAGCTCAGCGGAGCGCAGACGACCGCAGGCCGGCTCCTTCGCGCCGAGGACCAGGATGCGCTACTGCTCACCGCCAGGTTTTTCGAGCGACGTTTTGGAGGCGATCCGCGGGTAATCGGGACCACGGTCACCTTGGAGGGCCGGCCCGTGACGATCGTCGGAGTGCTCGCTCCCGGCTTCCGGTTTTTGTTGCCCATGCCGCCTGCGTTCAGCGATCCGAACGACCCGAAGGAGATCGAGGCATACACGCCGCTCGACATCCGTCCGGAAACCGAAATTCGCGGAGGCCCTACGGCGGTGATCCACGTGGTAGGAAAGCTGAAGCCAGGCGTAGCTATCGAACAAGCGCGCGCGGAGATCGAAACGATCCAGGCGAGCATCGCGAAAGCGAATCCCGAGTGGTCATACGGCGACTTCCAGTTGCACGTCGATCCGCTTCAGGAGAAGCTGGTCGGTGCTTCGCGGCCGGCGCTCCTGGTGCTGTCCTCGGCAGCCGCGCTGGTGTTGCTGATTGCGTGCGCCAACGTTGTCAGTCTGCTGCTGGCCCGCGCGAGCGCGCGACGCCGGGAAGTGGCGATTCGAGCTGCGGCCGGCGCTGGGAAATGGAGAGTCTTCCGGCAGTTCTTCGCGGAGGGCATATTGCTCGCTGCGATGGGGGGTGCGACAGGCTTATTTGTCGCGTATGGAGCGACGGCCACGATTCTCCGCCTGAGCCGGAACGCGGTGCCGAGAATCGGAGAAGCGGTTGTGGACGGCAGAGTGCTGGCCTTTACCGCCGCGATCTCGATGGGCGTCGCCATATTTTTCGGATTCGCCCCGGCGATCTCGTTATGGAAGACGAATCTGCACAGCACGCTCAAAGACGGCGCCAGAACATTCTCCGCGAGCTCAACTAGCCTCAGATTTCGCGGACTCCTGGTGGCGGGAGAACTGGCGCTCGCCGTGGTTTTGCTGGTGGGCGCGGGCCTTCTGGTGAAAAGCTTCCGGCTCATGAACGCGCATCCGCCTGGCTTCGCTCCAGAGCGTGTCCTGGTTATGACAGTGGTGCTCTCAGGTCCGGCATATGCAGGCAGGCCAGCGCAGGAAGCTTATATGGAAGAGGTTCTGCGCCGCATCGAATCCGTGTCGGGTGTGGAGGCAGCCGGAATCTCCGACCCCCACTTCATGCAAGGCATAGCCCGAGTGGAGGGCATACCTGCTCCATTGCCCGGCCAACCGCGCCCGATGGTCTCGTTCAACATGGCTTCCATGGCGTATGGGAAAGCAATTGGCATGCAATTGGTCAAAGGCCGCTGGACCACTGACAGCGAGCCCGCCCCGGTACTAGTCATTAACCGAAGCTTCGCCCGCCGGATATTCGAAAGCGAAAATCCGCTCGGAAGGCGAATTCGAGTGCCAGGCGCGCTAGGCGACGAGGAACCGTACGCGACTGTGGTGGGGATCGTCGACGACTTGAAATATTCCAAGCTCGATGCCGAGCCTCAGCCAGAAGTACTCGTCCCGTACAAACAATCGCCCTTCTTGCGCGCCGCAAACGTGACAGTACGCGTGGCCGGCGATCCGCTCGCAATGGCTCCAGCGCTTCGGAAACTGATTTCGGAGATCGATAAGAGCCAGCCGGTATACGACGTCAAGACTCTGGAGGAGGCCCTTGCGGATTCGATCGCGCCGCGGCGGTTCAACCTGTATCTGCTGGGAACGCTTGCGACGGTCGCCTTGCTGCTGGCAGTGATCGGCGTGTATGGCGTCATCGCCTACTCGGTGGCGCAACGCACTCACGAGATCGGCGTGCGCATGGCCCTGGGAGCGACACGCCCCGAAGTCATCGGCATGGTGGTTCGGCAGGGCCTGGGCGTAGCTCTGACCGGTATCGGTATAGGAGTGGCCGGTGCCTTCCTGCTGACGCGAATGATGGAGAGCTTACTCTATCAAGTGAACCCGACCGATCCGCAGACGTTCGCGGCCGTAGCCATCGCGCTGGCGCTGACGGCTCTCATCGCCAGCTGGGGGCCAGCCCTGAAGGCTGCCCTGGTAGATCCAGTTATCGCGCTACGCTGCGAGTAGCGGCAACGTTACTCTATCGCGAAGACCCACACGCTGCCGCCTTCCGGAACCTCCGGATACTGGCCGGGGAACATTCCATTAAGCTGGTTCTGCATTCCGCGGGAATCGCCGCCCCAACCTGATAGCACGGCGATGTACTCCTTGCCGTCCAGCATGAACGTCGTCGGCGGCGCGAGAATTCCCGAGCTTGTGGGAGCCTCCCACAGGAGCTTTCCGCTGGCCGCGTCAAAGGCGTGAATCTTGCGATCGTTGGTGCCACCGCTGAAGATCACTCCGCCGGCGGTGGCGAGCATGCCTCCCCAATTCGGCGACGTCGCGTACTCATGCGTCCATACGCGCTGGCCGGTGTCGACATTCCAGGCCTGGACTTCGCCGAAATGGCTGGCGCCCGCGGGACTCGGCGCGGTACCCATCTGAACACCGGTGTAGCCGCGGCCCGGAACGTAGGTCACCATGGTTCCCGTGGAGGATCCGCAGACGTTGTTATTCGCTGGAACGTAAACCATCCGGGTCTTGGGACTGAACGCGATGGGTGGCCAGTTCTTGCCGCCGTGAATTCCGGGGCAGAATTCGGCGTGCTTGCCGGTCCCGGGCTTGTGATCCGGATCGACGTTGGGCCGTCCGGTCTCGGGATCCAGGCTCTTGAACACGTTCTGGGTCACGAAGGGTTTGCCTTCGATGAACTTCATGCGGCCGTCTCGGCCCACCACGCTGCGATCGATGAACCACATGTAGCCGTCGCGGGCGAAGTCGATCAGACCTTTGATGGTGCGCCCGTTGCGCTGAAAGTCCACCAGGATCGGCGGAGAAACTTCATCCCAATCCCAGGAATCATTGGGGTGGTACTGGTAGTGCGCTTTGATCGCGCCAGTTGCCACATCGAGCGCGATGGTGGACGAGGTATAGAGATTGTCGCCGGGGCGCTGGTCGCCCATCCAGGGGCCGCCGTTGCCGACGCCCCAATACGCGATGTTGGTATCGGGATCGTAATTGCCGGTGACCCAGACAGAGCCGCCTCCGGTTTTCCATTGGTCTCCCTTGGGCCAAGTTTCACTGCCGGGATCGCCGGGTGCGGGGATGGTGTACGTCCGCCACTGCTCCGTGCCGGTTTGGGGATCGAATGCAGCTACGAATCCTCGAATTCCATATTCACCGCCCGATGCGCCGACCATGATCTTGCCGCCCGCGATTAGCGGAGCGAGCGAAATATAGTAGCCGGACTTGTTGTCTGCGACGTCCGTGGTCCAGACTTCGCGGCCGGTTTTGGCATCGAGCGCGACCAGCACGGCTTCTCCAGCGGCGAAGTAGACGCGGTCGCCGAACAGCGCGACACCGCGGCTGGTATCGTGCGGCACATTGGAACCCACGGGACGCGGCCTGCGGTAGCGCCAGAGTACGTTCCCGCTTTTGGCATCGATCGCGATCACTTGGTTGTTAGGTGTGGAGACGAACATCACGCCGTTGCTGATCAGCGGAGCGGCTTCGTGAACCTTCGGCTCGCCCGTTGCGAACGACCAGACCGGCTTCAGCTTCGCGACATTCGCGGGTGTGATCTGATCGAGCGGGCTGTAACCCCATCCGTCATAAGTGCGGCGGATCATGAGCCAGTTGCCGGCTTCGGGATTCTTGAGGCGCTCGGCTGTCACCGGCGCGTAGTTCTGAAGGACGGCCGGCACGGGCGGTGGCGGCGGCGCACCTCCTCGTCCTTGGGCGGCGCCGCGGCCTAAAGAAAAGACGGCGATCGAGATCGAGGCGAGCGTAACCGCGCCCGCAACACGCAACATGGTCCGCATAGTCAGCATCAAACAGGGCTCCGGTCGTTTATGATACATCGGATCAGGGATCGCGTATCAAGGGCTGGGCATGCCTCGCGCACTAGAACCCAATTGCCTCTCTGAACGCCGCAGCGACTTCGGCAGGCCGGCCCGCCTGAAAGACGTACTCGCCGGCATAGTGATGGCCCAGTATTGGATGCGCCAGCAGCTCCGCCCGGGTCAATCCGTCAACTAAAAGCCTGCGTTCGGCCACTGGGAGTCGAACACTCTCGTTCACCTTGGGATCGCGAATGATGGCCTTGGGGTCTTCACCTCTCGCGATGGCTTCCAGATCGCTCAGGAAGCGTTGCCGCTGCATGATAATGCCGCGATCGCTCGAGCCCAGATGCTCCTTGGTGCGATCGGCGACGACGCCTTGCCCTACCCATGCAACGAAGTCCTGATTCATGATGTGGCTCGAGATCCACCCACCATTCTCGGCGTCGAGCACCGGACCGTGCCACGCCGGGATGTTGCCTTGCACGTAGGGCTCGCGCTCCTTAGGCACGCGCGTGAACGCCCAGGTCACGCTGAGCGTATTCTCGTCGTCGATGGGCACACGCCATTCGAAGTGATCGCCGGTGAACAGCGTGTTCGGCCACAAGCAGACGCGGCCGGTGGTCCACATGGGATCCGATTCGCTCATCCCTTCGCGCAACCGCCGGTAGACGAACCCGTAATCGAACTCTTCGAACTCGATCCTGAGGTGGCGCGGCGAATACGGCCCGACTTGATCCTTGAGGCGCACGCTCCAATTCATGTGCATCCACTCGAAGTGCAGCGGATCGATGGAGTTCTCCTGGCACTGAAACCAGTTGCAGGGCACTTCGGCGAAGACGATCTCGACGAAGCCGTTCTTCCAACTGAACGGCTCCCAATCGGGCACCAAAGGAGCCGGCTCCGGTCCGAGGTACGCCCAAACGAGGCCGGCCTTCGTCCGCACCGGATACGACGTGATATGGATCTTGTCTTTGAAGTTCGCCTGCGGCTGCGCGACGTCCTCGTACGGCTGCTCGGTGCAACGGCCGTTCTGGTCAAAGAGCCAGCCGTGATAGTTGCAGCGTATTCCGCACTGCTCGACGAATCCGTACGCCAGGTCGGCGCGGCGATGCGGGCAATGCCGGTCGACCAGGCCGTAAGTGCCGCTCAGATCCTTATAGAGCGTCAGGTTCTCGCCCAGCAGGCGAACGGGTTTGATGGATTTGTCATCGAACTCGCTGACGGCGGCGATGGGCATCCAGTAGCGGCGGAGCAGGCCTCCCATAGGGGTCCCTGCATCTACCTGTGTCAGAAGAAGGTTCTTAGCTGCTTCAAGCATCCAACAGCTAAGTATAGAACCAGGCCCGATCTGATAGTTCCAGATAGTACTCCCAAGCTCATTACCAAGGTACCGTTGCGAAGGTTCTAAGGGCGCTCATAAGCTGGACTCCGGAGGTGGCATGAGGGCTGTTCTGGCGCTGGCATTGCTATTTATCGGTCTGTCCGGAGTTGCCCTGGCGCGAATCTGTCCCGGGGGGAACTGTGCAGTTCCAGAGATGGATCCCGGCTTGGCCGGAAATAGCCTTGCGCTGCTCGCGGGTGGAGTGCTGATGATCCTCAGCCGGCGGAGGAAGTAGGGGCCGCAGCCAGATGATCGCTTCTCAGACTCGATTTAGTCCGCCCTTCGCATCGAGCTTCTTTTCCCTCGGTCTGCCTCAGCGCATTATGCTGTTCGCTCTGCTCTTTGCGGCGGAGTGGGTACCCCTCTCGGACCGGGTTCACCATGGGCGCGGACTGGGTTCGCTCTACCAGTTGGCCGTCGTGTCCGGGGCCTTCTTTCTGGGGCTTCTGTACGTCCGATTCAAGAGCTCGCGCCAAGCAGCTTCATGTGATCTTCAGAGTGCTCCGATCGGATGGGCCTTCCTGGCCGGCCATTTCGGCGCGTTCCTCTGCGCCGTGTATCTAGCATTTCTGCCACTCGGAACCAGCCTGTCCGGCGGATTGCGTTATGTGATCGCGACACTGTGCTGCAGCGCGGCCATCGTCGCCATTGGGTTGGCCTTCTGTGCTTTCGTGCCACCCAGAGTCGCATGGCTGCTTATTCGGAGGACAGGGTATGCGTGGGCATACGCCTCAGTCCTGGGACTCGTCGTATGGCGCGTTGTGCATTTCTCCTTCTCGATGGGGAGAGGGCTGGTTTGGAATCCGTACGTCGATTTGTCCTGGAAGCCGGCAACCGACCTGACGTTCGGTGCAGTCCATGCTCTCCTGCACCTGTTTCTATCTCAGGTCGTCGCTGACCGGGCGACGATGACCATCGGCAGCCCAACCTTCAACGTCACGATCTTTCCCGGGTGCGCCGGTCTTGAAGGCACGGCTCTGATGCTGGTCTTCAGCGTGGCATGGCTGTGGTTCTTCCGAAGAGACTTCCGTTTTCCGAGGGCTTTCGTTCTGATCCCGGCCGCCATGCTGGTCATGTGGATATCCAATGCGATTCGGATTACAGCTCTGATTTTGATCGGAGTAGCCGGCTCGCCCGATATAGCCGTGGGCGGATTTCACTCGCAAGCCGGCTGGATCGCGTTCAATGGCGTTGCATTGGGCTTCGCGATCCTTTCCCTGCGCATTCCGTGGTTCATCCAGGCTGCCCCGGCGCAGGTAGAAAGCGAGGGCGGACACAACCCCACGGTCGCCTTCCTGATGCCGGTTTGCGCGATCCTAGCCGCGGCAATGATCTCGCGAGCGGTCACCGGCGACTTCGAATGGCTCTACCTGCTGCGGTTCGCTGCCGCTGCCGTGGTGCTCTGGTTGTTTCGAAGGCAATACGCGCAACTTGACTGGAGAGTCGGATGGTTCTCCGTGGCCGCTGGTGGAGCGGTGTTTGCCATGTGGCTGGGACTGGATTGGCTGACGGGCACTCACTCCGGCAACACGTTGGCCTCCGGGTTGGCCCGATGGCCGGAGCCGGCACGAGTCGCCTGGCTAGTGTTTCGGACGACCGCCGCGGTGATTACTGTTCCGGTCGCGGAAGAGCTTGCGTTCCGCTGCTTTCTGATCCGCCGCCTGATCTCGCGCGATTTTCAGTCGTTAGGGCCTCGCGAGTATAGTCTGGCTGCTGTTCTGATTTCCTCGATCGCATTTGGCCTTCTGCATGGAGACCGTTGGTTAGCCGGCCTTGGTGCGGGGTTGGTTTACGCATTCGTTTTCCTCAGACGAGGCAGTACCGGTGACGCTGTCATGGCGCACGCCACGACTAACGCCTTGCTGGCCGCGTGGGTTCTGGCCGGGAGCAGGTGGTTTCTATGGTGAGACGTCTTTCTTGCGCGCTGGTTCTGCTTTGCGCGGTCTTTCAAGCCCGGGCAGCGGTGATCACTTTCGACACTCTTCCAGGTGTTATCGAGAACGACACTTACAATGGCTTCGTCGGATCCACCGTAGATGGCGTCTTCTACCTGCTGGTCTGCAACGATTACGACCACACTACCGACGCTCCCAGTGGTCCCTGGGAGTACAACGTGTCAACGCTTCCATCGTTGACCTTTGCGCGTTTTGGAAACGACTTCGCGGCCGTTGCTCTATACCAGCAGGCAGCTTTGCTGCTGGCGGGCGATGGCAACACCTTGGCGGGGCTCGAGAACGTGACCGGCGCCGACGACATTACCGCGTATCAGTATGCATTGTGGAACCTGTTCGGAGCCGGTGTCGATGACGTCAACAATGCGAGTGTGCTGCTGCTGGCCGCCTCTAACGATCTTTCGAACGGCACGGATTACAGCTCCACTTTCGCATCCCTGCGCGTCTACACACCGACGGAATCGGCGAGCGACAATCAAGAGTTCTTGGGGTTGAGCAGTTACTCGGCTACGAGCGATGTGCCGGAGCCCGGTTCGAGCCTGTTGTTCGGCACAGGGCTCGTGGTCTTAGCTGCCGGATTCCTCAGGGTGCAGCGTTACGCAGAAGCTGCGCTGGACAACTGACGCTCAGCAAGTTCTACGCTGTCAAAGCTGGGAATCAATCCGGTCACGCCGTTCGTTTGACGTGATGCCAGGCAGAAGGCGCGCTGGATTCAGAGCCGTTCGTTCCAGTGCAGCCGCGCGCCGCCGCGCCGAGTCATACCTTTTTGGTGACTATCGACTCCGCCGGTAGTCTCGCTGCGCGGAGCCCGCGTGTAGGAACCGTCGCTGTGTGCCTGATACGCGTTGACATCGTCGGCCAGATACACCTCGAGGATTTCATGACGGATCCGGTGCACCAGGCTGGGACTCTCCACAGGGAACACGATTTCGATCCGGTGATTCAGATTGCGCAGCATCAAATCCGCACTGCCGAGGTAGATCTCCTCCTTGCCACTGTTGCGGAAGTAATAGATGCGTGTATGTTCGAGGAACCGGCCGATCACGCTGGAAACCTTGATGCGGTCGCTGACTCCCGGAACGCGGGGCCGCAGGCAGCACAGCCCGCGAACCAACAGATCCACCTGCACGCCGGCCTGCGATGCCCGGTAGAGCAGCTTGATCATCTCGGGATCTTCGAGCGCGTTCATCTTGAAAATGAGATGACCCTTGCCGCCTTGCTTGGCGATTTCGATTTCGCGGAGAATCAAGCCCTCCAGCCTGCGTCGTAAACTGACCGGCGCGACCAGCAGCTTACGAAAGTCGGTCTTCGCCGAATAGCCGGTCAGATAGTTGAACAGGTCGGTGGCATCCGCGCCGATTTGTTCGTCGCAGGTGAACAGGCTCAGGTCGGTATACATGCGCGCAGTGAGCGGATTGTAGTTCCCAGTGCCCATGTGGACGTAGCGGCGCATGATGTCGCCTTCGCGACGGACCACCAGCGCGATCTTGGAATGGACCTTGAGTCCGACCAATCCATAGATCACGTGCACGCCTTCACGTTCCAGGGCCTTTGCCCATTCGATATTGCTCTCTTCGTCGAACCGGGCTTTCAACTCCAGCAATACCGAGACCTGCTTGCCCTCTTCGACGGCTTCGAGCAGAGCCTGGACGATCGGCGAGTTCCGGCCCACGCGATAGAGCGTGATCTTGATCGCGAGGACGTCCGGATCGCGCGCAGCACGCCGGATGAACTCCACCACTGGCTGGAAGGATTCGAAGGGATGGTGCAGCAGGACGTCGCCGCTGCGGATCAGCGTAAAAATATCTTCCTTCGCGTTGGGCTGCAGACCGGGCGGCGTGTAGGGAAGGAACGGCTTGTATTTGAGATCCGGCCGGTCCTGACCGTACAGCTCCCGCAGGCGCCGTAGGTCCAATGGACCCTCGATCAGATAGACGTCCTTGTCGTGGAGCTCAAGCTGGCTGGTCAGGATCTCGAGGATATGGGCCGAGATCCTGGTGTCTACCTGCAATCGAACCACGGAGCGAAACCTCCGCCGCCACACCGCTTCCTCGATGGTTTCGAGAAGATCGTCGCTCTCGAGTTCCTGAATGGAAGTCTCGGCATCGCGCGTGACGTGGAACGGATGAGCTTCCTTGATTTCGAGTCCCGGGAATAGAGCCTGCAAGTTGGCGATGATCAATTGCTCCAGCCAGACGAAACGCGGGGATCGGTCGCCACCCTCAGGCGCTGGAACCGGCACGAGTTGGGGAAGGGTATCGGGAATCTTGACTCTGGCGAAGCGCTCCTCGCCGCGCGCGTCCTGGACCACCACGGCAAGGTTCAGGCTCAGGTTGGAAATATGCGGAAAGGGACGGCCTGGATCGAAGGCCAGGGGAGCGAGCACCAGGAAGACCGTCCGATAGAAATATTCGTTCAAGCGAGTGCGGTCTTCTTCGCCGAGGTCGGCGTAATCGACCAGCATAATGCCGGCCCGCTCGAGCTCCGGGCGGATATCTTCACGGAGACAGCGGTAGGCTTCGTCGGTCAGTCGAACGACTTCCGAGCGGATCGCTTCGAGAAGCTCTGTTCCAGACATGCCGCCGGCTGCGGCGTCGCCTATTCCCGAAGCGGCCTTCTGCTTGAGGCCGGCGACGCGGACCATGAAGAATTCGTCGATGTTGGAACCGAAGATGGAAAGAAAGTTGAGCCGCTCCAGAAGAGGATTCGACGACTCCTTGGCTTCGTTCAGCACGCGCTCTTGAAAAGAGAGGAGACTGAGCTCGCGGTTCTGGAAGAGCCTGGGATCTTCGAGGGTGAGAGCTTGCGCCCAGGCAGCGGAAGAGTCTTCGTCGGTTGGCATGAGTGCTTGGGCTTCCGGCGGTGGCGCAGCGGCCGCGCCGGACGGTAAATTCTAAAGCTAGCACTAAGGGGTCGAGGCAAGTGTTACAGCTAGATGACGCCCTGGCCGCCTCTTCATGCTTACATGACGTTATGCTATCTGATATCACTCCGACGACAACGCATACAGACGGAGGCCCACATCAGATGCGAAAATCCCCTCTGAGAAGTCTGCTTTTTGCCGTGCCGATGGTTAGCGTGCTCGCCCAAACGCCGGCGGTGCAAATGAACGTCGTTTACGAATGCCCGCCGCCCTTCAGCATCAAAATGTTGTCGTGCACGGGCACCACCGCTAACGACCAATGCGACGTGCAATCCTACAATGCCGGCCGGCCATTTCAGAGGGGTAAATCGACCTATCTGCAGGTGACGACCCTTCTTAAGGCCTGCCATCTTCAGACTGCGGCCGAAGCGCAGGCTGCGGCGCGCAACGCGGCGGCTGCGCCCGCACAGAATCCAGCCGCGAATCAAAGCGGAACCGGGGCCGGCGGATTCAAGGTCGGTGACACGGTTCGCGTTTTGATCGACGGCTGGGAGGAAGCAAAAGTCATTCAGGTGCGCGGCGCTACTTATGTGGTCCATCTGCAAAATGGGGTTGAGGTTCCAAAACTCTGGCCGATGGAGGTGCATCGCGTCGGAAAACTCACGGCCGAGGATCACGCGGCCGGGCAATACGATCTCCATGATCGCGTGCAGGTGCTAGTGAACGGCCGGTGGATGGAAGGTGAGATCCGTGGACAGAATAACAACATCTATGACATCAAGGTGCCGGGAGTGGATACAGGCTTCGGCTCCGACATCGTGAACACGACCCCCAACAATATTCGGGTGTCAACCACGCCTGCGCCTCCTCCTCCCGCCCAACGCGCGGCCGGGCAAATTCCCAAGGCGGGGCTGGCCAGTTGCGCCGGTAAATATGAAGGCCGGTGGGAGCACGTCTCGGGCCTGGGCGGCATGAAGGCCGTCTTCCGTTCCGGCAAGGCGACGATCACCGAAGGCGTGAGCGATTTGGGGCCGTTCGACTGCTTCACGGGCGGAGGCAAGGTCGTTTTTTATGCGGCTGGATCGTTCACGCCCTTCGCCTACGATTTCGACATCAACCTCGACGGAACCCTGCAGACGCCGCTTGGCGCACTCAAGAAAATGGGCAATTGAGGGAACCTGCTTCGTGAGGTTGAAAAGTTGGTCGACCGTGTCGGGATTTCTATTTTGCTCGATACAACAGGAGTGGGTTAAAATGTTGTTGAGGTCATTTCGTGAGAAACCCTATAACACTACACGCAAACTTCCCAACTGATCCCGACGGTTTCGGCAAACTGATCATGACAAAGGTGCTCGCCGAAGCTCAACAGAAGACCCGCTCCATGCAATGTCTGGAGCATCACGAGCCAGCAACAATTACAATCGCCGGCCCCGGCGAGCTGTTGATTGTCGGCTGCTGTGATGCATTTCGCATAAGCGTCAATGAAGCTCTGACTCGCTGACAAAAAGCCCTCGAAGGGAGAAATCCAGCCGGGACGTTGTCTCCGCTGGTGGC
>Ga0265314_10001972_pt1 | contig 21808 bp, 19 predicted proteins | sample 4126metaG_FD_203106 | JGI IMG/M metagenome (GOLD analysis project Ga0265314, IMG submission 203106) | Rhizosphere microbial communities from Carex aquatilis grown in University of Washington, Seatle, WA, United States - 4-1-26 metaG | ecosystem: Host-associated > Plants > Roots > Rhizosphere >... | reverse complement strand
TCCTGGTCCACATGAACAAGAGCGGCTTGACGTTCGTGCTCGATCGAGCCACCGGAGAATATCTCAGCTCATTCAACGTTCCAGAGGTCTCCAATTGGATGACCGGAGTTACCGAGGATGGCAAGCTGGTCGGCCGCAATGAACCCGTGCTCGGCAAGACCCAGTCCTTTTGCCCCAGCACCGCCGGCGCCAAGAGCTGGAACTCCATGGCATATTCGCCGCGCACCGGTTTCCTTTACACCCCCACGAACGAACTCTGCAACGACATCACCTCCAATGACACCAAGCCTACCGAGGGCCGCTTTTTCATGAATGGCGATTTTCCGGCGAAGCTCCCGCCCAACCGGACGACTTATAGTCACGTGGACGCGTGGGACCCGGTCACGGGTAAACGCATCTGGAGCATGCCTTATAAGTTCGTGCTGCTCTCCTCCATGCTTGCCACCGCCGGAGATCTGGTGTTTACCGGTGATCCCGAAGGAAACTTCTTCGCACTGGACGCGCGATCCGGCAACAAGCTGTGGAGCTTCCAGACGGGCGCGGGGCATCGCGGCGCGTCCATTTCTTATTCGGTCGGTGGCCGCCAATACATCGCTGTGACGACCGGTTTTCAGCAGACCGTGGTCGGCAGCGCCGCCATCGGCTTGTTCCCCGAAGAGAGTTTTCGTGCCGGATCCACACTGGTCGTGTTCGCGCTGCCGGAGGGATCGCGATGAAGCACGCGTTGCTTTTACTCACGCTATCCGCACTGACACACGCCCAAGACCTGGTCAAACAGGGCGAAGCGGTATTCAGCAAGTCCTGCGCGACAGGATACTGTCACGGAGCTCGCGGAGCAAACGGCGGCGCGCCCCGCCTGGCGGCGCGTGGATTTGAGCAAGCCTTCATAGCTAGTACCGTCCAGCGGGGGATTCCGAACACAGCCATGCCGGCGTTCGGAACCACGCTCTCGCGCGCCGATCTGAACGCAGTGGTGGCCTACGTGGCCTCGCTGAATGGCGTGACAACTTTGGTCAACAGCGGGCCATCGGGCGTACCTAACGCCAAGCTCTCAGGCGACGCGGCCCGCGGGCGCGATCTGTTCTCCGATGCTGTGCACAGCTTCGGGCGCTGCTCCACCTGCCATGAGATCGGAGGCATCGGGATCGCAGTGGCAACGCCCATCGCGAAAGTTCCCGCGGACGCTGCGGCGTTAAAGGCTTTGGCTACTCCGCAGGTTTCAACCGTAACCGTGGGCGGCGAGTCGATGCCGGCTCTCCTGGTCAGCAAGAAAACCAATGCGGTCGTCTTCTACGATCTGACCAGCGCGCCTCCCGTGCTCCGGACCGAATCACCGGCAGCCGTTCAAACTCGTGATGGCAGCACTTGGCGGCACTCCTCGGTTATCGGCGCCTACAACGATGGCGAGTTATCGGCGATCCTCTCGTATCTGCGCTCAGCGGTGAGACCATAGGATCAGCTATGTGGGGCAGGATTGCATCCTGCGCGTGGGTTTGTAATCCACGCTGCCTTTGAAACGAGCCGCCGATTGAAAATCGGCGCGCAGCTTAAAAAGCTGTCCCACACGCGAGTACTGTGATCTTCACCATCGGCCACTCCACGCTGCCCATCGAGAAGTTTCTCGAAGTGCTGGCCGCGCACGACGTTCAGCAGCTCGTGGACGTTCGCACGATCCCGAAGTCGCGCCGGAATCCTCAATTCGGCCAGGATCAACTCCCCGCTTCTCTGGAACAACACGGGATCCGGTACATCCATCTGCCGGGGCTCGGCGGACTCCGGCATGCCCTCAAGGATTCCATCAACACAGGCTGGAAGAACGCGAGCTTTCGTGGCTACGCGGATTACATGCAGACGGCCGCCTTCCGCGAGAACCTGACCAAGCTCGTTGAAATGTCCGCCGCGGCCCCGACGGTGATCATGTGCGCCGAGGCAGTCCCCTGGCGATGCCACCGCTCCTTGATCGCCGACGCCCTGACGGCGCGTGGAATCAAGGTCCAGCACATTCTCACCGCCACCAGCGTCAAATCCCACACCTACACGCCCTTCGCGCGAGTCGAAGGGGATTCGGTGACCTACCCCGGGCTCCCCCTATCCGAGTCTTGATAGACTTAAGCTAGTTGCTGACCCTACGCAATCTCGGGTTGCTCGTGCTTGTTGGGACCGCGCTCGCGCAGGCGCCCCAGGCGTCGCAGGACGACGTCCCTACTTACCGCACCGATGCCCGGCTGGTGCTTCTTAACGCCAGCGTCGCCGATAAGAATGGGAAACTGGTCACCAACATTCCGCAGTCGGCTTTCAAGATTTTCGAAGACGGCGTAGAGCAGCCGATCCGATTGTTTCGCCGCGAGGACGTTCCCGTCTCAATGGGTATCATCGTCGACAACAGCGGGAGCATGACCAACAAGCGCACCAGGGTGGCCGCCGCCGCGCTGGAGATGGTGAAGCAATCCAACCCGGAGGACGAAGTCTTCATCGTCAACTTCAATGACGATACGCACTTCGATCAGCCTCTAACCAATGACGTCAAGAAGCTTCAGGCGGCGCTCGCCAGAATGGAAGCGCGCGGCGGAACCGCCATGCGCGACGCCTTGAGCAAGTCCATCAATTACGTCAAGAAGAACGGCAAGAAGGACAAGAAAGTCCTGGTGGTGATCACCGACGGCAACGATAATTCCAGCGACATCACCCTGGAACAGGTACTCCGTCAGGCGCAGAACAGCGAAGTTCTGATCTATGCCATCGGCCTGCTGAACGAAGAAGAGGCGCGGGAAGCGCGATCCGCCAAGAAGGCCCTGAAGTCTCTAGTCGACGCGTCCGGCGGCATGGATTACTATCCCAAGAGCACCAGCGACGTTCAGGAGATCACTCCCCGCGTGGCCCACGAGATCCGGAATCAGTACATCCTCGGGTACACATCCTCCAATCAGGCTTTGGATGGGACGTTCCGGCAAATTAAGGTGACCGTTACCGGCTTCGGCAAGCCCACGGTTCGCACCCGCAACGGCTACTACGCGACACCGACGGCCCGCCTCGACCGGCCGGATGAGGCGCTCACCGCCCGCCGTTAGTTCTTGGGCGCAAACGGAAGCGTAGGCGCGTAATACCCGTGCCGCGCACGCACGTTGAACTCCTTGCGGTCCTTCACGCGAATATCCACGGGATGATACAGCCCGTCCGTGCGCAGGGGATCGGGCCGATAGAAGACGTTGTACTGGTGCCGCAGCTCATTGGCGATGTTCTCGAAGGACTGGCCCATATCTTCAGCCTTAAAGGGGAAGAATGCTAAGCCGCCGGTTTCTTCCGCGAAGTGCTTCAGGATCTTGTCGCCGCTGGTTTCCAGATGCGTGATGTTCGTGGAGATGGTGTAGATCACCGCGTCCGCCTTATGCGCCATCTCTAGCGCCTGCTCGCGTGTGTAGCGGCTCTGGTTGTCATCGCCATCGCTCAGAATCACGATCGCGCGGCGGAATTTGTCGCGCGGCTGATCCATCATCAGCTTGTCGCGGCAGGAAAAGAAAATCGCATCGTACAGAGCCGTGCCGCCGCCCGGCCGCAGCTCGCGGATCGCCTTCGTGACCGCGACCTGGTCGTCGGTCAGGTCCGCCACCAGTTCAGGGGACGTATCGAAGCTCACCACCAGGGCTTTGTCCTTGCCCGGACGCATCACCGTGGTGATGAAATCCGTCGCGGCCTCCTGGATAAAGTGGAACCGTTCGCGAATGCTGTTGCTGGTGTCGATCAACATCGCAATCCGCAGCGGCAGATCCGTCTCTGCCGTGAACTCCAGAATCTGTTGCGGCCGCTTGTTTTCAAAAATCTCAAAATCGTTCTTGCTGAGATCGCTGACAAAGCGGCCCTTCTTATCGGTCACGGTGTACAGCAGATTCACGCGCGTCACGTCCACCGTGATCCGGCTCTGGTCTTCGGCCGCCGCAGGAGCGGCCTTGGGCGCCGCTTTCTGCTTGGCGTTCTGCCCAAATGCCAGAGCTATGCTCACCAGACCGATCAGTGCGCGTTTCATGTTCACCTAGGATTATAGCCCCGCGAGCCAATCTTCAAGAGCAGCCGGCAGCGGAGCTTCCACGGTCACTCTTTGTCCAGTAGCGGGGCTGATAAACCCGATTCTCCACGCATGAAGGAACAGGCGCGCGGCTGGCGGAGCGCCATATACGGTATCGCCCGCGACGGGATGGCCGATGCTCGCCAGATGTACGCGGATCTGATGCGTCCGTCCCGTGCCGATGCGCACTTCCAGAAACGTGAATTTATCGAACCGCTGCCGCACTTTGTAATCCGTCAGCGCCTCGCGGCCCGAGCCCAAACGCGCGGTCATGCGCGTCCGCCGGACAGGATCCCGCGCGATCGGTTTCGTGATTCTACCGGAATCCGCGCGGACGTTGCCGTGCACCAGCGCGAGATAGATTTTCTCGACAGTCCGGCCCGCGAATTGCGCCGCCAGAGCCCGATGCGCTGAGTCCGTACGCGCGACCAGCAGCACGCCGCTGGTGTCTTTGTCCAGCCTGTGCACGATTCCCGGCCGCATCTCGCCGCCTAGTTGCGAAAGCGCGCCGAACCTGTGGACTAGGCGGTTAACCAGCGTCCCCACGTGCAGGCCTGCGCCCGCGTGCACTGCCAATCCCGCGGGCTTGTTTACCGCGATCAATGCCGCGTCTTCGTACAGCACTTCCACGGGGAGATCTTCGGGAGTCGCCTTGAGAGGCGGCAGTCCGGCCGGGGAAACTTCTATCGTTTCGCCGCCGTGCAGCACGAATGACGATTTCGCCGCCGAGCCGTTCACCTGCACGCGGCTCTCTTTGATCCACGATTGAATCCGCGACCGGCTGTATTCCGTCAGCTTTTCTTGGAGGAAGTGATCCAGCCGCTTACCGGGCTCACCTGTGAACGAGTGCATTACCGCCTGCCGATACTTCAAACACTGCGATCTCCGCCATCAGGTTCGGCAAGAATGTCACCTGCCGATCCCCAGCCACGCAAATCCGGCGTTCCACTCTCCAGCCCTGCTTTTGCGCCAGCGCCTCGAAATCCAGCACTGACAGGAAATGGATGTTGGGTGAATCATACCAGTCATACGGAAAGCGGTCGGTACGTGGTGCTCGACCGCTCAACAGCCAGGCCAGCCGCACCGAGTAATGCCCGAAATTCGGGAATGCCACGATCGCACGCTTGCCGACCCGCAACATCCCTCGCAGCACCGCCAGCGGATATCGCGTCTCCTGCAGTGTTTGCGAGAGGACGACGTAGTCGAACGCCTGGTCCGGATAATCCTCGACCGCCGATTCCAGGTCGCCTTGATACACCGACGCCCCGCGCGCGATAGCCTTCTGCACACGAGCGCCTTCCATCTCGACGCCGCGCCCGTCCACCTTCTTATGCTCCTTGAGCCAGGCCAGCAATTCGCCCTCGCCGCAGCCCAGATCCAGCACCCGCGTCTTTGGCTGGATCAGGTCTCCGATGATCGCGAAGTCGCGCCGCCCGTTGACGTTAGGCATCGACTTTACGCACTTGCGGCCGCCTCACGGAACGTGCTCGCCAGGAATCCGCGCACCACTTCGGTTTGCTGCTCCACTTCCACCAGGAACGAATCGTGCCCGTAGCGCGCATCCAGATTGCAGTACGCCACGTCGCAATTGCGCCCCCGCAGAGCTTTGACGATCTCGAGCGATTGATACGGCGGATACAGCCAATCCGACGTGAAGCTGATCAGCAGAAACCGCGCCTCATTCGCTTCGAACAGCGTGGGCAGCGCGCCGCGACTCGTTAGATCGAACGTGTCCATGGCGCGCGTAATGTAGATGTAGGAATTCGCGTCAAAGCGGTCGACGAACTTGTATCCGCGGTACTTCAGATAGCTCTCGACTTCGAACTGGTCTGGCGTGCGCAGCTTGCGCCCGAACTTCTCGCGCATGCTCTCGTCGCTCATGTAGGTGATGTGGCCCACCATGCGCGCCACGGCCAGGCCACGCCCGGGCAGCCGGCCGCCGTAATAGTCTCCGTTGTTCCAATCCGGATCCGCCATGATCGCCTGCCGCCCGACCTCGTTGAACGCGATCTGTTGCGCGCTATGCCGCGCGGTGGTCGCGATGGGGATCGCCGACGCGACGTGCTCCGGATAGCTCACCGCCCATTCCAGCGCCTGCATCCCGCCCATCGAGCCGCCCGAGACAGTCAGCAACTTCCCGATCCCCAGATGATCGATCAGCAGTTTCTGCAGCCGGACCATATCTCCGACGGTTATTTGAGGGAACGACATGGCCCACGGGCATCCCGTCTCCGGGTTGATCGAGCCTGGACCGGTGGTGCCGCGGCATCCACCTAACACGTTGGAACAAATGACGAAATACTTGTTGGTGTCGAAGGCCTTCCCCGGCCCGATCATGGACGACCACCACCCGCCTTCGCCCGCCGCGTGTGCGTCGCCCGAAAACGCGTGCACGATCAGAATGGCGTTGGAGCGCGTCGCGTTCAGCTCGCCGTAGGTTTCATAAGCGACCTCAACGGGAGCAAGCGTGACGCCGGAATCCAGTTCCAGCCGGTCGAACGTACAGCTAGCAACCTCCGTGACCATGGGGATACTTTTAGTGTATCCGGTGGCGCTAGTGCCTTTAGGGGCGGGCGTTAAGTTCGCGAAAGCGCTTCGAAGATCCGCTTTACGTTCGACGGGCCTGTTCCTGTCAACTCGGGCTCGGTCATGGATTCGGCTATGGGCCCCGTCTGAGGCATCGCCAGCCCTACGGCTTTGATCAGGGGCATCACCGTCTCGGGCCTCGGAGGATTCGTCTCCAGATAGTCCATGCCTTCGACCGTGATCTGAAGGTTGCTCTTGTCGTCACTTGCCACGAGGTTTCGCTGTTTCAAATACCACAGGGCGAAATTCAGTCCTTCGGACGTGCATTCCAGGATGTTTTCGACGATTCGCATCGAAAGGCCCGGCGTGAACGGCTTAAGCCGGCGCCGATCGTAAAGGAGACAGAGCATAGCCGTACGTAAGGCGGTCTCGCGGCCCAGCGCCTCGAAAAAATCCAGGCCGCTGAACTTAAACTCGGCTTTGTCCTCGCCAAGGCCTTTTAACTTATCGAATTCGTGACGCAGCCCGGAGTCGCACAGAACTTCGTAAGCCAGGTTGATCGCGTCAAACTTGGCCTGATCGCCAGTTTTGGCATTCCGAGGATGATACTTCTCCGCCAGTTTGCTGTAGGCCTGATGAATCGTGTCCGGGTTGGCCTTGGGGTCGATATCGAGAATCTTGTAGTGATCCTGGAACTTGCCGGCGAGAGGAGCGGACATACGTTCTGTCTATCGGCAGAAATGCGATTGGGCTTCAGGCAGGGACATGACACTGCCCACAGTCAATATGCTCTGGTGCCAGCCGGTATACTTTCGTGGAAGCCATGCCGAACGTCACCCACCTCGAATGCAGCCTCTGCGCCGCCCACTTCGAACCCCATCAGATTCACAACCTGTGTTCCTGCGGCGGCACGCTCTTCGTGCGTTACGATCTCCCTGCGATCAAATCAATCTGGACGCGCGATCAGGTTCGATCCGCTCGAACCGACCTGTGGCGCTACCTGCCCGTTCTTCCACCCCAACACCCGGAGTCCATCGTCTCTCTTGGTGAAGGCATGACGCCGCTCATCCGCACCCCACGCCTGGGCCCCGCAATCGGCTCGCGCGAGCTTTGGGTGAAGGACGAAGGTCTGAATCCCACCGCTTCCTTCAAGGCTCGCGGCATGACCACCGCGATCACCATGGCGAAGGAGCTCGGCATTCGCAAGATCGCGATCCCGTCGGCGGGAAATGCGGCCAGCGCGGCAGCCGCCTATGCCGCCGCTGCTGGGATCGAAGCGCACATCTTCATGCCGAAAGATGTCCCCCAATCCAACTACATCGAATGCAAAACCCTGGGCGCGACCGTCACCCTGGTCGACGGCCTCATCAGCGATTGCGCCCGGATCGTCGCCGAGCGCAAGGACCAGGAAGGCTGGTTCGACATGAGCACGCTCAAAGAGCCCTATCGCGTCGAAGGCAAGAAAACCATGGGTTACGAGGTCGCCGAACAGTTCGATTGGGAACTGCCCGACGCGATCTTTTATCCCACGGGCGGCGGCGTGGGCATGATCGGCATGTGGAAAGCATTCGACGAGCTGGAGCAGCTCGGCTGGATTTCAGCAAGACGGCCCAAGATGATCGCGGTTCAGGCCGAGGGTTGCCAGCCCATCGTCCGCGCCTTCGAGCAGCACGCCTCGCGCTCCGAGTTCTGGCAGAACGCCTCGACCATCGCCGCGGGCCTGCGCGTTCCCAAGCCGTTAGGCGACGTGCTGATCCTGAACATCCTCCGCGAAAGTGCGGGAACCGCGATCGCCGTCAGCGACGAAGAAATTCTCGATGCCGGCCGGCAACTCGCGTCACTCGAAGGAATCTTCGCGGCTCCCGAGGGTGCGGCCTGCGTCACCGCCGCGCGTAAGCTCCTCGCGAACGGGTTCCTGAAGCCTACCGACCGCATTGTTCTCTACAACACCGGATCTGGCTTGAAGTACCTCGACGCCTACTCCGTTCGCCCCTGAGAAATTCCTGCAGTCCAGGGTTATCCCCAGTAAAAACTACAGGCCAAAAAGGCCCTTGACACTTCGGCAAACTCAGCGGAATCCGCTACTTCCACGGAACGGAAACCCAACTGCAAACCCCTGCAAGAGGAGTTTGGCTATGAAAATCGTCATAGTGTCCTTTACGCTGACTGGATTGCTCTTTGGGCAAGCGACGCAGGCGCCGAACCCGACTCGGCAAATCGGTCCCGAAGCCGGCACCAGTACACCAATCTATCGGGTGACCGTGGTTGCCCGGACCACCAAGGCCATCAACTATCGCCATCGCAGCGGATCCACGCCTGTGGACTTCCGAGGGACCGCTCTGATGCCGGAAGCGCGCGGCTTGGCCAGGATAGAAAGCAAGCAAGGCGTCATCAAGATCGACGCGAATATGAAGGGCATGAAGCCCGCGAATGAGTTTGGTCCCGAATATCTGACATATGTGCTCTGGGCCATTACCCCTGAGGGCCGCGCCACTAACGTCGGCGAACTTCTTCTCAATGGCGACGACAGCAAAATCAGCGCCACCACGGACCTGCAGGCTTTCGGATTGATCGTGACCGCAGAGCCCTACTTCGCCGTTACGCAACCGAGCGACGTGGTCGTCATGGAGAATTTCGTCCGAAGAGATACCACTGGAACCATCGAGGAAATCGATGCTAAGTACGAGTTGCTCGCCAGAGGACAGTACACCCTGAATGTGGCTTCTTCCGACCTCAAGCCGGTTCGGCTCGATCGCAAGGCTCCCCTGGAGCTTCTCGAAGCCCGCAATGCGGTGCAGATCGCTCGCTACGCTGGGGCCGAGCGGTACGCCAGTGATACGTTCCACAAAGCAGCCCAAGAGCTCGAAAACGGGGAGGGGTTTCTGCGGGGCAAAGGACCGAAGAAGTCGATTCAGACGGTTGCTCGTGAATCGGTCCAGGCGGCCGAGGATGCTCGTATCATAACCGTTAAGAAGATCGCCGATGAGCAGCTCGCGGCCGAACGGCAAGCCGCAGCCGACAGAGAAGCGAGTGCTAAAGCCGCAGCCGATACCGAAACACAAAGACGACAGCTTGCCGAAGCAGCCCAGCGGACTGAAGCTGCCGAGAGGGCGCGCGCTGAAGCAGAACGAACCGTCGCCCGCGCCGAAACGGAACGCGCCCGGGCTGAAGCCGATCGCGTTACCCGCGAAGCCGAATCTCAACGTGCTGCCGCGCAGGTTGAGATCGATCGCGCTACGCGTGAGAAAGCCGAGCTGGAGAACGCACGCGCCAGTGCGCTTGCCGAGAAGCAGGCCGCTCTAGCCGCCGCGGAACGCGCCAACACCGCAACCGAAGAGGCCAACCGGCTGCGTCAAAAAGCGGAATCGGAACGCACGGAGTTGCGCGCTCAATTAATGCGCCAGTTCAACCTGATTCTTGAAACGCGCGATACGGCACGCGGCCTCATCGTCAACATGTCGGATGTGCTCTTTGACACGGGAAAATCGACACTCCGGCCAGGAGCCTGGGAAAAACTGGCCAAAGTCTCCGGGATCATCCAGTCGCATCCCGGCCTGCAGCTGGAGATCGAAGGTCATACCGATAGCGTGGGCAGCGAGGAATACAACCAGCAGCTTTCTGAGAAGCGCGCCTCCGCGGTTCGCGAATATCTCGTCCAGCAAGGGATTGCAGGCGGTTCCGTGACCGCCAAGGGATTCGGTAAGTCGCGCCCCGTAGTTTCCAATGCCACCGCGGAAGGCAGACAGAGGAATCGTCGTGTCGAGATGGTAGTTTCAGGCGACATTATTGGAGACGCCATCGAATCCGCCAAAGTGAACGAATAGAATCCTTCCTAATCTGCAGGGATCGAACAGATGGTCCTTCGGGACCACCTGTTTTTTCTGTACCGCGGCGCTACACTAATCCTCGTGACCAAATCATTGACTCGCCGGAAAGTCCTCGCGACTCCCCTGGCACTGGCCCTAGCCGCGCGCACGTCTCGCGCTCAGGGCGCGCCGCCGAATATCGTCTACATCATGGCCGACGATATGGGCTACGCCGACCTCTCCTGCTATGGCCGCCGCGAGTACACCACGGCGAATATCGATCGGCTTGCCGCCGAAGGCATGAAGTTCCTGCAAGCCTACGCGAACTCGGCCGTCTGTTCGGCGACTCGGACTGCCCTCATCACTGGACGCTACCAGTACCGCCTACCCGTCGGGCTGGCCGAACCCATCCCCACGGGCAATGCGAACCTTGGTCTGCCGCCCGAACATCCAACGCTCCCGTCCTCGCTCCGGCAAGTCGGTTACGGCACTACCCTGCTTGGGAAGTGGCACCTCGGCAACCTGCCCAACTTCAGCCCGCTCAAGAGCGGCTACGATCACTTCTGGGGGTTTCATAACGGCGGCATCGATTACTTTACGCACAAGCCCGGAGTCGGCCCCAATTCGGCAGTCGATCTGTGGGATAACGACATGCCGATCGAACAGACCGGCTACTTCACCACTCTGCTGGGAGATCACGCCGTCAAAACCGTGACCGACTACGCCGCGGAGCGCCGGCCGTTTCTCCTGAGCTTGCACTTCAACGCGCCCCATTGGCCATGGGAGGGACCCAACGACGAAGCCGAATCGCAACGCATCCGGTCGCTCGCGGATTACGACGGCGGGTCGCTCAAAACCTACGCCGCCATGGTTGGGGAGTTGGATAAGCAGGTTGGCCGTGTGCTTCAGACGCTGGCGAGCAGCGGCATCGCGAACAACACCATCGTGATCTTCACCAGCGACAACGGCGGCGAGCGTTTCGCCGATACCTGGCCTTTCACCGGCAAGAAAACCGAGCTTCTGGAAGGTGGTTTGAGGATTCCGGCGCTAGTCCGCTGGCCCGGTCACATTAAAGCCGGAAGTACGACGCAGCAAGTCGCCATTTCGATGGACTGGCTTCCCACGCTGCTGGCTGCCGCCGGGACAAAGCCCGATCCCGCGTTTCCTCCCGACGGCATGAGCCTGCTGCCGACGCTGACGCAAAACGCCGCGCCGGTTCCACGCAAGCTGTATTGGCGTTACAACGAGAAATCGCAACACGCCATCCGCGATGGCGACATGAAGTATCTCAAGATTCGCGAGAACACGTTCCTGTTCAACGTGGTCGACGATCCGCTGGAGCGCGCCAACCTCAAGAATCGCCAACCGGAAGTGTATCGCCGCCTGGTTCAGGACTATGAGAACTGGAACTCGACCATGTTAGCGGAGCAGCCTCGCCCCGGCGGCGGCTTTACCGCCGATCAGCTCGCCGATCACTTCGGGAACGAACGCCCAACTCCGCCTCCCGCGGCGGGAAAACAGTAAAGAGTCGAGAGGCTGTTGGGGGGATCGCGCAAGATCCCAGGGGACCGGCCGCTCCTCAGCGGTCGGAACCGCCCAGATCGGCCGATTGTCCCTGGAGAAAGCGGGCGGGCTCTCGGAGGAAGAAGCCCACTGCGCTTCAGAAAGTTTATCACCACATCCGTTGTAGTCAAAGTGAAATATCCCGGATTATTCCTTGGCTAAACCACAACCGGTACTTTTCCAGCGATTCGGTTTCCAAGCGTGTCAGCGCCGCGAATGTTCGCGGTTAGCGGTAGAATGCCTGCATGGAAGTTCGATGCGAGAACTGTGGAGAGCTGATCGAACCGATCAGCGACCCGAACCCATCCCTCAGTTCAGACGATCCGCCAGACTACGACCTGCTCTGCGCCAAATGCCGCTCTCTGCTGGAGACGCATACGGAGGAGTAGAGATCCCAGCGTTGTGCCCCAGCCCACCCTGAGGTAATCTGAAGTGCATGAAAACGCTCCACTGGATCCTCCCGGCTGGACTGATGGTTTCGGCCGCGAGCCTGATGCTCTACGCCGCCAAGACTGATGGCATGACCGTCCTGACCGGCAAACAGGCCTTCAGCACCACGGCTTCGTTGAAACCCGGCCTGGCCCACAAAATCATGGCCAAGGATCTTCCCAAGCCCGGTGACACGCCCTCCGGCAGGAGCGGTGGCGCCGGAGCGCGCCCTGCGGGTGCAATGCCACAAGCGCCCGCTGGGTTCAAGGTCGGCATATACGTGAGCGATGGTCTTAACGTTCCCCGGCAGATGCGCGCCGCCCCGAACGGCGATGTCTTCCTCGCCGATACCGGCGCCGGCATTGTGAAAATCTTCCGCGGCATCACCGCCGACGGCAAACCGGAACAGTCCTCCGATTTCGCGAAGCTTTCAGCCGCGTTCGGGATCAACTTCTATCCGCCCGGACCAAATCCGCAGTGGGTATATGTCAGCAACACCACCACACTCGTCCGGTTCCCGTACAAGAATGGCGATCTGAAGGCCAGCGGTCCAGCAGAAACGCTCATTTCCGATATCCCGGCAGGCGGCCACTCCACGCGCGATATCGTTTTCTCCAAGGACGGGAAGAGCTTGTTCCTGGCTGTCGGATCCGGATCGAATAACGACGACGGTGAGGCGGAATTTCATCGCGCCAACATTCTGGAGTACACGCCCGAAGGGAAATTCGTTGGAATCTACGCGTCGGGCATTCGAAATCCGGTCGGCCTGGCGATTAATCCCGAAACCGGCGAGCTGTGGACCTCTATCAATGAGCGCGATACCTATGGCGACAACCTGGTTCCGGACTACGTGACTCACGTCGAGCGCGGCGGCTTCTACGGCTGGCCCTGGTTCTATATCGGCGGCAATTACGACCCCAAGCATGAGGGCAAGCATCCCGAACTGAAAAGCAAAGTGATCGTGCCCGACGTTCTGGTCCAGCCGCACAGCGCGTCACTGGGGATGGCCTTCTACGACGGAAAGCAGTTCCCGAAAGAGTATGCGGGCGACGCCTTTGCCGCTGAGCACGGCTCCTGGAACCACGCCGCTGGTTCCGGCCACGAAGTCATCCGGATCCCGCTTGAGAAGGGCCGGTCCAACGGAGTGTATGAGGACTTCCTCACCGGTTTCTCCACGAATGGAGTCGTCTGGGGCCGGCCCGTTGGCATCGCCGTGGCACGCGATGGATCGCTGTTGGTCACTGATGATGGCGCCAAAGTAATCTGGCGCGTTACCTACACCGGCAAGTAGGAACCATAGCACCTAAAGATCGAGCGGTCCTGTTAACTCAGCAGGGAAGGTCCGAAACGTTTTCTGCAAATCGGGTAATCCTTCATGCCGTAGCAGAGGTCTAGCGATCTCTTATAGAGAATCGCTCGTGGTTATTCGGGACCTGGGAACCCACGGAAGAATAACTTGCAATTCGCCTCCAAGCAGCACTTCGCCCTTTTTTATCCAATAGTCGGGCGGCAATTCGCCGATCAAACGCTGTCCAGTTTTGCGATCTATAAACGGATCGAATCTGTAGTGTGGCATTGGCAAGCCACGTCCCAGCACGGCTGGGATACTCTCGCCGGGATGAAGCCTCAAACGCTCGATCCGATCGAAACGGCTCCAGTTGAAGCAGACAGCTAGAACGTTGCGTAACCACTCGAGCCGCTTTTGAGGATCATTTCCAGCCTCCTCCCAGCTGCGTTGGGCAACTTTCTCGGTGAACCACCAAATTCCTGGAGGGCCCGCTGTCCCGCTCTGGGATATGCGATACAGGGTCAACGGTCCGCTGAGCGTCTTAGCGCGGATCGTCGCTGGATCCAGACTCTTCGCCTCGTGAATTTTCCTGGACGCAAGCCAAGCCTGCAGTTTCATCTCCTGCTCAAACGACGCGCGGTGGGCAGCTGGGACAACGTCAGACGTGTTCCAGCCGAGTCCTGCGGCGGCTAACGATTGTTTGTAGAGGGGATCATTGTGTACAAGTACGGGATAAATGTTCGCTGTGTAGATCCCGTAGAGTTGATCAGTCAGAGCAGACATAATGATGCTCCATGAGACTATCACACAGGTTGGTTGCACCGAGGGCCGGCCGCACCTTCATGCCGGTGTCAGACTTCGAATGACAGGATCGATGACCGTTAAAGCTCCCGCAGCCGGCGCTTGAGAAATCGGCGTTCGCTTTCGTTGCTGACCAGGGCCAGCGCTCGCGTGTAGCTCTTGGCAGCTTCCGCTGACGACCCCATGCGGCGCAGCAAATCGGCGCGCGCGGCATGCAGCAGGTGATAGTTGTCGAGATCGGCGGCCAAAGCATCAATGAGAGCCAGCCCTTGCCGGGGTCCGTCCGCCATCGCGACCGCCACGGCCCGGTTCAGCGACACGATGGGAGACGGCTGCAAGCGTTCGAGAACATCGTAGAGCCGGACGATCTGCGGCCAATCAGTATCTTCGGCTCGCGCGGCTTGGCAGTGCAGCGCGGCAATCGCCGCTTGCAAAGCGAATGGACCGGGACCGCCGCGAAGCGCCTGGTCGACGAGTGGCAGCGCTTCAGCGATTTTGCGATGATCCCAACGGCTGCGATCCTGGTCCTCCAGAACCACCAGATCGCCGGCGGCGTCAAGCCGTGCGCCTCGCCGCGAATCGTGAAGCAGCATGAGAGCAAGCAGACCTGTGGCTTCCGCGGGCGGATGCGGTGCTATGAGCGTCCTTATGAGATGCCCCAGACGGATCGCTTCAGCGCAAAGATCGGTGCGGGCAAGCGTTTCGCCGCGAGTAGGCGCATAGCCTTCATTGAAGACCAGATAAATCACCGTGAGAACCGCGCCGATGCGCTCGGGCATATCGATCGCGCCGGGCACGGAATACGGGATGCCGGCGTCCCGGATCTTGCGCTTGGCTCGCACCAGCCGCTGCGCCATGGTCGCTTCCGGCACCAGGAAGGCGCGCGCGATTTGATCCGTCTCGAGACCACCGACGGTCCGAAGCGTCAGCGCAACTTGCGCCTCGATCGCAAGCGCGGGATGGCAGCAGGTGAAGATGAGCCGAAGAAGGTCGTCGGGGATTTCCGGGGTTTCCTCAATCGTCGCCTCCATCGTTGTGGATGGCGAGTGCGATTCCAGCGGTTCTTCGAACCGCGTCCGCCGGCGAATGTGATCGATGGCCTTGTGGCGAGCCGTCTGGATGATCCACGCGCGAGGCGAATCCGGGACGCCGGAAGTCCGCCATTGGTCGACGGCAGCCGTAAAGGCTTCCTGCGCCGCATCTTCGGCCACTTCGAAGTCGCCGACCAGCCGGATCAGGGTCGCGAGAATCCGTCCCCAATCGGAGCGCCACACCGCCTCGACGGCTTCGTCCGCGGCGTGATCGGGGGACATGCCCGATTGTAAATATTTTTCGGCAGCCTGTCGATTCTGGCGCCCGCCGTTCGACTTACTGACGGAGGTTCACGAAATGAAATACCTGCTATTGATCTACGACGAAGAGAAGCGCTTTGAAACGATGTCCGAAGCCGAAGGGCGCCAGTTGATGGGCGACTACGCGAAATTCAGCGAGGAAATTGTGGCGAGCGGCCACTACAAGACGTCCGCTCGGCTGCAACCCACGGCGGCAGCGACCAGCGTTCGGATTCGAGATGGCAAGCGGCTCGTAACCGACGGTCCATTCGCGGAGACGCGCGAGCAACTCGGCGGCTACTACCTGATCGAAGCCAAGGATCTGGATGAAGCCATCGGCATCGCCGCAAAGATTCCGTCGGCGCGCCGGGGAACTGTTGAGGTCCGGCCGCAGATGGAGATGGGTGCGCCAGCGGCAGCATAGCGCGTCAATAATAAGGTGGGGCAGGCGATCTCGTCGCCTGCCTTCGGTCTACGGCAGCTTGCAGGAGAAACTCGCCGCGTCGTTGGTGCTCCCGGCGCCCTTATACACGGCGACCTGCGGATACGCACACAATGGCCGCGTCATATCGACCGAACTGCCCGTGACATGCGACGCGATGATGGACTCGGGAGCCTGGCCGGCTTCACGCCAGCGTTCGATCACGCCCATCTTATTGAACTGGTCAGGACCGGGGCCGCCTCCGCAGTGCGCCATTCCGGGCTCCATGTAAAGCTTAAACCAGTCGTCCTGCTTCTTGCCGCCCATCTTGTTCAGCACTTCCTTGTAATAGAGCACCGTGTGGCCCGGCGGAATGCTCGGATCGGCCCAGCCATGGTACAGGAGCAATTTCCCGCCGTGCGCCTTGAAGGCAGACAGATCATAAGTCAGGACATCGATTCCCGCCTTATCGGCCTGCGCAACTTCGGTGTCCAAATCGAAATTGTGCCAGTCGTAGTCCTTGTCCTGGTGGCCGAGAATGCGGATGACGTCCCAGACTCCGCCGGGACTCGTCGGAACGGTCTTCAGAGACCCGACTTGCAGCTCGGTGCCGGGTTCGTAGCCGGTCCAGATCACTTCGCCTTTCTTCGTCTTCACGTCGCCAAACACGATTTGCACGGTCTTCAGCTCGCCAGACGTCAGGCAAGTGGAGCCGTCCGCGGCTTTGCACAGCAGCGCCGAAGGATCGTAGTGGCACTTCTCGGGATTGCTGATGATCCCGTCCTTCACGCCGTCGAGCGCGTCGCAGGAATCCATCACGGCCTTATGCAGCGTATCGACCTTGGCCTGCGTGAGCGGCGCGTTGTTCTTCATCAGCTCAAGCGACCGTTCCACTCCAGCGGCATGCAGATGAACATGCGGATTCGCGGGAGCACCCACAGAAGCGGCGTCGAAATCCTCGGGGAACTTGGTGATCTCGATGAGCCCCTGCCGCCCGCCCGTCGAGCAGCCATTGTAATAGGAGTACTTGGGACCCCTGCCGTAGAACGCCACGGTGATCAGCTTCGCTTTCACCACGGTCTCATGCATCGCGCGATACGCGAAATCGGTGATCTTCTCGGGGTGGCCGAGCGCGAACATGCCGCCTCCGCCGAGGTCATTCGCACGGTGCCCGGTATCATTCGAGGCGGTCGCATAACCTTCGCGCAATGCCGCCGCCATCGCGGGATAACTGACCGTGCCGGCCCATCCGCCATTTCCGACGACCTGGAGTTTTCCGTTCCAGTTTTCGGTGGGAAGGAAGACGGCTGTATCGATTAGCGAATCCGACGATGGCTCCAGAACCATTAAGACTCGGCAGTACGCCGGAACAGCGAGCGCAGGTTGAGCGGCTCGACCGCCCGCGGCCGGACCTTTTGCCTGTCCACCTGCTTGTCCAACGGGACCCCCGCGGCCTGCTCGACCACCTGGCGCAGCGGCTGGGGCTGGATCGGGGATGACCGGCGTCAAGGATCCAGTAGGAGCCGCAAAGGGACCCGCCGGGATGAACTCGATCGATTTTATCGCTGCGTCAGGAAACGACAGTTTCAATTGATCGCAGGGAGTCTGTGCAACTGCAAACGCAGCCACCACAGGCAGAGCCAAGAGCGCATACAGTCTGGACATCGAGGTCCCCCCTCACCATAGTTACTGTACACATAAAACCGCTCTCTGTGCGCCGCCTACTTTCTCCTCAGAGCTCTAGCTAGCTGTTCGGCTTCAGGCATGGTACGCGCCGCGTATTGCAGGTGCCCGAGCCCTTCGGCGAAAGTATCCGGCCTCTCCACAAGCAGCCGGCCCATTAACAGGTGAGCCGGCGCGTTGTCCGGCGAAAGCTGAATGGCGCGCCGGACGTTCGTTTCGGCCTCGGCGCGTAGGCCCGTTTCGAATAACACCCAGGCCAGGTTGGAATGGGGCAGAGATTCTTCGGGAACCAACTCGATCGTTCGCCGCAATTCTTCCGCAGCTTCCGGATATCGGCCTAGCTGGGCGTAAGCTACTCCGAGATCGTCGTGTGCATCGGCAAAGTCGGGATCAATTTTGATGGCGCTCTCCAGTTCGTTTGCTGCTTTCCGGGCGTCCCGGCTCCCGACGGCTCTTTCGTAAGCGCGGCGAGCTGCTTTCGGCACCCGATGACGCAGCCGTTGTGTCGAGACCGTTCCCGCCGAGGTACGTTCGCGCGCCGGGAACTGGACACCGTCTAGCCGCGCTATGGGCTCCGTCGGACTGGTCAGAACGGAGAACCACAAGGCGCTCCGGTCACTCCGATTTTCCGGACGGGTTATATCAATTGTTTCGCTCACGCCACGCAGGTCCGCGAGGGTCGAAGCCAGCACATCCTGGGCGTTCGGAGTGCTTGGAGCTTGGGGCAACGCGCGCACTGCAAAGGCTGAACTTAGGAGAGCAAGGCCTACGCGGACAGTGGTTCGTATCATGTCTGCACCTCACCAGGCGAGACTGCAAACGCGTGGCCGCCAGAAAAGCCGCATAAATCTCTGATTAAATAGCCCGTCCGGATGCGGACAGTGCATGGATGCGGCAGCCCGTGTTCGGATCCGAACAGCCATGACTAGCCGCGTTAAACTGATCGCAATGTCCACCCTCACGATTCGACGCGCGAAACTGGAAGATGCAGCGGCCAGCGCTAAGGTCTGCTACGAGGCCTTCTACAAAATCAACACCGACCACGGATTTCCGCCGGATCTGGCGTCCGCGGAGCACGCCACGGATCTGATGTCGATGATGTTCGTGCATCCGGGATTCTACTGCGTGGTCGCAGAAGAAGACGGCCGCGTCGTGGGCAGCAACTGCATGGACGAACGCTCGCCCATCGCGGGAATCGGGCCCATCACAATCGATCCGGCCGCGCAGAATCGGGGCGTGGGACGAAAGCTCATGCAGGCGGTGATGGATCGCGCCCGCGAGCACAATTTCCCAGGGATCCGGCTGGTGCAGGCGGCGTTTCACACGCGGTCATTGTCCCTGTATGCGACTCTGGGATTCGATGCGCGCGAGCCGCTCTCTGTGATGCAGGGTCCTGCAATCAAGAAGCAGCTGGAGGGATGTAACGTGCGTCCCGCAGGAACGGAAGACCTGGCCGCCTGCAATCAGGTCTGCGTCAAAGTGCACGGTCACCATCGCGGAGGGGATCTGGCGGACTCGATCGCACAAGGAACCACGGCCGTGGTGGAACGGCACGGCAGGATCACGGCCTACTGCAGCAGCCTGGCATTCTTCGGGCACACAGTGGCGGAGACGAATCTGGACTTGCAAGCGCTCATTGCCGCTGCGGATGGATTCGGCGGGCCAGGGATCCTGGTGCCGACGCGCAACGCGGAGCTATTCCGATGGTGCCTGGCGAACGGGCTGCGGGTCGTCGAGCCGATGACGCTGATGACCCTCGGGCTATATAACGAGCCGGCCGGCGCGTATCTGCCCTCGATCTTGTACTAGACCTTCGTCTTTAGAATGTCGACCAGTTCCTGAACCGAAGCGGCGCTCTTGGCGAGCATGCCCTTCTCTTCCTCGGTTAGCTTGATCTGGTAGATCTGTTCGATGCCCTTCGCGCCCAGCTTCACCGGCACGCCGACGAACAAACCGTTGATACCGTACTCGCCTTCGAGATACGCGGCGCAAGGCAGGACCTTTTTCTTGTCCTTGAGAATCGATTCGACCATCTCGACCGCCGATGCCGACGGTGCATAGTACGCGCTGCCGGTCTTGAGATACTTCACGATCTCGGCGCCGCCGTTGCGCGTGCGGTCGACAATCGCGGCAAGCTTATCCGGCGCGATCAACTCCGTCAATGGGATGCCCGAGACGCCTGATAGCCGGACCACCGGGACCATCGTGTCGCCGTGACCGCCCATCACCACCGCTGTGACATTCTCCACCGAAACATCCAGCTCCTGTGCGATGAACGTCCGGAAGCGCGCTGAATCCAGCACACCCGCCATGCCGATCACGCGGTGCTTGGGGAATTTCGACGCTTTGAACGCGCTCCAGCACATGGCGTCCAAAGGATTCGTCACTAGAATAATGATCGCGTTGGGCGAATACTTCGCGATCTGCTCGGAGACGCCCGTGACGACCGCATGGTTGGCCAGCAGCAAATCGTCGCGGCTCATGCCAGGCTTGCGAGCCAGGCCGGCCGTGATCACGACGACATCCGAATTCGCGGTAGGTTCGTAATCGTTCGCGCCCGTGAGGCGGACGTCGTATCCCTCCACGGGACCCATCTGGAGCATGTCGAGCGCTTTGCCCTGCGGCACGCCTTCGACAACGTCCACCAGAACCACGTCGCCCAGTTCCTTATATGCGAGGTTAACGGCGCAGCTTGCGCCGACGTTCCCGCCGCCCACTACAGTAATTTTTTTACGCATTGAATTTAGATTAGGTATTTTCGGTTTCTTGCTTCGCGGGTTCCTGGCCGGCTTCTTTACGAGCCTGCTCGAACAGGAAACCCAGAGTCTTATCGGTGCGGATGTGGCCGGCGATGCGTGCCAGTCCTCCATCCTTCTGGAGTTTCGCGCGGGTCACCGCGGCTGCCTCGCGCTGCTGCCGGGCGATGCGGTTTACCTCGCGGTCGACTTCTTCCTGCGTGGCGCCGATCGCTTCCCGTTCGCCGATCTTATCCAGGATCAGCGAAGCCCTTACGTCGCGCACAGCCCGGTCTTTCTGCGACTCGCGCACTTTGGCCCAATCGAGCTTGATGTTCTTGGGATCCACGCCCTGCGCGGCCAGCGAGCGCAACTGATTCTCGACGTTGATCTGGATCTGCCGGTCAATATACGCGTCCGGCACTGGAAAATCGTGCGTGTCCACTAGCTTGTCGATCAGCTGGTTCTTCGCTGCTTCCTGAGCGTGGTGCTCGCGCTCCTGAAGAATCGATTTGCGGATGGTTTCTTTCAGCTCTTCGAGCGTTTTGAAGTCGCCCAGATCTTTGGCGAACTCGTCGTTAAGCTCTGGCAATTCCTTGCGGCGGACGGCCTTCACCACCGCGCGGAATTTCACGGTTTTTCCCGCCAGCGCCGGACGATCGTAATCCTCCGGATAGGTCACTTCGAATTCGCGCGCATCCTCGGGAGAAGCCCCGCGCAGATTCTCGCTGAACTCCTTCATGGTGGCCTCGTCGCCGATCTTGAGCATCAGCTCGTCCTGCGAGACCTTCTCTTCGACGCCCTCCAGGCTTTCGAGCGAGACGACGGCATAGTCGCCGTCGACCAATGCCCGAGGCTCCTCGTTGACGTACTGAGCCTTCTGATCGCGGATCTGCTCGACGCGCGCGTCCACGTCGGCATCGGCCACTCCCGGTTCGTTGTAGGTGATGGTGACGCCGCGATACTCGCCCAAGTCGAAGGTCGGCGCGACCTCGAATTCGGCCTTGAAGCGCAGCGGCTCCCCGGCGTGAAAATGGACGTCGGAGATCCCTGGCCGGCCCACCAGTTGGAGATTTTCCTTCTCCACCGCGGCCTGCAGGAAACGCGGAACCAGCGCGTCCAGGACTTCCTGGCGAATATCGCCCGCAAACCGGGTCTTGATTAT
>Ga0265314_10001971_pt1 | contig 21811 bp, 20 predicted proteins | sample 4126metaG_FD_203106 | JGI IMG/M metagenome (GOLD analysis project Ga0265314, IMG submission 203106) | Rhizosphere microbial communities from Carex aquatilis grown in University of Washington, Seatle, WA, United States - 4-1-26 metaG | ecosystem: Host-associated > Plants > Roots > Rhizosphere >... | reverse complement strand
GGTATTTCAAATTGGGGCGGCCAACGGGACTCGAACCCGCGACCCCAAGATTCACAATCTTGTGCTCTAACCAACTGAGCTATGACCGCCGTAAATTTGGGAACGTGAACCTTCCCGACCCACAGAAGGCCTGTCAACCCGTTTCCCGGTTGTGTATGGAATAGGGTCCTCTTAGGGTGTTCCCGTGTCCACGCGGCGGCTGCGGCTAATCACCTTCAACATTGCGCATGGGCGCGGGCTGACGCCGATCCAAGGACTGACTTCGTCGCGCAAGCTCCGGGTGAACCTGAGGAAAATCGCCCACCTTTTGGGCACCCTCGGGGCGGATCTCGTTGCTATGCAGGAGGTCGACGAATGCTCGGTCTGGTCGGGCAGCTTCGACCACCTCGACTACCTGAGGGCCCACGCCGGCTTCCCGCACGCCGCGTTCGGGATCAACAACCGACGTTCGGGCCTTGTGAACCTGTGCTACGGCAACGCCATCCTTTCGAGGTTCCCGATCGTCGAGACGGAGACGATCGTCTTCGGCAAGCGCCGGGTGGGCGAGAAGGGGTTCCTGTTTGCCGAGATCGACGTGGGGGGGCGCATCGTGCCCCTGGTGAACCTGCACCTTCACTTTGGCTCGAGGCGAAAAAGGCTCCTCCAGCTGGACCTGCTCATAACCTGGCTTAGGACGAAGCAGCGCGAGCGCGGGGACGCCTGGGCTGTTCCGCCGATCGTGTGCGGCGACTTCAACACACCAGACACAAAGGACGACGCGACTGCGGCCCTCCTAAGCCACCTCTGCGACTACGGCGACTACCACCTGCATCCCCCCCTTGGCCCCACCTTCCCATCCCCGCTTCCGCGCAGGGCGCTCGACTTCGTGTTCATCCCGCCCGGATGCCGGGTCGTCCATAGCGAAGTCATCCGCTCGTTCCTCTCGGACCATAGGCCCGTCATGGTCGAGTTTTCAGTGGCGTGACGGGGCGAATTGCCTTTGATCGAATTACGTATGGGACGGATCAATAACGCCTTTGCCAGTGCGCGATCGCAGCAGCGCGCTGCGTTTGTGGCGTACCTCTGCGCGGGCGATCCCGATTTTGACACCTCGCTTGCGGCGTGCCTCGCCGTCGTGGGCGCGGGGGCCGACGTCCTCGAACTTGGCGTGCCGTTCTCGGACCCGCTGGCCGACGGCCTCACGAACCAGCTTGCGGCCCAGCGGGCCCTCGAGTCCGGCATCACCTCGGCGAGGGTCATCGATCTGGTGCGCGCGATCCGCAAGGTGAGCGAGGTGCCCATCGTCTTCTACACCTACTACAACCTCGTTTTCTCGAACGGTGTGGAAAACTACGTCAAGAAGGCCGCAGGGGCCGGGGTCGATGGGCTCCTGATCCTCGACCTGCCGCCCGAGGAGGCAGGGGAGGCGGCCGCCGCGTGCCGGCGAAATTCGGTGGACACGGTCTGCATCGTCGCCCCGACGACTCCCGATTCCCGTCTCGAGAAGATCGCGGCCGCGGCAACCGGGTTCATCTACTATGTCTCCCGCGAGGGCGTCACGGGGGTGCGCGACACGCTTGCCGGGGGCATCCCCGAGGCCGTGGCGCGGATCAAGGCGCGGACGGCACTGCCCGTTGCTGTGGGCTTCGGGATATCGACCCGGGCGCAGGTGACCCAGGTGGCGGCCTATGCCGACGGAGTCGTTGTCGGGAGCGCCCTCGTCAACCTGATCCGCGACGGGCTGGGCGCGCGGGCGCAGATTGCCCCGTCCCTTTCCCGCAAGGTCTCTGAACTCCTCGCGGGGACTAAAAAACCATGACGCGTGTCCTTGTCATCGACGACGACCGGCTCCAGTTCCGGCTGGTCCAGGCGCACTTCAACCGGTTCCAGGCGGGCTCCTACGAGCTCGAGTGGTCCGAGACCTACGAGGACGGCCTGGCCAAGCTCCTGAAGGGGGGCTACGCGGTGTGCCTTCTCGATTACCGGCTGGGGGAGAAGGACGGGCTGCAGCTCATCCGGGAGGCGGCGGAGGCGGGTTGCCGCACCCCCATCGTGTTCCTTACAGCCGAGTCGTCTGGAACGGTCGACATCCAGGCCCTGGAGGCGGGTGCGCTCGACTATCTCGTCAAGGGCGAGATATCGCCCAGGTCCCTCGAGCGGTCCCTTCGGTATGCGCTCAAGCTGGGAGATACCCTGGAGGCGCTCCGGCGCCTGGCGACCCGCGACGAGCTCACGGGCCTCCTCAACCGGCGGGAATACGACCGGATCCTGGCCGAGGAGGAGGACCGCGCCAAGCGCTTCGGGCATCCGCTTGCCCTGGTCATGATCGACCTGGACCACTTCAAGGCGGTCAACGACAACCACGGGCACCCCGCGGGCGACGCCGTCCTTAGGGAGGTGGCCCGACGCCTCGCCGGGTCCATCCGGACCGTCGACCGGGCGGCCCGGATAGGCGGCGAGGAGCTGGCGCTGATCCTCGTCCAGACGGACCGCGATGCCGCGACAGACGTGGCGAAGCGCGCGATTCGCCTGATCAGCGGCGCCCCCATCGACATCGGGGACGGGTTCAAGCTCAGCGTGACCGCGAGCGCCGGGGTGGCCGAGATGCCGCGGGACGCCGTGGGCGTGCCCGAACTCGTCGCCGCTTCCGACAAGGCTCTCTACGCGGCGAAGACCCGCGGCCGCAACAGGGTCGTTTCCGCAGGGGAAGCGCGCGCCGGCCCGTGAGCGGGCGGCTCCAGTCGGGCCGCGTCCTGCATGTCCTGACGGGGTGCACCGCGGTGGGGAAGACGGAGTGGGCGCTCCGATGGGCCGAGGCGCATTCGGCCGAGATCATCTCGTGCGACTCCCTCCTCTTCTACCGGGGGATGGACATCGGAACCGCGAAGCCCTCCCCGGAGGAGCTCGCGCGGGTGCGCCACCACCTGATCGACATCCGGGACGTGTCCGAGCCAATGAATGCCGCGATCTACGCGCCGATGGCGCTGCGTGCGGCCGAGGAGATCCTCGGGCGCGGGCACTCCGTCCTGGTCGTCGGGGGCAGCGGCTTCTACCTGCGGTCGTTCTTCGCCCCGGTCTCCGACGGCGTCCAGGTCCCGGCTGAGGTCCGCGCCCGCGTGGCCGCCCTGCTCAGCGCCGGCGGTCTGCAGGCCGTCGTGGCCGAGCTGGGGCGCCTGAACCCCGGGGGCCTGCCGCCGGCCCTCGACACGCTCAATCCCCGCCGGGTTGCGAACGCCCTCGGGCGCTGCATCGCCTCGGGCAGGACGCTCGAGCAGCTCTCCGCGGACTTTGCCGGGGCGAGCCACCCCTTCGAGGGCTGGACGGTCAGGCTTGCTCGCCTTGACCTGGCGGGAGCGGCCCTTCAGGCGCGGATCGAAAGCCGGGTCGGCGCGATGATCCGGGCGGGTCTGGTCGGGGAGGTCCGGGGGCTCCTCGCCCGCGGCCTTCTCGCCAATCCGAGCGCCGCGCGGGCGATCGGCTACCGCGAGACGATCGAGGTGATCGAGGGAAGGGCGCCGCCCGACGGCCTGGCGGACGCGATCGCCAAGGACACCCGGGCCCTCGTGAAGAAGCAGAGGACCTGGTTCCGCACGCAGCTGCCGCCGCATGCCGCGCTCGACGCGGCCACGCTGCGGGACGCGGCGGCCCTGTTTCCCTAGGGCGAGGGCCGCCGCCTCTGGTAGACGTCCTTGTAGTAGACCAGGGTGTCGCCTACGAGGTCGACGACGCCGCTCTCGGCGGTCGTCAGGCAGAGGAGCCCGTCGTGGCGCCCAATCCGGTAGGTGTCCCTTGAGTCGTTGATCGGCCCCTTGGCACCGAACTCGTAGAAGCGGACCTGGCCCGTGGCGTCGACCTCGATCACCCGGTCGCCCGTCTTGGCGCCCGTCGCATAGACGCCTGCGAGGGCCACCTCCTTCGCGCGCACCTCGTCCGCGTCGGTCAGCAGCTTCACCTCGACCTTCTTGTTCACGCTCTCAACGTAGAAGACCGAGTAGAGGATGTACCCGTTAAGGATGAGCCCCAGGGTCAGCATGGCGAAAGCGATGCCCCGGTGGGGCGCGGTGGGCGGCGGCTGGTCCTCGGGACCGCTGCCGGGGAAGGGCGAGGTTGTCTCCACCCGGTCCAGGCGCTCGATTATCTTCGCCACGGTCATCTCGACCGCCGGGGCGGCGTGGTCGCGCACATCGTAGACCTGGAGGCGGCCGCGGCTCGTGCGCACGATCAATTTCGCGCCGCGCCCGGTGACCACGACGTGGGGGTCGTGCTCCTCGTTGTCGGCGGGGTCTATCTCAACAAAGGCGTCGAGGAGGATGGTCAGGTCGGCCGCGCTCAGCTCGCCGCGGTCCATGTGCTCGCTCACCGGGTTTGTCCTCCGGGCGTCGGGACCGAGTTTGGATGTGGTTACGCGGTACATTTAGTGTTCCAGGACGAATACCGGATAATTGCGGAAGCCGAGGAAAAAGTTGCCGGTCGCCAGGTTCCCGTCGTCGAGCTTCTTGTCCATGTCCGAGAGCTGGTTGAAGTCGGAGGACACCGGGTTGTTGGCAGAGGAAGCGATGATGATCACGGCCGCGTACCTTCCGCCCGCTTGGGGGGACTGGGTCGCGAACTGGTAGTTGCCGCCGATGGGCGTCGTGCGCGACCAGTTGGTCTGGCTCAGGTACCCGTCCATGCCCGGGGGGAACACGCCGGGCCCGCCGCCCCCGGGGGGCCAGTCGCCGTGCTCCTGGGCGTAGGCCTGGAAGGCCCCGGCGTACACGCGCAGGTCGTTCAACACGGCGCTCGAGCGCGCGTTGATGGCGTTCTTCTTCAGGGCGGGCACCGCCAGGGCGGCGAGGATGCCGATGATCAGCACCACGACCGCTAGCTCAACCAAGCTGAACCCGGCCTGGCGGCCGGGTCCCTCATTCCGGCAGGCTGATATGGTAGAGTTGCAGCGAGCTCCCCTCGAGGAAACGAAGGTTTGCGATCGCCGAAAGCAGATTGACCTTCGCCTGCAGCTCACTGACGCGGGCAGTTTCAAGAGTGTTCTGAGATTGTAGCACCAAATAGCTGGTGGCAAGACCGGCGTCGAATTGGGCCTTCGTGAGCTCGTAGGCCTTGGTGGCGAACCGGGTGTTCTCCGCCGACGAGCGCACGTTCTCAACTCCCGTCGCGACGCCGCGGACCGCGGCCCTCACCTTGACCACGAGGTTCTGGTCGGCCTGGTCGTAGGCGACCTGCTGGCTTCGCACCTGCGAGAGGGCCTGGTGGTAGAGGGCCCTGTTGGCCTTCAGCCCCCACGGGACGCTCAGCATCAGCCCCGCCGTCCAGTTGTAGCCGTTCCACGGGCCGGTCACCGACTCGTTCGCGGTCGAGGCATACGAGCTGTAGCCGACGCCCCCGTTCACGTTGAGGACCGGCAGCACGTCGCGCTTTGCCTTGAGCGCGTCGAGCTTGTACTGCTCGACGGTCGCCAGCGCGACCGCCAGGTCCGGCCCGTTGTCCCGGGCGAGCTTGTAGGAGCGGTCAAAGGAGACGTCGGGCTCGCCGACCGCGGGAAAATCGATGGGTCCCACGGCCGACGTGAACTGCCTGTCGCCAAGCAGCTGCAGCAGGCTGTCCTCGCCGTTCTGGACGGCCTGCTTGTAGAGGATGAGCTGGTTCTGGGCCGCGGCGACGCCCGCCTTGGCGTTCATGACGTCGAGGTCCGTCAGCACGCCCGTCTGCCGGCGGATGGTGTTCTCATCGAGGAGCTGCTGCGCCTGCCTGAGCTCCTCCTCCTGCACCTTGTACTGCTCGCGCTGGTAGAGGAGGTTGAAGTACGTGTTCTCGACGCCCAGGACCATCGTGAGCACCGTGCTCTTGAACGCCAGGTTGGACAGCCTGACGCCGATCCTCGCCCTCTCGATGGCGGCCTTGTTGTAGTCGGTCCCCGCCCCGTGAAGCAGGGGCTGCACGACCGTCAGCGACACCGAGCTCGCATAGGCGGGATTGAGCGAGCCGTAGGAGGGGTTGATGTCCTGGCGATAGAAGTTGTAGCCCGCCGTCAGCGTGCCGCCCGTGACGAGCGTGTCGTTGACGGTGAGGGCGGCCGTGTCGGCGGAGGTGTAGGGGACCGTGAAGACGGTCTCGGTGGTCGCCTGCTGCGTGACCTGCCGGCCGGCGTTAAACTCCAGGACCGGTTCAAAGGCGGCCTGCTGGACCGTGACGGCGTCGGCCGCCTCGAACACGCTGAACTGCTGGATCCGGACAGCGAAGTTGCGCCCGAGGGCCTGGCCCACGCAGTCCTGCAGGCTCACGGCCCCGGAAAGGTCGACCGGCTTGGCGGTTTCGCCGAAGGCCGGCACGGTGGACGGATAGTCGGCCGCCCGGACGGGCCGGGCGGAGAGGATGCAGAACAAGCCTAGGGCTGCGCGGACGATGGGTCTGTGCATTAGAGATAGGGGGATACGGCGGTTAATCCTGATTCAACACCGCTGCGGGCCCCAAAGTTACTCTTTTTCTACGTGCGGCGCGCCAAACTTGGGGGACGGTCGAAAGCCGCGGTTGAGCGGCATCCGGCATCGGCGCCTACTTGGCGGTGGGATCCGTGCGCTTGAGCTCCTTGTCGACGATCTCGCGCATGGCCGATGTGGCGTCCGCGCGGGCATAGGTGTCGGAGAGCTGGAGCTTGATCTGGCCGTAGAGGGCGTTGGTCTCGTCGGCCACGGGCGTCTTCTTGTCCGCCGCATAGATGAGTATCCCCTTGTCGGCCGTGGCCTCCATGTCGGAGACGGCGCCCTTGCCGAGGCGGTCGAGCGCGGCGATGACCGCCTGCCCGATGTCCTGGGGCTGCTGGCGCAGGGTGAACGGCGGGTACGCCTTCACGGCGACCTTGACCGAGCCCGCGGCCGAGGCGGCCGCCTTGTCAAAGGAGTCCCCGGCCTTCAGGCGGCGCTCGATTCCGGCCTTCAGGCTCCTGCCAAACTCGACAAAGCGAATCCTCTTCTGGTTGTCCATGGCGTCGGCGCGAACCCGGTCGCGGACCTCCGCGAGCGCGGGCTCCCGGGCGGGGAGCAGTTCCTTCCAGATCAATACGACGGCCCCGGCCGGGGTGGGCAGGCCCTCGGAATAGAACCGGTCCGTGTTGAGCGCGAACGCGGCCTCGGCGACCTCGCGGGAGCCGCCGAGCTCGACCGGGCCCGACTCCCTCGTGAAGGGGGCGAGGCTGTCGAGCTTGAGCTTGTGGCTGGCGAGGAACGCGTCGAGGGCGGGGCGCGAGACCTTGCCCTCGTAGAGGGAGTAGGCGAGGTCCGAGGCGGCCTTGACGGCGCCGCGCTTCGCGAGCTCGAGGATCAGCGCCTGGCGAACCTGGGGCTGGGCGGCGGCGAAGTCGGCCGCGGGGTCGGTCTTCACGGCCGGGGCCTTCGCGCTCGCCGGCTTCGGGAACAAGGACGGGTTGGCGTCGTAGTACTCGCGCACCTCGGCATCCGTCGGGGCGATTCCCGCCATGAACATCGAGGCCGGGAACTGCACGCAGTCCGCGGAAACACGCGGGGCGATCGTGTATCGGAAGATATTGTCGGAGAAAAATTTGGACATTTCGATGTCGCTCACGCTGATGTCGGGTGCGAAGCCGGAATAGTCGACGGTGGCCGTGGACACGGTCCACGTCGTATCGGCCTTCACCAGCAGCTCCTTGACGTCCGCCGGCATCACGTAGCCCGGCCCCGCCATGAGCCTCTGGAGCTTGCCCATGCGGGCATCGTCGCGGATGACGCGCGCAATGTCCGCCTCGGAGGTCGCGGAGCCGCTCTTTAGGGAATTCCGAAAGGCATCATAGCGCGAGACGTCGAACTGGCCGTCGGCGCCGGCGAAGATGTGGAGGCGCTTGATGAAGTCCGTGATCTCGGCCGCGGTCGGCTGGGGCAGGTGCAGCTGGTCGGCGAGGTACTGTGCCGCCACCCGCTGGTACATGTAATACTGGATCTGCTCCTGCGTGACGCTCTGGCCGTACTGGAGGTCGGCGCTGATCCGGGTGTCCAGGATCAGGGTCCGGTAGTCCTCCTGGGAAAGCAGGTTGTGGCCGAAAAAGACCCTGGAAGCCGTCTTGCGCTCGGCCCGCCCGATTCCGGGCGTCGACCCGATCGTGAAGATGAACGGTATCACCATGCCAACCAGGAGGATGGCAAAGATGAGGCGGAAGTGGTGCTGGAAGGTTCGCTGGATCCAGGAAATCATGTGGGGAAAAGGGATCGAAAACTAGGGTACCCACAGGGGGTGGCAACGTTTAATTGGCGGCCGCCTCGTCGTTGAGCAGTTCCTCGACCGACTTCCGGAAGTAGCCCTCCCTGCCGGCCTTCTCCATTGCGACCGAGAACTCACGGACGAAGGGGTCGATGTTGTCGACCGACTGCCCCGACGGGTCCGCGCCCAGGTTGTCGGCGGCCGCCTTGAACTCGAAAAGCGAGATCCGGTTCAGGGGCCTCGAGGGCTGGTAGAAGACCTCGGTCGACGGCGAGCCGGCGGGGCCGGGGACGCACATGATGTAGCCCGCGTCGGCGATCCGGTTGAGGCACTCGTTGACGACCTGGACGGGGAGCCTGACCGTCCCCGAGATCTCCGTCACCGAGATGGGCGGCTGGCAGGCGTGGAAGCGCCGGCAGACCGCCACCAGCACGGCCAGCGACAGGCGCTCGCGGTTCGACGCGCTCAGGCTTCCCCAGGCCATCCGGCTGTTGCGCACGTGGATGTTCTGGACGGCGTAGCTGATCTGCGCGCCGATCAGCACGAAGAGCCAAAAGACGTACAGGCCGAACATCAGCACCGGGATGATTCCAAGGGACCCAAACAGGCTGCGCGTCAGGAGCACGCGCTTGAGGTAAAGGAACGCCAGGAAGTTGTTGGTCGTCAGCATGAGGGCGACCGCAAGCGCCCCAGATAGCGCGGCCCTCCAGTGCACCCGGGTGTGGGGGATCGTCCGGTAGCAGACGGTGAGGACGCCCACCAGGAACACGAAGGAAAACGACGGCAGGGACCAGCGAAGGCCCCGGGCGATCTCCGCCCCGAAGGGCAGCCTTTCCACGAAGACGTTGACGAAGGCCCCCGCGCCAAGGAGCGCCACGGCGGCGAAGAAGATCACCCCGCCGAGCGTCATCACAGCCCAGTAGAGGACCAGGCGCATGAAAAGGGTGCGTCCGCGCCTCAGGCCCCAGATGTCATTGAAGGCATCCTCGATCGACTTGAAGAGGAAGAGGACGATTGCGATCAGGAGCAGGGCGCCCACCGCGCCCGCCGTCTCCGAACGGGCCCCCGTGATGAACCGGTTGATCATCTCGACTAGCTGCGGGTTGACCGGGACCGTCCCGCCGTCGCCCAGGCTCTCGTACTGGCCGAGCTGGGGGGCGATGAACGTGATCACCCGGTTGAGCATGTCGACGGCAAGGTTCGGGTTGCGCCCGCCGAGGAGCGTCGAGGCGACCAGCATCGCGATGGCGATCAGGGGCCCGAGGCCCAGGAGCGTGCTAAAGCTCAGGTCCGCCGCCCGGCTTAGGGTCTTCGTGTCGAAGAAGGTGGCCAGGGTCGTGGAGACGACCCTCAGAAACGCGTAGAACCAGCCCAGGGGCGAGCGGTCCGCCATGTGGTCGGCCTGCCAGATGTCCTTATTCCAGAGGCGGGAGAGGCCCTTCCCGATGCCCGTCGGCGGCATTGGGGAAGGTCAGGTCGACAGCAGGAAATACGCGGTTCCCGCCGAGCCGAGGACACCGACGGAGGAGACGACCAGGATCGGCAGCATGTCCACCCAGACGGTGGTGAAGTACAGGCCTACCGCCGCGCCCGCCTCAGCGAGGAGCGGGGTGGGGCTTCCCTGGGCGAAGAACACGAAGCCGAACAGCCCGAGTCCCAGGGCCGCCCGGAAACGGACAAAGGGGTAGAAGGAGACGACACCGAGGCCGAGCATGACCGCGATGAACAGGTCGAGCGCGCCGAGGAACAGGAGCGGCTGGCCGATAATCTTGTTGATGTCCACGGCGGCGATCGCGTCCGCGCCGGGCAGGACCTCCCCCGCGGCGGCGAGCACGAGGCAGGCGACCGCGGACCACATCCCAATCCGAGCCGCATGGGCCTGCATGATCGCCGGGTCCACCTTGTCCTTGGTTTCCGCCGTCCGGCCCTCGGCGCCGGCGAGCATGTCCTCAACCGTGATGGGCGCCAGCGAGTCCTGCTGCTTCGTCTGGGGGGTGACCTCGCGGACCTTCATCCGCAGCTTCCGCTTCTCGGGGAAGAGCGAGGCCTTGAGCTCGTCGTTTTCCCCGATGAGGGCCCAGTCCTCGACGGCCGGGTCGTACCAGAGCGTATCCCCGGTGAGCTGGCCCGTCTCGGCCAGCGAGATGAGCTGCTCCATGTTGAAGGGGCCCCTCGCCTCGTTCTCCGAGGCCTCGCGAATGTAGAATTCCTGCGTGGCCATGTGGGGGTAAGGGTGGTCGGGCGAGGCTGGGGCGGCAAGCGCGTTTTGCTCACATCCGCTCCAGGGTGCGGAGACCGAGGAGCTGCAGGCCCGTCTCGAGGATGAGAAGCGTCCGGGCGCAGAGAAGAAGCCGCCGGGCGCGGACCGGGGGCTCGTCGACGATCACCTTGTCCGCGTTGTAGAAGGTGCTGAACTCCCCGGCCAGCTCGTAGAGGTACAGGCACAGGAAGTGGGGGCAGAGCGTCTCGTTTGCCAGGCGCAGCGCGTCGGCGAACTTGACCAGCTTGCGGGCCAGGGCGACCTCGCCCGGGGTCTGGAAGCCGTCGGCCCCGGCCTCCGCCGCCGGGTCGCCGCACGCGAGGCCATGGCGCCGGAATATGGAGCGGATCCTGGCCAGGGCGTAGAGGAGGTACGCCGCCGTGTTGCCCTCCAGCGAGATCATCTTGTCCCAGGAGAAGACATAGTCGCTCGCCCTGTTCTGCGAGAGGTCGGCGTACTGCACGGAGCCGACTCCGACGATTTCCGCGATCCTTCGCCGCTCGTCCTCGGGGAAGTCCGGGCTCTTCTCGGAAACGAGCGCGTAGGCCCGCTCGGCGGCCTCGTCCAGGAGCTCGCGCAGCTTGATGTTGTCGCCGGTGCGGGTCTTCAGCGGCTTGCCGCCCTCACCGAGGACCGTGCCGAAGTCAACGTGGACGAGCCTCGGCACGCGCCGGCCCTTCCTCTCATACCACTTGCGGGTCGTCAGGAAGAGCTGCTCGAAGTGGTCGCCCTGGCGCTTGTCGACGACGTACAGCACGCAGTCGGCGTGGAAGTGCTCCGTGCGGTAGAGGATCGTCGCCAGGTCGGTCGAGGCGTAGTTGGACGCGCCGTCGGACTTGCGCACGATCATCGGCTGGGTCTTGAACCTGGGGTGCTCGGGATGGAAGACCACCTGGGCCCCCTCGCTCTGCGTGGAGATCCCGGCCCGCGCGAGCTCGTCGTAGACGCGGCCAACCTTGTCGTTGTAGAAGCTCTCGCCGAGCGTCTCGTCAAAGCGGATCCCCAGCCGGTCGTAGATGGCCTGGAAGGCGGACAGGCTCGCCTTGTTGATCCTGTCCCAGATGGCCAGGTTCTCGGGGTCGCCGGCCTGGAGCTTCACGAGCTCGGCCCGGGCCTCGTCCATGACCCCCGGGTCGGCCTCGGCGGCCGAGTTGCCGACCTTGTAGAGGCGCTCGAACTCGGCGATCGGGTCCGCGGCCTGTGCGGCGGGGTCGACGTGGCGCTTGTACGCCCAGATCAGCTTGCCGTACTGGGTCCCCCAGTCGCCGAGGTGGTTGTCGCGGACGACGTGGGCCCCTGTGAAGGCGAGGAGCCGGCAGATGGCCTCGCCGATCACGGCCGATCGAAGGTGCCCGACGTGCATCTGCTTCGCCGCGTTGGGGGCGCTGTAGTCGACCACCCAGTTCTCTCCCCGATGGGCCGCGGAGGCCCCGGCCGCCAGGTCCGGGCCGCTGCGGTGGGTGCCCAGCCAGGACAGGAGCATGGCCGGCTTCGCCGAGAAGTTGATGAATCCGGGTCCGGCCACCGAGACCTCAAAGGCGGCGCGGATGGCCTCCGGAAGCTGGGCGACAACGGATTCCGCGATGGGGCGGGGCGGCTTGCCGGCGCGTTTTGCCGCCGCCAGCACCCCGTTGGCCTGGAAATCGCCGTGCCTGGGGTCGGAGGTCCGCACCCCGGGCTCGAAGGAGCCTTCCTCGAGGCCGGCCACGGCCGCCGCGGCCGCCAGGGCCCGTTCCAGCTCGCCGATCAAGTCGAACGCAAGGTGCATCCGCGCACTTCACCACCCCGCTGGCAGCGTGCGCAAGCGTGGAGTCGATGAGCCGTTTTGGCTCGACATTTCCTAGGGAGCGTGTTGGCTCGTACGCTTTCCCCGTCCCGGGGCTACTTTACATCCGCCATCAACTCCATGACGAGCAAACGCACCATACCCGCACGGCGCTTCATCAAACCATCGTTTAACTTCTTGATTGAGAAGAAGAGAGACGGCGGAGAGTTCACGCAGGAGGAGATTCGATACATCATCGACAGCACGCTCGACGGGGAAATGCCGCTCCACCAGCTGGCGGCGCTTGCGATGGCCATCTACTTCTCGGGCATGTCGGCGCAGGAGACGGCCGACCTGACGGAGGAGATGATGCTATCCGGCGAGGTGATAGACCTTTCCCACATCGCGAAGCCGAAGATCGACAAGTACTCGACGGGAGGGGTGGGCGACAAGACCTCGCTCGTGCTCGTGCCCCTCGCCATGGCGTCGGGCGTCGTGGTCCCCATGATGTGCGGGGTCGAGCACGACTACGTCATCAACACGCTGGAGAAGCTCGCGGCGATTCCCGGCTTCAAGGGGCACCAGACCAACGAGCAGTTCGCCCAGCAGCTCGCCAAGATAGGCGGGGCGATCATCGCCCAGAACGAGGACCTCGCCCCGGCCGACGCCAAGCTCTACGAGCTGCGCAAGGACACCGGCACGATCCCGAGTCTTCCCCTCATTACCGGCAGCGTGCTCTCCAAGAAGCTCGCCGAGGGTGCCGAGGGTCTCGTCATCGACGTCAAGTGGGGTAACGGATCGTTCATCAAGGACTTGGAGCAGGCAAAGCAGCTGGCCCGCTCGATGACGCGTGTCGGCCGCTCGATGAAGCGCCGCTGCGTCGCGCTCGTGACGGACATGAACCAGCCGCTCGGCGACTCGGTCGGGACCGCGCTCGAGGTCAAGGAGGCGATCCAGCTCCTGCGGGGCGAGGGCCCCGAGGACGTGAAGGAGCTCGTCCTCAAGCTCGGCATGGAAATCGTCCGGCTTGCCGGGGTCGCGGGCTCGACGCTCTCGGCCAAGCAGACGGTCCAGCGGCACCTGACCGACGGATCCGCCCTCGAGAAATTCAAGGAGCTCGTCAGGGCCCAGGGCGGAGACACCTCCTACATCGACCACCCCGAGAAGTTCCCGCAGGCCCGCCACATCCGCAAGCTCCCGGCCCCCAAGCGCGGCTACGTGCACACGATCAACGCGGCGATGATCGCCCGCGGCGTGCACCTGCTCGGCGCCGGCAAGGAGAACCCCCACGACAAGATCGACCACTCCGTGGGCGTCTCCGAGATCAAGAAGGTCGGCACCCAGGTCAAGCAGGGCGAGCCGCTCATGATGATCCATTACAACGACGAGGCGAAGCTCGAGCAGGCGCTCGAGTACTTCAAGAACGCGTACCGACTCGCCCCGAAGCGTCCGACGCCGCCCCCGGCCATCGTCGAGCGCGTCGCCTGAGCGCGGGCGAGGGCCTGTCCGCCGTGGTCGACCGTTCGTCCTGGTCGCGGCCTTGGGCCCAGCTCAAGTACGTCACCTTCCAGCCGGCGATATTCCCGCGCCTGTTGGGCGAGGTCTCGGACGGCGCTCGCCCGGGAGACTGGGTGTCGGTCTACGACAAGAACGGCGAACCGGTGGGAGCCGGGCTCTACAATCCTCGGGCCAAGATCCCCCTCCGGGTGGTGGCCCACGGCGCCCAGCCGATAGGGGAGGACTACTTCGAGGGCGCCATCCGCCGCGCCGTCGCCCTTAGGCGCGAGCTCTTCAAGCTCGACGCGGGTACGGACGCCTACCGCCTGGTCAACTCCGACGGGGACGGGCTGAGCGGCCTGACGATAGACCGCTATGGCGACGTGCTCCTTTGCGAGGTGGTGAGCCTCGGCATGGCCCAGAGGCTGCCGAAGTGGCTCCCGCTGCTGCATGAGCTGGCGGGGACCAAGTTCGCCCGCGTCCACGTGGACCACGACCTCGGGAGCCTCGAGGGCATCAAGCCCTCCCTCTTCAACGAGACGAACGCCGCGGCGCCGCGCACGGTCAAGATCCGGGAGAACGGGGTGCGCTTCGAGGTCGACTTCGCGGAGGGCCACAAGACCGGGTTCTTCTGCGACCAGCGCGAGAACCGCAAGCGGCTCGCCCAGTTCTCGGCGGGCGCCCGCGTGCTGGACCTGTGCTGCTACACGGGGGGGTTCTCGCTCTACGCCAAGGTCCTCGGCGGGGCGGGCGAGGTGACGAGTGTGGACCTGGACGAGGTGTCCATCGCCCAGGCCAGGCGCAACGCGAACCTGAACCAGGTGCGCCTTAGCTTCGTGCATGCCGACGCCTTCGCCTACGCCCGGCAGATGTTCCAGAACAAGGAGTCCTGGGACCTCGTGGTCCTCGACCCCCCGAAGTTCATCTTCACTCGCGACGCCCACGGCAACTGGGAGGGCCGCCAGAAGTACGAGGACCTGAACCAGCTCTCGATAGGGCTCGTCAAGCCGGGCGGCATCTTTGTCACGTGCTCATGCTCCGGCCTCCTTAGCCTGGAGGATTTCGAGCAGCACGTGATCAAGGCCGCGCACAGGCTCAACCGCAGGCTCCAGTTCTTCGACCGCACCGGTCCCGGGCCCGATCATCCGGTGTTCTCGAACTGCCTCGAGAGCCGGTACCTGAAGGTGCTCTGGGCGAGGGTCGTCTGACGCCCAGGCCGGGCCGCCCTAGGCGCGGCCGAGGTAGGTACCGTCGGCCGTACTGACACGGACGAGCTCGCCTTCCTTGACGAAGAGCGGGACCTGGATCGTAAGGCCCGTCTCAAGCTTAGCGGGTTTCTGCACGTTGCTCGTCGTGTCCCCTCGGATTCCCTCCGCGGACTCGATCACCTTGAGATTGACGGCGGACGGGAGCTCGACGGTGAGCGGCTTGTCGTCGACGAAGAGGACATCCACCTTGCCGCCGGCGGTGAGGTAGTTCTTCACGTCGCCGAGCGTCTCGGCGGTCATCTCGATCTGGTCGAAGGTCGTCGGGTCGATGAAGGCGAAGGAATCGCGGTCCGCGTAGCTGAATTCCAGCGTGCGACGGTCGGTGGGGAGCACCTCGATCGTGTCGGTCGATGCAAAGCGCTGGTCCAGGGCCTTGCCGTAGCGAAGGTTACGCATCTTCACCTGGACGAACGCCCTCAGGTTCCCGGGCGTGCGGTGCTGGGTTTCCATGACGAGGTGCGGCTCGCCATTGTGTTTGATTACCTGGCCTTTACGGATGTCGTTTGCTGCGGGCATGGCGTCGGTGCGTGTCGGAAGGGTCTATTTGTTTGCTGGAAGGTTCACTCCTAAGGAACCAGCCTTCCCTGTCAAGGCCGACCCCGCCGACTCTCCGCGCTTGCGCTGTCAGGCACGCCTTGCCGAAACTCACTTCTCTAACACACATGAAACAACGCACCTTGTCGCGCTCCGTGACTATAAAGGGAAGCGCGCTGCACACCGGTGAAGCGGTCACGCTCACCCTCAAGCCGGCGCCCGTTAATCACGGGGTTGTTTTCAAGAGGGTCGACCTGAGCGGCTCGCCCGAGATCCAGCCCCGCGCGGACCACATCACCGACCTGGTGCGCGCCACGACGATCCAGTCCGGGCACGTGAAGATCCACACGGTCGAGCACGTCCTGAGCGCGCTGAGCGGGTGCGGGATCGACAATGTCCTTGTCGAGATGAACGCCTCCGAGGCCCCCATCATGGATGGGTCCGCCCGGCCCTTCGTGAACCTGATCATCGAGGGCGAGCCGGTCGAACAGGACAAGGACCGGGAATACTACGTGCTCGACGCACCCGTCTCGGTCTCGAGGGGCAACTCCTCGATCATCGCGATCCCCCACGACGGGCTGAAGATCTCCTGCACCTCGGCGGACGACCGGGGCATCCACACCCAGCACCTCTCGCTCACGGTCGACCCTGAGACCTACGTCTCGCAGATCGCCCCGGCCCGGACCTTCACGTTTTTTGAGGACATCGAGGAGCTCCTGAAGTTGGGGAAGATCCGCGGGGGCTCGCTCGACTGCGCCGTCGTCATCAAGGGCGACAAGGTGATGTCCAAGGAGCCGCTCAGGTTCAAGGACGAGTTCGTGCGCCACAAGATCCTCGACATCGTGGGCGACATCTCGCTGCTCGGAATGCCGCTGAAGGCCCACATCGTCGCGACGCGACCCGGGCACGCGGTCAACGCCGAGTTGACGAAGGCGCTCTTCGAGCGCCTCCAGGAGCGCAAGAAGGGCGGATCGAAGAGGAAGGGGGCGCTGCGGCCGACGCCCGAGGCCGACGTGAAGAGCCTGGATATCAGGAGCATCCTCGACATCCTGCCCCACCGCTATCCGTTCGTCATGATCGACCGCGTCGTCGAGATCAAGGGTTCCGACGAGCTGGTCGCGATCAAGAACGTCACCTTCAACGAGCCGTACTTCAACGGGCATTTCCCGGGCAACCCGGTGATGCCCGGTGTCCTCCAGCTCGAGGCGATGGCCCAGGCGGCCGGGGTCCTCATCGTGCGCTGGAACAACTGGGTGCCAAAGCCCGCTTTCTTCATGAGCGCCGACAAGGTCAAGTTCCGCAAGCCCGTGCGCCCGGGCGACCAGCTCCAGATCCACGCGAAGCTCACCAAGGTGCGAAGCGGCAAGATCGCCGTCGCCGAGGTGAGCTGCTCCGTGGACGGTCAGGTGGTCTCGAGCGCGGACCTAATGATCACGATCCTCGACGAGGCCGACGTCGAGTGACGCGTCACTTCTTCTTGTAGACCTCGGCCGGGTCGAAGGCCCGCTCGGCGGCAAAGTCGAGCGTGAGAGACTCCGGCCGGTCGGGGTCGGCCCCCGCCGAGAGCTTCCTGTAGAAGCAGGAGGGGTACCCGTTGTGGCAGGCGCCCTTCCCGGCGTTCACGACCCTGACAAGGAGCACGTCCTGGTCGCAGTCGACGTAGAGGTCCACCACCCGCAGCACGTTGCCGGACTCCTCTCCCTTCACCCAGAGCTTGCCCCGGGAGCGGCTCCAGTAGGTTGCCTTGCGGGTCCTGATCGTGTGGGCGAGGGATTCGGCGTTCATGAACGCGAACATGAGCACCTCGCTCGTGGCGTTGTCCACGGTGATGCAGGGGATCATCCCGTCCGGGCCGAATTTCGGCTGGAGCAGCCTGCCGAGCTCGACGTCGTGGGTTGTGGTGCGCTCTGGGAACATGGCGGGTTTTGTCATGGGAATGGGTGTCAGGCCGGCGGAAGCTCGCCCAGTTTCCTGAGGTAGTCGAACGTGTAAAGGCCGCTTCCGTGGCCGTCGCTGAAGTCGAACCGGATGGCGTAGTTGCCGATCCGCTGCCAGCCGACGACGTGGACGCCGGAATAGTCGGCCTTACTGTCGCCGCCGTAGCGGTTCCCGAAGACGTCGTGCTCGCCCTGGGTCGACGCGCTGGGCGAGGCCCGGCGCAGCAGGTCGTGCCGGATGAAGGACTCTGCGCCGTCGCTCCAGGCGATGGCGACTTCGTTGCCGATCACCTGGATGTTGGAGGGTGTGTGCATGCGGGATGGGCCCTGCGCGGGGACCCGGGACCCTTGCCCCGCAGGGCGGCGTTCGCAAACCCGATCTGGGGGGCGCCGGCGGAATGGGGGAGGCTAGGGCCGCAGTCCGAGCGCCCTAAGGCAGCCCGGGTCCATGCTCCTCTTTCCGGAGGCGTCGGTGTCGGCCACCTTGAACCCCCCCGCGTAGTCCCACATGCTCCAGCCGACCGCGTTCGCCTCGCAAAGCTCCCTGACGTCCCGGATCCAGCGGTAGCGGCTGTCCGGGGGAGAGACGCGGGTGTAGACGCCAAATTCATTGCACGTCAGGGGGACGCCGTGGGCCTTTCCCCAGGCGAGGGCGATCGCGATCCGCGACGAGATCCACTCCCGGTTGGCGTGGTACCCCTCAAGCTCCTTGCGGGCCGCGGGACTGCTCAGGGATGCGAGCTGGGCGGCCTTGCCGGCCTCGTCGACCGGGTAGACGACCCCGGAGAGCGCCTTCTCGCCCTCGCCGGCCCACGAGGCGCCCTGGTGCGTCTCGGCCATCGGCTCGTAGAAATGAAAGTTGTAGACCACGTTGTCGTCGGAGACCGGTGTGAACTTGGCGAGCTCGTCGACGCCGCTCCAGCGGTTCGAGGTGACGATGATCGTGTGCTTCGGGGCGCCCGCGCGTATCGCCTTCACGAGGCCGCCCTGGACCCAGCTCCAGCGCTCCAGGGACATCTTCCCGGCCGGCTCGTTCATGGTCTCAAGGAAGACGCGCTCCGGATTGCGGGTCGATAGGTGGCGCGCCATGGCCCCCCAGAGGGCCTGGGCCTTGAGGGCCAGCGTGTCGTCGGTGCGCAGGCGGTCCTTCGTGTCCTCGCGTGCGTGCCAGTCGACGATCACGGCCAGGCCGGTCGCCAGGATGTGGTCGAGAGCCGCGTCAAAGTCGGGGAGGTACTCCCCGCGCAGCACGTCCGGGTTGTCCTCGTCCAGGAACATCTCGAGCTCGACCGGGTACCGCACGTGCGTGAACCCGGCATCGGCGATCAGGGCGAAGTCCTCGGGCCGGTCGTAGGTGGAGAACCACTCGTGGGAGTAGGCGCCCTTGTTCTTCGGGATCTGCGAGAACCAGTGGGATAGGTTGACCCCCTTGGAGAGGGAGGCGAGGCGCCCCGGGGGAACCTCGGCCCGGGAGGGGGTGCTGGCTGCCAGCAGGGCGCAAGACAGCCACGCAAGGGCGCGGGCCGCCGCGCAAAGGGTTCGGGTTTTCATGGGAAGGGAGGATATTCCTCCTTGGCGCGTGATTCGAGCACGTTTGCAATTGCCCAAGTGAGACCGGGATGCTAACTCCTGCCCTCTCATGGGACGTCAATGGCTTCATGCGAAACGCGCGATCGTCAATTTGAAGAAGGGGCAGGTGGTCGGAAAGATGGTGAAGGAGATCACGGTCGCCGCGAAACTGGGCGGCCCTGACCCGGCGGCCAACGCCCGGCTCTTCGCCGCCCTTGAAAAGGCCCGCAAGGCGAGCGTGACCCGCGACGCCATCGAGCGCGCGATCAAGAAGGGGGCGGGGGGGGGCGACGACAAGACCTCCCTGGAGCACATCGTCTTCGAGGGCTATGCCCCGCACAAGGTCCCGGTGATCGTCGAGGTCTACACGGACAACCACCAGCGCACGGCGCCCGAGATGCGGTTCATCTTCCGGCGCGGCGTCCTGGGGAACGCGGGAAGCAACAAGTTCCTATTCGACCATGTCGGGATCGTCGAGGCCCACCACCCGGATCAGGCGGTCGACCTGGAGGCTGCCGCCATCGAGGCGGGCGCCAACGATTTCGAGACGCTGACGCACGAGCAGAACGATGACATCCCCGTGGACCACAAGGGCGCGCGGTTCATTACGGACCGCACGGCGGTCCATGCGGTCTCCGTGTGGCTCGCAAAGAACGGCTGGTCGGTCATCACGAGCGAACTCGGGTACCTTGCAAAGGTGTTCCCGGAACTCGACGAGGCGACGCGTGCCGAGGTGGGCGAGTTCCTTCAGGAACTCGAGGACCACGAGGATGTTCAGCGTGTTTGGGCCGCCGTGAAATGAGATCTACCGCCAATTGCTGGCTACAGTTGACACAGGGGCCGGTTTTTCTGAAATGAAAGTCGTCACCCCCCAGCTGTGAATATCCTGATCGTCGAAGACGAAGCCACTTCGCGAGAGATGCTCCTCAACATCCTCAAATCCGAGGGGGACCACCGTATTCTGACGGCCGCGGACGGGGACGAGGCGCTCAAGCTGATGGAGGACCCGCGCCATCCCTTTGACGTCGTCTTTTTGGACCTGATGCTCCCTTCGATCTCGGGGCTGGACCTCCTGGAGCGGGTCAGGGCGACCCCGGCCTGCCGCTACGTCAGGGTCATCATCTGCACGACCTCGACCGACAGCGCCACCGTCGTGAGGGCCGCGCGCCTGGGCGTGCGCCACTACATGGTGAAGCCGGCCGACAAGATCCGGGTCTTCGAGCAGATCAACATCATCAAGGCCGAGATCGCGGGCCTTCAGAAGATCGAGAAGCCCGAGGAGGCCGCGGGCCGCCTGGGGATCGACCTGTCGACCTACAAGTCAAAGGTCAGCTCGACCCTCGAGAACATGGAGCGCTGGCTGACCCACGCCAAGGCCGGGGCCCAGTCGTCCGACCGCCAGCAGCTGGCCTCCGACTCCGGGCGCCTCAAGAGCGAGGCGCTCGACCTGGGCCTGCGCGAGGTGGGCCGGCGCTTCTCTACGCTTGAGACCCGGCTCTCGATAGAGCCCAACGGGGACGTCCCCGACTCGCGCGCGATCGAGATCGCCTTCATCATGAGCCACCTCCACGGCGAGCTCAACCGGGTGCGCTCGGTCCTGAAGATCATCGTCCCCGACAAGGTCGGCCCCTAGGCCGACCGCGGGACCCGTCAGGGCGGGGGCGCAACCGCCCGCTTCCAGAGTCCGACGCGCCGGCCATCCTCGTCCTGGTAGGTGAGGATGTCGCACCACACGTAGTCGGGCCCGACGGCCTTGTTGATCCTCTCCCAGAGGTCAGGGGTGTCGCCGGGGCGGTACCACAGCACGTAGTCGATGCCCTGGGCGACAAGCCACTTGCCCGCGTCCTGCATGCCCCCGCTGTAGAAGAGCATGAGGCGGTCGTGGCGCCTGCGCACGTCCTCGCTGTTGGCGCGCCACAGGAGCTCGTGGCCCCACCATCCGAGCCACATCCTCTGGCCCGCGAAAAGCGGGATGACCGCGGAGTTCGTGAAGCCGCCCTTCTCCTCGGGCCTCTCGATCACGACCCCCGGCTTCTCGACCTTCAGGCGGCCCAGCATGAGCCTCGGGAACTCATCCTTCGTCAGGAAATAGTGGCCCTCCAACTTTCCCATGGAGTCCTTGGGCCAGTACCGCAGGGGCTTCGAGAGGTCGTAGGCGTAGTAGCAGGGATACAGGCAGAAGAAGCACGCGGCGATCCGCACCCAGCGCCGCTTCGACTGCTCGACGACGATCGGAGCCAGCGTCATGAGCGTCCCCGCCATCACCCAGGGCCACCACTTGAGCGTCGTGTTGAACCGGTCAAAGTGCCCCGAATACTCGTCGTCCACGTAGAAGAACTCCGTGAAGAGCAGGAGCGTGAGCCAGAGGAGCGCGAGTCTGCGTCCGGTCGCGCTTCCCGAGAAGAAGCCCAGCATGATGAAGGCGATCGTGGGGAGGAAGAACAGGGCGAAGAGGATGGGGGGCGTGTGCTCTATCCACGGGACCAGGCGGACGGCCGTGTCGTAGCCGGAGGCGGAAGAGGTGAAGGCCGAGAGGTACACCCATGCGGCGAGCCAGACGGTCGCCGCGCCCGCCGCAACCGCGGGCACCAGGCGCCTCCAGTCGCGCCAGTTCAAGGCGAGCCACATGGCGATCGCCAGGCCCTGCAGGGGGAGGACCCACGTGTTCGCAAGGAGGGTCCACGTGAGCGTACTCCCGACAACGGCCGCGTACCGGCCCTTCTGGCTGCGGGTCCAGAGCAGCATGCCCATCGCGCAGAGCCCGAGCAGGTAGTAGCCCGAGAGCGGGGCGTGG
>Ga0265314_10001970_pt1 | contig 21811 bp, 25 predicted proteins | sample 4126metaG_FD_203106 | JGI IMG/M metagenome (GOLD analysis project Ga0265314, IMG submission 203106) | Rhizosphere microbial communities from Carex aquatilis grown in University of Washington, Seatle, WA, United States - 4-1-26 metaG | ecosystem: Host-associated > Plants > Roots > Rhizosphere >... | reverse complement strand
GGCGCCGCCGTAAGCTGCTCGAACAGGTCGAGCATGATCTCAAGACGATCCGCCTCTTCGGAGTCGATGGTCAGCGCAACGTTCAATTTGCGCGCCTGCCGCGCCAGATCGGCAAGCGAGGGAAACAGTTCGGCCATCACGCGCTCGCGCTTGACCCATTCGTAGCGCGGATGCAGCGCCGACAGTTTCACCGAGATGCTCGGCCGCTCGAAGATCGGGGCATCATCCCCGGCATAGGCGGCGGCAATGGCTTCCAAGCCGGCCCGATACGACGCCTGATGGCGCGCGGCGTCGGGCGCGGTGTAGGCGGCTTCGCCGAGCATGTCGAAGGAATAGCGATAGCCCCGCTCGCGGTCGGCGCGCGAAGCCTTCAGGGCTTCGGTAATCGTCCGGCCGAGCACAAACTGACCACCCAGCATGCGCATTGCAGAGCTGACGGCCTGCCGGATCACCGGCTCTCCCGTGCGGGCGACCAGCTTCTTGAGGATGCTCGCCATATCCCAGTGGGTCGCATCTCCCATGCGAACGACGCGACCGGTCAGCATCAGCGCCCAGGTCGAGGCGTTCACGAACAGGGATTCCGATTTTCTGTCATGGCTGTCCCAGTCGGCGCCGCCGATCTTGTCGCGGATCAAGCGGTCCGCCGTGCCGGCGTCCGGCACACGCAAAAGGGCTTCTGCAAGACACATCAGCGCCACGCCTTCCTCAGTGGAAAGCCCGTATTCCTGGGTGAAAGCGTCCACGCCGCCGCGCCGCGCGCCCTCCGCCCGGACACGGCCTGCGAACTCGCGCGCCAGGGTCTGCGTGGCGGAACGTTCCGCAGGCGTCATCTTGGCCTGCGCGATCCGTTCGGCCGAGATCGTGTTTTCATCGGCAAGATAGGCGTCGGCAATGGCTTGGCGCAGGTCTGTTGTCATGTGGGTGAAGCCGTTGAGTGACGAGTCCATCCTAGCGCGTCCTTGCCTACGCGCGCTAATGTCGGCGCATCATGCCGGCTATCGCTACGACCATCGACGAATTGCGTGCCAAGATCGCAACCCTACGTGAGGGGGGCGCCCGGCTGGGCTTTGTGCCGACCATGGGTGCCCTGCACGAGGGACACGTGTCGCTGGTGCACGAGACACGAAATCACGCGGACAGGGTCGTCGTCAGCATTTTCGTCAACCCGACGCAGTTCGCGCCGCACGAAGATTTCGACCGCTACCCCCGCGCGCTGGAAAGTGACGCCGAGAAACTTTTCGCGGCGGGCGGCACGGACCTGATATTCGCCCCGGCGGTCGGAGAGATGTACCCCGATGGCTTCGCGACCAGGATCGAGGTCGGTGGGCCGAGCCAGGGGCTTGAATCCGATATCCGGCCGCATTTTTTCTCCGGCGTGGCGACCGTCGTGGCGAAACTCCTGTTGGCCGTCATGCCGGATGTCGCGACGTTTGGGGAGAAGGACTACCAGCAGCTTCTAGTCGTGCGGCGGTTGGCAGCCGACCTGGGGCTGGCGACGGAAATCCTCGGCGCACCGATCATCCGCGAATCCGACGGATTGGCGATGTCCTCGCGCAATGCCTACCTCTCGGCTTTCGAGCGCCAGGTCGCCGGTCAATTGAATCTGGTGTTGAAGCAGGTGCACGGCATGCTGCGCGGCGGAGCCGGCATCGCAGCGGCGGAGGAAGCCGGCAAGCGCGCCTTGCTGGAAGCTGGCTTCGGCTCGGTCGATTACGTCGCCGTACGCGATGCAACGAGTTTGGCGGCGCTTGCCGTTCTCGATCGCCCTGCCCGCGTGCTGGCCGCTGCAACAGTCGGCAAGACACGCCTGATCGACAACATGGCCGTTTGAGACGATGCCGCTCTATCCCGCGCGTGAAGCCGATCTGACAACGGTGGCCGCGTTCATCAACGCTGCTTATCGGGGTGAGAGCTCGCGCCTCGGTTGGACCACCGAAGCCGATTACCTTGACGGCCAGCGCACCGATCCAGAAACGCTCCGCGCCGATCTGGCCAAGCAGCCGGACGCGATGCTGCTCACGCTTCGCGATGCGATCGATGGGCCTCTATTGGGCTGCGTCTGGCTGGAACCCGCCGAGGCTAGCGTCTGGTACCTTGGGATGCTCACCGTCCGTCCGGACCTTCAGAACCGCCAACTTGGACGCGTCCTGCTTGCAGAGGCCGAAACCGCCGTCAAAAAACGTGGGGCGCGGCGGGTTCGAATGACCGTCGTGAACATCCGCGATGCGCTCATCGCGTGGTACGTCCGCCGCGGATACGCGCTCACAGGGGAAACGCGACCCTTTCCGTATGGCGATGACCGTTTTGGACTACCGCTCCGCAACGATCTGAATTTCGTCGTGCTGGAAAAACAGCTCCAAGACTAAAGCAGACCAAGTTCTGCCAGTTCGACGGCCAACGCTTCCGGCAGGTTCATGCCCTTGATGTCCCGCGCGTCGGCCGGCGCATCCTTCGGGTCGAGATAGCGCCAGCCCTGGAACGGGTGATGGGAACGGCGCAGCGTCGGAATGAGCTTCGGCTCGTAGACCAGCCCGCAATGCGGCACGCCGTTCTTCGTCACCGGCTTGAGCGCCAGAAGCCGCTGGCGGACCGCGATCTTTCCTTTGATGACCCAATAGAGCGAGCCGCCGTCGAGCAGTTCTTCAGCGCGCTTGGGCGTTTGCCGCGTGACATGCATCAGCACCAGCGGCTTCTTCTTCTTTTTCAGCGCCTTGAGACGCCCGGCCTGCCAGTCCGCCAATTCCTGCACGGTGTCGACGCCGACGCACAGTTTGATCAGATGCATCGTCACGCGGCGTCTCCTTCGAAGCGCACGAGCACCGCGCCTTCCACGATCTGGTCGCCGGCGGCCGCTTCAACGGTTTCTATAACAGTGTCGCGCGGTGCCGTCAGTGTGTGCTCCATCTTCATCGCTTCGAGAACGATGAGCGGTTCGCCGCGGCGCACCGCCTGCCCCGGCTTCACATGGACCTGGATGATCTTGCCCGGCATAGGCGAGAGGATACATTCGTCGGTGCCGCCTTCCGTCTCCGCATCTTCCAAGGGATCGTGTGGGCGAAGCACGAAGGTCTCGCCGTCCGCCATCACTGCGATATCGCCATTCGCGAGGCGCATCGCGTGCGCGCCGGTCTCGGATACTTCCGGCGCCGCGACGGTCACGCGCTTGCTGTCCACCACAAAATCGACTTTGCGGCGGACTTGGCCCGCCAGGCGGAAGGAATCCGCCCTGCCCCACGGATCGTCGCCATCCTCCGCCACGTGCGCCCGAACGAGGCATTGCGCGGCAGCCGCGAGAACATTGTCCGGCATCGCCGGCTGCGAAGCCAGTTCGCTCAGATGGCGCGCGATTAATCCGGTGTCGATCTCGCCGGCCACGAACGCCGGATGCCGCAGCGCGCGGACCAGAAAACCGTTGTTCGTGTGCAGGCCCGCAACTTCCACTTCCGCAAGCGCATCGGCCAGCTTCGCGAGCGCGGCTTTGCGCGTGGACGCGTGCGCGATCACTTTGGCGATCATCGGATCGTAGTATTCGGTCACCGCGTCGCCCTCGCGAACGCCGGCATCGACGCGTACAGCGTCCGGCAGCCGAAGCCGCTCCAGCGTTCCCGTGGACGGCAGGAACCCATTGTGCGGGTCTTCGGCGTAGAGCCGCGCCTCCACCGCGTGCCCATGCGGGCGGATTTCGTCCTGGCGCTTGGGCAGCGCTTCGCCCGCCGCGACACGCAACTGCCATTCGACGAGATCGAGACCGGTGATCGCTTCGGTGACCGCGTGCTCGACCTGAAGCCGCGTGTTCATCTCCATGAACCAGATGCGGTCCGGCCGAAGTCCCTGCGACGCATCGGCGATGAATTCGATCGTCCCCGCGCCGACATACCCGACCGCCTCCGCGGCCTTTACGGCCACGGCGCCGATATGCGCACGCATCTCCGCGCTCAGACCCGGCGCCGGCGCCTCCTCGATCACCTTCTGGTGACGGCGCTGCAGCGAGCAATCGCGTTCGAGCAGATGAACGGTGTGACCGTGGCTGTCGGCGAACACCTGAACTTCGATGTGGCGCGGGTGCGCGACGTATTTCTCGATCAGCACGCGGTCGTCGCCAAAGGCGGACTTCGCTTCGCGCCGGGCACTGTCGAGTGCGGCCGCGAAATCCTCGGCACGCTCCACCAGCCGCATTCCCTTGCCGCCGCCGCCAGCCGCCGCCTTGATCAACACTGGATAGCCGATCTTCGCCGCTTCGGCTTTCAATCCGGATTGGTCCTCGCCGTGATAGCCGGGCACGACGGGTACGCCCGCCTTCACCATCAACGCCTTGGCGCGATCCTTCAAACCCATCGCGCGGATCGCCGCCGCGGGCGGACCGACAAACACGATGTCCGCTGCCGCGCAGGCTTCGGCAAAATCCGCATTCTCCGAAAGGAAGCCGTAGCCGGGATGGATCGCCTCGGCGCCCGTGGCCTTCGCGGCGGCGAGGATCGCATCGGCGCGAAGATAGCTTTCGCGCGCGGGCGGCGGCCCGATCCGCACCGCCTCGTCGGCCGATGCCACGTGTGCGGCGTTCGCGTCCGCGTCGGAATAGACCGCGATCGTCCGAATGCCCATCGCGCGTGCCGTACGCGCGATCCGGCAGGCGATTTCCCCACGGTTGGCGATCAGAAGCGTTCGAAACATTCGGAAAATCTGTGGTTCTTTCTTGGTACGTCGTTGTTATACGAAGGCCATCGTCGTGAACGGGAAATAAACCCCAAAAAGCTGGACAATATTTTACGCCCATTTAAGGCGGCGGTGACAGGTTCGCGCGCGGAGGAGTTTCAATGCACCAACTTGTTTATGTCAGCACGGCATCCTGGGCCATGAGCGATGCCGATCTCAACGATATACTCGACGCCTCGCGGCGCAACAATCGCACCAAGGGCGTGACCGGACTGTTGCTCTACCTCGACTACGGATTCCTGCAGGTTCTTGAAGGTCCAAATGTTGCCGTAGAGGAGACTTACGCAGCCATCTGTCGCGACCGCCGGCACAGCGGGCCGAGGATCCTCATCGAGCAGGACGTCGCGGAGCGGGCGTTCGGAAGCTGGAGTATGGGCTTCGAGCGATTGAGCCCAGATTATGCGCGAACCGCAGATGTCTTCGCCATCACGCGCGAAGCCATCGACAACGTAATAGCGCCCCAGCGGGCCGCGCAGATCGCGGCCCTGCTAAGGAGCTTCTATCAAATTAATGCGGGACAGTACGCCGCCTGAACGTCAGTGGCGCAGGCTCAAGATGGCCTTCTTCACCGCGAACACCACAGCAATCGCCACCAGGAACGCCACGTAAAGAACGAGGCCTTCCTTGACGAGCGCCTTGTCGAACGCCGGCATGACCAGCGCCGTGTGATGCATCAGCGGCGGAATAACGGCCTTCGCCGCGATGTACACGATCGCAGCAAGGATCGGCGATACGATGACGCCGACGACGGTCGCCGTCGCGATGCCGAAAAACAGCGCAATGATGACGCCATAGATCGGGTCGATCTGGTGAAGACCGGCAACGAAATATGTCGGAAATGTTGTGATAACGTCCATTGATACCCCCACACCCACGCGTTTTGATGGTTACGTTTTTAATGGTTACGGAATGTACACCATTCGGACGCGAAGAGCTATTCCCCAAGTTGCACAAAAATTGGCCTCGCGACCTAATGATGGCTGCCTCCGCCGCCTTTGAGCAGCTTCGTCCGCATGAAATAAAATACCGCGATGATGATCAAATAACCCACGTAAACCGCTGCCGTATCGCGCCAAAACGCAACGGTGACCAGAGGCGGCAAGTGGAATGGCGCATTGTGGTCGATGACCGGAATCAGCACCAGCGCGACGATATGGACCAATGTCGCAGCCAGGGCGATTTCCCATAGCTTCTTCCAGCTCGAAAGCTGGAACGTCGCGAACAGTGCAATGATAAGGCCCAGAACAGCATTAACGTGCTCAAAGCCTTCGCGAAAAAAATCCAACGTTTCGTTCAAGTAATACGAGAAAGGCGTCATGTTATCCCCCTAAGGTTAGCTTCCCAGTAACCATAGAACGTGGCGTCGGCCGATACTGTTCCGTGGAAATGACCGTTTTGCAACGGCCACGATTTTGGCGGGATAGGCGGCGATCTACAACTTTTAGTAGCCGGTCAGAGTTTTCCAACCGAACAGAAGCACGCCGACGATGCCGCCCAGCACGAAGACCACGATGGCCAGTACAAGGCAGCCCACCCCACAGCCGCCACAGCCCAAGGCGCGCAGGAACGGCGGCGCGTTGAGATAGATGCGTGTGTCGTGCGGATAGGGATCGCTCATTGGCCTGCGGTCGGGGGTGTCTGCCCAGTCCTTAGCCCGTTTTCAGGAAGGTACCAAGATGGGCGTTACGCGCCCGTCACCCGAAGCAGCGCAGCCGCGTTCGCGCGCGTCGTGGCGACAAGAGCTTCCGCCACAGCGTCAGGTCGTGGGGAATAGCGGTCGAGCAGCCAGTGGGTGACGAGACCGATCTGCGCCTCGGCGATATACAGAGCGATCAATCCGACGGGCAGCAACGGCTGTGAGCCAGCGGTCTTTTTGATCTTCGCTGTCAAGCGCGGCTCGATGAATGCGGCGAGAGTGCGCACCCATATCGGGCGGATCGGCCAGTTGAAAAATACGCGATTCACCCTGCGCTGTTCGTAGAAGTGCACAAGCTGAGGCACGACGCGCTCGGGGGTGACGTCTTCATCCAGAATCCTGGCCAGGTTGGACGAAGGGTGCGCCATGCTCTTCCTGAGGATGTCTTCTTTGCCTTTGTAGTGAACATAAAAGGTCGAGCGTCCGACATTGGCGCGCTCTGCGACGCCTTCCACGGTCACGGAGTCGTAACCGTGTTCCAGAACCAGATCGACGAAGGCTCTGAGGAGCGCTGTCCGCGTGCGTTCGGTGCGGCGGTCCGGTTTCGTTGCGGTCATGGATTTCACATTCCGTTGAACGGTGCCCGAAAGCATGCGCCATTGCACCGGTCTGGCCAACGCCCTCCGAGACACTTTTGCGTCAGTGTCCAGAAATGGACGAATGCGTAACCGACGCCAACTTTGTGACGGGGTTACCGGATACGATCATCGTCCTGTCAAGAGGTGAGACTTTGCCATGACCATAACTGCCGACGCGAATGAAAGCGCAGCGCTGCGCTCCGCCCGTGCTGTTGGAGCGCTTGCGATACTGACGGGGATCGCGTCCTTGGCGCTTCTCGCCAATCATCCCGGCGGCGGCGCCCACAGCTTTGCGGATGTGTTGAAGGAGGAAGCGGCCAATCGGGCCAAGGATGCGTTGGTGCATGGTGGGTTTATCGCCGTGCTGGCAATTCAGTTGGTCTGCTATGCCGTGTTCTCCCGGCGATTGGGGCTGCAACGCGCGCCGGTCATCGCCGGATTGGTTTTCTTCGCCGCGGGCGCGGTATTTCTGAGCGCATCGATGATCCTTGATGGCTTGGCAACGCCGGCGATTGCCGCCAAATATCTCGCGGCGCCGAACAAGATCGAATTTGCCAAAGCGCTGTTCGTGCTGATCGGTGCGCTGATCAGCACGCTGATGCCGATCGGACTGGCGTTTCAATCGGCAGGAATTGCGGCGTGGGGATGGTCGTTGTTGACGAACGGTGCCGGGCGCATCGCCGGAATTTTGGGGCTGCTCGTTGGCGGGTTGGCGTTCGCGGCCATCGGCACGACCGTCACGGCCATGAACCCTCTTGTGCTGATGGGCGTGATGGCCGCGATGGCGATTTGGGCAGTTGTCACTGGCATATTGTTGATGACGCGGACCATCTGAACCGCCACTGTCGTTACGCAATGCGCGACCGCTTTCCGCGAATGTGAATAGACAACAACGCGGTCACGAGCAGATACTCTCGTTCGATTATTGGGGAGCGCAACAATGCAGAACAACGTTGCCAACGTGCGGCGGATCACGATCCTGTTGGGGCTCGCGCTGGCGCTCCTCGTACCGCTCATATCGTTGATCCCCGGCGGCAAAGAGCTGATGCGAGTTCCCGGTCTCGGCCCCTCGCTGGGACGAGAGACATTCCTTTGGGCGCTTGGCGCTGTTGTCGTGCTTTATGTCCTGATCGTCGAGCGCCGCCCGTTATCGTCGATCGGCTGGAACGGGATTTCGTGGAAGACATTTGCCATTGGCGCCGCAGGCGCGGTCGCGGTTATCGCCTTCGCCGGAGCGGTCATCGCGATTGTCCTGCCTTTCCTCCATCTGCAACAAAACGCCGAGGCGCTGAAGCAGATGGTGGCGTTGCCTTACGGGTTGCGCCTTTTCATCGTGCTCCGCGCCGGCATCGTCGAAGAGATTCTCTTTCGCGGTTACGGCATCGAGCGCCTGCGCGAATTGATCGGCAACAAATACGTCGCGGGCGCAATCACGCTGGCGATCTTTTCCCTGGCGCATTTGAGCCATTGGGGATTGGCGCAGCTCGTGGTCGCGGGTGCGGCGGGCCTTGTGCTGACTGTCCTTTATCTCTGGCGCCGCGATCTCGGAACCAACATGGTCGCGCATTTCCTGGTGGACGGCTCGCAGCTGTTGCTGAGCTAAGTCCTGAACACGCCGAATTTCGTCTCTGGCACGGGCGCGTTCAAACAGGCAGATAGTGCCAACCCCAGCACCCGCCGCGTATCGGCCGGTGCGATGATGCCGTCGTCCCAGAGGCGGGCGGTGGCGAAGTAGGGATTGCCCTCGCGCTCGTACTGCTCGCGGATCGGCGCCTTAAACGCAGCTTCGTCCTCGGCGGACCATGTTTCGCCGCGCGCCTCCATGCCGTCGCGCTTGACGGTGGCGAGCACGCCCGCCGCTTGTTCGCCGCCCATGATCGAGATGCGCGAGTTCGGCCAGGCGAACAGAAAACGCGGTCCGTAGGCGCGTCCGCACATGCCGTAATTCCCTGCGCCGTACGAGCCGCCGATGATCAGCGTGATCTTCGGCACCTGGGCGCAAGCCACCGCGGTCACCATCTTGGCGCCATCCTTGGCGATGCCGCCGGCTTCGTACTTCTTGCCCACCATGAAGCCCGAGATGTTCTGCAGGAACAGCAGCGGAATGCGCCGTTGACAGCATAGCTCGATGAAATGCGTCGCCTTCAGCGCGGATTCCGAAAACAAAATGCCGTTGTTGGCGATGATGCCGACCGGAATCCCTTCCAGCCGTGCGAATCCCGTAATCACCGTCGTGCCGTAGAGCTTCTTGAACTCGTCGAACTCGGACGCGTCCACCAGCCGGGCGATCACTTCGCGCACGTCGTATTGGGTGGCCAGCGAGGGCGGCACGATGCCGTTCAACTCGGCGATATCGAACGCAGGCGGTCGCGGCGGCACAATCGGAATGTCCAGCTGCTTGCGATAATTCAGCCCGGCCACGATGCGCCGCACGATGGCCAGTGCGTGCGTGTCGTCGTTGGCATAATGGTCCGCGACGCCGGACAGGCGCGCGTGAACCTCCGCGCCGCCAAGGTCCTCCGCAGTCACGATCTCGCCCGTTGCGGCTTTCACCAGCGGCGGGCCGCCGAGAAAGATCGTGCCCTGCCCTTTGACGATTACGCTCTCGTCCGACATCGCGGGCACATACGCCCCGCCAGCCGTGCACGAGCCCATCACCGCAGCGATCTGCGGGATGCCCGCCGCCGACATCGTCGCCTGATTGTAGAAGATGCGGCCGAAATGCTCGCGGTCGGGAAAGATCTCCGCCTGGTTGGGCAGATTGCCGCCGCCGGAATCCACCAGATAGATGCAGGGCAGCCGGTTCTCGCGCGCGATCTCCTGTGCCCGCAGGTGCTTCTTCACGGTGACCGGATAATAAGTGCCGCCCTTGATCGTCGCGTCGTTGCAGACGATGACGCATTCGCGTCCTTCCACCCGCCCGATGCCGGTAATCATTCCCGCGCCGTGAATATCACCATCATACATGCCGAACGCGGCGAGCGGCGAAAGCTCCAGAAACGGCGAGCCGGGATCGAGCAAGCGCTCCACGCGATCGCGCGGCAGCAGCTTGCCGCGCTCGGTATGACGTTTGCGCGAACGCTCGTCGCCGCCCTGCGCCGCCGTCGTCATCCGCGATTTCAACTCGTCCACCAGCGCGGACATGGCCGCAGCATTTGCTTTGAACGCGGGGCTGGAGGAAGAAACGGAAGACTTGAGAATGCTCATAGTCCCCTTTCACCTCCCCCTTGCGGGGAGGTCGGAAAAGATTCGAGCAAAGCGAGAGGCTTTTCCGGGTGGGGGTGAAACCCGCCGAATTGCCCCCACCCGACGCGCTTCGCGCGTCGACCTCCCCGCAAGGGGGAGGTAAAGAAGGGAACCTTGCTCATAGCATCTCCACCGCCAGCGCCGTCGCTTCGCCGCCGCCGATGCAGAGCGAGGCGACGCCGCGCTTCAAGCCGCGCCGCTTCAGTGCATTGAGCAGCGTTGCCACGATGCGCGCGCCGGAGGCCCCGATAGGATGGCCGAGCGCGCAGGCGCCGCCGTTCACATTCACCTTGTCGTGCGGCAGGTTCAGATCGCGCATGGCGATCATCGCGACGTTGGCGAAAGCCTCGTTGATCTCGAACAGATCGACGTCCTCCATCTTCCATTCTGCGAGCGTCAATACCTTCTTGATCGCGCCGACCGGCGCCGTCGTGAACCACTTCGGCTCGTGCGCGAAGCTCGCCTGCGCCACGATGCGCGCAATCGGCTTCAGCCCGCGTTTGTCCGCAACATCGCCGCGCGCCAATACCAGCGCCGCCGCGCCGTCGGAGATGGAGGAAGAATTCGCCGCCGTTACCGTGCCGTCCTTGGCGAACGCGGGCTTCAGCGTCGGGATCTTCGCCGGATCGGACTTGCGCGGCTGTTCGTCGAGCGCAACTTCGACCTCGCCGCCCTTGGCGGGAACTTTCACCGCCACGATCTCGCTGGCAAACGATCCGTCGGCTTGCGCGCGCTTGGCCCGCATCGTCGACTCCACCGCATAAGCGTCCTGGGCCTCGCGTGTGAATTGATAATGCCGCGCGGCATCTTCCGCATAGGTGCCCATCAAGCGATGTTCGTAGGCGTCCTCCAGCCCATCGAGGAACATATGATCCTTCACCTCGCCGTGCCCGAGCCGGTAACCGCCGCGCGCCTTGGGCAGAAGATACGGCGCGTTCGACATGCTCTCCATGCCGCCTGCAACTGCGATGTTCGCGCGGCCGAGCGCAAGCTGGTCCGCCGCGATCATGATCGCCTTCATGCCCGAGCCGCAGACCTTGCTGACCGTCGTCGCCGGAACGTGGTCCGGCACGCCGGCAAGCCGTGCGGCTTGCCGCGCCGGTGCCTGGCCTACGCCCGCCGGCAGCACGCAGCCCATGAGCGTTTCCTCGACGGCGCCGGAGTCGATCCCAGCCCGGGCGATGGCTGCCGCAATCGCCGCCGCGCCGAGTTGAGGCCCGGCCAGGGCTGCAAATTCACCTTGGAATCCGCCCATTGGCGTGCGAACCGCCGAGAGAATCAGTATTTCCGGAATCTGCATGGTTGCGCTCATTTTTCTTTTGGTTTCCAGCGTTTACTTACTTCGCAGTTGTTTTGCGGCCACTTTGCCCGCGGGCCCGTCTGAGTTATCATTAATCGAAAATTAGGGCTATCCGTCGTGTGGCGTAAGTGGGGGACATGAACAAGACCGCGATCTCCATCGCGATCGGCTTTACCGCAGGGTTAGCCTTGGCGGCGGCGTATATCGGTGCGCCCTACGCCGGGTTCACATTCGCGCCCGCGCAAGTGATCGTCGCGGCGGCCGTTATCCTGTTCGGTTCGGCCGTCGCGCTGCTGACGATGTCGGCGCTCGCCAAGCCGGAGAAGAAAAAGCCGCGGTCGTCCAAGCGCCTAAGCGATCTCGGAATTGACGATTATTCCCATTTCCCGACGACCGGCCTGCGCATCGTGTTGCGGCCCGACTCCGTCATCGAGGAACTGGACGTCGTCCGCAATCCCTCGTCCTACACAGACAAGAGCGTCTTCCTCATCATCAAGAAGTCGTCGGGAAAATCCGTCTTCAACCCGGTCATCCTCAAACGGCTGTTTGAGAGACTGAGCGGTTTCGCCAATTTTGCGCACGTGCTGCTGGTCAACGAGCACGACGAATATGTCGGCTATATTCCGGCGGGCTACGTGCGCCGCGAATTGCTCTCGGCGGAAGACACGGAATCGCTGATCGTGAAATACATCGTCAATGTCCTGGCGAGCCCGCGCGGGAGCGACGTGCTGCGTCAGATCAGCGGGCAGATCAGCGGCCTTTCCGTGGACGAATGTATCTCAGACAACGAAACCGTTTCGACGGCATTGAAGAAAGTCACCGAAGGCCTCTTCCGCGGCCTCGTCGTGTTCAAGGACACACGCAACCGCAAGCCAATCGGTGTTATCTGGTCCGAAGACCTGATCAAGCTCGTGATACCGGACAAAGACTGAGCAATCTCTTCGAACACTTTCCACCCCGGCCGCTTATCGGATTAGTTCGATCCGCACGCCGACATCGACATCTCGCCACGCCCGGTCAGCGGTAAGGACCGGCAGCTTTTCGCGACGGGCTAATGCGAGACATGCGCGATCGCCTAGGGAAAGCCCATGCCCCTTCGTCTGCAAGATCATTGTCCCCACATCTTCGGCAAGGTCGCGCGTGAAGTCGACGACTGCAATCCCCAGCCCATCGAACGTACGGCGCGCGGCTTCACGTGTAAGTCCGCCAACGGCCAATTTGGTCATGACCTCGGCCAAATTGACTATCGAGATGACGGCATCATCCATTAATCGTTCGACGACGTCTGCTCCGGATTCGTTTTGAAGGGCGGCAAGAACGGCTGAGCTGTCGAATACGGCTTCAGTCATCGCGAAGCTCGCGTTCCGCTTCCGCGTGGCGTTCCCTGATCAATTCGTCCGCGAGACTTACTCCCTCGGGGATATATTTTCGGACTTCCGCCTGGGCACGACGGAGTGCCGTCCTCGTTGTGCATAGTCGGATATCGTCGTCCTCGAAGTGGACAAGAAGTGTATCGCCCTCTTTCACGCCCGCGGCGTCAAGCATCACTTGCGGAATCCGAACTTCGCCGTTCTTACCGACATTGATCCGCTGGGCGGTCTGTGGAGCGCCTTCAAACTGCTGGGATGCTTCGGCCATACCGCCACGCGTGCGAGGCGGCCCCAACCGCTTCTGGTCCTCCAGTACATTGCGGACATGCTGATAGCGGACACCGATCCACTCGGCGATCTCGCTTCTCGTGTACCCGGCCCGGTCGAGGGCCCTGATCTTGTCGGCTTTGGTCGTCAGACCTTCAACGACGCTGCTGACCGGCGGACGATGATCTGGCATGTGCGAACCTGCCTCGCTCAAACCAGCAAAGTATATGACCTATCTATCTAACTAACAATACCTATCTATCAACCAGTCTCTTCATACAGCTCCCGCCCGATCAGCCAGCGGCGGATTTCGCTGGTGCCTGCGCCGATCTCGTAGAGCTTGGCGTCGCGCAGCAGGCGCCCCGTTGGAAAATCGTTGATGTAACCGTTGCCGCCCAGGCATTGGATCGCCTGTAGCGCCATCCAAGTGGCCTTCTCAGCCGCATACAGGATCGCGCCCGCGGCATCCTTGCGCGTCGTGCGTCCGCGATCGCAGGCGCGAGCCACCGCATAAACATAAGAGCGCGCGGCCGACAGCGCGACGTACATGTCGGCGATCTTGGCTTGCATGATCTGGAACGAACCGATCGGCGCGCCGAACTGCTTGCGGTCCTGGATGTAAGGCACCACGACGTCCATGCAGGCCTGCATGATGCCGAGCGGCCCGGCGGACAGAACGATGCGCTCGTAATCGAGCCCGCTCATCAGCACCTTCATGCCGTGCCCTACCCCGCCCAGCACGTTCTCTTCCGGTACCTCGCAATCTTCGAAGACGAGTTCTGCCGTGTCTGACCCGCGCATGCCGAGCTTGTCCAGTTTGGGAGCGACGTGGAATCCCTTGAACCCCTTCTCAATCAGGAATGCCGTGACGCCGCGCGTGCGTGCGTGCGGATCGGTCCTGGCATAGACAACCAGCGTGTCAGCGGTGGGGCCGTTGGTGATCCACATCTTCGTGCCATTGAGCACATAGTGGCCGCCGCGATGTTCCGCGCGCAGGCGCATCGAGGCGACGTCCGATCCCGCTTCGGATTCGCTCATTGCGAGCGCGCCGAGATGCTTGCCGGAAATCAGCTTCGGCAGATACCTGTGCTTCTGTTCTTCGGTGCCGTTGCGGCGGATCTGGTTGATGCACAGATTGGAGTGCGCGCCATAGGAAAGCCCGATGGCGGCAGAGCCGCGGCTCACTTCCTCCATCGCCACGACATGTTCGAGATAGCCAAGCCCAAGCCCGCCATATTCCTCTTCCACCGTGATGCCGTGCAAGCCGAGCGCGCCCATCTCGGGCCACAGATGGCGCGGGAACTTGTTGGTTTTGTCGATCTCGTCGGCAAGCGGCGCGATCTTGTCGGCAACGAAGCTGCGCACGGTATCGCGCAGCATATCGGCGGTCTCGCCCAGATCGTGATCGAGCGTGGGATGAGCGTTCGGAATCATGGAAGTTCCCGGCTGTTTGCCGATCAATTCTATAGAAGCGCGCTCTTGACTGCCACGATTGCTGTCATGACACTCGTATCGGGAAGGTTTACTATGGGTAACATGCCGGTGCCGATCTGGGGATTTCGGCAACGGTCAACGCGATGGGACCAAAATGACCGACACCATGAATCTGCGCGCGGAACGCGCGGCAGCAGTCTCGCCGATCAAATCCGCCAAACCCACTCTGCTCGGCCGCTTTGCGGCACAATATTCCAGCACAGCGCTGCCGTTTGAAGTCGTATTGCCGGACGGAGCCGTCCAGCGCTTCGGCCAGGGTGCTCCGACGTTCCGCGTGACGATCAAGAACTCGAACGGTCTTCGCGCCATCACCAGCCTCGATGAGGGGCGTATCGGCGATGCCTATCTCGCTGGCGACCTCGACATCGACGGCGACATGGTCAAACCGTTCGAGCTGCGCCGCACGATGAAGGACTTCCATTTCCTTACGGAAGCGTGGCGCTACCTCCAGCCCCTGATCTTCGGCCAGGTCCACACCAATCGCGCGGCGATCACCTCGCATTACGACCTGCCGGCGGAATTCTTTTTGAGCTTCCTCGATCCGAAGACCCCCTGCTACACCCAAGGCGTTTACGAGCGCGCCGACGAAACGCTCGACGTCGCGACCCTGCGCAAATTCGATTACGCCTTCCAGAAGCTGAAGCTGAAGCCGGGCGATCGCATCCTCGAAATCGGGCCTGGCTGGGGCGCCTGGTTCGAATACGCCTCGGCGCGCGGCGTCAAATGCACCGGCATCTCGATCTCCAAGGTCTCCATCGATTATCTGAACAAGCGCGCGAAGGAGTTGGGCCGCGACTGGGAGCTGATCGAATCCGATCTCCTGGAATACAAGACGGACCGCAAGTACGACGCCATCGTCATCATGGGCGTGATCGAGCATCTGCCCGATTATCTGCGCGTGCAGCGCAAATTTATGGAACTGCTGAAGCCCGGCGGACGCATCTTCCTGGACGGGAGCGCCTGCACCAAGAAATACGAACTATCGTCCTACATGGTGAAGTACATCTACCCCGGCAACCACTCGTTCCTGGCGCTGCACGATTTCCTCGACAAGCTGGCCAAGACGCCGCTGCAGGTGGAGGAAATCTTCAACGACCGCGCCAGCTATTTTCACACCTTCGTCCAATGGGCGAAGAATCTCGACGCGAACAAGGATTTCGTGATCAAGAATTTCGGCGAGTTCAACTTCCGCCGCTTCCGGCTTTATCTCTGGGGCGCGACCTACGAGTTCCTCAGCCGCAGCCTGGACTGCTACCGGATGATCATCCAATACCCAGAGGATGCGGGCTAAGCGGCCGAGCAACGGCTGGCCTGCCAACCGAGCCTCCGCGATTCGATTTGCAGCCCTCCTACGCCCTATCGGGCTTCGGAGGGCACCACCCTTCGCTGAATACGAATTGGTGGCCTGCCACCCGAAGCTGCGCAGCAGCGAAGGGTGGTGCGGTCGAGAATTGAACCACAAATCAATGAAATCGGGCGCTTAGAGGAAGGTGGGGCCAGAATAGGCACCATTGAAGCGTAACGGTTCTTTTGAACGCTGGCCCCACCTTTGCGGGCGGCTCTCATGCACGGCCAGATTTTGTGGGCACCTTTATCAAGTACTCGCGTTTCCGATGTGTGGCTTTGACTCCAACATACAACTCACCAGCGTCCCTTAATTTTTTTGTCCGGTCGTTATAGTTCATGGTCTCGATCCAGTACCGTCGCGCATCTAACACTAATGGCATAGTCTGCGCATTAATCAGCGCTGTGAAATGCGACTTCTGCCGCCACCTCATCCATCTCGAACGATAGCCACAAACAAGGAAGTGAGTGATTTGGGTTGCTTCGTTTCCACGATTAATAACTGTGAGTCCGAGTTTTGGCTGCGTGTCGTCATCCGGAATTATGACCGCATCGGCGATGACTGACAGGTGGATTTTCGGACCGCTATCAAGCCATTGTCTGATCTGAAGCGCGAATGTCGCTGCCGCGATAACCAATGCGAGCGTTGCGATGAAATCTGTTAACGTCATTGTGCGACCTAGAAAAGCGTAGCGATCCCGATCACTATTCCGGCAGCGCCCAGAAATAGCGACCAAACACCGATCCACGCAGCGATGCGCGCGCCTGGCTCGGCCGCAGAACACGCCCATTTGACCGCAGCTAATGGTCCTACCTTTTGGAACTGAAAGCGATGGCAACACTGATGGTCAATGCCCAGTCGCTCCCTACCATAGGCATCCATCATGATATGATCTTTGAGACCTTCTGGAAGTCCGCGCAACGCGAAAAGCGCGTTCTTCCCGGTATCCAAATCCGTGATTTTGCAGATACTTCCTTCGGGAATGTTATCGCGATCAGGCTTATATACACGTGCAACATCTCGGTACACGTCATCTTGATAAGCCTCAAGAGTGGTCAAGCGGTGAACTGGTCGCATGCGGCCCCCAACACTTTGCGTCGCGCCCCGTTGTAGAATATTTTTAAAACGATAGCTCCGCGAACTAAAGAACGATCTTTCGACGGGCCCGGCCTGCGGCTTGGACTTCCTTCGACAGTGCCACTGTCAGTTCATCACAAAGTTGTTGATATGCCCTAAGGGCGCCGCGTGACACCGGCGCGCCCCTGTTCTGGCCGAGGCCGTGTTGAAGAGGATGACCTGCCGGGTGAAGCGCGGCTAAAAGAAGCGTTTCATTGCGACTGCTTTTCCAGATCCCGACTTGAAGTAGCGCTCCAATTCCCTGGCAATGCGTTCGGTTTTCACCGCAACGTAGGCGCGCAGCGATACAGGTCGATATGTTCTCGTTGAACGGACCTCACCGGATTGGTGCGTGCGAACGCGTTCGCGCAGATCACCGGTCGACCCGACATAAATGTCGCCATTGTTTAGTAGCAGAAAGTAGACGTACCACATGGCTGGAGTCTCCCTGCGCTCCTTCGGAGCTTCGGGAGACACCCTACGCCCAATCAACTCAGGGCATGCCACCCGAAGCCCGCAGGGCGTAGGGTGGTGCGGTCGAGAAGAGTCGAACTTCCACAGGTGTTACCCCGCTAGCACCTCAAGCTAGTGCGTCTACCATTCCGCCACGACCGCATCGCAGGGGTGGCGGGGTGTAGCAAACCCGTCCCGGCTTGTGAAGAGCGCGGAAATCAGCCGAAAAATGCCGGCGCCGAGCGCCACAAGACGAACCCCGCCACGGCGATCACGGCGACGGCGAAAATGCGTGTAAGCATCGCCCGGCGTGTGGAAAGCCGCTTCGCCAGCGCGATCCCGGCCAGCCCGCCGCCAATCCCGCCCAGAACGAAGAACCCGGCGATCCGCCAATCGACCATCCCGGCGAAAGCATAGGAAACCGCCGTCGTCAGCCCGAATACGCCGACGGAGACCAGCGAGGAGCCCACGGCGTTGATCGTCGCCATGCCGCTGCCCAGCATGATCGCGGGCACGATCAGGAAGCCGCCTCCGATGCCGAAGAAGCCCGACATCAGACCGACCCCCAGCCCGATGCCGATCAGCCGCGGCGCGATCTTGGCGTTGATCCGCACACCGGGGTCGCCCGCTGCGGCGCGCGGGCTGAACATCGCGGCTGCCACTGCCAGCATTACCAGTCCGAACAGGAACAGGAGCTTCGTGCCGTCCACCAACTGGCCAAGCTGCGCACCGGCCGCCGCGCCCGCCACGCCCGAAGCCGCGAACACCGCGGCGCACGGCCATTTGACGTTTCCGGCCCGCGAATGGCCGATCAGGTTGGCGAAAGCATTGGCCGCCACGGCCAGCGCGCTGGTTCCGATCGCTACATGGGGCGAGCGCACGCCCACCACATAGACGAGCAGCGGCACGGCGAGAATGGAGCCCCCGCCGCCCAACAGGCCGAGCGCGAACCCCACGATCCCGCCGCTACCGACAGAGAGAATATCGGGCAGTCCGATCATGCCGCCACTTTGTTCCAGGGCATCAGCATCAGAAGCTTTGCCAGGCCGCACCAACCGGAAATGCCGGCAAACACCAAACCGCATCCCATGAAGGCGGAAATCCCCACGAACCAGGGCGATGCGAAATATCCCAGCAAAAGTCCTGTCACCACGAGGCCGCCGGCTACGATCATCACTTGCCGTTGAAGCTCGATGGGCTGCTTGCGGTCTAGCCGCGTCGGCAGGCCGGCATCTTTCCACGCGCCCATTCCGCCTTCCAGCACATAGACATCGGGAAGCCCAGCCGCTGCGAGCCGGTCGAAATTCATGCAGGTGCGATTGCCGCTCTGGCAATGGAATATGATCGCCGAGCCGGGCTTGAGGTCGGCTGTGAAGTCATGCGCCTCGAAATTCGACAGCGGCACCAGGCGGGCGGCGGCGATGTTCTCGCGCGCATGTTCCGCCGGTTCGCGGATATCGATCAGGACCGCCGTCCCCGCCTCCAAACGGCGTTTCGCCTCCAACGGCGAGATTTGCGGGATGCTCATTCGTGTCTCACTTTCTGCAATAGAGTTCGAACAGGAGCTTCACGAGCTGAAGCGCCTTGGAATCGGCGATGCTGTAATGGATGGTCTGGGCGTCGCGCCGGGTGGCGACCAGCCCGTCGTCGCGCAGCTTCGCCAAATGCTGCGACAGCGCCGACTGGCTGAGGCCCGAGGCACGGACCAGATCGCCCGCGCTGCGCTCACCCGCGACCAGTTCGCACAGAACCCTGAGGCGCGCACTGTGCGATAATGCCCTGAGGAGTCGCGCCGCTTCGTCGGCCTTGCGGGACATCGCCGCCGGATCGACGGTATTGTTCTTTGCCACTTGCATCTCCATTAGTACTTGCTAATTTAGATAGTTCTAATATACAAGTCAAGCCTCAACCTTGGGGGTACGCCATGCAGCCCGTCGTCACCGCCTTCTTCGACCAAGCCACTTTTACGGTCAGCTACCTTGTCGCCCACGTGGCCACACGGCGCGCCGCCATCATCGACCCGGTGCTCGATTTCGACCCGAAATCCGGACGCTCCTCCACAAAATCGGCCGAGCGCATTCTCGCCGCCGCGAAGTCCGCGGGCCTCACGGTCGATTGGATCCTCGAAACGCATGCGCACGCCGATCACCTGTCCGCCGCAGCGTTCCTGAAGGAACAGACCGGCGCGAAGGTCGCCATCGGCGAACACATCACGACGATCCAGAAGACCTTCGGGCCGATCTTCAACGCCACGGATGTGACCGGCGACGGCCAGCCCTTCGACCGTTTGCTGAAAAATGGCGAGAAGATCGCCCTCGGCGGCTTGCAGATCGAGGTGCTTTTCACGCCCGGCCATACCCCTGCCTGCATCAGCTATGGCATCGGCAGCAACGTGTTCGTCGGCGATACGCTGTTCATGCCCGATTACGGCACGGCGCGTACCGATTTCCCCGGCGGCGATGCGCGTACGCTCTATCGCTCGATCCGCAAGCTGCTCGCCTGGCCGCCCGACACCGTGCTGTGGATGTGCCACGATTACGGCACGGCGCACCGCAAGACGTTCGTCTGGAAGACGACAGTCGCCGAACAGCGCGCGAAAAACATCCATGTTGGCGAGGGTGTCGACGAAGAGGCCTTCGTCGCGATGCGCATCGCGCGCGACAAGACGCTGGAGATGCCCGTGCTGATCCTGCCGGCCGTGCAGGTGAACATTCGCGCCGGCCACATGCCGCCCGCGGAAAGCGACGGGAACGTCTATCTCAAACTGCCGGTGAACAGGATTTAGGCCCCCCCTTCCGTCCGGCTTCGCCGGACACCTTCCCCCACGAGGGGGGAAGGAAAAAGCAAAACAGGATTCTTCTTCCCCCCTTGTGGGGGAAGATGTCGCGCCGCAGGCGCGACAGAAGGGGGGCCTCTAAATCCCCTCGCCATCCACGCCGTGGATGCCGCACTCGTCCTTCTCCAGCCCGGACCAGCGTCCGTCGCGATAGCTTTCGCCGGCCTGGACGCGCCGTGTGCACGGCATACAGCCGATGGAGGGATAACCGTCGTCCACCAGCGGATGGCGCGGCAGGTTGTGCTTGACCACATAGGCTTCCAGGTCGTCCAGCGACCAATCGGCCAGCGGATTGAAACGGAAGCGCCCTTCGAAATATTCCACCGTTTGCATCACGGAACGCTCTTTGGTCTGGAAGCGCTTGCGGCCGGTGACTTGTGCGGTAAATCCTTCCAACGCGCGTTTGAGCGGAACCACCTTGCGGAAACTGCAGCACGCGTCCGGATCGCGCGACCACAGATTGCCTTCGGGATCGCGCGTGGCACGGTCGATCGGATGCGGCGCCAGCGATCGCAGGTCGCCCAGCCCGAGTAGCTCTTGCAGACGGTCGCGATAGCGCAGCGTTTCGCCGAACAGCTTGCCGGTGTTGAGGAACAGGATTGGCGTATTCGGGTCGATGGAAGCCACAAGGTGCAACAGCACGGCGGACTCCGACCCGAACGAAGAAACCACGGCGGTCTCGCCTTTGAACTCGCCGCAGAGCGCCAGCTCCAGGATGCCTTGCGCATCGCGGCCCTGCGCCGCCGCTTGAAGCTGCGCGAGTTTGGCCTTCACGAGCGGATCGTTGGCGCCGCTGCCTGGCCGGTCGAACGCGCGCGGACCGATGCCGCGTGCGTGATCGATGACGGTGACCGTTGCGCCGCTCACGACAGCCAGCCTTCTCGTTTGACCATGTCACGGGTGCGTCGCGAAACTTCTTCTGGTTCAAGCCCGTCCGCGCGCCAGCCGGCGCGTGCCGTGCCGAGTGCTTGGAGATACTCATCCCATTCGGGCCCGAAGCGCTCCTGCAACCACTCGCGTAGCCGCCTTGCCAAGCCCGGCACGCGGCCGCCCGTAGAAACCGTCATCAGCAGGGCACCCTGGCGCGCGACGGCTGGCACATGGAAATCGCAAAGCTCCGGCGCGTCCTCGACGTTGACCAGTACCCCGCCCACGCGAGCACGCCGCGCCAGTTCAGCGGCAACATGCGGTTTCAGACCCGCGATGAAGAGCACAGACAAGCGATGCAGCGCGGCGTCGCTGCTATCCGCGGATACGGAGGCGGGCTCCGTGCCGGCCTCTGCCAAAAAAGCCGCTCGCCGCGCCAAGCCGTCGCCCGCGCCTGCAAGGCCAACCCTGACCATCCGCGGATTGAGTGTGATGGGAAGCACGCCGAAATCCTCTGGGGCGGAAGGCTC
>Ga0265314_10001969_pt1 | contig 21828 bp, 17 predicted proteins | sample 4126metaG_FD_203106 | JGI IMG/M metagenome (GOLD analysis project Ga0265314, IMG submission 203106) | Rhizosphere microbial communities from Carex aquatilis grown in University of Washington, Seatle, WA, United States - 4-1-26 metaG | ecosystem: Host-associated > Plants > Roots > Rhizosphere >... | reverse complement strand
GCCCATTTTGGTCCGCAACCAATTCCAGCACAATGATATCCATCACAACGCATCGAACCCTCCGAAAATGCCCACCTTGATTATCAACCACTTGCGATTGCCAAGAAAAACAACAACTGCCCGAATCCGCCGACGCTCCCCGCACGATTCCAGATGCAGGCCGCGACTTTAAGGTCACTTGAACCCTGCCAGCCGCGCCAGCGATTCTTACCGTGATTGACAACGCCAGCGCCTGAGTCTAAACAGGATGGCGATTGGTGTGGCGCGTTCGTCTATCAGTTAGGACACGGCCCTCTCAAGGCTGAAAGACGGGTGCGATTCCCGTACGCGCTACCAAATCCTTCTTCGCCCGCGCTTTCGAGCGTTCGTCCCGAGGATGCGTGAAGGCTGCAACCGCATGCGACAATTCCAAATCATCTTCAATCCCACCAGCGCTGCTGAACTCGCTCGAATGCCCAAAGAGCTGCAATTGCAAATCTTAGGCGAGTTCCGAGGCCTCCCCCAAGAGGTCCTCAGCACCGACCTGGAACGCTTCGGCAAGCTCAACCGCGGGGGCAAAACCCTCCACCGATTCCGCCTAGGTGATTACCGAGTCTATTTCGAACGCCACGAACTCGGTGTCGTGGTGCATCGCATCCTGGGCCGAAACACGCTCAAGGATTTTCAGTTCCGTTCCAATCTGACCGGGGCCGAGGACGAAGCGCTCCAGGAGAATCCGAAGTTTTGGGAGCTGATCGAGGCTGCCAAGTCCGTAGGCAGCAAATCATAACAACTCAGTGCGGGCGATCAGCCCGTCGTATCATTCCGGCCGATCGGGAATGGGCTCTGCCTTCGCCAAAGCGAAAACTACCCAACCTCCTCGCCCAACTCGACGTTCCAGTAAGCCAAGTCCAGGAAGTGCCTCCAGCTATCATGGTAGGGCATCGATAGATCCACCTGCACGAACGGACGCCAGCGCGGACGCTTGGGCTTACGGATCAAATGCAAACCCGCCTCCTGAGGAGTGCGGTTGGCTTTACGGGTGTTGCAGGGGATGCACGAGCACACGATGTTCTCCCACGTGGTAGGACCTCCACGGTCGCGCGGGATCACGTGATCCAGGTTGAGGTCTTTGCGCTCCGATACCCGGCCGCAATACTGGCAGGTGTTCTTATCCCGCTCGAAAATATTGTGGCGAGTGAACTTGACCTCTTTCTTGGGGAGGCGATCGAACATCAAGAGCAAGATCACCCGCGGGATGCGAATCTTGAAGGAAACCGCGTGAATCGATTCCGGATGCGGTTCTTGGATTGAAAAGTCGCGCCATTCCCCAAAGTCGAAAGTGTCGAAGGAGCCGTCACCGGAGCCTAGGACGACTTGAGCATGTCCCTCGAAAACGAGGGTTAGCGCGCGACGGACGGTACAAACATTAACCGCTTGCCAGAGTCGGTTAAGCACCAAAACGTGTTGACCCAGAAAGGAAGTCATATCCGTTCCTGACTTGCAGAAGGCTAGCACAGCGCGAAAAACCCTGTCAATCGCGCTCAAAGACCGGGTTGCCAAATCTTGTTTCGCCAGATTACCATAACCGGCATGAGACGTTTTGCAGTCGTGGCTTTCGCGGTGTTGGTCCTGGGCTTGCCCGTCCGCGCCGAGGGGCCAGACGACATGTTCATCCGGATTTATAACCTGATCCAGCAGGCCGATGCCCTAAAGGACAACGGCAGACCCAAGGAGGCCCGCGATAAGTATGTCGAGGCCCAGGCTGGCCTCGACGAGCTCGAGACCAAATACCCCAATTGGAACGAGAAGATCATCAAGTTCCGCAAAACCTACATCGCGGAGCAAGTCGCGCCTTTGGGCGGCCTGCCCGCCCCGGTAGCTCCGGGCGCCAAGAGTGCCGCCCCCGCCGTCGCCCCGGACCCGCGCCAGCAGCAGCTTGACGGCCTCAGTGAAGAAATCAAAGCACTGAGGGCCGAGCGTGAAGCTCTTCAGGCTAAGCTCCGCGAGGCCTTGACCGCTCAGCCCGCCGGGGTCGACCCACGGGAACTGGCCAAGGTCGAAGACCGAGCCCGGGATCTCGAGAAAGAAAATGAAGCCCTGAAGACCGGCGCCCTACAGGCCCAGCAGCGCCTTGATAAAATGGCCGACCCAGCCGCCCTCGAAGCAGCCCAAAAGGCCCTGAAGGACGCCCAGCAAGCCCTCACACGCCAGTCTGAGTCAATGGCAGCTCTGGCCAAAGATAAGCAGGCCCTGGAATTGCGGATGAAGAAGGCGTCCGAGAAGAACGAAGCCAAGGCGAAACGCGAAGATGAGAAGAATCAGCAACAGGTCCAAGCGGCGTTGAACGAAGCCAATTCCAAGGCTACCCAACTGGCCACAGAGTTGAAACAAGCCCAGGACCAACTCGCGGCCCAAAAAGCGCGGGGGGAGAGTTTGCTCGCGGAGAAGAGCGCATTGGAGAAGCGGGTTGCGGACCTCAACGCCCAATCAGGGCCCAAAACCGCCCAGCTCACCGCGGATCTGAAACAAGCTCAGGACCAGTTGGCGGCAAACAAAGCACGCGTTGAGAGCCTGCTGGCCGAGAAAACCACTTTGGAGAAACGTGTTGCTGATCTAAGCACTCAACCAAACGCCAAGGCCGCCCAATTGGCCGCCGAGCTGAAACGGGCCGAGGATCAGTTGGCAGCTCAGAAAGCACGCGGAGAAGTACTCCTGGCCGAGAAAACAACCTTAGAGAAGCGGGTCACGGAGCTGAGTACCCGAAGCCGAGCCGACGTTGCTGTCGCCCCAGCCCCTGCTACCCCCGCGCCGACCGCCGCTCCGGCCCCGGTTCCCCCGCCAACCCCTGCCAGCCCACCCGAGAAAGCGCCCGAAGGCAAGCTGACCAAAGCCGAGAAGGCTCAAATCAAAGCCCTTGTCCGGGAGCGCGACGATCTGCGCAAACGCGTCAATGTTCTAAGCCGCCAGGTCGATGATCGAAAAGTGCGCTCTCGAACTGGCCAAGCTGGCCAGTTGGCCGACGAGATTTCCATCCTCCGTGCTCGAGTGGAAGTTTATGAGGCACGGCAGGTGCCCTTCGCACCGGAGGAACTGGCAATGCTCAAAGGCTCGGCAACGGTGAGCGCCGCGCCCATCGAGCCAACCACCAAAAAGGCTTCCCGCGAGTTTCCCGCCGGCGCCGCCGCTCTCATGACCGACGCGCGTCGTGCGTTTGACGCCAGGCGCTTCGACGAGGCCGAGGCGAAATTCCAGGAGGCCCTGAAGCTCGACGAGAAAAATGTCGTCACTCTCACTGAACTAGCCGCTGCACAATTGGAGGAGAACCGGCTCGACGCGGCTGAGTCCACTCTGAAACGAGCCCTGGATCAGGACCCGACCGACGCCCAAGCCCTCTCGCTCCTCGGCCTGCTCCGGCTCCGTCAGGAAAAGTACGACGAGGCCTTGGACCTGTTGGGCAAATCCAGTCAGCTAGACCCGGATAATTCGGCTACCCAGAATTATCTCGGCATCGTGCTCAACCACAAAGGCATGCGGCAGCCCGCTGAAACCGCACTGCGCCGGGCGATCCAGCTGAGGCCCGACTACGCGGAAGCACACAGCAACCTCGCAGTGGTTTATGCTACTCAAAAGCCGCCTTTCCTCGAGCTAGCCAGGTGGCACTACCAAAAAGCGAAGGCGATGAACAATTTCAAGCACCCGGAGCTCGAAAAACTGCTCGGGCCATCGGCAGAAACGGCCCCAGCGGCAGGCTCTAAGTAAGCCAAACCCACGGGGAACGGCAAGAATTCCGTTCGCGGCGCGCCAGGCCGGGAACAGGCCGTCGCAAAATGCTGAGCCAGCGCATCTGCGAACTGGTGGTCGCCACCCGCGGTCGGGGTTTCTATGAAATCACGAACGAGGTCGCTGGAGCCCTGCACCAAACCGGCTGGACCGAAGGCTTGGTCACTCTCCATATACAACACACCTCGGCGTCCTTGCTCATCCAGGAAAATGCGGACCCGGAAGTCAGGCGAGACCTCGAAAGGTTCTTCTCGAGACTCGTGCCGGACGGCGATTCACTCTTTCGGCACACTTGCGAAGGCGAAGACGACATGCCCGCCCACGTACGTTCCGCTTTAACCTGTGTGAATCTGAGCATCCCATTCCGCAACGCCAGCCTCGTGCTGGGGACTTGGCAGGGGATTTATCTATGGGAGCACCGCCAGATCCCTCATCGGCGCCGCGTCATCCTGCACGCCCTCGGAGAGTAGCTGCGGCGAAGAAGGCCCGACTCGAGCGGTCGCCGGCTAGGTGAAGCCTGATCAGAACTTGACCATCTTCTTGAGCTCGGCCACTCGCTGCTCGATGCGGGGGCGAGTCACCCGAGTGGTGCAGGTCAAGCCGAACCCCTCGCAGCAAAACGACGCGACCACGGTGCCGTACACCATCCCCCGGCGCAGGTTCCCTTCCAAATCGCCGCGCGCAGAGGCAAGGTAGCCAACCAGGCCGCCCACGAACGAATCCCCCGCTCCGGTCGGGTCCACGAGGTTCGGCAGCGGATAAGCAGGGCACAGGAACATCCCCCCCGGTCCCGAAAGGATCGATCCGTGCTCGCCTTTCTTCACGATGACATAGCGAGGCCCCATCCGGTGAATGGCCCGCATCGCCCGAATCACGTTGTCTTGCTTGGTGAGCTGGCGCGCCTCGCTGTCGTTCAACACCAGGGCGTCCACGCGCGTTAGCAATCGGAGCAGGTCCGGCAGCGCGATATTGAGCCACAAATCCATCGTGTCGGCCACGACAAAGCGGGGCTTCCGCATCTGGTCGAGGACATGGTGTTGGAGCGAGGGAGCAATGTTGGCCAAGAGTACAAACGGCGTATTCTGGTACGACGGCGGGAGGGCGGGCAGGAAGGTCTCGAATACCCCAAGCTCGGTTACCAGCGTGCGCCGGTTGTTCATGTTCACCTCGTACTCCCCAGCCCAGTGGAAAGTCTTACCCTCGGCGATCTGGAGGCCATCGAGATCTATCTTGTGCTTCTGGTAGAGCCGAACGTAGCGCCTCGGAAAATCGTTCCCAACAATGCCAACTAGCTTCACCGGGGCAAAGAAGCTAGCCGCAACCGCCGCGTGACTGGCCGAGCCGCCCAGCAAGCGCGGGTTTTCCTGCTTGGGCGTTTTGATGGAATCTAGCGCGGTGGAACCGACGACGAGAACGCTCATGGTGATGTTTTACGGTTAATGTGGCGCAGACCCTAGGCGGTCCTTGAACTGGCGGCAAGCCTGAGCCACATCCGGCGCCCGCAAAATCGCCGACACCACGCAAACCCGTCTAGCCCCCGCCGCTAGGACAGCGTCCAGATTATCGAGGGTAACGCCACCAATGGCGAACCAGGGAATCGCTACGTTCTGCGCCGCCCAACCCACGTACCCCAGCCCTACAGGCGTGGCCGAGGGTTTGGTGCCGGTCGCATAGACAGGACCCACCCCCAAGTAAGCAGCGCCAGCCTCAACCGCACGCCGCGCCTGGGTGGGTGCATGAGTGCTAATCCCTACGAGGGGGGCCGAGTGCGCAACCGCATCTGGCGGCGAGTCGGAAAGCTCTTTCACATGCGTCCGCTCAGCCTGGAAAAAATCCTCCTGGCCCAAGTGCGCGAAAGACACCCCCAATTCCCACGCCAGCGAAAAATGGTCGTTGATCACCAACTCCACACCTGCCGCGCGTGTGACTGGCAACACCGTTGTCGCGATCCTGCGTAAGTCGGCCACAGGAAGGCTTTTGGCTCTCAGCTGGATCAGATCGGCTCCGCCATCGCAGAGCTGGCGGGCAACCAAATCGGGAGCCCGGCCATCAAGGTAGGCAGTGTCAATGAACGCATAGAGCCGGGCGTTCGTTAAGCGGTCGGTAGGAGTATTCGTAATTTGGGGGACAACCTCTCCCCGGTCGGTGGCGCAGTCGCTTCTCGTCGATGCGTTCCGTGCTACGGGTTAAGCTGGCTCACGTCCCAGAGCCGAACTGACTGATCGGCACTCCCGCTCGCCAGGGTCCGTCCATCTGCCGCGAAAGCCAACGAAATGACCGCGTCGGTATGCCCCGCCAAGGTCTGGCGTAGCTGGCCGCTGGCGATGTCCCACACCCTAACGGTCTTATCAGCCCCCCCGGCCGCCAGCGTTCGGCCGGAGGCTGAGAACGCGTAACTCCGGGCATCGCCGGTCAGACCGATAAGCGTCTGCTTCAACGCCCCGCTTTGGCTGTCCCAGAGCTTCACGGTATGCCCCATGCCACCGGCAGCTACCAACCGGTTATCAGGGCTGAATTGCACGCCCTCAACTGAGTTGCTCAGGACCGTGAGGGTCTGCCGAACATCGCCGCTAGCGGTCACCCAAATCTTGACCGTGTCGTCCCAACAGGAGACCGCGACCAATTTTGAGTCGGGCGAGAAATCTACCGACCGAACCCAACTGGCATGAGGAGGCAACATCTTGCGCAAAGCACCCGTCTGAGGGTCGAGCAACCGGACGATCTTCCGGTCGGCTGCGCCAGCAGCCAGCGTCAGGCCGTCCGGCGCCAGGGAAATCGCCCAAAGGTTCTTTGTGTAATCGCCGATGGTCTTGGCTGGCTGCGGCGACCCAACGTTCCAGTATCGCAGAGTGTTATCGCCGCTGACACAGGCGATCGTCTTGCCCCCAGGCAAGAGCGTTGCAGCATGAACGCCATCGCCCACGCCGGCGAACGTTGTCTTTCGTGCGCCGGTTGCCGAGTCCCACAACTGGATCCCGCCGTCTTCGCCGCCAACCGCCAAGGTATGGGAATCAGATGCGAATCCTAGCCAGCCGATCGCACCAGCCTGAGGAGCGAGCGGCCTTCCTTCGATCGCATGGGTAACCGGTGCAATGACGTTTGGAGTGCGAGGCGTGGCGCCGGCACCAGCACCGGGCTGCGTGACCACGCCGCCGGGCGATGTGGACGCGGGTACTGAACCCTGCGGCTTCTTGTTGCCCCAGAGAAAATAGGCGCCCATTCCGATGACCACGACGACCACGACCGCAGCAAGGCGAAGCCAGAGCTTGGAACCCTCCCCATCTTCCGACGCCCGTACCAAGCTGGGTTGGACCGTGCTGACCGGCGTGATGCTCGCAGGAACCGGAGCCGCTTTCTTCGGGCTGGCAACGGGTTCAGCCTTCACCTCAGGCTTTGGCGCAGGCGTGTGAGGGGGTTCGATCCAGGCAGGTGCCCCGGAAGGAGTCGGGGGAGAGGCGCTCGTCTGATTGACCACCGCGGCCGTGAGTTCCGCGAGAGTGCCCTTCTCCAATGCGGAGAGGACATCTTCGAACCAAGGCGTGCACTCAATGGGCGCGATGCAGCACTGCTGTAGGAAAGAAGCCAGAGCCGACACGTTGGGATCGGAACTGGCCTTCAACCGGTCGAAAGCGCGCGAATGTTGGGTGTTTCGGTAATCGTCGGCAGAGAGTATGAGGTTATCGCCCGTGTAGAAGGTGGCCCACAAATCAGGCTCACACGCCAGCGCGAGAAAACTTAGATAGATCCCTAAGGCGGCAAAACTATCTAGTCTTTCGTCGTACCAATCCGGAGTGCGGCGTGGATGCTGGAAATTCGCATGACCCAATTCAGGGCTTCGTCCTCGGCCGAACGCCGGGCAGTACATGCCGTCATAGTCCACCAATCGCAATTCCCCGGCGTCGGTCACCATTACGTTGCCATGCTGAAGATCGCCGTGTGCGATCTTGTGCTTTCGCATGTGGCCCAGCATTGCGCGCCAGCGTTGTGCGAGTTGGCGCAATGTTTCGGGGTCCTGAACGTGGTCCTCAACGTAGCTGTTGAGTTGCTTGCCTTGGACCCATTCCATTTTAACCAGTGGGAACCAATCAGCCTGGATTCGGATGCCTTTGAGGATGTACTCGAATTTCACCAAGGCATCGAATTGGATTGGGGCCAGGTACTGGCTGAGCCGGGCGTAACGGCCCTGCTGGCCCATCACATGGCGCACAAAACACCGGATCGCCCACCTGCCCGTGGGCGTGGTCAGTTCGTAGACGCTGGCGAAATTCCCCGACATCACCCGCGGCAGCCCTAACATGTCGCAGGCGGTCGTGCCCGCTTTTAGGTCCGTATCCTGAAAACAGACCTGCGGATTCTGGATCGCGTCCTGATAGTCAGTGTGAGTAGGCCACTTCATGGGATAGAAATCTTTTGGGGAACCTCAGCCGTCTGGACGCCTGTCCAGTTGATCATCAACAGGGTCGTATCGTCGTTTTTGAGCGAGCCCTCGGCCCGCAGTTTATCCACCGAGGCGGTGAAATCCGCGGAAGAACGCAGTTCGCGCAGCGTCTGCCATGGCTTGCCGCCCGCCTCGTATTGGGACAAGAACCATTTGCTCAATGCGTCCGTAGCCAGCAGGAACCAATCCCCCGAACGGCAATCGCCTTGGGCCAATTGGACGGCGCGCCAGACCGATTGGTTACGGGCGGGATTGCTCGAGATCAGAAGCGGGCGGTCATTGAATGACTTCGAGCTGTCGAGCGGGAAAGCCTTGAGCAGGCGGTCGGCCCGGACGTGGAAGAGGCAGCTATCCCCGACCGCTAGGGCGTGCCATCGCAACGTGCCTGCGGAAGGCTTGCGCCGAAGGAGCCGGCCGAAGAAGGACGGCCGCACCACTGCCGCAGTGCCACCCACAAAATGCAGGCCCAGAAACGCGGCGAAGGCGCCGCTGCGGGCCTTCTCCTCCGCAAACCAGGGGAGCTTGTCCCATTTGATGGAGGCATGCCATTCCCGTTGCAGGGGGATGACCCACTCATGAAGAGGAGTTCCGTTAGGGGGCGTCAGCGGGGGCTGGACGGTGTACTGGCGCACGAGGCTGCGGGCCCAGGCGTCTGCGAACGAGGATTCAGTTGCGCCGTCCGCCACGGCAAAACGGCGCGTAGGCGCCTGGTAAGCGGCAGCGTCCTCATACTCCTCTTCGGAGTTGCCGAACTTTGGCACGTAGAAAACTTGGACCTCCGGCTCCATCACGTCCAGATCGCGCCGTCCCCGTGGCGCGATAGAGGCGCAACCCAGACACTCCTCGCTCCTAACTGGCTCGGGGCGCGGGTCAGGGCCATGCTGAGTTAACGCAGGTTGCTCGACCGGGTGCCGATATCCAAAAACCGGATCAACTCTACCAAGTCCGCGTTGAAGGCAAATCCGCGTGCATCAGCCCCTAGCGTCAAATTCTCGCTCCGAGCCAGATCCCGCATGGTTGCCGGCAATGGGCTCGATACTTGGAAGAGCGTGCGAGCAAAATCGTCCGGCAGGCTCGAGTCGGTATCCGGAAAGACGATTGGCGCCACCGGCTGCGAGGAAATGTGGCAGTTGAACAGCAAAGCGTTGCCGTCCTCGGTGGTGAGCCCACGCACGGCTTCGGCTTGCGGCACGGGACCGGAATCCGTGGCCTCGCCGTCGGTGATGTTGATGACGATCGGCGGAAATGATTTAACGTGCTTGGGGACCCATCCGCTCAAAAGCTGGTGCGCGTAGCTCAAGGCCTGCCCCATCGGAGTAATACCCTTGGCCACGGGTTCAAACCACACCGGAAAGCGGACCTTCTGCGAAATCAGCCCCCCTGCCCCGTCGTCCACCTTCTTGTGACGCTCCTCGACGCGCGCGGGGGAATTGGCCACCTCGCTGAGCGGCACCAAGTCACGCCCGGCCAACGGACCGCTAAAGGCCGGCGCGACGTGGGCCCCGTATCCGATCACGCAGACTTCATAGAAGTTCCGGACACCCTCGCCGCGCGCGCACTTGATGATCAGGTTGTGGAGCAGTCGGTTGATCGCGTCGGCAACCGAATCGCACTTCCGCTTCCCGTCGCTCCCCGCAATGGGGTCCACCATCGAACCAGATTGGTCGATGAGGAAAACAAAACAACTTGGATTGGCACGACTGATTTCGGCTGAGTAGGGCATACCGATACGTGGACCCGTCCGTGAGTCGCAAGCTCGCGTTTGGTGGGGAGTTAGGTAACGGATTCAGACTTCCAAAGCAATTCAAATATGGCGCATGAAGGAAGATTCCGTGGGGGGTACTTCAATTCCGCCGAGCTTAACCTGAACTCCGTCCGCCCCAAAAGGGCACATCTCCACCGTCCAAAAAACGCTCTCGACACGCCTTTCCCGGGTCGCCGCCCGGCGTAGCCCAAGATCCTGCAAATTCGACTCATCACCCTGCCCTCCATCGGTTGGATCCTCCGGTTGGCTGCTGGCGGGGCCCCGACATGGGAGCCATTTGTTGTTTGAAACCAGACACTTAGACCGTATTCTGGCCTTCCAGGCCACGAGCTCGACATGGCGCGGCTAACAAACCCCTTTACAATGCCTCATGAGGGTCTAATAGTCTTCTCCGTCATCCTATTTGAATAGACCATCGAGTGGACTGGTCAATTAGGTGTGCGAGCAACAATGTAACACGTATTTATGAAGAAATTACTCACTATTGCCCTTGCTTCCGCCGCCATGAGCCTCTACGCGGCCGATAGCGACCCGGTCACCATCAAAGGAGAAGGCAAATGCGCCAAGTGCGAGATGAAGGAGGCCGATAAGTGCCAGAACGTCATCGAAGTGGACAAGGACGGCAAGAAGACCAAGTACTACCTGGTCAACAACGACGTCAGCAAAGCGTTCCATAAGAACGTTTGCCAGGGGCCCGCGAAAGTTAAGGCCACCGGCACCGTCAAGAAAGTGGACGGCAAGAATGAGTTGACCGTCACCAAGATCGATTTGGACAAGTAAGCCAATCGAACACCTTTGCCCCGCCGCTCGATTCGTCGCGCGGCGGGTTTTTTCTTAGCGCCGGGCCAGGGAGTTGGCCAGGCGGATGGCAGCCCTCATGCTCGAGGGGTTGGCGGCATCTTTCCCGACAAGATCGTAGGCCGTTCCGTGGTCGGGAGACGTCCTGATGAAGGGCAAGCCAAGGGTCCAGTTCACGCCGGTTTCAAAAGCCACCATTTTCAACGGGACCAAACCCTGGTCGTGGTACATCGCCACCACGGCGTCATACTCACCCTGCAACACATGGTAGAAGAGCGTGTCGGCCGCAAACGGCCCGACGGCATCAATTCCCCGTGATCGGACCGCCTCGACCGCTGGCCCGATGGTCGTGATTTCTTCGCTGCCGAACTCCCCCCCTTCCCCGGCGTGAGGGTTTAGGCCGCATACGCCAATTCGAGCCCGACCAAGTCCCAGCTCGACACAGGCTTCTGCCGCAAGTTCGATCGCGAGTTCAATCCTGTCCTGCTGCAGGCGGCCCGCCACGTCTTTGATCGGCACGTGGGTTGTCGCCAGTGCGACACGCAACCAGCGGCCTCGGTCGTCGTGCCCGAGAAGCATCATCGCGGTTCGAGAAGCGCCCGCCAGCTTGGAAAGGAACTCGGTCTGTCCTACGAACGGTTGTCCGCTGCGGATGACGGACTCCTTGTTGAGAGGAGCGGTCACCATCCCGGCCACTTCTTGGAGCAGGCAGCGTTTAGCCGCGTCCCTCAGCCAGTCTAACGCGGCGCGAGCCGCAATGGGCGAGCCTGACTCCAGATGCTCGGGAAGGGCGGCATCGCGCGGATCCAGTAAGAAAATCCGGCCTGACGACTCGTAGCCGGTAAACGGGCGGATATCCAGTCCGAGTTTGGCGTTCAGAGGCTGGAAATAAGTAGGATCACCCAGGATCAGGTAGCGGGTGTCATTTGCCCCAAGTTCAGCCGCCAGCGCTTTGAGAGTGACCTCCGGGCCGATCCCTGTGACATCACCGGCAGAAATGGCGAGCCACGTGGCCATGGCCTCCCTGGTCTAGAAGTAGCGAACGAATGATTTCGCCTCCAGGCGCTTAATCCACTCTCCGTTCAGGCGGCCTTGCTCCTGTTCGACGAGGGTGCGTTCGATTTCATCGCGCACTTCGGGCAAGGTCTTGGTGCGGTTGCCCTGCGTCTCTTCCACCAGAACGATGTAGCAGGCATCGGGAGTATCAACTACCCCGCTGTGCTGGCCCGGCTGGAGGGTAGACACGGCATCCGCGAGTTCTTTCCGCAGCACTTTCCGCTCTACCCACCCGCGATCGCCGCCCTTGGAACGGTAAGAATCTTCCGAATAGATCGTCGCCATCTCGGCGAACGGCGCCCCCTCATTGAGCTTGGCCACGATTTCCTCGGCCACTTTTCGCGCCGCTCCCGGCACTGAATTAGTGGATTGGTTGATCACAATGTCCCGCACCTTGACCTGGTCCTCCAACTTGAACTTGTCGCGATTCTCCGCGTAGTACTTCTCGATCTTGTGCGGAGACATGATGATTTCCTGCGAAATGTTGCGGGAACGCATTACCGAAATGATGAAATTCTCTTTGATCTGCTGGCGCCATGTCTCGAAGGTGACGTTCTCGGCTTGCAGCGATCGGGTGAGGTTCAGGCGGTCGCCGTATTGTTCGCGGATGCGCTCGCGGACGCGGTCCTCGATGATGCTTTCAGGCAGGTTATAGCCGGCGGTCTTGAACTCATGGAGGATGAGCTTGCGCTCGACCAAGTGCTTAAGACCCTCCCGGCGCGTCTCCTGGATCTTCTGCTCCAGGACGGATGGCCGGCTCCCGTATTGCCGACGGAGCAGGTTCTCGGTGTTGAAGGTGTAGTCGAGCAGGTCCTTCCAAGTAATTACCGAGTCGTTAACAATGGCCACAAGGCCATTGGCAAGGGTTTCCTGAGCCTGGGCCGCCAGTCCCAGGGCCATCGCCAACAAAATGCATTTCAAGCTTCGCATGAAACTGGCGGGATAGTAGGAAGCGCGGATGGCGGGGTCAAGCGTACGCCGCACGCACACGTCAAAGATCGGGTTTTGGCCATGCAACCGCGTTGCTCTCAATACCATCCGATGCGGAGCATCTGACACGGACCGCCCAGGAAATGGCTTCTCGTTGTCAGACCGTGCCCGTGTTCCGCCCAGGCAGAACGCCTACGAAGCCTTTACTCGGCCCTCAGACGGTAAAACTGCTGCTGATTGGTGGCGGATGTCTCGAGCAGAACTTTGAGACTCCCATCGCCGACGGTGGGCTGCAGGGAGGACCAGTTCGTATCGGAAAGAGACCCCTTGAACTGGAGCGTGTAGTTGGCCCCGGAATCAGTCTGCGCCTTGAGTTGGAATAAACCTCCCCCGGCCGCCTCCATCATTAATTGAGGTGCGATTACACCCCCGTTCAAAAACAGACGCGCGTAACCTGGGCGATAGTACTGATCGAACCGGGTGAAAGTCCCAGCGATCAGGAGCTCGTCCTCGCCTTGGAAGGTCAACGCAGCTACGTCCGCCCCGTTAGCCCCTAAGCCGGGATCGAACGAGGTGTCAAGACTGCCATCTGTGTTCAACCGGGCGATTCCCGAACGCGAAACGCCGTTATAAGTCAGGAAACTACCGCCAACGAGGATTCTGCCATCCGTCTGGGTCAAGATAGCGTCCACAGACCAGCCGTAGCCGCCCTTGAAACCAGGCTCGGCATGAAACGCCCCGTCCACGGTCCCGTCTTCCTGGAGACGCACGATGCCACCTGCCGGAAGCCCGCCAAAAGACACGAAGTTGCCTCCCACCAACAGCTTTCCATCCGCCAATGCGGCGATCGCAGACACGGTTCCCCCCCCGGCCCCAGGATCGAACCCCAAATCCAGCGTCCCATCGGAATTCAAGCGAGCTAGCCCCGAACGCGTAATCCCTTGGACATTGGTAAACGCGCCACCAATGATGACCTTCTGGCTGTCAAGGACTGCCAAAGCGTAAGTTAGCCGACTCGGGCTCGCGCCGGCCTGAAAGGTGGGATCGAGCGATCCGTCGGCGTTCAAGCGAGCCAAGTTCGTGCATGCTGTTGTGCCAGCCAGCGTAAAGTAACCGGAAACTAAGATCTTCCCGTCATCTTGCAGCCCAATTGCCCAAAACAGACTGAAGTAGGAGTTATGACGCATCTCGCTGCCCCCGGAGAAGATCGGGGTGTGGAAGGCGGGATCCTGAACACCAGAGGAGTCAAGACGCACGATCTCCCCGCTATCACCCAAGAGTTCGTTAGCCTCGGAAACACCGACAAGCATACTCCCATCGGGCTGGGTCGCAAGGAGACTAAGCTCCGCTCGGAAGACGTTGGACGAAGTGATCGCAATCGGGAGAGTCCCAACGCGAGCACCATCGATTTGCAGCTCTACCAGTTCCAGGTTGGTGTTGCCCGGCTGTCGGCCAACCAAAACCTGATTACTTCTCCAGAGGAGCAGCGGTGGACCAAACGCCAGAACCTCGGCTGGCAACTCCGGGAAGAACGCTGGGTCCACTGCTCCAATTCGCTTTGGGACCGGCGAGGCAGTCAATTGGGCGGACTGGCTCTCCCCCATGCCAAAAGCGTTGCTTGCGATCACGCTGTAGACTCCATTGTCCTTGGACGTTGCGTTCTCGAAAAACAGAAAGGCATTCGTGGCATCCGGGATGTCCGCGCCATTGCGTCGCCACTGGAATTGAACCGACGGTCCGCCGGAGGCCGCCACACCCAACCATGTCCTTTGACCTGCGGTCACGGTTTGGGAACTCGGCTGGATGGTAATTGCCGGCGCGCCATCAGGGTCCGGATTCAGGCAAACCACCGACGAGTACGGAAGCCCCTCAAAGAGAGTGAAGGCACCTCCCACCACCCACCCGCCATCCGCCCGCTGCGCCAGCGTGCTCACCGCACCGTTGGCACCCCACCCGGGATCAAAGCCGCTGTCCACGGTCCCATCTGGTTCTAGCCGTGCCAACCCGGCCCGTGGAATGCCGTTTACCTGGGTGAACTCACCTCCAATGACGGGACGCCCATCGGCCCCCACCCCAAGCGAGGTGATCCGGGCGTTCGGACCCGAACCGACATTGAAACCGGGGGCCATCGTCCCGTCACTATTTAGCGCTACCAGGTAGGGCGCAGCCGCCCCATTGAAGTGAGCAAACTCCCCGCCCAGCAGGATTGTCCCATCCGCCTGTACCGCTAGACCATTAATCCAGCCGTCTGCGCCGGTGCCAGTCTGCAGCGAATTGTCTCTGGACCCGTCGGGGTGCAGGCGGAATACCCGGTAGCCCACAACCCCGCCGTCGGTCAGCCAACCTGCAACCAGGATTCGTCCGTCAGGCTGGAGAGCAACCTGATGAACTTCATCCGGGATATTGCCCCATGGCCCCAGATAGGATTTAAAACTGCCGCCGGGAGTGACCTCCTCTACGCTATACCCGGTCGCGCCAGATCCAATGAACCGACCTCCGGAGAGAATCGATCCGCTGGCCGATTGAACCAAGCAAAGTGTGAAACTGCCGGACCCGGTCAGCAAGAATCCAGTAAAACTGGGGTCTCGAGTTCCATCGGCCAACAGTCGGGCAGTCGGCAAGTCATACATGCTTGCTTTCAGTCCCAAAGCTCCGCCCAGCATGATGGTGCCGTCGGCAAGCGGCAGAACCGCCGCGGCATAGGTCAACCCCGGACCCACCGGCGTCGGGGAATGAAACCCACCATCGATCGTGCCATCCGCATTCAGGCGCGCAAGATAATGCTGCCCGAAGATTCCACGCTTCACCGATTTCCCGGCCACCAGGATCTTGCCATCCTGTTGCGCGGCCACCGCACGGGCAGGATCGGTGGGTTTGGCGTTCGGGCGGAAGAAACCGTCAGGGGTGGCTGCGGTTTGGCGAACCGTCACTTGGGCCACGATGCTGGTGGCCCCGCCTTCGGAGTTCGTTACCACGACAGAATAGGCACCGTTCTGGTTTGGGCTGACACGCGGAACCCGCAAAGTCGTGTTCGTTGCGTCGACAACGGGGCTGCCCTGGAAAAACCACTGATAGGAGAGCGCCGGATAACCACTCGCGACGACATTGAGGAACAAGTCCATCCCGGCGTTGGGGGTTTGATCCGCAGGCGGCAGGGTAATGCCCGAAGGCGCAGGAGTTGCATCCGAGAGAAGCAGTCGAAGGATCCGATTCTGAGAGACGCCGCCAACGGTTTGAAAGGTCCCCCCCAGCAGAAGCCGGTCTCGACCTTGAAGGGCCAGCGGCGGCGGAATCGTTCCATCAAATGCAGTGAAATTGAGGCCGCTCGGAGTGGCGAACGTCACGTCCCCCTCCCCGTTGGCATTGAACCGGGCGATGCCATTCTGCCGGGTCACGCCGATTAAGGTGGATCCGCCGGCGAGAAGGATCTTCCCATCAGGCTGGGCCACGGCGTTCAATGGGAAGCTGGCGGTGATGGCTATGCCAGGATCGAATTCAGTATCCAAGCTGCCATCGGCGTGCAACCGCGCCAACCCGCGGCGTGGAATTCCGTTGTATGTCTGCAACCTTGCCCCAGCGACCACGATATTGCCGTCCGCTTGGACGACAATGGAATCAAGTCCACCGGAGGGACCTGCGCCGGCGTCGAAGGATTCATCCAAGGTGCCATCCGGGTTCAAGCGAGCCAGGCGTTGGCGCACAATCCCGGCTAGATTGGTGAACGTGCCCGGGACAATCACCTTTCCGTCAGTCTGCGCCGCCATCGGCCAGAGGGCGCCGCTAAAGTTCGTGCCGGCATCAAAGCTTGGATCCAGGCTGCCGTCGGCGTGGATGCGGGCCAAGCGGTAACGCGCTACGCCGTCGTAGTGAGTGAACTGCCCTCCCACCAGAATGCTCCCGTCTGGCAAGGCGAGCACGTTGGTCAGCGTGCCGTCCGCGCGGTTAACGGGGTCGAAGCTCTGATCCAGAGCCCCGAAGCCGCTCAGCCTGGCGACATTGGTCCAAGGCACCCGGTTTACCTGGGCAATAGAACCGCAGACCAGGATTCCTCCAGAAGCCTCCACGCTCACGAGGGTTCGTTGAAGATTGGCGCCCGAGGTTAGATTGCTCAGAACACCCATGAAGGTGGTGTCCAGGCTGCCATCCACATTCACTCGGGCGATATTGCCAACGGCAGAGCCGTTGAAATTGGTGAACGCGCCGGCCACGACTGCCTTGCCATCGGGCTGCACGGCAATTGAGTAAACGGTGGAATTGAAGCCGGTGCCGCTCACGAACTCCGGATCCACTGCCCCAGGTTGGGCATAGACCGGGTGCAAACCTAGAACGAGCCCGCTTGCGCAGGCCATCGCGCGCCAGAACGATGTGCGCGCGAATGCCAAATCACTTCGTGTCATAGAAACCACGCCTTTCCTCCTGGACTGATGAGCCGCGCTCGTATGCTCGGCCCGAGAACCGGCCCTCCGGATTCCGGGTGTACGGCTCAACGGTCCACTTTTTCACTTATAGCATCTTGCCAAGACTCGCTCATGTGAATCAATCACAAAGCGTGACAATTTAATGATGCTTGGAGCTTCTGGTTCTCCGTTTTCCGTTACGCCCCGCGGACCGGGACTGACTGGACAACATGGGGTGGAGAGACAATAGTGCTCGCGCGCCGCGGCCGTCGGGGCTTCGGGACAATACCTGCGTTGCTTCCATGTTCTGGACTATCGTCTGCAAAGGGATGGCTGTCGGGTTCGCGGCCGCGGTTCCGGTCGGACCCGTCGGCCTGCTTTGTATTCGGCGTTCACTCAACCGCGGGGTTCTGCTTGGTCTGGCCACGGGTTTGGGGGCCGCCATTGCCGACGGGCTTTACGGCTCGGTGGCGGCCTTCGGCTTGACCGCCATTTCCAGCTTCCTGGTGCGCCAGCAGTACTGGATGGGACCGGTGGGAGCAGTGTTCTTCTTTTGGCTGGGAGTGCACACCTTCCGCAGCAAGGCATCGACGCTAGAACCCGATGTGGCGGCGAGCAACCTGGCGGGAACGGTCGTCTCCACCTTTTTCCTGACGTTGACCAACCCATCGACCATCCTGTCATTCGCGGCAATCTTCGCCTTCGTCGGCTTAGGAGCGTCGGCGAACTATGCTGCGGCGAGCGCGCTGGTGCTGGGTGTGTTTCTAGGCTCCGCGGCATGGTGGCTGGTGCTGAGCAACAGCGTGGGCTGGTTTCGGAACAAGCTGAACACTCGCTCGATGACTCGAATCAACCAAGTCGCCGGCGTGCTCATCATTTGTTTCGGCACCTACATGCTCCTGCACGCGATTATCAAATGAACCAATGGGAGTCGGCGACGACCAAGCGGAGGCACAGTCGTTACATCGGGAGACCGAAATTGTAATGTTCAGCCTTGCAGGATCGGGTAAGTTTACGCCAATGAAAACAGCGCTCGGATGTCGGGGATCCAACGGCAGGCTAGCGCGTAAGACGCTGCGCGGCTGCCAGGTTTTGGTGGCGATGCTGGCGCTGGTGTGTTTGCCATTTACCGCCGAGGCCAAGAGCTACGGCAGCGGCGGGCGAAGTTTCTCCTCCAGCCGGTCCTTTTCTTCTGGTGGCGGTTCAAGCCGGAGCTACAGCTCCGGCAGCGGGCGTTCCTACAGTTCAGGCTCGGGCTCGGGCTCAGGCCGCAGTTCGGGGTTGTTCTCCTCCGGTTCTGGCAGCGGCAAATCGTACTCCTCCGGCGGTTCTGACGGCTCGAGCGGCAAGGGGTTCGGCCGGAGCTTCTCCAGCTCCCAGTCCGATTCGAGCGCCAAAGAGAGCACACGCAAATCGCCTGGCCTGGCCTGGGACAGCGCTGGCGGACGCGCGAAGAAGGAGGCCAACAGCCAAAGCGACTTCAACCAATGGAAGAGGAGCCAGGAGACCCCGCAATCCAGTTCTGCAGGTTCCAGGAGCTATTCCGGGAGCTACCGTCCGTATGTGTATCGGCCGACCTACGAGGAATACTCCACGCGACCGATCCGGGTTGAACACGTCTTTGGGGGTTATTATTCGCGGCCGCTGGTGGTTTACCACGACCCTTATGGCAGCCTATTCTGGTGGTGGCTGCTTGATCGTTCGCTGGACGACCGGGCGTATTGGGCTTATCACCACCGGTACGACATGGATCCGATGCGCTACCAAGCCCTGATGGCAACGGACACGAATCTGCAGGCCCGCGTGGCGGCGCTGGAAGCGCAACAAACCGCAGTAGATCCTTCGTACACGCCGCCGGGCGTTCAGCGCGACCTGATGTACGGCGATTCCTACGTGAACAACGCTTACCATACGCGCCCAACGTCTGCCGGGCGGCTGCTATTCTGGGCCATCATGTTGCCCGCCGTCGCGGGAGCCGGGTTTCTGATGGTCTGGCTGGTTTTCGTGAAACGCTGGCAAACCGCATAACCGAACCTCAACAACCTACAACCCCTATGTCCTTCAATCTCCCTGATCACTTCCTGTCCGATATCGCGGCGACGATCGGCTTTGGCTTCGCCGCCATATTCCTGGTCGTCGCTGGATACAAGATCTTCGATTGGCTCACCCCCAAACTGCCGTTCGATGAGCTGCTGAAGAACGGGAACATCGCTCTGGCCATTGTGGTGGGGAGCTTCATTCTAGGCATCTGCCATGTGATGGCGAAAGTGGTCGCGGCGATCGTGGGCGCTTGATTATGGCCGCGCCTGAAAAGCAGGGAAAAACGCTCTGGGAAATGTGCAAGGAGCGATTCGGCTCCAACGGTTCCCATCTCACGTTTTACAACCCCCTGGATCTGAGAGTCGGCTCGATGGTTCCGGTGACGGATAGCCGGACCGAGTTCGAAGGCTTTGATTTCAGCGTCACGGAAATCCGGGAGTACACCCGGCGGATGGGTGGCCAGGATTTTCGGTTCACCGATTACGTGCTCATCGGGATCAACCCCAAAACCATCGGCGGGGTGGATAAGATCACGCTGAGGCTCCGCGCGGCCCCAAACGAGGCGGGCACACACGATACTCTTCTGCTGCGGCTGTCCGATGAACTCGCCTTCGACCAGGGATTCCTGGACGTGGTTAACGATACCACCGGGATCTTCGAAGTGGGTGAGGATGACGGGCAGAAAGAGACTTACCAACGCCTCAATGATGTCAAAGGTTCCTATCAGGCGGTGGTTCTGGTGATCAAGGGGACGACCGATGACGGCAAAGCTAACCGCAACCAGACGAGCGCCGGCAAACTCGAATACTGGGATTATTGGCGCGAGGTGACGCTGCCCGGTGGCCAAGCCACCAAGACTGAATTCCTTTTCGTGGAGATGAACGCCGACACCGGCTGGTTCCAGATCTGGATCGGTGGCGAATACTTCCCGTAAACCGGCTGGCGAGCCTTACGCAGAGCTTTTGAGCGGAGGAGGGAGTGGCTTCCGCCCACTTCCCGGCGCACAGGTGGCGAAGGTCACGTCGCGGCCCGGTTCTCCGAGCGGGAGGGGGGGAGGGGGTAGGTTGAGGATCTGCAGATTATGCGAAAGCGATTCTGCACGAGCTTGTTAGGAAAAACCCACCGAAGCGTAAGCGATGGATTAAGCGCTTAGGGAAGGCTGCTAAGCGCTTAGTAGCCGTAGCGCTTAGCGAACGCTTCCATATGCGTTTAGGGGGTGGAGGCAAACGCTTACGCTTAGGGAAGCGGTCCATACGGAAAGCTACGTGCGAAAAGGATCGGGGAGGCGACGGTGCTTGGCGAGAACACCCGCCAGCGAGTGAGTAGCGGAGCTATGCAGCAGGGTGGTTCTTCGTAGCGGTTGGCGATCCGGGCGTTACTGGTGAGAGCCGCAATCGCGTTCAAGCACGGTGCTCTGGAGGAAGGCTTCACAAATGGCACCAAGCGGCAGGGATTGGAGCGGGTATTCCAAGATTTGGAGCGGATAATTCAGGTTTTGGAGAGGGTAATTCAGGTTTTGGAGAAGCTACTTCAACTTTTGGAGGGGGTTGAAGGAACGGCTCAAGGATAAGGGCAGAAGGTGAAGGCGTGGGAACCCGATAACAGCCCGCCGAAGAGCCGATATTCACGGGAGTTAGGTGAGAAACCCTGAAGTGTAGGAGGGTTGCGTTGCATCGTTCCCCTCTACCCTCAGGGCGAGGTCGAGCGCATCCAGGCCTAGCGAGAGGTGAACGCGTCGGTAGCAAGCACCGGGGTAACTGGGCACGGGAACTGAAGCTGGGGAGGAGCGACCTCTCCATCGGTTTCTCCGAGGGCCGGGGATCCACCTCAGGACTCGACCATTTCGTATCACGACCGGGACCAGCCCGCTGGGGTTGGCCAAAGCGGCGGGGGTGCCACTTCGGACCGGCGCGGGGTGCCAGCGGAGTCTGGTCACTGTTCATGGTGCTGAAGGTAGCGCGGCCATAGATGTTTGTCAAACATGTAGATGATTTAGTTAATTACCGACCAGGACAAATCGACGATTTCTCGATCGCAGGAAGCACAAGGATAAAAAAAGGCCGCCCGCGTTTTCCACCATGAAGGCCGTGAGGAGCAGAAGAAGGCAAACGAAAGATCTCACAGAAGCGAACGAAGGCAACGAAGGCTTACAAATGGGCCGCTCCGCCAACTCATTGGATCATCGTCCAGACGATCGGCTGGAGGCCTGAAAGGGACGGGAATCAGGAGCAGATTAGGATTACGATTAAGAGCAGGATTAGGATTCGAAGCCACGGCAAGCCGTGAACCAGGAACACAAGGCTTGGAAAACGACGGAGTTAACCACGAAGGCCGCGAGGAGGACGAGGAGGCAAAGGAAAGCTCTTACAGAAGCGAACGAAGGCAACGAAGGCTTTACCACGCCTGACAGGATAACTCGGATATGCGGACCTGGGCGTCGCGGATTTTTATTGAAAGGATGAAGCTCGCGGCAAAAGAGCAAAGCGGGTGGCCAGACCGGTCGTCCCTTCGGACGAAGGTAAGATCGAGAGAACTGAAACTATACACAGCGTCATAAATAATTGCGCATTCATTCGCGTTGTGCTTCAATGCGGCTATGAAGCCACTGAAAGTGACTGACGCCGAAACCATGATCCTGGCGC
>Ga0265314_10001968_pt1 | contig 21835 bp, 15 predicted proteins | sample 4126metaG_FD_203106 | JGI IMG/M metagenome (GOLD analysis project Ga0265314, IMG submission 203106) | Rhizosphere microbial communities from Carex aquatilis grown in University of Washington, Seatle, WA, United States - 4-1-26 metaG | ecosystem: Host-associated > Plants > Roots > Rhizosphere >... | reverse complement strand
GGGAGACGGAGCGAAACTGATGTCCCGAGCTGCGGAACTCGATTCAGCGCTGCACGTCTTGACGCTAACCCCATTTTTCCCGTCGGACCAAAATGAGGTGAACGGTTGCTTCATTGCGGAACCGGTCGCGCAGCTTAAGCAGTTCGGCGTAGAATCCAGCGTGATTGCCGTTTCCCCGATCTACTATCCGCGAAAACAACCGAGTTCATTGGCTGCGGCAGAATGGGTACGGTATCCGCAAGTCCCCGGAAATCTCGGGCTATCGAGCGCGGGGAAGTTGCTCTACGCACGTCTGCTGGGACGAATACGCAATCTGCACGCAGCGAAGCCGATTGATGTGATCCACGCTCATGCGGCCTTGCCCTGCGGACACGCGGCCGCGTTACTTTCTAGTCGTTTGAAGATTCCCTTCGTGGTTACAATTCACGGGCTGGATGTGTTTCATACTTGCTATCTTGGCGGACTTCCCGCGGCGTGGCGGCGGAGGGTGTCGGTCGACGTCTATCGCAAGGCGCGAACCGTCATATGTATCAGCGGCAGGGTGCAGGATATTTTGAAAACCGGAGCGTCGGCGGATACCTGCAGCACCGTCGTGCACAACGGTGTGGATCCAAATCTCTTTTCGGCGAAGCCCGCGGAGGTGGGGCAGTTCGATTCGGAAATCCTCGTCGTTGGTAACTTGCTGCGCAGTAAAGGCCACGAACTGGTTTTGAGGGCGCTCGGAAATCTCGGACCCGCCTTTCCCCGGCTTCGATGCCGCATCATTGGAGAAGGCCCGGATCGCGCTCAGTTTGAAGCACTGGCGAGCGACTTGGGCATTGCGCAGCAGGTTCAGTTTGTCGGGCGGCAGAGCCGCTCCCAGGTCGCAGAGGCCATGCGACGCTGCTCCGTGTTCGTGTTGCCCAGTCGGAACGAGGGCCTGGGATGCGTGTACCTGGAGGCCATGTCTTGCGGCAAGCCGGTGATTGCCTGTCGCGGGCAGGGTATTGATGAAGTGATCGAGCACGGCGCGAATGGTTGGCTCATCCCGGTGGAAGGACTCGAACAGCTTGTGCAGGGGCTTTCCGCGTTACTCGGGTCGTCTGAATTGCGCGCGCGCATAGGGATGGCGGCGCGCCAGACAGTCCTCGAAAAGCTGACGCTATCGCACCAGGCACAACTCCTGGCCAGAATTTACCGCGACGCTATCGCGTAAATGTCCCGCTGATTACCTAACCGCCCAGATGGAGTGGTAACCTGATCCCATTTGCGGAGGCCTGATATCTCAAAAGTTTTGTATTGTTCTCGTGGGTCCTCATGACTATGCGCAGATTGATTGAGCACTTGAGTAGGGGAGTGGTGTTGCGCAGGCGTCTTCCCGCAAGGTTTGGGCGTCTCCCAATATATGTGACGCCGGAGGCGGGTTTGCGATACTGGTCCGCCATGTCACGAGTTGATTCTGTACTCTACAACATGGCAGGAGAACTTGTGAAACCGGGCTCCGCGGTTTGGGACGTGGGCGCCAACGTGGGGCTTTTCAGCCTGTGTGCGGCCGCGACCTCCGGTCGATCCGGCTTCGTTTTGGCAATTGAGCCGGATCTCTGGCTTGCGCATTTAATCACCCGTTCCTGTCAGGAAATTGCCCACTGTACATGTTCGAAGGTGCAAGTTTTGTGCGCGTCAATTTCAGATTCAAACCGCGTTTCAAGTCTTGAAATAGCGGAAAGGGCAAGAGCTTCAAATCACTTGGTCGGAACGTTGGGTTCGACTCAGGCAAGTGGAATGCGGTGCATTCAACCCACCGTTTCGCTCACTTTGGACTTCTTGTTGGATTATTTTCCCGCTCCGTCGGTGGTGAAGATCGACGTGGAGACTCACGAGGTGAGCGTTTTGAAAGGAGCGGCACGGCTATTGCAAGAAATCCGTCCAACAATTTGGTGCGAGGTCTCGCATGAAAACTCCGCAGAAATTACGGAGTTGTTGCACGCTGCGGGATACAAACTCTATGGCGCAGAAGTTCAACCCCATCCGCCTACCGATCGGGCGTGGTTCCACACTCTGGCAGTCCCGCCGCCTACCCGTTTCCCGTTGTGACTCTGGATTTTTGAAACATTGATCCTGGTCGATCTGTGCCGCACAACTTTGAAACTCAAACTCAAGGGCAGTTACTCCGTGAGCAAACTTACCCCGCCGCCGTTTTGCGCGCGGAGATCAAAAGGAACAGTGCCAACTTTGCTCCCAACCTGCGGACGAGAAACCGCGGATACAGGCGCCAAACGATGCGGTACGCCAATCCTCGAAAGCGGTGCCGAGGGTTCGTTCAAAAGCAGATCTCCGGGACTGAATGCCTGCCGGAACTCGATTTTGTCGAACCCCTGCAACATGGCGCGCGCCTCTTCCTGCGTGTAGGACTTGGTGCCCGGACTTTCCAGATGATCATGAACGGATTGACGCAATGACTTGCCGCGCAGCCATCCGTAGCGCAGCCAGAGCATGAATCCTGTGAGCGACGGGTGGTGGTAGAGCATGATGCGCAGCGCCCCGCCGGGCTTGAGGACACGCCAAGCCTCGCGTATACATTGCTGCGTGTCGGGACTGTGGTGCATTACGCCGTACGAGTACACGATGTCGAAGGTGTTGTCGGGAAACGGCAGGCGCTCGGCATCGGAGACGCGCAGGTCGGGCGTGTAGCCGGCCATTTCGCAGCGCAGCTTGGCGCGCTCCAGCGAGGCGCTCGAAATGTCTACGCCAGTGGCCTGTGCCCCGGCTTTCAACCATTCCAGATAATCGGCGCCCATGCCGACTCCGACCTCAAGCACGCGTTGACCGCGGGATCACGCGAAGCCGGCAAATTCGTGAATGTAGGGTTCCAGTTGGTAGCGCGCCCAGGCGTGTGCCTCGAAGTCCGCGCGATCGCCGAGATAGCGTGCGCCGCAGGGATCGGCGTTCCAGAAATCCCGGACCTCTTCTTTTAACCCAGCTTCTTTCAACCCAGGTTCGTTGAATCCGAGGACGGGCGTGGCTTGTGGCATAGTTTCAAAAGCGATACTAGCACAGCGTTCTTTGTGAAAACCGGGTGCTGGAGGCTAAGATGGTAGAACCCTTTCTAACGGGACAGCCGTGATTGAGACCAAATTGGAAACTGAGGTGTCGAGTTCGGGGACAGCCTCGGCATCGCTTCCCCTTACCGTGATTATCCCAGTCCGCAATGAGGCGCGTAACCTCCCGCGCTGTCTGGAATCGCTGAAATGCGCCGGGGAAGTTTATGTCATCGATTCGCAGAGTACCGATGACACCGCTGCCATTGCCCAGTCGCATGGCGCCAAGGTCGTCCAGTTCCGCTATGCAGGCGGCTGGCCGAAGAAACGCCAGTGGGCGATGGATGAGTTGCCTCTGGCTTACAACTGGATCCTACTGCTCGATGCTGACGAGGTTCTGACACCCGAGCTCGCGGATGAGATACAAACGGCGATTCAGGACCCGCACACGGATGGCTATTACATTGCCTTGCAGATGCACTTTCTGGGACGCCGACTGCGGCATAGCGGAGGGAAGTTGTGGAAGCTGTCTCTGTTCCGTAAAGGCCTCGGGCGTTTTGAGTGCCGCCTTCGGGATCAGGACGCCAGCATGGCCGACATGGAAGTGCATGAGCACGTCATGGTAAACGGCGCGACGCGCAAACTGATTCACCCGCTTATCCATCACAACATCGAGTCCCTGTCTCGTTACATCCAGAAGCACAACGAGTACTCGAATTGGGAAGCGCGCGTCTGGCTTGATGGCAACCGCAATGAGAATGGCGAGGAGATTCAGCCTTCTCTGTGGGGAACGCAAGCGCAGCGTCGCAGATGGCTGCGGCGCCATTTTTTTGGGCTGCCCGGGTCGCCGCTCTTGTTCGTTCTTTACAAGTACGTATTCAACCTCGGATTTCTCGATGGCGTTCCCGGCCTGATCTACTGCGCGATGCAAGGCATTCAGTTCTTTCACATCAAGGCGAAGATCTACGAACTGCGGAGCGAGAGGAACTGAGATCATGTGCGGCATCAGCGGACTCGTGAACTGCGGCGACGCGGAAGCGCTCGCTAGAATGACGAAGGTGCAGAGGCACCGCGGTCCCGACGACTCCGGGCTCTGGGAGCGGCATTTCCCCGATGGCGGATACATCGGACTAGGGAGCCGGCGGCTTGCCATTCTCGACCTCTCTGCCGATGGCCACATGCCCATGTCGAACGAAGACGGCACAGTGTGGATCACCTACAACGGCGAAATCTACAACTTCGCCGATCTGCGCCGTGAACTCGAAGAACTGGGGCATCGTTTTCGTTCGCACACCGACACGGAGGCCATAGTTCATCTCTACGAAGAATATGGAGTCGACTGCCTCAACCGCCTGAATGGCATGTTTGCTCTCGCGATCTGCGACTTGCGCGGTCGTTCGCAGAAGTTGTTTCTGGCTCGAGATCATTTTGGGATCAAGCCGCTCTATTACTGCGAGCGCGGCGGAAAACTCGCTTTCGCGTCCGAAGTCAAGGCGCTGCTCGAAGTGCCAGGAATCGAAGCGAGCATGAACCTGGAGGCGCTCGACAAATACCTCACCTTCCTCTGGGTGCCCGATCCGCTGACCATGTTTGAGGGAATCCGCAAACTTCCGGCGGGCCACTACGCGCTCTGGCAGCGCGGAAAGTTCAAGATCGAACAATACTGGGACTTGACGTTTCCTCCTTCGGAAGAACGCTTCGAGCGCACGGAAGAGGATCTGGCGGATGAGATTCGCGAGAGGTTCTGCGCCTCGGTCGAGCAGCAGATGGTGAGCGATGTTCCGATCGGCGCCTTCCTGAGCGCGGGGCTGGACTCGTCGAGCATCGTGGCGGCCATGGCGAGAAAGCAGCCGGTACGGACCTACACGATTACTTTTCCCAAGAAATATCGCGTGGGCGAGACGACGATTGACGATCCGGGCGTTCCGCAGCGTCTCGCGCGCAAGCTGGGCTGCGAGCACCATGAGATCGTAGTCGAGCCCGATGTGGTCGGTCTGTTGCCGAGTCTGACTTGGCACATGGATGAGCCCACGGCAGATCCGGCAATCATCGCTGCGTATCTGGTGTGCCGCGAAGCGCGGAAGCAAGCGACCGTGCTGCTGTCGGGCGTCGGCGGCGACGAAGTTTTCGCGGGATATCGCAAGCATGTCGCTCACAGGTGGGCGGAAGAATATCGGCGCGTCCCGGGTTTCGCTCGCTCTGCAGCGGAGCGAACTCTGCTGGGCTTACCGTCACTGCGGGGATCGCGCATGAAAGGATCTGTCCGCCTGGCGAAGAAGATGGCGCGCAGCGCCGCTCTCAGCCCGGCGGAAGCTTTCATCAGGAACTGCACGTATCTTGACGAGCTGCAGAAGACAGATTTATATGCTCTGAAATTGCAGCAGCTGGCCAGCGCCAATCCTAATGCTCATGACCAGCATCTGGCGGCGTTCGACAAAGTGCGGCACGCGGACTTTCTCAACCAGATGCTCTATCTCGACACAAAGATTTTCATGCCCACGTTGAACCTGACCTACAACGACAAAATGAGTATGGCATCGTCGGTCGAGGTGCGCGTGCCATTCTTGGATCGGGACCTGGCGGAATTCGTGGCGTGGAATGTGAAGCCAGAATGGAAGCTGAAAGGGAAGTGGCGTCCGGAGACGAAGCACATCTTCCGCGCGGCGATGCGTAGTATGCTGCCAGAAGAGGTCATGCGGCAGCCGAAAGCGGGTTTCGCTGCGCCGGTAGACTATTGGCTGGCGCGCGATTTGCGGCCCATGGTGGACGATCTGCTGTCGGAGAGCCAGGTCCGCAAGCGCGGACTGTTCCGTCCGGAAGTGGTGCGCAGATACATTGATGAGCAGCGCCGGGGCGCGGAAGACTGGTCGATGCAAATCTGGCAACTGCTGACGCTGGAAATCTGGATGCAGCTTTTTCTAGACGGCGGCGCGAGGTCGTTCGCTCAACGGCAGATCGGCGCACAGCAATTGACGACCGCTTGAGCGGACGCTTCGACCGAGCTCGACTACCGAGCGACAGGCGACCATACGCAGACCCAGATGAACACTCCCGAGCCCAGGCCCAGTCGAAACTTCATGACCAGCAGAGCCGTTCGCGTCCTGACCGAAGCTGCGGGTCTTCTGCGCGCGCCGCAACGTATTGTCCCGCTCGTTTCCAAGCTCGCTTCGGACGAACTGCGGACAATATTCGGAAATCGGCATCTCTATTCGTACGCCGCTGCAACCATTCCAACCGCCGAGGCGCTGCGATCGGTGGTTGACTGGATTCTCAATGCCCAACGCCCCGACGGCGGCGTCGCGGCGTACTACAGTTTGTTCACCGGATATTCCGATTCGTATCCTGAGGTGACCGGCTACATCATTCCAACGCTGTACGATTTTAGCCGTCTGAGTGGCGACCCAGCTGCGATCCATGCCGCCGAGCGAGCCACCCGCTGGCTGCTTTCGCTGCAAATGCCATCGGGTGCCTTTCCCGGCGGACTCCATCGTTCGAACAGCGGCCCCGACAGCGGCGCCCAACCCTCCGTGTTCAATACCGGCCAGATTTTGCAGGGACTGGTTCGCGCCCACGTCGAAACGAACGTCGAAAGGCACACCCAGACCAGAAATGCGGAAATTCTGGAACGCTCCGTGGCGGCCGGCGATTGGTTGGCTGCGATCCAGCAGCCGGATGGCTCCTGGAGTGGAGAGTCTGCATACCAGGGTGCCGCTCACACTTACTACAGTATGGTTTCATGGGCTCTGGCGCAGTTGGCCGCCCAATCCGGCGCTCCCCGCCACGCGGCGGCGGCAGACAGAAACATCGACTGGGTGCTGGCACACGTCCAGCCCAGCGGCTGGATTGACGGTATCAATCTGCGGGGACATCCTGCTTACTTGCACTTCATTGCTTACGCGATCCAGGGGACGCTTGAGTGCGGGATCCTGCGCCGGCGCGACGACGCGATCCAGGCGGCCGCGAAGCCAGCGTGGGTTCTGTTGCGCAAGTTTGAGACCCACAAGCGATTGTTGGGTACATATGAACGGGACTTTGGAGGCGGTCAGAAGTTTTCATGTCTCACCGGGAACGCGCAGATGTCATGCGTCTGGCTGCGTTTGTTCGAAGTGACCGGCGACCTGCGTTATCTCAACGCGGCCCTCAAAATGAACGAGATGCTGAAGCAGTTGCTCCCTGTCCAGGGTCGCGGAGTGGTGGGCGGGGTCGCTGGATCGTGCCCCATTTGGTGCGCGTACCAGCCGATGCGCTTCATCAGTTGGGGATGCAAGTTCCTGGCCGACGCCCTCATGCTGGAGCAGCGTCTTACCCGCGAATTCGAGACAAAGTCCGAGACGAAGATCGAGACAAAGTTCGAGGCAAAGTCCGAGGCATCGGAATGCGCGTAGCGATCCTCTGCTCGAGTCCGTACAGCGAAACCGGCTGTGCCGTCACCGCTCGCCTGGCGCAACTCGGATACGTTCCGGTTGGAGCACTAACCCTGCCATCCTGGGACCGTGGGACCTTGTTGCGCAAGCTTGGACAATGGGGCGTGCGCAATTCGCTCCACTACGCCGCCGCCAAGCTCGCCCCGGGCAAATCCACACTTCAGAAGCAGGTGCTGAACCCCTATCTGGAGCGGGCATTGCGGCATGGAGACGGAGTATTCCGCAGCTTGCGGGAGGCGGCACGCGCTTATGCGTTTCCGGTCGCGACATGCGGCGACCAGAATTCACCGCTCGCCGTAGCGCAACTAAAACAGTGGTCTCCCGATCTCGCAATCTTCACCGGCGGAAATATCCTGCGAGACGAGGTGCTGAAGATTCCTCGTCTCGGCGTTTTGAATCCCCACCTTGCCCTGCTGCCCGAGATCCGCGGCATGAGCAGCCCAGAATGGTCGCTCCTGTGCGGAGTTCCCCTCGGCCTCACGATTCATTTCATGGACAGCGGCATTGATACCGGCCCGATCCTCTTGCGCCGCAAATTCGCAGGCGCTCACGGCTGCGACTCGCTGGTCGACTTGCGCAACCGCATGATCGCCGACGGGATCGAGTTAATCGCCGAGGCCGTGGCTGGCCTTGACCGCGGCACGATCTCGGCTGTCCCGCAGGCCGGCGGGGAAGAAGATCGTCAATTTTTTGTGATGCATGAGCGGTTGAAAGCCGCGGCCACGCGGCGGCTGAAGACAGATCGGTCGAAAAACGATGGGTCGACAAAAAACCAGGCAAATCCCGCGGCTGGCGCGTGCGATGTGGGCGGGTGCGATGGCTAGGCTCGGCACCCTGTGGCAGATCGGCCGGACATTCGGGTGGCGCGACGGTCTCCTGCGCTTGGAATATGAACTGCAGCGCGCTAGCGGGCTGATGTCGCGCCGTGTGCGATCAGTTCGGGGCTGGGAGTCCTGGGATCTGACACACATCGCTCCGAAGACTTCGCCGGCAGATCTTCTAAACATTCGTCGTCAGGGTGGCCGCCCTTTCTTCTTCTCGGATTCTCGCAGCCTCGAAGTTCAACTCAAAGAAGTTCTCGGCGCCCACGGCGAAGAATCAACCGTCACCGAGGCGAACAGAATTCTCGAAGGCAGCCTGCCCTTCTTTGGACGGCTATCATTTGCCTGCGGTTTTCCTCCCCGATGGTTTCAGAACCCGGTTACGGGCCAGCGCGTTTCGCCCGATCGTTCGTGGACACAGATGCGGTTTGCCGCTGATGACTACGGCGATCTCAAGTTCATTCTGGAACCGTCCCGATTCCTGTTTGTCTACCCGCTGGCGCGAGCTTACTCCGTCAGTGGCGACGAGCGTTTTCCCGAGGCCTTCTGGAGTGCGATCGAGAACTGGGCCGCCAGCAGTCCGCCGATGTCTGGTCCGCTCTGGATATGTGGACAGGAATCCTCGCTGCGGATTCTAGCTTGGTCCTTTGCTCTTTACGCCTTTCTCCGTTCGCCGGCGACAACACCGGAACGAGTAGCGCTGTTGCTGTCGATGATCGCCGTACACGCCTGGCGCACCATGCAGACCGTGGGCTACGCACGGTCGCAGCGCAGTAACCATCTATTCAGCGAAGCCGTCGGCCTGTGGACGGCCGGAACTCTCTACCCTGAACTGACAGACGCGGCTGGTTGGCAGAAACAGGGTGAGCGACTTTTGCAAGAAGCGGTTCTCGATCAAATCACGCCCGGCGGAGCTTATCTCCAGGATTCATTCAACTATCAGCGGATGGTGCTTCAGCTGCTTTTCTGGACGCTTCGCCTCGCTGAGATTCACAAAATCCAGCTCGACCCGGAGATTCGCGCGCGCACGGTCGCAGCCTGGGAGTTCATCGGCGAGTTTGTGGACTCAGAGTCCGGACACGCGCCCAATCATGGCTCGAATGACGGCAGCTGCATATTTCCGTTGGCCGCGTGCGATTACGGCGACTATCGTCCTCTGCTGAGCCTTGGAAGCTGCGTGCTGAATCGTCCGACCGCACTTCCACCGGGCCCTTGGGACGAGGCTGCGCTATGGCTTTGCGCCGAGAAGCGGGTGCCCCATCCAAGCTCCGCTTGGGTGGGCCCGTCCAGGACCGCGAAGCCAGGCTATTACCGCATCGGCATCGGCAATTTCTGGGCGTTCGTGCGGGCCGGGCGCTACACGCGGCGTCCTTTTCAAGCCGATCAGTTGCACGTGGACCTGTGGTGGCACGGCCTCAATCTGGCACGGGATGCCGGAACGTATCTCTACAACGGCGAGCCTCCCTGGAACAACGGCCTTGCCGGCACCGCCGTTCACAACACGGTCATGGTCGATCGCCGCGACCAGATGCGGCGCGCCGGCCGTTTTCTCTGGTTGGATTGGGCTCAGGCGTCGGGCAGATCTTTCTCCACGTCTGCCTCAACGTCATTATCGAAGCCGACATCGAAGACGACCGCGGATTCTCCAGACTGTTTCGAGGGCGAGCACGACGGCTACCGGCGCCTCGGCGTGAAACATCGGCGGATGGTCCAATGCGTCGCGGAAGACGCCTGGATCATCGTGGATGATCTCCTGGGCGCGGATGAGCATGAGTTGCGGTTGCACTGGCTAATGCCGGACCTGCCGTTCGCGGTGACTTCCGATTCACCGTTTTGCGCGGTCCTCTCAGCGGAGAATGTGCGCTTTCGCTGGAACGTCCTCTCCAGTTCTCCGGGGAGCGCTGCCATCCTCCGCGCCGGGAAGAATGTCGCCACCGGCCTCGCGCGCAGAGATCGAGATCAAGATCAAGATCAAGATCAAGATGAGGAGTTGCTGGGCTGGGAATCGCCCACCTACGGCGAGTTACGTCCGGCAATTTCTCTCATTTACCGTGTGCAAGCGCTCTTGCCAGTTCGAATTGTGACTGTGATTCTGGCCGGCGAAGCGCTTCGCATTCGGCAGAGCGATAGCAATTTGGTCTTGTCGCGCGATGCCGCGCAAGTTTATCAAGTGAGTCTGTCACCAGTGCCAATTGACAGAGCGAGCGGTTAGCCATCGTACAATTGCTTCTGTTGTATGTTTTGAGTGGTATTTTTCGGGGCCCGATATGAAACAGCTTCTCCAACAGGTCAGCGGCGGCGAGATCGAAGTGGTCGACGTTCCCGCTCCGAAATTGCTTGCGGGTTGCGTATTGGTCCGCACTGCCGCCTCTCTGGTTTCGGTCGGGACCGAACGAGCCTCGTCGGAGTTCGCCCGCAAGAATCTGCTGCAGAAGGCCAGGATGCGTCCCGACCTGGTGCGCGAGGTTTGGAGCAAGATCCGCCGGGACGGCGCGGCGGCGACGCTGGCCGCGGTCCGCAGCCGCATGGATCAGCCCAGCACCCCCGGTTACAGCAGCGCCGGAACCGTGGTCGCCGTGGGCGAGGGTGTTACCGACATCCGTCCGGGTGATCGTGTGGCGTGCGCTGGCGTCGGCCACGCTGTGCACGCCGAGTTCGCTTGCATCCCGCGCCTGCTGCTCGCTCGTATCCCTACAGACTCGTCAGTCATCGTCAGTTTTGATCAGGCGGCCGCGACCACCGTTGGGGCAGTCGCTTTGCATGGTGTGCGAACCGCCGAAGTCAAGTTGGGCGACATTGTCGGGGTGATTGGACTTGGCCTGCTCGGACAATTGACCGTGCAGATTCTGAAGGCCGCGGGGTGTCGCGTCGTGGGGATGGATATTGACCCCGGGCGGGTTGACCTCGCGCTGCGTCTGGGTGCTGATGCTGGCAGCGTCTCCTCCACGACATTCTTCGACGCGTGCATGCAGCAGTCCGGCGGGCGTGGTGCGGATGCCGTCCTGATTGCCGCGCAGACGGCCAGCAGCGATCCGGTCAATCTCGCCGCCGAAGTAGCTCGCGACCGCGCCGTAGTCGTCGCGGTTGGCACCGTGGGCATGGCTCTCGAGCGCAGGCCGTTTTACGAGAAGGAACTCGACTTCCGAGTTTCCCGCTCCTATGGGCCCGGCCGTTATGACGCGGCGTACGAACAGAAAGGCGTGGATTATCCGATTGGCTATGTGCGCTGGACGGAGACCCGCAATATGGAGGCTTTTCTCCAGCTTCTCGCCGATGCCAAAGTGGATGTGGGCGCGCTGATTACGCACAGGTTTCCGATTGACCAGGCGCAGACGGCCTATGACCTCATCTCGGGGAAATCTCAGGAAGCCTTCCTCGGAGTCCTGATCACTTACCCGGAGACGGCCGACGAAACCCGGCGCGTAGCAGTAGGAGCAGAAGGAACCGGGAAAGCCGGAGCAGTCGCCTTTGACGGCGCGAAGTCGGTTGCCATTGGACTGCTCGGGGCGGGCAACTTCGCCACCAGCACACTATTGCCGGCGATAAAACGAGTGGGCGGTGTGAGCTTGGTCGGTGTGTGCGCCGCCAATGGCTCCCATTCCCATCACACCGCGAAGAAGTTCGGATTTCAGTACAGTTCCACCGATGAAGACAGCTTGATCGGCGATGCGGCGATCAACACCGTCGTAGTCGCCACCCGTCATCATTTGCATGCCAGAGAGGTGCTGGCAGCCCTGAAGTCCGGCAAGCACGTCTTCTGTGAAAAGCCGTTGTGCCTGAATGAAGAAGAATTGCGCGACATCGTGCGGGTTTATGAGGACCGTCAATCAAGTGGCAAGCCGCTTCTCATGGTCGGTTTCAATCGCAGGTTCGCTCCGCTTGCGCTTCGGCTCAAGAGCTTTCTTCGTGGGATTCATGAGCCACTGGCGGTGCATTATCGCGTGAATGCCGGCTTCATTCCTGCCGATCACTGGCTGAACGATCCGGAACAAGGTGGAGGTCGCGTGATTGGGGAAGTCTGCCATTTTGTGGACTTCCTGACTTTTCTGGTGGGTGCTGCCCCGGTTGAGGTGCAAGCCCACAGCCTTGCCAACCCCGGCCAATACAGCAACGATAACGTCATCGCTTCGCTTCATTTCGCGGATGGGTCGCAAGGCACGATCAGCTATTTGGCGAACGGCGACAGATCGTATTCGAAAGAACGGGTTGAAGTCTTCGGTGGTGGAGCGGTGGCTGTGCTTGAGGATTTTCGGCGCCTGGAACTCGTTGGCCGGGGGCGAAAGCAAGTGTTTCGATCGCTGTTCGGTCAGGACAAAGGTCATCGCGGCGAATGGGAAGCGTTTGTTGCCGCCCTTCGCACTGGAGCAGAATCCCCCCTCCCTCTCGCGGAGATTGTGACCACGATGCTGGCCACATTTGCCCTGGAGGAGTCGCGTTCTTCAGGGCGGCCCATTTCGGTCGGAGGACTTCAGAGCCATCGCGAGAGCAATATCGTTTCGAGGAATGAGGAATAGGGCCATCGTCCTCCAGCGCGCTTGTCAAGGATTTCTGTCCACAGCCCCGTGAAGATTCTCTACGTCTCACAATACTTTCCGCCTGAAATGGGAGCGCCCGCGGCGCGCGCCGCCGAGTTGTCCCGGCACTGGGCTCGAATGGGGCACGATGTGACCGTCCTCACCGGATTCCCAAATCATCCGACCGGCGTTGTGCCCGAGGAATGGCGCTCGCGGTTGCGCCGCCTGCACTACACGGAAACCGTCGATGGAGTGCGCGTCGTGCGCACGTGGCTCTGGCCGCTGCCGAACCGGAAAGCGCACGAAAGAATTCGCAACTACGCGTCATTCTGCATCTCGGCTGCGGTCAGCGGATTGGCGCTGCCTACGCCGGAAGTGGTCATCGCCACGTCTCCGCAATTGCTGTGCGCGCTTGCGGGATGGTGGCTGGCGTGGTGGAAGCGCGTTCCCTTCGTCTTCGAGGTGCGCGATCTCTGGCCGGAATCGCTCGCGGCCGTCGGCGCAGGCGGCGAAGGAACCTTGCTCCATCGAACGCTCGGCGCTATCGCCGGATTTCTTTATCGCCGCTCCGATCGCATCGTCGTTGTGTCGCCAGCTTTCAAGGACCACCTGATCCGGCACTGGAACGTTCCGGCAGCAAAGATTTCCATAGTCGAAAATGGAGTGGAGACCGATCTCTTCCGGCTGGATCCGGCAGCGACGGAAGTGCGAACTCAACTAAAACTCGAACATCGTTTTCTGATTTGTTACATCGGCACGATGGGCAATGCACATGGACTGGAGACTTTGATTGCCGCCGCGGAAGAACTACAGACTGCGCTGCCCAACGCAATGTTTTTGCTGATTGGGGAAGGGGCGGAGAAGGAACGGATCGTGGAACTCGCCGTCGAACGTGGACTCACCAACGTTCGGTTCCTTGGCCAGCAGTCGCGGGAACGGATTCCGGCTTATATTTCGGCTGCCGATCTCTGCCTGGTCATGTTGAAAAAGACGGAACTGTTCAAGACCGTGATTCCCACCAAGCTCCTCGAATACATGGCATGCGGGCGGCCGGTCGTTGTCGCTGTCGATGGGCAGGCCCGCCAGATTGTCGAACAGGCCGGCGCCGGCGTTTTTGTGGAACCCGAGAATAGTCAAGCGCTGGTGAACGCGATCCTGGACCTGGCGAGGGATGCCGAGCACCGAAGGCGAATGGGAACCAGCGGGCGGGAATACGTCGTCAACAAGTGTTCCCGCGAAAAGACGGCGCGGGATTATATCGCTGTGCTTGAAGCGCTAGACGTCTAGCGCGACCGGTCCTCTCCATGGAAGTGGGAACGCGAGGCAAATGCGACGGCCGCGGACAGAGCCTGCCCGGAGCAAAGTCGGAAGGGAGTGCGTGCCCTAATGAATCGCGACGACTGCCAGCGCGGTGGACAACGACATGGCCGCATCCGCCGTGCGATATGCCGCGGCTTTGCCCGCGCTTCCGGGGATGAACAATATGTCGCCTTTCACCAGGGCCACATCCGGTGCCTTGGCATAGAGTATCTTCTTGAGGCTGACGGGTATTTCCTGAATCCCGTTCGGTGTTTGCCGCAGGATCCTGGTTCTGTTCAAGGCAGAGGTTCGGGTACCGCCGCCGGCCAGCGCCAGGGCTTTGAGCACAGTGAGCGCGGTGTCCTCTGAAACTAGAAACCCGCTGGGACGCTGCACATCGCCCACAACATAAACGATGCCGGCGCGCGAAACAATGACCAAGTCTCCCGGATAGAGATCCACGTTGTCTTGGGTATCTTCGGCCAAGTTGGTCGACGATAGCTGAACCTCGACCTTCTGACTCGGATCTCCGTGATGCTCGATGGTGATGCTGCGGCCCGCCTTCTCGGTCAATCCTCCCGCCGCCGAGATCAAGTCGAAAAGGCGCCGTTCACCAATCGCGGGGTAGGGCCCGGGGTGACCGACCTCTCCCAACAATGTGATGGCCTGCGATGCGGATTCGTCCACGAAAATGGAAACGTGCGGGCCGCGGACAAAGCCCCCATCCTCAAGCCGCTTTTGGATTAACTCCTGCGCTTCATCGGTGGTCAGGTCGGCGACGTGAACATAGTCAACCAGCGGAAGGTAGATGTCCCCGGAACTACTGACGCGCGTCTTGGTGGAGAGATCGGGCACTCCGAAGACGGTGACATCGATCAGATCGCCGATGCCAAGCTTTGCACTGGAATTGGCAAGCAGTCGAGGGGATTGGGGCGAACTGGCTTCGTTTCCAGGTGCGGCCTGCGGTGCCTCTCCCGTGGCTGGAGTCTGGGCCATGACGCAGAGGCTGCACAAGCCAATCAGAAATACGCTCAGGCTTCGCAAAACGAAGCGCCGATTCCGCCCGGACATACCAAGACTCCTGGATTTATGCGTGAGCCGAGTTTAACACACGCAACCCAGCAGAATCGGCGCTGAACGTCCTGTCTCACCGCCCCCGGACCATCAATCGTTAACCATGAAATGCACTGGACCTGTTGCTCAGCGGCGGCTGCGAGTTGTATAGTTTCAACAAATAAATATTTTCATCACATTGGCGCCACTAAGGGGAAACTCCGTCTGAAAGATATGGACTGAAACTTCCGCGCACCAGATGTCGTGTGAGATGCCGGATGTTCCAGCCGGAAGGGAACTCTGATTTTGACGCTCCTGTTCTTTGGATTGTTTGCGTTCTCACTGGCTCTCTCGTTTGTGGCTACGCGCGAAGTGCGCGACCTGGCGACCCGCAGAGGCTGGGTTTCCGTGCCCCGAGACGGACGGCACCTTCACCACACGCCGCTTCCCCGTTTGGGGGGCGTCGCGATTTTCCTGGCTTTCACGGTCAGTTTGAGCCTGTGGCTTGGGCTATCCCTAGTATTTCCCCGACTGGTCGATGGACTTCCTCCCACCACTCTTCTACGTATCTATGTTCCAGCGTGCCTGATTTTCTGTCTCGGCATCTACGACGATCTCCACGGCGCAGGTCCGTATTTGAAGTTTGTCGTGCAGGCGATCGCCGCCGTCATGCTCTTCGCCGGCGGAATGCGCGTTCTCGATCTGCCGCTGATCTTTGGCGCGCACTCGCTGCCCTGGTTCATCGGCTTGCCGCTCACGGTGTTGTGGGTGGTTGCGGTGACCAACGCCTTCAACCTCATCGATGGCCTGGATGGTTTGGCCGCCGGGTCGGCCTTGTTTTCGACGATGGTCTTTTTTGTCGTCTCGCTGGTGACTCATTCCTGGCTGGGCTCCCTGATCAGCGTGACACTCGCTGGCGCCATCCTCGGATTTCTTCGCTTCAACTTCAATCCGGCCACGATTTTCCTGGGTGACTCCGGCAGCCTGTTCATCGGCTTCATGCTCAGCGCGCTGGCCCTGGCAGGAGCGCAGAAAGCGCCGACGTTCGTGGCCGTCGCCATTCCCGTGGTCTCGTTCGGATTGCCGATTCTTGAAACCTTGCTGTCTGTCCTGCGGCGGATCATCAGCGGGCGCCCGATTTTCACCGCTGATAGCGAACACATTCACCACAAGTTGTTGCAGATGGGGTTTTCGCATCGCCAGGTGGTGATCGTTCTCTATGCCGTCTCCGGTGTATTTGCCATGCTCAGCCTGTTCCTGCTTTGGCCGACGGGCAGCACTCTCGGACTGGTGCTGGCGGTCATGGGAACCGGCATCTGGCTGGGAGTCCAGCACCTGAACTACCTGGAGTTCGGCGAACTGCGGCGAGTGGCACAGCGAACCATCGAGCAGCGGCAAATCGTGATCAACAATCTTTCGGTGCGCCGTGCCGTTGAGGAACTCAAAGTGGCCGGCGATTTCGATCAATTGCGCAGCGTTCTGATAGCCGCCTTCGATAGCAACGATTTCGATGCTTTCGAACTGCAACTCAAGCCGCTTCCCGGCGATCAAGCGGCGTTCGGCGAATCCGACCGGCACTTTCACTGGAGCAAGTTTCCTCACATGGCGGCCATTTCCAGCCAGCCCTCATGGAAGTTGACGCTTGACTTGGTGACAGCTTCAAACCAGCGCCGCGGCTCGCTCGTGGTGTATCGCATCTACAGCCACCGGGATCTGCAATTGGATGTCAACCTACTGATTTCCGAATTTCCCACTACCCTCGCGGATGCGCTCGATCGAGTGCTGAGCACGCCCGAGGTTCTCGTGTCCGCGGGGCAGCGCGACTCCCGGTTCCTGGCCGCCAACCTCTGACGGTCTTTTGAAGGTGCCTGCCCTGTTATTCTTGCTCCCTTCCTTTCGATCCCTGAGTTAGTATTGAAGCAACTATGGATGGGAGCGTTCTCAGAGTGCCGGATCCGATTGCAGGGGCTCCCAACGGAGAGCGGCGCCGCTGCGTTCGTCAGAAACTCCACACTCCGGTTTACGCCAGTTTCAATGGCCCGGAGACCGGAATGGTCGTGGACCTGAGCGAATTGCTTGACCTGCACGAAGAGGGCTTCGCCGTGCAGACCAGTGAACCCCTGGAAGTGAACCGGGCCGTAACCCTTTGCCTCGAGCTGCCGGAAACAAAAAGCTACATTCATGGCAGCGGCCAGGTGATGTGGAGCGATGAGGCGGGCCGCGGAGGAATCCGGTTTTCCGCACTTCCGGAGAGTTCCCGGAAAATACTGAGAGAATGGCTCTTTGCCAACCTGCTGATCGCCTCCTCCAACCACGCAGCCCGAACCGAGCAACTCGCGCAGCGCGAGGAAGAGAGATTACGCGAGTCAGTGCCGGTCATTCGATCTCCTAATGTCGTCCCCATCTCTGACGGAAGCGGATCCCCCTCTCCCGTGGAAGCAGTCCGCCGCGAGCTTCGCGAGATCGGTGACGACGTCGATGCGGTTTTGCAGCTCATCACCGGGCGTGCCTTGAATCTAACGGGAGCCACTGGCGCTGCCTTGGCGCTGCTCACGGATGACAAGATGATCTGCCGGGCGCGGACCGGTGAGCCAGCACCGCCGCTCGGAGCCCCAGTGGACGTGAACCAGGGGTTGTCTGGAGAATGCGTTCGCAGCGGTCTTCTCGTCTCCTGCGAGGATGCGGGAAACGATCCGCGTATCGATCCGGAAGTCGGTCGCGCCCTGGGCATAGGCTCGCTGATGGCTGCTCCCATCGTGTCCGATTTTAAGGTGGTTGGCTTGCTTGAGGTTTTCTCTTCACACCCTCACGGTTTCACCAAGGCTCACGAGACGATTTTGGATCGGCTCGTCGAAATGGTCCCCAAAATCCATCGCGAAACGATGCCGTCCGAAAAGGCCCAACTGCAAACGCTGATCATTCCAGAAGCCGTATCGGACGTCGTGGAGCCTCCCGTCTCGGATCTGGGTTCGATCGAGTTCGATTCGATCCGGGCGCTTCGCGAGGCCTTGTGGGAGCGGAATGTTGAAGTCCACGCGCAAGACCTTCAGCAGGTCCCCGAACCGATCGTCCCAGTGAAAGCTGCGGAGCAGGCGCCCGAGCCGGTCGGTGAACCCGCGCCCACGGCTCCGTCTCGCTTGCTTTATCGTGCATTGCTCGGGTCGGTCATTGCAGTGGTAGCGATGGTCGTCGGATATTTAGCCGGTCCCATGATCGAGAAGCGTTGGGCCGACTCGCCGCAAGCGGCGCGGCAGTCGCTAACCGAGACGGCCTCCACGGTTTCAGGGCAAAGGGCGACTGATCGCAGCGCGCAAGCGAAGTCCGTGGCCGAACTGCGAAGGCTCGCGGATCAGGGGGACGCGGACGCACAATATCAGATGGGCTTGCGCTACCACAACGGCGAGGATGTTCCGCATGATGACGCGCAGGCCATGCAGTTTTACCTGCGCGCCGCCGAACAAGGGCATGTGACCGCGCAGTCTGCGCTTGGCGCCTACTATTGGGCGGGGCGTGGAGTTCCGGAAGATTTGTCCAAAGCCTATTTCTGGTCCGAGATCGCGCTCGCCGGGGGTGACGAGAACAGCAAGTCTCGACTCGAAGGGCTGGCTTCACAAATGACCCAGGCGCAGGTCTCCACCGCCCGCCAGCAGGCTGAAGTCTGGATACGCTCCCACCGTCAACGAGCTAAGTCCGAGGCGAACTAATCCGTATTTTCCGCAGGACGATCTGCAACCCAGCCAACCGCCAGCAGACGCCAATCGAGACGCCAATCGAAACGACAGACCCAATCCCACAGCCGTAGAATATGTGTGTGGCGACTTTGCGCGACATCCTGACTGCTGACGAGCGCGTCCGCGAAGGCGACCCCGCTCTTTGGGAAAAGCTGGATCGCGATCGAGTGCGCTGCTATGCCTGCGGCCACTGTTGCCCAATTCCCGAGGGACAACCCGGTGTCTGCAAGGTTCGCTTCAACCACGGAGGCACACTCTACGTTCCCTGGGGGTATGTCGCCGGAGTGCAGTGTGACCCGATCGAGAAGAAGCCGTTTTTCCATGCTTACCCGGGAGCCCTCGCCTACAGTTTCGGAATGCTGGGCTGCGATCTGCACTGTGCCTACTGTCAGAACTGGGTCACCTCGCAGGCGTTGCGCGACCCGAATGCCCTCTCACCACCGCTCCAGGCCGACCCGGACCTGCTGGTCAAAGACGCGCTGTCGCAGGGCGCAAAAGTCGTGGTCAGCACTTATAACGAGCCGCTCATCACCAGCGAGTGGGCAGTCGCAGTCTTTCGCCAAGCCCGCCAGGCAGGCTTGCTGACCGCGTTCGTTTCCAATGGCAACGGGACTCCGCAGGTGCTCGAGTATCTCCATCCCTGGATTGATCTCTACAAAGTGGACCTCAAGAGCTTCAATGATCGCCACTATCGCCAACTCGGCGGACGCCTGCAGCCGATCCTCGACACCATACACAGTTTGCACAAAATGGGCGTGTGGCTGGAGATCGTCACCCTGCTGATTCCCGGCTTCAACGACAGCGAAGACGAACTGCGGGAACTGACCGCATTTGTGGCCGGCGTTTCGCCCGATATCCCCTGGCACGTTACCGCCTTCCACGAAGACTACAAGATGACGTCGCCCCCCGATACGCGTCCCGAAGATCTGCTGCGCGCCGCCGCCATCGGCCGCGAAGCTGGACTGCGCTACGTCTACGCCGGCAATCTTCCCGGACAAGTGGAGGGCCTCGAAGATACTCGTTGCCATCAGTGTGGCGAAATGCTGATCCAGCGCTGTGGCTATTCGATCGAAGAATACAAGCTAACTTCAGAAGGCGATTGCCCGGCCTGCCAGACGTCAATCCCCGGCCGCTGGTCGAAGAAATTTGACGGCCAGATTGCGGCCTCGCCCTTTCTGCCCCGCAGGCATGCGCAATTGGTGAAGGGGCCGCGGAACAAATGAGATTCGCATCAGGGCATCGCTTTAGCGATGCCATAAGCGCTGCTTACGAAAGCGCCTTCAGGCGCTGTGATCGGGATTGGAATTTCCTCGCGGGCTGTTAAAATCCTCTCGCAACCATAATCGTCATTCATGCGAATCGCAAAAACATCGCTGCTGGCGGCCTTATTCTGCCTCAGCATCGGCTGCTCTCCGCGCGATTTTCTGACGCGCCGCCTCGCCGCCGACTTGATCTCGGCTTCCGGAGCATTCAAAGCGCCGCAATTGTTCTGGCTCAGGACCGGCATCGTTTCCAACAAGGATTTCAGTTCTCCCGACTCCATGGTGTTACAGCGCCGCGGATGGATCATCGGCACCGAGCAGAAGTGTCCCGCCGAAGTCGATCCTCCGCCCTGCTGGGACGTGTTGCTCACGCCGCTCGGAGTGGATACGATTCGTCCGCTGATTTCAACTGCGTTGCCCGACAATGGCCCGATTGGGATCCAAGTCGCGCGCCGCGAACTGCTGAATGTTGACGGAATCAGCAAGGCCGGTAACTTCGCCGACGTCGAATTCACCTGGCGTTGGGTATCGATCAATCAGGTGGGCTCCGCGCTTTACGACAGCGGAGTGCGCTACCGCTCGACCGTCGGATTCCGTGGCTATGACGACGGATGGCGCGTCGTCGACCAATCCCTGCCGAGCAGCCAGCCTCTGGATGAGGCGCTGCGCAATGCGCAACCCGCCGCACCCTAACCAAGCCAAGCCCGCTTCTGAAGAACGTTGGTTCGCGAAGGTTCTTGGAAAAGGCATGGCTTCACAGGCTGCGGAAGAACTCGATCTTGTACTTGATTTTGGGTGGCGCAGCGGTTCACCGCTGCGGTAAGTCCGTTGTTTTGAATCCGGCTTCAGCTGCTGAGGGCTGCGGCGTCGCAACACGAACTTGTCGGCAATTTGAGAAAAGCAGATGCTTCTCAGGATGGAGATTCCGGCGAACGTTTGCCATCGGTAGCGCGCGCGGTGTATACCTCATAGTTCTCGAAAATTGTTAGCGAAAATTTTATGCGACGATCAATCCTGTGTATCTCACTCCTGTCCTTGATTTCCGCTTCGGTCTTTACTCATTCAATCTTTGCCCAGAACCAACCCGCCAAGCCCAAACTCATGCTCGATGAATTCTTCAACTCGGTCGGCTTCGACGCGGTGAGAGTTTCGCCGGATGGTAACTCCGTCGTCATCGCAACGGAAAAGGCCGACTGGGAGCAGCAGATCTTCCGCAAGGAACTCTGGCTCTACCGGACCGCCGCCAGCAGCCTGACGCAGTTAACGCAATCCGGGCATGACAGCTCGCCGCAGTGGTCGCCCGACGGCCAGTGGATCGCCTTCCTCTCGGAACGCAAAGCCGGCGATGCCAAAGACGCAGACGCGGGAGACGGCAAAGAAAAAGACGGCAGTGACAAGGATAAAGATAAAGACGTCGCCCAGCTATTTCTGATTTCGCCCAACGGCGGCGAGGCCTTCGCCATCACCTCCGGCGAGGAAGAAGTCCACGCCTTCGCCTGGTCCAGCGACTCGAAGGCGATCGTTTTCGCCACCCGCCAACCCTGGATCAAGCAGCAGAACGACGATCACAAGAAAGATTGGAAGGATGTGATCCGTTACCGCGGCGATGAGCGCGGCGACGTGATTTTCCGCCTCAATCTCGGGGAAGCCCTGTCGCGCCATGCTGCCCTCGGCTCAAAAGAACTGCCCGACGAGGAAAAGGATTCCGGTGCAA
>Ga0265314_10001967_pt1 | contig 21850 bp, 18 predicted proteins | sample 4126metaG_FD_203106 | JGI IMG/M metagenome (GOLD analysis project Ga0265314, IMG submission 203106) | Rhizosphere microbial communities from Carex aquatilis grown in University of Washington, Seatle, WA, United States - 4-1-26 metaG | ecosystem: Host-associated > Plants > Roots > Rhizosphere >... | reverse complement strand
GATTTATGTGGAAGCGATTGCCGGAAAGACTTTTCCTGTCCCCGCGGAACAACCCGTCGTGGCGCAAAGGCACTTGATGTTCCAGCCCCACATCCTTCCGGTACAGCAGGGCAGCACAGTGGAGTTTCTCAATAGCGACAGCGTCGCGCACAATGTTTTCTGGCCCTCCGTCGGCGGCAACAGGAAGCTCGCGCATAATCTGGGCACGTGGCCGCAAAACGAAAAACGCGCATTCAAGTTCGACGCCGTCGGCGCGGTCCCGCTGTTGTGCAATGTGCATCCCGAGATGAACGGCTACATCGTCGTTGTGCCCACGCCCTATTTCGCCCTGACCAGCGAATCCGGCGAATACAAAATCGAAAACGTTCCCGACGGCAGCTACAGCCTGGCGGCCTGGCACGAAGGCATCAAAAACCAGTCCAAACACGTGGACGTTGCCGGCGACGCCAAAGCAGACTTTACTCTCAGCCGGTAGACCCCATGCCGAACCATAAAATGCTGAACCATAAAATGCTGAACCCAAAAAACTGGATTCTCTGCCTCGGTCTGACTCTTCTCACTGCAGGTTTTTCGCGAGCGCAAGTGGTCTCTCCCAGCCAGATCAAGGATGCCCACCTGCGCTCGCTTCAACTCCAGTACAACTCCGAGTTGAGCGCGGTCGGCAGAGAGATTCTCGCCGCGAAGTTCGACTATCCTTTTTACCTGAGCCTCGCGCTCGACCTCGACCAGGCCCGACAGCAACGTGTTGTTCAGCGCTCGCTTCGCTTCGAAGAGTTCAACGAACGCACCGTGCTGGCGATTTCCGGCAACTACTTCGCCGCTTACTCGGAGGACAAACTGAACGGCGAATCCCGCGCGCGCGATTCCTTTCTCAGCGTTGTGCTGCCGATTTTGAAAGCGGCGGTTCCTCGTTTCCAGTCCAGCCCCGACGTGCAAGGGTACGCCGTCGAGATTTCCCACCATGTGCTCGGATCGGCCATGGGAGTCGCCGTCGAGCAACCGGAAAACCTGATGGTCTTCCTGCCTCAAGCCGACGCCGTCCGTCTGGTCGCCTCCTCCGATGTGAACATCCAGCAGTCAGCTCTGCTGAACGGACAGGCCTTCCTCAACGGGGAGCCGATCTCTATCTGGCTGAACGCCGAGATTCCTCATTCCGTGCGTCCTCCAGGTGGGCCTGCAAACCCTTCGGTGGTTAGAGACGTCGTTCGTCTTCCTTCCAGCGACCCTCCGACCCAGCGTGCTCACGACACCTCTGTTCAGGCAGTGGAGACATTGCAGATCTCCAGGCAGCAGACCGTCGCCCGAGTTGTGAAAGACCTTGACTCACAGGCGCACTTCGTCGCCTACGCGCCGCCCGGCTTCGTCGTCTTCCGACAAGGCATCTACCTCGAGCTTTCGCTCCACACCAACCTTCCCTCGTCGGCTGCGGGGTCGCGTTACAAGATTGCCGCCATCGCATTTGATGAGCACATCGCCCATCTCGTTCGTCCGGTGGTTGCCTACTTCGAAGATGCAGCGGATTTTGACGGCATCAGTTTCAGCACCACGGTGAGCGTAGGCGGTAACACAGGAATGGAGGGGAGCTCGGAAGCCGTCGAATTTTTCTTCCCCTTCTCCCTCCTCCGCTGTTATCAAAAATATGATTGCACTGGCCAGCAGCTCATTGACGGCGGCACTGTGCTGGTCAATGGAGAGCGAGTGTCACTCGACCTGCAAACAGCTGAAGGCTTCTGAGCGTCCATGTCCAGTTTGAAGGATAAGGTCAGGCATTAATCGAATTTTGACCGCGATGCTGCGGCCAAGTCTGAGTGTCCTTCGATCGATACAGTTCCCGAGCCATCTTTCTGCGGCTTGAGCCTCGCTCAGCTGGCCAGGAGGTACAAGATTTCCCGCACCAGCGTGGCGAAGGCGTTGAAACATTTCGCCGACGCTGTGGTGAAGACCTCGCTTCCACCGCTTGAAAGCCCACAATGCGCGATTTTGACGACCGGGGGTACTTAGATGTCGTCGAGAAAACCGCGAATTTGTGTAGCTGGCGAGGAACTTCGGCGGCTCCGGCCTGACTGGACGCTCTAGGCCGGTGGCTGGCAGCTTCGAGATTGCCATAACCGTCCTCACCGGAGCGAATCGTTACGCGCCTCCTTCCGCCACGATGAATTTCTTCAGGTATATCATTTATGGACGCGAGGTTCAGAGGTGCCAATGGGTGCTCAGCTACCCTGGAGAGTTCTTCTGCCTCAACACTCCTTTGATGTCGAGGTGTTCGCATGGCTCAGGTTACGAAGCTAAATGTGAATGGTAGCGCCCGCGCCATTGACGCAGATGCGGACATCAGTCTGCTCAGCGTGTTGCGCGATCAACTTGATCTGACGGGAAGCAAGTACGGATGCGGAGAAGGCCAGTGCGGCGCCTGTACGGTCCTGATCGATGGAAGTCCCCGCCGATCGTGCATCACGCCGGTGGGCGCCGTCGGTCAGAAACAAATCACGACGATTGAAGGTCTCGCCCAGGGTGACCGTTTGCATCCGTTGCAGGAGGCTTTCCTTGAAGAGGCCGCGATGCAATGCGCCTACTGTACGTCCGGGATGATCATGACGGCCGTTTCGCTCCTGCACTCGAACCCCAACCCATCCGCGGCCGACATCTCGCATTCCATGGAAGGCAACATATGCCGCTGTGGAACACATCCACGTATTGTGGCTGCGATCCAAAGGGCGGCGAAAACCATGAATCATTCCATGAAGGAGTCCAACCAATGAGCGGCAAGCCCGATTTCCAAATTCCCCTGGAACCCGAACGCTACGAGCTTGCCGCGCCGCCCGCGTACCGCTTCGAAGTCGACCGGCGCGAATTCTTCAAATTTCTCGGCGCCGGCATTTTGATTGTCGGCGTGCTGAAAAACGCGCATGCATTTCAGGAATCGGGCGCTGGCAAGCGGCCTGACGAATCGCTACCCAAGGAAATCGGGGCTTGGCTGCACATTGGAGAAAACGGTGCAGTGACCGTCTACACGGGTAAGGTGGAAGTCGGGCAGAACATCCGGACGTCTCTCAGCCAGTGCGTTGCCGAAGAACTGCACGTCCCGGTGAGCAAAATCCAAATGGTCATGGGCGACACCCACTTTACTCCGTTCGACATGGGGACCTTCGGCAGTCGCACCACCCCCACTATGAGTCCACAACTGAGGAAAGTTGGCGCGGCCGCTCGCAATTTGCTGATTGGTTTGGCGGCAACCCAGTGGCAGATCGATGGCAAGCGCCTGGTCGCCGCTGACGGCAAGGTCACGGATCCAGAGACCAAACGGTCTGTTGAATACGCAATTCTTGTGAAGGGGCAACAGCTCACCCAAACCATATCTGCGGAAGAGCCTCTCATTCCGGCCGCTCAGTGGACAGTCCAAGGTCAATCATCGCCTAAGGTCGATGGACGGGATTTTGTCACGGGGAAGCATCGGTATCCATCCGACCAGAAATTGCCGGAAATGCTCCACGGCAAGATTCTACGGCCTGCTTCTTTCGGTGCGACTCTTGTTTCCGTTGACGCGCACGAAGCTGAACAAATTCCGGCCGTCACCGTTGTCCACGACGGCAACTTTGTCGGAGTGGTGGCGCCGAGCGTAGAAATAGCCTCCCGTGCTGTCAAGGCCATTCGTGCGGAGTGGAAGACCGAACCGCAGCCTTCGGGAAAGGACCTGTTTGAATATCTGAAGAAGAATGTGGACGAGGATGAGGACCCGACAGGGAATGCGTCCCGCGATACAGCCGGTTCGGTGGAGAAAGCGCTGGCTTCTGCCGATCATCGCCTGCAACAGACTTATACCGTCTCCTATATCGCCCACGCGCCGCTCGAACCTCGCGCCGCGTTGGCGCAATGGTCGGGTGACAACTTGACGGTTTGGACGGGAACGCAGCGCCCTTTTGGCGTGCGGAGTGAACTGGCCGAGGCTTTTCGGATTCCAGAAGAACGGGTCCGGGTGCTGATGCCGGACACCGGGTCAGGTTACGGCGGCAAGCACACCGGCGAAGCAGCGATCGAAGCGGCGCGACTGGCGCGGGCTGCGAAGCGGTCCGTCAAGCTGGTGTGGACCCGCGAAGAAGAATTCACCTGGGCGTATTTCCGTCCCGCAGGCGTCATTGAAGTCACCAGCGGTCTTCGCAGCGACGGCACCATCGTAGCCTGGGAGTTTCATAACTACAATTCCGGTGAAGCAGGAATCAAGACTTACTACGATATCGCGAACCAGAAAATTGAATTTCATCCCACGCATTCTCCATTGCGGCAGGGGTCGTACCGTGCACTGGCGGCCACAGCGAATCACTTCGCCCGCGAGTCCTTTATGGATGAATTGGCTCATTTGGTGAATATGGACCCGCTGGATTTCCGCCTGAAGAATCTGAAGAACGAGCGGCTTCGTGCGGTTTTTGAAGCAGCCGCAAAGAAATTCGGCTGGGGGCGGGCGAAGGCAGCCGGCCATGGCTTCGGAATGGGCGGTGGATTCGAGAAGGCTGGAAACATCGCGACCTGCGCCGAGGTCGCGGTCGATCGAAAAGCGGGCGAAGTCAAGGTGGTGCGCTTGGTCACCGCGTTCGAATGTGGCGCCATCGTCAACCCCGACAACCTGCGCAATCAGATTGAGGGCTCAAACATCATGGGGCTGGGCGGCGCGCTTTTCGAGGCCATCGAGTTCGAAAATGGACGTGTTCTGAACGGACGATTCTCGAGCTACCGTGTTCCGCGGTTCAGCGATGTGCCCACGATCGAGACCGTCCTCCTCGATCGCAAGGACATCCCATCGGCTGGCGCCGGCGAATGCCCAATGGTAGGTCTAGCTCCCGCCATCGGAAACGCCATTTTCGACGCGACGGGTGTGCGTATCCGCTCGCTGCCGATGGTTCCGAATGGGCTGAAAGCGGGCTAGCTTCCGGCTACTCAAATAAACCCTTATCGTTCTGTGACGACCGCTGTCGGCGAGCTCAACGCAGCTCTTGCTGATGCCTGGAAAGGCGGATCCTGAACTCAAACGTCAACTGAAGAACTGGTGAAGGCTGCGGTGCTGCTCTCCGCTGAGTGGCTCCATCCCGATTGCGATCGAGTCACGAGCAAAGCGAACGTTATGCCTTGGGGTGTCCGCCTGTACCAAAATCCTCGATTTCACTCTCTCCAGCGCACGATGAAAACAAGCCGCTTCGTGCCGCGCAAATCGTGCACTGAGGCTGTGCCGGAATTAATGGAATCACGAACAGTTGAAAAAATTCGGTTCGCACGCGGGAAAGCCCGGAAATCGCGATGATGTGATGTCGAACACCGAGTAATTGATTGGGTATGCCGCTCCCCGTCACTGGGGAGTTCGAAGTAGTAATCATGATCGAAGGTGTGACTTTTCGAAGTGCACGGACTAGTACGCTTCAAAATGCTTGACACTGCCGACATCGTTAGAGACCTACTATGTTCTCGCGGGCATAGATCGACCGATAGAGAACCAAAGTGGACAACGTCTCGCGTCTTTGTTGAGATAGGTTCTAGCGCGATGGCTTTCCCGCCACCCCGAGCCGATGGTCCGGCTCGACTACCAGCCAGACAACGCCTCCAATACAACTCAAGATAGCGGCTGCCAGAAAAGAAGAGGTCCAGCCGTGGCGTTGAGCGATTACCGGTGTTAGCCAAGCGGTCAGAGCCCCTCCCAACTGGCCACCCATGTTCATAAAACCAGACGCAAGCCCTGCGCTCTTGCCCCCGATATCCGCGGTGACGGACCAATAAGAACTTTGTGCAAGATATAGAGCACCAACTCCCCCTGAAAGGACGATACTGGCGAGGGAAGCGCTGGCGACGTGAGATCCCACGACGAGAATCACCGCGGCCAAGACCAGCGCAAAACAAGCCATCCCGCATCGCCCGATGCGCTTGCCGTAAGACTTCGCCATGGCATCGCTGATGGCGCCACCACAGAGGCTGCAAACCACGATAGCCAACGGCGGAAGCGTGCTGTAGAAGGCGCTCGCTTTCAGGTCCAGTCCCCGTGTTTTCGCCAGATATATATAGAACCAACTGAAGAAAATCCAAGCCACATAGCCAAAGCAGAAATAGCTGATGGTGACTGCGAGCAGACTCTTACTGGAGACAATCTGTCTCCAGCTGTTGCGGAAAGACTCCTGGCCCGCGGTAGTTTTCGGCAGAGAATAGGGAGTTGAATTTGCAGGGGACCATGGTATGCGGTAGTGCTGAATGTAAGAAAGTTCCGCTGGCGAAACCAATGGATGCTGTTCCGGAACATCGCGAGCAGTGATATACCAGACAAGGCCCACGATCAACCCCAGAACTGTGCTGGCCCAGAAAGGCGATCGCCATCCGTAGTGGACCATCAAATAGGTGACAAAAATGGGAGCACTGGCTGTCCCTGCTCCAACCCCTGCGAAGATCAGGCCGTTCGCAAGACCACGTTCTTGCGACGGAACCCACTGCGATACGAACTTGTTGCAGGCTGGGTAGATGGTGGCTTCGCCCGCACCGAGTAGCATGCGAATAACAATAAGGTAGGGGAGGGCCCTACCAATCGTCGAAGGCAGCGCAGCGGTCAGCGCGGTAAAGACTCCCCACCATACAACGCCGATCGTGAGCACGTGGCGCGGACCAAGTCGGTCTGCCAGCCATCCGCCGGGTGTCTGAAAGAGGGCATACCCAATCAGGAATGCGCTGAAAATTGAGCCTAGCTGGACTTGAGTGAGATGGTATTCCCCCATCATGGCACTGCCAGCAATGGAGATGTTTACCCGATCCAGGTAGGAAACCGCGCCCAGCACAAACAGCCAGAACACCAGGAACCAGCGCACCCTGCCTGCGGGCAGATCAGCCATGAGCATTTTCCATGGCTAGAAAATGCCCGAACGCGATATCCGCCCGACTTCGAGTTGGCTCCAAGGTTACAGTCATGACTGTTGCTCCTGAGCTTATTTGCGAACAACAGCCGCCGTGCAGTTGATCTCGACAAGAGACTGACCAGGAAGCGCAGCCACCGCAACCGTTGTTCTGGCTGGACCGCCATGAGGAAAATAGGTTTTGAACACCTTGTTCATCGCCTCAAAGTCCTCAATCTTTGTCAGAAAAACGGTGAGCTGCAGGATGCTGTCCATGGTTCCGCCGCCTGCTTCAACTAAAGTCTTCACATTATTCAGGACTTTTGTCGTGTGCGTGTCGACGTCTGTGGGGAACTGCTCTTTCGGGTCGCGAGAGTGTGCTCCCTGTCCGGCGATATAGATGACTCCGTTGTAAACGATCAGGGGCGTGATAAATCCGGTGCCGTCGGTCGGTTTTCCGTCGTAGCCCAGCTTGCGGACACCGCCGTCCTCCGATGTTGCAGCCTGGGCTGAGCCCCCAAGGAGGCTGGCTGCGCCAACGCCGGTGAATAGGCAAGCAATACGGGATGCAAAGCTTCTGCGCGTTGTGGACATAAGTAGATTCTCCTTATCACTGCGAATCACTGGCAACATTCTGAACCAGCCGAAAAAGTCACAGTCGGCCGACTTGTTTTACAGCTTCGACGATCGATTTTGCTTTTTCAATGATGGCGTACATCGAGTGCTCTTTGTAGTCTAGCTGCTGTGCCAGCGCGAGGGTCTTCTCCGCCGCTGCGCGGGGCACGACCGCGACGCCATCGGCATCGGCGACGACGACATCTCCGGGATTGACCGCTACTCCGTCGCATACCACCGGCACGTTAAAACCGGCGAAACGATAGTGATGCACCGAGGTGGACGGTACGATGCCCAGGGCGAAGACGGGGAACCCAATCTTCTGCAAGTAAGCCACGTCGCGCACTCCGCCATCGATGATCGCCCCGGCATAATTCCGGGCTGACATGGCTGTGCCCATCAGGCCACCCATACCGGCGATGTCGGTGCCATCATCCACCTCCATAACGTACACAGAGTTCCTCTGCCCCGAATCAATGGCGGCAAGCATGCCGTTTAGAGCGGCAGGATCGTCGTTTTCTTCTTTCTTCAAGTGGACGGTTAAGGCGACACCCGCAAATTTGCTTGGGAAGATAGGCCTCATGCGGTGCGTCATATACATCTTCTTGCCGACGATCTGTTCCAGTGCATCGGAAACGGAAGCGACTTCGACGTGTCGATAAGCCTCAAGCAGAGAGGCATCGTCTTTATCGCCGGACGCCATTTGGACTCTCACTGTATGAAATCCCCATATCAGCGAGACGCTGCCGATAAGCAGAAGCGTCAGGAGAGGTAGTACCCGCAGCTTGAATGGTTTTGTCATCGCTTCGCATTCCTAGTGCTCAAAACGTAGGCAACGAGTTGGTCCAGTTCGGATTGGCTGAGCCGCGAGTCATAATCGCTCGGCATCGCGGGTGCAGAATCGAATGTAAGTTCAGTGAGGCTGGATTTCTCCAGCGAGTGGAACGTCCCATCCAACGCCTGTATTTGCACAGAAAAATTGTCCTCATTCCTCACCAATCCGGAAATAAGGCGACCATCTTTCGTGGTCGCCTTCGCCAATCCTTTGCTAATCCCAGGTCTCCTGTCGGCGCTCATAATGGCGCTGCGGATGTCATCGGCGGAGTGGCTTTCCCCATAGTCCGAGAGGTCTGGACCGAGAAATCCGCCCGTACCTTGGACCATATGGCACTCCGAACAACCCGCTTTGCTGGTGAAAATGTATTTGCCTTCTTTCGAGCTTGCCGGCACCGGAAGAGTCTTGCGCTTACCTTGCAGGATCAGCAAATAGTTCGCTATATCGGAAAGCTTCGCGGGCCCCAGTGCGCCAAACGACGGCATTCCAGCTTGGGGTTTCCCGCTTCGCAGGATCTTAAGAATTTCGCTTTCCGGTAACCTCACGATTTCGGGCTTCGCGGCGATATCAGGGCCGCGTTCGCCTCCTTTGCCATTCAACCCATGGCAAGGCGCGCAACTTGACTCAAACGTACGCCGCCCGGAGACCAACGCATGATCGGGCTGCTTGATAATCTCGGATTTATGGACAGTCGTTTGAGCGTGGCTCGGAACAATGGAGAAAGTCAGCGTAGCAATAATCCACGCTCCGCGCCGGATCAGGCGTGCAGTTTCGAAAAGTAAGTACGTTTCTCGTCCGCGTATTTTCATCTGCTTTTTCCAGCCGGCAATATACCTCAATGTGCGGTTTTGCCGCGGACTGCGATCAGAGAAACCTGCTCCAAGTCGGGATAGTGATCATCCTGATCCGCTTTACGTTCTGCGGGAGCAATCTGTTGAACCATGGTGCTGGCTGGCATGACCGGGCCGAAGTATTGGCCGTAAACTTCGGTAAAAAGTGGCGCATCGGCGAGATTGTCCAAATATGAATTGGTAGCCACCACTTGACTGAAATCCATTCCGGCTTCTTCCAGGTTGTCGAGCAGATTGCGCATGGTCTGCCGAACCTGATGCTGGGTTGTGGTCGCATAGACGCCGCCATGTGGCCCTGGGATGAAGCCGCTCTTGGCTGAGCAATACAAAGTGTCACCGGCAAAGACGCAGGGGCTGGCCGTGGGACTGGGAGGCATATTCTTCGGCCGTACCGATTTGCGCTGCTGCAGGTCGCGAACGGCCACGCCGGTGTATTCGATGCGAGCGCCTCCGGGAAGACTTGACACCTCGATGGTGGCACGCGCCGGCGTGTTGCCGAACTCGAAACGACGCGCATAGCGCTCGTTCATCACGCGTGCCGGGATTTTCGACGTCAGATAGGGATTGACGAATACTACATGACTCATTTCCAGGCCGGCGGCCTTCACCACAGCCGTCATCCTGTCGAGCGCGAGATCAACTTGGGCGGCGGGGTCATCCGGAACCTTGCCGGTCGCGGGATCAATTCCCGCCATGCTGGAAATGAAAAGCCGGTCATGTGTGAGCATGCCCGGAGAAGCAAACTCGTCCTTGGAATAATTCGCTGGATAAACCGCCTTGCGTCCTTCCAGATTGCGGATCGCAACCGCATTGACTTGAACCGGCGGGTCAGGAAGAGCGGAAACTCCGAGCACCGCTCGAGCGGGTGGAGTTTTCGGGAAGTACTCGCCGAAGACTCGATTCATCTCTGCATAGCCGCCGATGTCGGTCAGATATACGTGGACATAGACAACGTTATCGAGAGTCAATCCAGCAGATTCCAGAACAGCTCTGACATTGTCGAGGGCCTGCCGGAATTGCGGGCCAAATGCAGACGGCACCGTACCGTCTGCGCGGCGTGGTCCTTGGCCTGAAATGTAGAGATAGTCGCCCGCGTCTACGCCGGCAGAGAGGAATCGGCTTGATGGAGATTGGGCAGGACCCACGGCGCGTATTCCCTCCTGCGCGCTCAGAATGGAAGCCAGCAGCAGGGAAAGCGCTAAGTGTCGGGCGATGGCTGACATGTCCAGGGTTTCCTTTCGTGCTGCCTAGGCAGCCTTCTTCTGCGCAGCGCCCAGCACGGCGCGGAGCCTCTGCCCGACGATAATTTCCTCTCCGGGTTTAATGGTCATGGAAACCAGCTCAATATGATCGGGTCCCTTGCGTTCCTTGCTATTGGGATTGCCTTCGCGCACTGCGGTTACCAAGCTTGGATTATCTGCGCCCAGTACTTCAATGACCGGATCGCCAGCACGAAGCTCGCGCACACAATCAAAAATAGAATAGCCCCAGGCTTGCTGGTCCCACTTCACGTTTAACGTGGGGTAACGGTTTCCGTCATCCGGAACATAAGTACTCGTGGTAACGCCAGGCACTGTTTCCACCAGCTTGCGGATTCGGCCGACGCGCGCATTCCATTCTTCGTAGAGCTTCTTTTCGTCGACCTTCAACCAGACCTCGAGCGCGGTTAGGCAACCGATCACCTCCTCCTTCCCGACTTTCATCGGGCGGCACACCGCGCCTTCGCGCGGGCTGCTATTCAGGAGAGCGGCTTCGATCAGGTCCTGGCGGCCCAGGAGCAGACCACTGCACTGCGGCCCTCGAAGTCCCTTGCCTCCGGAGAAGCAGTACATGTCGATTCCCATGCGCGCATAGAGCTTCGCATTGTCAATCGGCGGGATGCCGGCAGCGTCATCGAGCAGCATCGGGACCTTGTGCTCTTTGGCGATCGCTAGTTCCTTTTGCAGCCTCTCGCCCAGGTTCGTGGTGTAGATCATGGCCGTGTTTGCAGTGATGGCGTTCGCAACTTCTTCCGGGGATTGCGCGAGAACAAGTTTGGCTCCAGTAAGGCGAATGGCGCTGTCAAAAGCGCTACGGCCTCCCGTCATGACAACTTCATGTTTCATCCCCGTGGTATCGGGAAGTTGCCAAATCAGCTGGTCATTCGCACCTGCCATACAGGCGGCTGTCGCCGCAGCCATGGCGCCGGCGGATCCCGAGGTCACAATGCCTGACCCGGCACCGGTCAGTTCCGACAGGCGGCGTCCGACAGCCCGCTGCAGTTCGAGCATATTCACGAAATATTCACTGGCTTCCAGTTGGGCTTGGCGAACTTCTGGAAACTCCAGGGAGCCGCTAAGATAGGTCCAAGTGCCGCGGCAATTGATCACGGTTTTCACGCCCAGCCGTGAGTAGACGTTCTGGGAGGCGCCACCCCCCATCGCGGTAGTTGCCTGGGCGTAGAGATCGCGGGCTGCGATTTGAGTCAGCAGCGGAGCCGCGGCCAACAATTTAACGAAAGAACGGCGACTCGAACCATTTCCAGCCATAGATTCTCCTTGATGGGTCTTGCCCCACCACCCCGACACGCCACTCAAGCTCGAGCCTGCTCACAAGCCAGGTTCGGCTACCTCGCATGACGAATGCAGACAGAAGGCGAACGGCAGGCTCATGGTGTAACACAGAAATTTCTTGACGCCAATCATTTTATTACGGTTCAGATCGAATTCTTTCTTTTTGAGAGCAGGGGAGTATATATTTTCGAGAGGCTGCGGCGGGTTCAGCGATTCGCTTGGAGGGACATGACGGGGAGATCAAAAAAGCGGCAGAGCTCATTTCGACACACCGCTAAAGCAATTTTCGTGCTGGTGATCTTCCTTGGCGCAACTAAAGCTTCGCGAGCCGCAGCGCCGGTGACGCAGACTACGACGGCGCAGTGTCAGGTAGAAAGTATTGACTATAGAGGCTGGCAGGCGCAGGAGATTACCAACCGATGGGTACGTCTCGTCATCGTTCCGCAAAATGGCGGGCGCCTGATGCAGGTGAGCTTCAACGGGCATGATTACTTTTTTGTCAATCCAAAGCTCGCGGGAAAATACCTGCCCCCTTCGCAAGACCAGTGGTTCAACTATGGCGGGGATAAGCTTTGGTTGTTGCCCGAGGGAGATGACGACGAACAACACTGGCGTGGGAATTCTGACTCGTTGGATGACGGGCCCTTCAGCTTTCGGAAGCTTTCGGATGGACAAGGGTGTGGAGCGGAACTGATTGGACCGCCTGACGCCCACACTGGAATCCAATTCTCACGGACGATCCGGCTGGAAAATGATTCGCCGCACATCGCTTTTCGCGCGTCCATGAAGAATGTGAGTGGCCACACAGTCGAGTGGTCAATGCAGTCGGTTTCGCAGTACGACGCAGGCAGCACGACTGATCCATCACAAAGCAACCAACAGATTTGGGGATTTACTCCGGCGAATCGAGCCAGTGGGTACTTGAATCGCTATCACGTTCGCACTGGCCCCGCAGAAAACCCTGCCGCTACTGTGAGAGACGACGGTTTGTTTTCATTGCACTACTCCCACTTGGCGGCGGAGTTCTGGGTGGATTCACCTGATGGTTGGCTCGCGGTCGTCGATGGCGCCAGCCACTACGCCATGGTCGAGCGATTTCAATACGAAGAAGGGAAGACGTACCCCGGGAAGGCTGCTGTCATTTTCTGGACGGACGGCCCGAGTCTGAGGTTTAGCGGCGATGGTGTGGCGTCTTTGAGCGATGGGTCCCCGGGCGCGTCGCCCTTTTACATGGAAGCGGAGATCAATAGCCCGATGTGCCACTTGCGTCCGGGAGAAGCCTGTCAACTCGAAACAGATTGGTATCCCACCCGGGCAGACAGCGAATTTCGGGTGCTAACAGAAGCCGGCATCGTCACCCAGCCACTACGGGCAGTCAGTCTGGAGAATGGCAAGGTCAGGCTGTCAGGTTCCTTTGGAGTCTTCTTCTCAGGCAAACTCGTCGCGTATTTCTATAACGAGCACGGCTCAAACACTGGAACGTTGCGGCTAGCGGAAGTGGATCCCACAGATCTTGTCGTTCTGGATACTGAGACAGCGCCGCAAGGGAAGCCAACGCGAGTCTCCCTGCACCTGGAAGATCAGGGCGGGTTGGATCGAGGCGCGCTTCAGGAAGTTCCAATCCGAACTGGGAACATTCAGTGAAATGAAGATGCATCGTGCAAGGTTGTACGCGATTGTCGCCGTGCTATTTTGCGGACCAGTGATCGGCCAGCAACCGATCGGCCAGCAAAGTTCGGGGGTAACCGCCGTACGTGCGGAGGACCTGCTGGCGAGTCCTGTCGGCGCAAATTGGACCTCATATAACGGGGACTACACCGGACGCCGCTATAGCGCTTTACGGGAAATCACGACCGCAAATGTCCACCAACTGAGGGCCGCCTGGGTCTTTCATCCTGGGAACTCCCAGAACCTGGAAGCAACCCCAGTAGTAGTTCGAGGAGTAATGTTTGTGACCGCGGCCAACGATGTGTTTGCTTTGGATGCGCGGACCGGACGCCAACTGTGGCAATACCATCGGCCCGTGAGTTCCGGGTTGCTGGATGATGCTGCGGCGCACAAGAATCGCGGGGTCGGTGTGTGGCAGAATTCTGTCTTCGTCGAAACAGACGACGCACATCTGGTGTCTCTTGATGCGCGCTCTGGTGGCCTTTTGTGGGACGTGGAATATGCCGACAAGACCAAAGGCTATGGCGCAACCAGTGCCCCGTTGGTGGTGAAGGACCAAGTTATTGTGGGGACCTCGGGCGGAGACTCCGGCGTGAGGGGATTCGTGGCGGCATATGATGCGGCGACCGGAAAGAAGAAATGGCAGCGGTGGACAATTCCCGGACCCGGGGAATTCGGCTCCTCCAGTTGGCCGGGCGATTCCTATCTACACGGCGGTGGTACCACATGGATGCCCGGGACGTATGATCCGGAACTCAACACTGTCTATTGGACCACCAGCAACGCTTCACCCGACTTTTCGGGCGATTCTCGGCCCGGCGATGATCTCTATACTGCTTGCGTCTTGGCCCTCGACGGGGACACCGGTGAACTGAAGTGGTACTTTCAATTCACACCCCACGACCTGTACGACTACGACGCGACAGAAACACCAGTGCTGATTGATACCACTGAGAACGGCACGATGCGGCACCTTTTACTGCAGGCCAACCGCAACGGCTATTTCTACGTTCTGGACCGGACCAGCGGCAAGTTCCTTCGCGCCACTCCGTTTGTTCAGAAGTTGAACTGGGCCAAAGGTGTAGATGCGTCGGGGCGGCCTATCCTCACCGGCCGAATTCCGACGCGCGAAGGCGCCTATGTCTGTCCGGGCATCGATGGGGCAACGAACTGGTTTTCGCCTTCCTACAGTCCAGATACCGGACTCTTTTACGTAATTGCCATGGAAAGCTGTAATCTCTTTTTCGCAAAGGCCGACAGATTCGTACCCGGAGAGACGTTTTATAACACTGGTACGACTCGTCCACCGACGGAAAAATCACAGAAGATTTTGCTGGCACTTTCCCCTGCCGATGGAAAAGCTGTCTGGAACTACCCTCAAGTAGGCTCGGGCCGGTCTTGGGGTGGGATATTAACCACTGCCAGTGGATTGCTTTTCTTCGGGGACGACAGCGAGTCCTTGGAGGCACTCGATGCAAGTACGGGCCGCGTATTCTGGCACTTCAACACAGGTCAAATAATGCGTGCATCACCGATGACCTATGCCCTGGATACCGCGCAGTATGTGGCGGTGGCGGCCGGGAGCGATGTGTTCAGTTTCTCGTTACCGCACTGAATCGCAAAGGTCAAAGCGAGCCACCGCGGTTCTTTCCGAAAATGAAAGGCACCTCCTGATTCCGGCGACATAGGAATACAACGAAATGAAATGGCACGGAAAGGAAAGCGCCAAGTTGCTGCTTTCGAGCAAGGGGTCTCAGGGTGCTCGTCAGAATGCGACTCCGTCGTAATAAATACTGCCCAGTACACAATTCGCTCACCTGCTGTGGCCGGCAGTGGCGCTGCCAGCGGCGGCGGAAAGCACAAAAGGCCGCCTCGACCTGGCGTCGGTTCTCCGCCCGATAAATCGCCTGGGCATCCCGCTTCACGTCGTCATAGTCGCGCTTCCGCACGTGCTCCAGAATATTCTGCATCTTGTGCACCCAGCAGCGCTGATGCAGCACCCGCGGATAAACCGTCGGGATCGCCGCCGCTAGTCCGGCACAGCCATCGGTGACGATGAGCAGCAAGTTCTCGGCCCGCAGTCCGCGCAGATACAGATCCCTGAGCAACCCTTTTTGGCCGCCCGCTGCGTTTCGCCTTGCAGGTCTCCCCAAGAACTCTCTTTCACTTCTTCAACAAAATGTTAGAAAAGGCGAGAGGGTGTAAGTTGGCTTTGGCCTCACGAGCTAAAGCCCCTTCCGAAAAGGAGACCTTGACCCCATGGCGAAGATAATCCTGATCACCGAGCATTTCCTTGTGTCCGGCCCCTAAAGGGGCAGCTGAATTCAAAGAACTTACGGCATCGCTAAAGTGATGCCCTGATACGAAACTCGAGTTCTTCAGCAATCTGTGAAGCCGCATTCAGAACGATACAGTTATCGCAGCGGTAAACCGCTGCGCCACCCAAAACCAAGTGCGACGTCGACTTTTTCCGCAGCCTGTGAAGCCGTCCCTACCCAAAAGCATTTATAAGACCAGTTCTCGTTCCTGTGGTGTTCAGCGAAATGGGAAACCTTGGAAATGACATGTGACCTGGAAAAATGTAGAACTTGACTAACAATGTAGAACTTGACTAACAATGTAGAACTTGACTAACGACGATTGGAGAGCGGAAGAACATGGATCCCCAGTGGCTGGTGTGGGCAAAGAGATTGCAAGCCATTGCGCAAACTGGACTGACCTACGCAAAAGATCCTTTCGACGTTGAGCGCTACCAATCGATTCGGTTGGTGACAGCCGAGATGATGGCCGCGGGTTCAGGGGAGGGCAGCGCGGATTCGTTTGTCAAACTCCTCAGCACGGATGTTGGGTACGCAACACCCAAGGTCGATGTGCGAGCCGCAGTCTTCCGCGACGGCCGTTTGCTTCTGGTCAGGGAAAAGGAAGATGGCCGCTGGACATTGCCCGGCGGATGGGCAGACATTGGAGATTCCCCCAGCGGAGCGGTCGTCAGAGAAGTCAAGGAGGAATCCGGTTTCGACGTAAAGGCCCGGAAACTTCTGGCATTGCTGGACCGCAACCTTCACGGCCACCCCCCGATTCCGTACCATGCCTACAAGCTGTTTTTCCTATGCGATATTGTTGGTGGGAACGCCCGTGCCGAACAGGAAACGGATGCTGTCGGTTTTTTCGCCGCCGACGAGATTCCACCACTGTCTCTCACGCGGGTGACACCAGCCCAAATCGCGCGGCTTTTCCAGCACTCCGTTCATCCGGAATGGCCGACTGAATTCGACTGATCCCGCATTAGAATAATCCCGCCCAAGCGGAGCTTGGACGGGGCGCCCCTGAGGTTTAGACGACCGCCTCTTTTTCTCTGGCGGCGTAGTGGGACTCGACGTAATCGTCGAGAATCTTGATGAACTCGGGGACGATCTTGTCACCCTTGAGCGTGGTGAACAGGCGGCCGTCGACGTAGACGGGGGCCTTTGGTTCTTCAGCGGTTCCGGGAAGAGAAATTCCCAGACTCGCGTGCTTGGATTCTCCGGGGCCGTTTACGACGCAGCCCATTACGGCTACTTTCATTTCTTCCACGCCGGTGTGAGTTTCTTTCCAGACGGGCATTTGCTCGCGCAGGTAGGTTTGGATCTGCTCGGCCATTTCCTGAAAGAAGGTGCTGGTGGTGCGGCCGCAGCCGGGGCAGGCCGTGACTTGCGGGGTGAAGCTGCGAATACCGAGCGACTGCAGAATCTGCTGCGCTACGCGGACTTCTTCAGTGCGATCGCCTCCGGGAGCAGGCGTGAGCGAAACTCGAATGGTGTCGCCGATGCCTTCCTGCAGCAGCACAGCCAGGGCCGCGCTTGACGCCACGATGCCTTTGGCTCCCATGCCGGCTTCGGTTAGTCCCAGGTGCAGCGGGTATTCGCAGCGGCTGGCTAACATGCGGTACACATCGATTAGATCCTGCACCCCGCTGACTTTTGCGCTTAGGATGATCTGATCGGGGCGGAGGCCGTGCTGCTCGGCCAGCTTCGCTGAGGTAAGAGCGCTGACTACGATTGCTTCCATGGTTACTTCGCGGGCGCCTTGCGGCTCCGGCAGACGCGAGTTCTCGTCCATCATCCTGGTCAGCAAGGCTTGATCGAGCGATCCCCAGTTCACGCCGATGCGCACCGGCTTCTGGTACTTCACGGCCACCTCAATCATGGTGCGGAAGTTGTCGTCATTCTTGCGTCCGATGCTGGCGTTGCCGGGATTGATGCGGTACTTGGCCAGGCCCTGGGCGCAGGCGGGGTATTTTGTCAGCAGCAGATGTCCGTTGTAATGGAAGTCGCCAATGATGGGCGTGCGCAGACCCTGCTTTTCCAGCCCTTCTACGATGTGGGGGACGGCCCTGGCGGCGTCGTCATTGTTGACGGTGACGCGGACTACTTCGCTGCCGGCTCGCGCCAGCGCGGCTATTTGTTTCACGGTGCCGGGGATGTCCGCGGTGTCGGTGTTGGTCATGGACTGCACCATAACCGGTGCATTGCTGCCCACGCGGACGCCGCCAATCGTGACGGTGGAAGTTTTTCTACGATGGATTTCGGCCATAGGGAGCTTCTATTTTAGCAGGTCGCGGAGCTTCGCTTTGAATTGCGATGAGAGTGGACGTGAAACCTCAGACGAGTATAAAGCTAACACGCGTTAGTGGCGGCGCAGGCACGCGGGCGAGGGCGCCCGCGCCACACTGCTAGGGCATCCTTGTCAACCCAGGCAGGGTTTTGACGAGGTCGTTGTAGATCACCATCACGGCGAAGAGCACGAGAAAGACGAAAGCGGCCTGGTAGATGCGTTCCTTGATGGGCAGGCTGATTTCTTTCTGCATCAGGCTCTCGATGAGTAGGAGCAGGATGACGCCGCCGTCCAGGATGGGAATCGGCAACAGGTTCATGATGCCCAGGTTCAAGCTGATGGCGGCGGTGATTAAGAGCAGCGGAGTCCAGCCCTCTTCGCGGGCGGCCTGGCCAACCGCGCTGCCGATTCCGATGGGGCCATCCACCTGACGCATGGACACTTTGCGCTGGACCATCTTTTGCAGCAACTCCAGGATCAGGAAAGAGCTCTTCTTGTTGTCCGACAGGGAGCGTTGGAGCGCGTCCGGGAAATTCAACTTCACGACTTTGAGGGGGACGCTGGCGACGCCGATCCGGTAGGCAGGTTCCTGCCCAGGGCCTCCGGCGTCGAGTGTTGGTTTCACGGTGAAAGTCAGTTTCTGGCCGTTGCGGAGGACCACGATTTCCAGAGGCTGATCCTTGGTGCGGGTCAACATCTGGATGAGCGATTCCACGGCGGGAATGTCCTGCCCGTTCGCCGTGAGGATGCGGTCTCCAATCTTGATTCCTGCCTTTTGCGCGGGCATTCCAGGTTCGACGATGGTCAAGGTGACGCTGGATTCCTGCGGCGACCAACCCACGGCGCCGTATTGATTCGGTCCGAACGGCTGCGGAACCAGGATCTTCTCCATGACCTTGCCATCGCGCTCGATGCCAAATTTCAAAGGCTGATTCGGGCTGAGGGCATCCTTAACGTCTACCTGCTCCCAATTCGGATTGTCGATGTCCTCGACCCGGACAATCTTGTCGCCCCTCTGGATGCCTGCTTTTTCCGCGGGAGTATTGGGATGCACCCATCCCACGACGGCGGGCTCATCGAGAAAGGCGGGATATTCGTAATGCACCATGTACACGCCGGTGAGCAGGGCGATGGCCAGCATAATGTTCATCGTTGGTCCGGCCAAAGCGATGATGAAGCGCTGCCAGCGCGGATGGGACAGAAACTCGCCGGGATCGCCGGTGCGGTCGTCCATGGGGTTTTCGCCCGACATCTTCACGTAGCCGCCGAGCGGAATGGCGCTGATGCGATAGTCGGTGCCGCCCTTGGTGAAGCCGAGCAGGCGTTTGCCGAAGCCGATGGAAAACACTTCCACCCGGACGCCGAAATACTTGGCCACGGCGAAGTGGCCGAATTCATGAATCAGGATCATGAATCCGAGGACGATCCCCATGACAAAGATGGTGTGAAGGATGGACAAAAGCTGCGGCATATCTCCTCAGATTACTCCAAAATTGCGGTTACGAAATGGCCCCGATGGGCGAGGCCTTTCGGCGGCGCTGCTGCACTTTCTTTTGAACGATTTCTCTTGCCAAAAGGCGGGCCTCAGTGTCCAAAGCAAGCACTGTGTGTATAGATTCCAGATTACCGACCGGAGTTGCAGACATCACTTCTTCGACGATCCGCGGAATCTCCTCAAATCCGATCTGCTCCTCCAGAAATGCAGCCACTGCGACCTCGTCGGCGGCATTTAAAGCGATGGTTTTCGCGCCGCCGGCCGCCGCCGCCGCGTAAGCTAACCCTAGACAAGGGAATTTGGCCATATCCGGAGGGCAGAAATCCAGATGTCTTAGGTCACCAACCGAGAAGCGCAGCTCCGAAGGGATGCGCTCCGGATAGGTCAGCGCATACAAAATGGGCAGACGCATGTCAGTCACAGAAACCTGAGCAAGTATGCTGCCATCCACGAATTCGACCATGGAATGGATCGTAGACTGCGGATGCACAATGACTTGCACGCGGTCGGGAGGCACATTGAACAAGCGGCAGGCCTCGATGACCTCGAACCCCTTGTTCATCAAGGTTGCAGAGTCGATGGTGATCCTTTTACCCATTTTCCAGGTGGGATGATTGAGCGCCTGTTGCACCGTAATGGAGGCAAAGTCCGATTTGGGGGTCTTCAGGAACGGGCCGCCGGAAGCGGTCAGCCAGATATGCTCGACCTCGTGCATGCGGCCGCCGCGCAGGCACTGGTGGATGGCGTTGTGTTCGCTGTCGATCGGCAGCAGCGGCTTGCCCTGTTTGCGCGCCTCGGCGGTGATCAGTTCGCCCGCTACTACGAGGCACTCTTTGTTGGCCAAGCCGACCGACTTGCCGGCACGCACCGCTTCGTAGGTCGCCTCCAGTCCGGAAACGCCGACGATGGCGCTCACCACGAAATCTGCCTCGGGATGGGTTGCTACACGAACCGTGCCGGCGGCGCCGTAAACGACTTCAACTTCGGAAAGGCCGGCGCTGCGAAGTTTGGCGCGGAGCGTGGCGGCATCCTGCTCTTTGGCCAGTGATAGGACGCGGGGTTTCCAGCGCACCGCTTGCTCAAAGGCGAGTTCGGCATTGTTGCCGGCTGCCAATGTCGCAACCTGAAAGCGGTCGGGATAGCTCTCGACCACGCTCAAAGTGCTGCGGCCGATGGAGCCGGTCGAACCCAGGATGGCGATGTGTTTCATGCGAGGTGTAAAGATCTATTCTACGGGAATTTCAGGGCAATGCAGTTGACTCGACTATCATTCCTTGTCACCGTCGTGAAACGGGCTCAATAGGCCCAATAGGACGATCACCGCGAGCACGATCCAGACGATGGTTGGGAAAAGCGGTTCTGTCTTTCTGAATAAGCCAACTAAGTTTAGGGGCAAAGAAACCGCCGCCATTATTACGAAGCATATTCGCCAAAGCTTATGCCATCGCCCCGTACGTTTTTGAACGATAGTTTTTTTCTCTTCCTCCGTTGCATTACGTGGGAGTGTAAGCTTATCGACGAGCCATAGGACAGTGGCGGCAAGACCGAATACGATCGTCATAAAGACGATTGTCATGGCAAGATCGTATGCGGTGAACATGAATCAGTTCTTCCTTCACTGCATCAGCCGCCACGCGCCATACGCCCATACCACCGGCACTGCGAAGAGCATGGCGTCGATGCGATCGAGCATGCCTCCGTGGCCGGGGAGAATGGCGCCGGAATCCTTCACTCCGGCGCCGCGCTTGATTAACGACTCGACCAGATCGCCCAGCTGGGCTGCGATGTTGACCACCGCCGACAGCAGAATGATGGGCCACAGTTGCGGCTGTTCCAGACCGAACATGCCATCGCGACGGTCAATCAATCCGATTGTTAGGAGAGCGGAACTGATTCCGGGCGCGTGCTGCATCCACAGTGTGCCGACGATCACGCTGGCCAGGATCGATGCTGCCGCTCCTTCCCAGGTTTTATTCGGGCTGATCTGCGGCGACATGCGGTGGCGGCCCAGCGACTTGCCGACGAAGTAGGCGAAGATGTCGCCCGCCCATACGGCGAGGAGTGTGTAGATGGTCCAGATCGCTCCGGCCGGCTGCTGGCGGACCTCGACCAGCAGAGCCATCGGAATCGCGATGTATCCGAAGGCGAATGCCGAAGCTGCGGCTGCGGGATAGCCGCTGGTCAAGTCGGATCGACGCATGGCGACCGACAGAAACACAAAAGGCGCTAACGCTGCCGCCACGGCCAGTCCGTAGAGAACGGCTGTTGTCTCCATCAGCGGCGTGCGGTTGGCGGAGGCGACGATTACATACGCAAAGAAGACGGTGACGAAGGCATAGGTTGCCAGTGTCAATGGTTGGACTGCGTAGTGGGTTACGAGTTTCAAG
>Ga0265314_10001966_pt1 | contig 21867 bp, 15 predicted proteins | sample 4126metaG_FD_203106 | JGI IMG/M metagenome (GOLD analysis project Ga0265314, IMG submission 203106) | Rhizosphere microbial communities from Carex aquatilis grown in University of Washington, Seatle, WA, United States - 4-1-26 metaG | ecosystem: Host-associated > Plants > Roots > Rhizosphere >... | reverse complement strand
GAGGAGGTCCGGGCTACGCGGCCAAGCGCGCGATGACATCGTCGGCGATCGCCATCGACGCTGTCAGCCCCGGCGACTCGATGCCGTAGAGGTTCACCAACCCCCGCACCCCGTGCTCCGCGGGTCCCTGGATCATGAAGTCCTGCGCCGGCGTCCCCGCCGGCCCCATCTTCGGGCGGATCCCGGTGTACCCCGGCTGCAGATCTCCGTCGGCCAGGCCGGGCCAGTAGCGTCGGATCGCCGCGTAGAACGCCGCCGCCCGCGACTCGTCGAAGGAGTAGTCGATGGAATCGATCCACGACACGTCCGGGCCGAAGCGCGCGCGGCCACCGAGATCCAGCGTCACGTGCACGCCGAGGCCGCCCGCCACCGCGAGCGGATAGACCAGGCGACGAAATGGCGGCTTCTTGGCCAGCACGAAGTAGTGGCCCTTGGCGTAGTGACAGGGGGGGATGCTCGCCGACGGCAGCCCGTCGAGCGTGCGCGCCACGTCCTGCGCGAACAATCCCGCCGCGTTGACCACCGTCCGGCACAGCACCGTCGTCGGCGAGCTGCCGCCGATCTCGAGGGTGATCCCCTGCGCGTCGACCTTGCCGCCGACGACCGGCGTGTCGAGCACCACCAGGCCCGCGCGGCGCAAGATGTCGCGCTGAAACGACAGCATCAACCCGTGGCTGTCGATGATGCCCGTCGAGGGCGACATCAGGCCGCGCACGGCGCGCACCTCGGGCTCGAGCGCGTGCACCTCGTCGGCGGTGAGCCAGGTCAGATCGTGAACGCCGTTCTTCCCCGCCTGCGTCTTGTACGCCTCGAGCGCGGCGATCTCCTCCTCGACCGTCGCCACCAGCAGCTTGCCGATGCGCTGGTGAGCGACGTCGTTGGCCTCGCAGTAGTCATAGAGTGCGCGCTTGCCAGCCACGCACAGCCGCGCCTTGAGCGAATTCGTCGGGTAGTAGAGGCCGGCGTGAATCACCTCGGAGTTTCGCGAGCTGGTGTGCGTGCCGATCTCCGACGCCGCCTCCAGTACCACCACATCGCGCCCCGCCAGCGCCAGCGCCCGCCCCACCGCGAGACCGACCACCCCGCCGCCGATCACCACGGCGTCGAGGTTGCGGTCGTCGATCACCGTCTTCTTCGAAGTCTCATCGCTCATTCAGCAGGGCCAGTATCGCACGCGCCGAGCATCCTGACTCGGAACCCTCGAAGGGTCCCGGACCTCCGCGCCGCAGTCACGACGCCTTCGCCACCGGTGGCGGCGGCAGCTCGTAGTCGCGGTAGGCGCCCGGGTCGCCCGCTTTGCCGTCCATGGCCGCGATCGCGATGTTGTACATCTCGCGCGCCGTGACGTAGTGCAGCCGCCAGCGGGACCCGTCGTTGTAACGCGTGGTCAGCTCGGCGTGCATCGCGCGCCCGCCCTCTCCGAGCAGCGACGCGGCCTGCTTCTCGGGGGCGCCGTGCGTGTGCACCTTGACGAAGACCCACTCGGGCCGGCCCTCGACGTGGATGCCCGCGCGTACCCAGCTGCGCACGCGCGCCGGCGTCGCCGGATCGTCGGCGGTGACCGCCGCGTTCTCGATGCGCGGCCTGGGCAGCGCGCCCGGACGCAGCGCGAAACCGAGCGGCCCCTCGATCATCAGCAGGCGATCGCGACGCACTTCGCCCACGCGCGCCGGCGCCCCCGTGTCCTGCGCCCGCCGCCGCGACAGATCGCCCTCCGGCCAGTAGATCTGGTTCACGATCGGCGGCTGCGAGTCGTCGGGCGCGGCCGGGAACGTGAAGTCGGCGTAGCAGCCGCTGTGGAACAGGAGCGGCAGCTCCTCGTCGACGCCGCACCAGCGCCGATCGCTGCGCGCGTTGGCCAGGCACCAGTTGCCGTGAATGAACGCGTAGCGCAGCCGGCCGCCGCGATCGCGCGCCAGGTGGCCGTGCTTCGCGTAGGTGTCGAGGTACTCGCCGATCGTGCGCCGCAAGTTGTCCGCGGTGTCGTCATGGTGGTGCAGGTGCAGCTCGACCTCGCCGAAGCCGCCGCGCGCGAGGGTCGCGAGCGCGTCGAGATATTCCGGGCGGTACTCCTCTCCCGGAAAAAAGAACGAGTGGCGCGGCGCGAACCCGTCGGCGTCGCGGAACGGTCCCACCATCGTCGGGTAGCGGTGTAGCCAGGCGCGCACGCGCTCCGCGCCGCGCACCGGATCCTTGTTCTTCCAGTGCGGCTCGTAGTGGTCGCAGAACGCGAACAGCAGGTGGCGCGGGCCGCCGCTGCCGTCGACCGCGGCGCGCGCCCGCGGCACCGCCGACCGCGCGAGCCAGCGCAAGTAGCCCGGCGTCCAGGTGTGAAAGTTCTTCTTCTTGAGCTGCTCGAGCCCCTGGCGAAAGCGCGCCGTCACCGGATTCTTCATGAGCGACCGCCGATCAGTATCACGCCCAGGCGCTTGCTCTCCGGGATGTACTTGGCGAGGCCGCTGACCACGGAGATGCGCGTCCGCCGCTCCGACACCACCAGCGCGACGCCGTCGCACGCCTGGATCGTCGCCGGGACCGTCCCCGCCGGCGCGTAGCCGCCCAGGTGAACCAGCACCACGCCGCCCGTCTTGCGCAGCACCTTGAGAGCGTTCTGCAGAGCGATCGCCGCCGCCTCCGCGTCGAGCGACGCCGCCGGCGACACATCGACGACGCGCGGGCGGATCTCGCGCACGCGCGACGGTGGCGAATCCGTCCCGGTGCCCGAGCGCGGGACCGCGCGCTTCCAGGTCTGCCAGTGGTCGATGATCGCGACCTCCTGATCGATGAACCGCACGAGCGCGCCCGCGAGCGCCGCGAGCAGCGGCGACATCCCGGGCGCGCCGCGCGCGCTGTCCACCAGCTCGCGCGCGGTGGGCAACAAGCCGATCACCCGAGCGCCGGCGCGCGAGATGTGGCGCGCGATGCCCGAGGAGGCGACCTCGATCGTCTCCTCCTCCGCGTCGACCCAGGAGTACCGATCCGGCGGGCGGTCTTCTCCCTGAGCCTGGGCTTGGGTTTCGGCTGGGGCCATGGCAGCTGGCACGCGCGCGCGACGCGGGCGCGGCCTAGTGTCCTGCCTCAGAAATCCGCCTGCATTCGGGCGCGCCTGCGGCCCGCTCGCTTCGTTGCTCGTCGCTTACATACGTCCAGTATGCGCGCTCCTCGCGCTTCGCGATCGGGCCGCATTCACGCCCTCGGTGCCACGGCGTATTTCTGAGACAGGACACTAGAGGCTCCAGTACTGGATGCCGCGCTCCATCTTCGCCGGTGCGAACACGCTCTTGACGTCGATGAAGCAGCCGTTGTCGCGCACCATGCCCAGCAGCTTGGGCTGACCCAGCTGGATGTACTCCTTGTGGCTGACCGCGACGATGAGCCCGTCGAGGTTCCGGTACTCCTCGAGCTGGTTCAGCGTGACGCCGTACTCGTGCTTGGCTTCGGCGGGGTTGCCGCGGCTGTCGTGAATCAGCGGGTCGATGCCGAACGTGCGCAGCTCGGCCAGGATGTCCGGCACCTTGCTGTTGCGCAGATCGTTGCAGTCTTCCTTGAACGTCAGACCGAGCACGCCGACGCGCGCGCCCTTCACCGGGAAGCCCTGCGTGATCAGCATCTTCACCAGGCGCTGCGCCAGGTACGGCCCCACGTTGTTGTTGATGCGGCGGCCGGCGAGGATCACCTCCGGCTGGTAGCCGAGCTGCTGCGCCTTCATCGTCAGGTAGTAGGGGTCGACGCCGATGCAGTGTCCGCCGACCAGGCCCGGGCGGAACTTGAGGAAGTTCCACTTCGTGCCCGCCGCCTCCAGCACGTCGGCGGTGCGGATGCTCATGCGCTCGAAGATGATCGCCAGCTCGTTCATGAGCGCGATGTTGAGGTCGCGCTGCGTGTTCTCGATGACCTTGGCCGCCTCGGCGACCTTGATCGAGGCGGCGCGGTGCACGCCGGCGTCGATGATCGAGCCGTAGGCGTTGGCGACCCGGTCCAGCGTCGCCGCATCCTCGCCTGACACCACCTTCACGATGCGCTCCAGCGTGTGCTCCTTGTCGCCCGGGTTGATGCGCTCGGGTGAATAGCCGAGCTTGAAGTCCTTGCCCTGGACCAACCCCGACACCTTGGCCAGGATCGGACCGCAGATCTCCTCGGTGACACCGGGATAGACGGTCGACTCGTAGACGACGACGGCGCCCTTGGTCAGCCCCTTGCCGACGGTCTCCGACGCCTTCACCACCGGCGTCAGATCGGGGACGTTGTTGTGGTCGACCGGCGTCGGCACGGCGACGACGAAGAACGTCGCATTCTTGAGATCGGCGATGTCACCCGTGAGCTTGAGCGACGTCTCCTTGAGCTCGCTCTCCGACACCTCCTGGTTGCGGTCGAACCCGCGGCGGAGCTCCTCGATCTTCTCCTTGTTGACGTCGAACCCGATCGTGCCCGGATTCTTCCGCGCGAAGGCCAGCGCCACCGGCAGGCCGACGTATCCCAGACCAATCACAGCGATCCGCTCTTGCATGTGTCGTGCTCCTCGGCGTGCAAGACTATCGCGTTTTTCGTCGCGCGTCGCCTGGAGCGCGAACGAAGACGTGCCGCGACGGTTTGTCAGGGAGAGCTGATACGCAGATCGTCGAAGCTGGCGGTGGTGCCCCGCAGGATCACCGCCGGACCGCCCGTGGCCAGGACCGAAACGCCGCCATCGACAGCGGTGCCCTGGTCGGTGACGGTCGCGAGCGCCACGTCGTTGATCGACGCGGTCAGGACCACCGACGTCGAGCCGCTGACCTGGAGGGTCACCTTGTACCAGGTGTCGAGCGCAAACAGCGGGATGGTCGCGGGCGGGAAGCTCGAGGTCGTCGTGCTGAGGAGACCGGTCAAGCTTCCGGTGCCGACCTTCTTCGAGAGCTGCAAGCGGCCGGTGGTGGCGCCGGCATCGCTGCGCAGGAACAGACAGTAGGCGTTGGTCGTGGTGTTGTTGCCGGCCGTCGAGAAACGCGCGCAGACGCCGACCTTGTTGTTGTCGGAGCTGAGGGCGGTCACCGTCGGTTTGATCCAGACCGACACCGTCTGGTCGCCCCACGGGCCACCCGCCGCGGTCACCGACGGGTACTCGTAGTGATAGCTCGTGCTCGCGCCTGTTCCCTGGAAGTCGATCGTCGAGGCACCGGCATGACCGGTCTCGGTGAGCGTCATCCAGGTGCCGGGGGTCGCGGTCGTCTGCTCCAGTGCCGTCCAGCCGGTGGCGTTCCCGTCCTCGAAGTCGTCGCAGAACAGGAACGGCGACGGGCAGCCGCCGGCCGAGGCGTCGATTGTCGTCCCGGTGTCGGCGGTGGCATCGGTCACGCCGCCGTCGGGCGTGGGTGCCGGCCCGCAGTTCCCCTGACCGTCGCACACGCTGCTGCCGCCGCAGGTGACACCGGCGGCCTTGGACGGATGCGCCGGCGTCTGGCCCTGGCAAACGTCGTCCGTGCACGGGTTGCCGTCGTCGACCACGTCGGTCGAGCTGGCGACCGTGACGATCGCGCCGTTGCCGTCGCACTGCACGACGCTGCAGTCGCCGGTCACCTGCGTGCCGACCGGCGTTCCGACGGCGATATTGTTGACCGCACAGATATGGTCGGCGCCGCAGACGTGCGTCTGGCAGGCGGTGTCGGTGCCGCAATCGCCGTTGGTCGTGCACTGGACGCAGTGGCCGGCGCCGTCGCAGACACTGCCGGTTCCGCACGACGTCCCGGCCGGGACGAACGGATTCGACTGCGCGCCGTTGCTGCAAACGTCGAGCGTGCACGGGTTGCCGTCGACGGGCAGGTCGGTGTCGTCGGGGAGCGACGTCGGGGTGCCGGCGCCGTCGCACTGCTGAACATGGCAGTCGCCGATGACCTGCAGGCCGACCGGCGACCCGGCCTCGACGTTGCCGAGGCGGCACGAGTGGGCGGCGTCGCAGGCGTGGGTCTGGCAGATCGTATCGACGCCGCAGTCGCTGTTGCGCACGCAGGTGACGCAGTGGCCCTGGCCGTCGCAGACGCCGGTGGGACAAGCGGTGCCAGCCGCGAGCGGCGGGTTCGACGCGTTGCCGGCGTTGCAGACGTTGGCGGTGCAGGGGTTGTTGTCCTCGGGCGTGTCGGTGTCGTCGGCCGCGACGCGCGTGCTGCCGGCGCCGTTGCACACGGTCTGGCGGCAGTCGCCGGTGGTCTGGGTGCCCGCGGGCGTCCCGTCAGCGACGTTGTCGAGGCCGCAGAGGAAGTTGGGATCGCAGGTGCGCGTCTGGCAGATCGTGTCCATGCCGGGGCAGTCGGCGGCGATGAAGCAGCCGACGCAGTGCCCGAGGCCGTCGCACTCGTTGGTCCCACCACACGACGTGGTCATGGCGAGCGGCGGGTTCGACGGCGTGCCCGCGGCGCACACGTCGCTGGTGCAGGCATTGCCGTCGACCGGCAGGTCGGTCTCGTCCACGACGGCGACCGGGTTGCCGGTGGCGTCGCACTCGATGATCTTGCAGTCGCCCGAGACCTGCGAGACCACCGGCGTCCCGTTGCTGAGCGGGCTCTGGCCGCAGGTCCCGTTCACGCAGGTCGGCGCCTGGCAGGCGTTGGTCGGCGTGGGGCAGTCGGCGGCGGTGATGCACGCGACGCAATGGGCGGCGGTGTCGCAGTGGCCGCCGGTGCCGCAGGCGGTGCCCACGGCGCGCGCCGGGTTCGCCGGCACGCCCGCCTGGCAAGCGTCGTTGGTGCACGCGTTGTTGTCGACGGGCAGGTCGGTGTTGTCGCTGGCGATGACGACGGTACCGGTGCCGTTGCACTGGCGTACCTTGCAATCGCCCGCGATCTGCGTGGTCGTCGGGGTTCCCGCCGCCGCGTTCAAGAGACCACAGGCCCCGTGCGTGTCGCAGGTGCGCATCTGGCAGTCGGTGTCCTGGCCCGGACAGTTCGCGGCGGTGACGCACTGAACGCAGTGGCCCGCGCCGTCGCAGATGTTGGCGCCACCGCAGGAAGCGCCGGTCGCCAGCGGCGCGAACGACGGCGTCCCCGACGCGCACTGATCCGCGGTGCAGGGATTGCCGTCCGACGGCAGGTCGGTATCCGCGTTCGCCGGCACGACGTTGCCGTTGCCGTCGCAGGTGCTGACCTTGCAATCGCCGGTGGTCTGCGTCGCCGTCGGCGTGCCCGCCCCGCGATAGGTGAACCCACATATGTTCTGAGTGCAGACGCGGGTGCGGCACTCGTTGTCGGTGCCGGGGCAGTCGGCGCCGGTCAGGCAGCCGACGCAGTGTCCGAGCCCGTCGCAGAGCTGGCTCGTCCCGCACGTCGTCGTCGACGAGGCCGGCGGGTTCGACGGCGCGCCGCTCGTGCAGACGTCGCGCGTGCACGGGTTGCCGTCATCGGGCAGGTCGGTGTCGTCATTGACCTGCGCCACCTGTCCTTGACCGTCGCAGCGCCGCGAGTGGCAGTCGCCCGCCACTTGCGTCTGCAACACGGTGCCGGAGGCGACCAGCGCGACCACGCACCCGCCGTTGAGACAGGCGCGCACGCTGCACTCGGTGTCCTGGCCGGGACAGTTGGCGGCGGTCGCGCACTCGACACAGATGTGCGACGCGTTGCACGCGCCGCTCGCGCAGTCGGCGTTGATCAGGCAGGCCTTGCCGACGCCGCAGCGCCCGCAGGATCCGCCACAGTCGGTGTCGGTCTCGTTGCCGTTGCGCGCGTTGTCGGTGCACGAGGCGCCGGCCTCCATGCTCGCGTCGTGCGCGCCGGTATCCGCGGCGGCGTCGGAGGTCAGGGCGCCATCGCCGCCGTCAGGGGCGGCGTCACCGGGGCTCGCGTCGGACACGAGACCGGTGTCCGTGCGGCCATCGACCGGCCGGTCGGCACCCGCGCCGTCGGTGGCGCCGTCGGTCTGGCCGGCGTCGCCGCTGTCGGACGTCGGCTTGCCCGAGCTGCTGCCGCAGCCATTCGACAACATGGCCAACGCTCCGGCGAACCCGGCGATCCAGACGTTGGCAATCCAGCGGCGGCAAAGGAACATGTGCACCTCGCGAGTCGTCTATGAGTCGTTGAGAAGGAACGGTCGTGCGTGGGAACGATTCCCGGCGCGCCAAAAAGATCGGGCTCCCGGTCGGAAGCCGGCAACAGAAGAAGGCGACTTCCGGAAAGTTGCAACCAAGAAGTGCGTAACAATCTGCAATTCGGCTCTCAGTTCTCGAACGAAGTGAACCGGCGGACCCGCGTGAGGGCGATCTGAGGGACTCGTCGAGCGGACCTTTCTAGTGGTGGGCGTGGAACGTCCTCGTATAGAGAGGGTTCAGCGCCGCGACGCGCCGCAAGAGCCCCGCTCCCTCGTCGGCGCGTCCGGCGGCGAGCGCGATCATCGCGGCGTGATAGAGGCAGTGCGCGTCGGGCGCGCCGATCGCCAGCGCCGCCGCGCTCTCCACCCGAGCGGCGTCGAATCGACCGGCGCGAAACAGCGCCCAGGCCAGCTGGTCGTGCACCGCCGCCACGCCCGGACGCTGCTGGCGATCCAGCTCCGCCCAGTGGACCGCCTGGGCCGCGTCGCCCGAGACGTCGGCGTGAAACGCAGCCAGCGCATGCAGGTAGTGTGTTTCGCCGCGGTCGATCGAGCGCTGGTAGGCCGCGAGCGCCCGCTCGGACCAGGGCGCGGCGGCCGCCGGCCGTCCCAGATAAGTGTCGAGCTCGCCCACCGCTTGCGCGATCTCCGGGTTGGCGGACCGCTCGGCGACGCGCGCGTAGGCGGCCAGCGCTTCCTCGCCTTGCCCGCGCGCCGCCGCCAGCTCGGCGCGACGCGCATCGACCAGCCACCAGCCGCTGTACGCCCGCGCCGCGCGCTCGTAGCGCAGCTGCGCCTCGTCGAAGCGGCCCCGCGCGAACGCGCCGCGCCCGCGCTGCACTTCGAGCCAGGCGAACGTCCGCATCGATTTGGCGTCGACCTCGTCCTCGGCCTGTTGATACAGCCGATCGGCGCCGTCGAGATCGCCGCGCAAAGCGCTCAGGTTCGCGAGCCGCGCCGGCACCTCCCAGCCGGCGTGCGCTGCGCGCGCCTTCGCGTCGAAAGACGCTGCGTCGTCGAAGCGCCCCTCCTGCACGGCAAGATCCCCCTCGGTCGCGGCGACCAACCACAGGTCGCGGTCGCGCACGACATCGAGCCACCGGCGCGCGTCGGCCAACCGGTGCAGATCGAGCGCCAGCATCGCCGCGAGCAGCGCGACGGTGTCGGACGCGCCGGCGCCCGCCGTGGCCGCCCTGATCAACCGCGCCGCCAGGGCCAGATCCTCGGCGTTGCCGGTCAAACTCCCGCGCCGCTGCAACCAACTCGCGCGCTGGATCGCCGCCGCGGGATCGCGCGCGCCGCCGTCTTCCACCACGCTGGCCCCACCCTCGCGTTCGAGCGCCGCCAGATCGCGATCGTAGTCGCTGGCGTCGTCGCTCGGCGCCGGCACGTGCCGCGCGCAGCCGCCGCTCGCGAACGCCGCGGCGCCGGCCAGGACCGCGAGCGCGATCCCTCGCCTACCAGGGCTCGGCCAGGTAGGGGAAGTGATCGAGGAACTCCTTGTCGTTCTTCAGCGGATTGGGCGGCGTCTTCGGTTCGACCGGAGCTTTGTCCCACAGCGACTGCTGGCTCAGCGTCTCGATGTTGACCTTTTGACCGCCGATCTCGGCCGACATGTCGAGGAACAGCGACAGGAAGCGCGTCGCCACCTGGTCCTCGAGCCGCCGCCCGTACGGCCAGGTGCCGGTGGTGTCCATGTCGATCGGGCAGACGTTGGGGATGAAGATCTCGATCGGCCGCTTGAGCGGGATGTCGATCCCTTTTCGCTTCCACTTGTCGTCGGGCATGTTCAGGCGCTGGAAGATCACCTTCTTCACGCGCGGGAACGCCTCCAGCGTCGCGGCCAGGCCGGTGCCGTACTCCCTGTGCACCGAGATCGGCGAGTTCGAGTGGTCGAACGACGTCTTCAGGCCGAGCGCGCTGATCGACGGGCCGAAGCCCCAGCCGAGGTGCGCCAGGCGCGTGACGAAGCTGGGCGCGAGCGAGAAGTTGTACGCGCCCAGCTGCTTCGAATCCTCGCGCTGGTTCAGCGCCGCGTCGGCGAACGGCTGGCCATCGGTGTCGACCAGCTTGTAGCGCTGCAGCTCCGCGTCCAGGTCGCCCGGCTTCAGCGACAGGTCGGGCCGCTGCTTGGCGATCGACGTCAGCGCGATGCCGGAGACGACGCCGCCGATGATCAGCAACACGCCGACGATGCGCACCAGCACGCGACCCACGCCACCCGCTCCACCGCGCAACGCGAGCAGCAACCCGAAGAGCGCGACGATGCCGGGCACCAGCCAGGGGTGCTCGAGCCAGATCGGCTGCTTCACGCGCGGGCGATCGTCGGGGATGGTCTCCACCTTGGTCGCCGCCTTGAGGACCCAGCTCTCGCCCCAGGCGTTCACGATGCGATCGGTGGCCGGCGACCTGGTCAGCGCCGCCAGCGGAAACTCGAGGATGATCGCGTTGACGTTGCGGCCCGCCTGCGCGTCCTTGCCGCTGTAGACGAAGCGGTAATTGCCGTTGGCGTCCTTGTGGTACTTGTTGCCGGTCCACGTCAGGGCGCCCGGCGGCAAATCCAGCTTCACGCCCTGTCCGTGCAACGGAATCGCCGGGTTGAAGTTGAAGAGCGTGTTGCCCTCGAGCTCGATCAGCGTCTTGGGGATCTTGAGCTCGCGCGCCTCCTTCATCGCGAGCGGCACCTTGTAGAACTGCGGCGCGTAGTTGATCGATCGGAAGAACCCGGGCAGGTCGTTGAAGAACGCGTCGTCGCGCCCCCCGACGAACGCCTTGACCGCGAAGCCTCCCGGCGCCTGCAGCGTCGCCGGTTGGTTGACGTCGATCGTCGCCGTGAAATCGCCGCCCGGCAGCTTGATGAACTGCAGCCGCGCCTTGCCCTGGCCATCGACGTTGACCCGCACCTCCGACGGATGCAGCTGCGCGTACTTATCCTTGAGCGCGTCGAAGTACTTGAGCATCCCTTCGAGCCCGTCGTCGTCCTTCAAACCCGATTCGATGCGCGCGCCGGGCGACAGGAACACGCGGTAGAGCAGATCCGGATCCAGTGTGCCCGCGCGCGGCACCGCCCCGAACGTGAGCGCGACCACGACCCGCTCGCCGTTCGCGTCCTCGACCGGGAAGCCGTACAGATCGTAGAGATCGGCCGGCGACGGCGCGATGTCGGAGAAGATCGAGTTCGCGCCGTTGGGATCGTTGTGGTCGGCGGCGCGCGCCGGCGACGGCGCGAGGGCCAGTGCGAGCGCGATCGCCACCGATCCGAGAGCGACCGATGCTTGCTTGGTTCGTGTCATGGCGTCCCCTTTCGTCTCTGCATCATCGCGGTTGAACATCGCGGGGCGACGTGGTTAAGGTGCGCGCGTGCGTGCGGCGACGATTGTGAATGTGGTGGCGTGGGGTGCGCTGGCGTTGCCCGCGTGCGGACCGAGCCTGGTCGCCATGACGCCGGCGACGCCCGAACGGCCGCGCGTGCAGATGCTCGACCTGGGGATCGCCAACGCATATGTGATCTACGGTCGAAGGCCGATCTTGTTCGACTCGGGTACGGCCAGCGAATCGAGCAAGCTGGTCAAGGATCTCGATCGCCTGGCCATCAAGCCCGGCGACCTGGCGCTGATCGTGCTCAGCCACGGCCACGCCGATCACGCCGGCGGCGCCGGCACCGTGCGCGAGCGCTGGCACGCGCCGATCGTCGTCGGCGCCAGCGACGTCGAGATGCTGCACAACGGCCGCAACCGCACGCTGCACCCGATGTCGTTCACGGCGCGGCTGCTGCGGCCCTTCGTCGACGTCACGTTCACGCCGTACAACCCGGACATCGAAGTGACCGCGCCCCTGGATCTGGCTCCGTTCGGCATCGCGGGACGGGTCATCCCCGCGTCCGGGCACACGCCCGGCTCGCAAGTGCTGCTGCTCGCGGACGGCGACGCGTTCATGGGCGATCTGCTGCTCGGCGGCTACCTGGGCGGCGCGATGTTCTCCGGCTCGCCGGGCACGCACTACTACCACGACGATCGCGCCGCGGCGGAGGCGCAGATCTGCGTGGTGATCCGTGCCGGCGCCAAGCGCCTCTACCTCGGTCACGGCGGCCCGGTCGCCGCCGAGGACGCCTGGAAGCACTTCTGCGCCCATCAGGTCAAAACGTCCTCAGAAAAGCGATGAGCGCGCGCTTGTCGTCGTCGGTCAGCGGCGGTTCTTCTTTGAAGTACGACGTCCCGAAGTAGTGGCCGCGGTTGGCCACGAAGTCGGGGCACTTGCTCAGCTCCAGCAGCGGCTCGACCAGGTTGGCGAAGACCTTTTGTTGTTCCTCCGTCCCGGCGCCCTGGGGCAGCGACTTCAAGTCGTGCTTGGCCTTCAGCAGCAACGCCAGCACCTTTTTCTCGTGCGCGAGCCGCGCGCCGAGGTCGTCGGACTCGGACACCATCTCGAGGTTGGCGAGCAGGTTGACCGGCGTGCCGGCGGGGATGGGCCCGATCTCGACCCCTTCGCCGCTGGCCAGCCAGGGCGCGATCCGTGCCAGCGGCCCGAGCAGCGGCCGGACCCAGTCCGGCAGGAAGCCGGCCGGCACGCGCAGGTAGCTGGTGGTCGTCGTTCGATCGATCACACCCGGCACCTTGTCGCCCAGCACCGCATCCCTCTTTCGCTTCTCCGGCCACAAGAGCTGTTCGATCGAGCTCTCGAACGAGGCCATGCGCGCGTCGACCGACGGGCTGGGATTGAAGTCCCCGACGCTGTTGTTGAGCAGGAACGGCGCCGTCGACCAGACGCTGATCAGCGACGCCGGCCGCGTGTAGCCGCGCCCGCCCGCCGGCATCACGTAGGGGCGCTGCGCTCCGGTGATCGGATGGTGCACGGTGATCGTGCCCACCGACGGCAGGTCCTTGTAACTCTGCGCCGAGAAGTTGTCCCAGATGTTGCCGGCCAGCGCGTTGGTCGCCAGCGGGCTGCAAGCGTTGGTCTCCAGCAGGGTCACCGGCACGCGCAGATCGGTCGACAGGAAATTGCCGGCCAGGAAGTCGTCGGCCTCGACGATGTCGCGCATCTTCTGCTTGAAGTCGTCGGTCTTGGTCGACGCCCAGTAGCGGTTCCAGCAGTCGAGGTACTGCGCCGGCGGGCAGCTCGCGAAGTCGACCACCGGCGGTGGCGCCTTGCTCGAGTGGCAGCGCGCGCAGCGCTCGGCGAACACCTCCTTGCCGCGCGGGAGCTTGTCCGCGTCCCGGGCCAGATACTTGTCGCCGCCGGGCGCGTCCTTCAGATGGTGCGCGGTTGCGCTCTTCAGGAAGAACAGCGCCAGGTCGGGTGTCTGCGCCTCGGTCGCCTCCCAGTAGGCGGAGTTCTTGCGCGCGACCGCGATCTCGATCGGCGACGGCCGCTGGCCGCCGACCAGCGCATTGAAGTGCAGCAGCCATTCTTCGCTGAACAGGCCGATGTTGAGGAACACCCGGTTGAGCGCGCCCAGCGCTCCGACCGAATCGGAACCGTCCTTGAGCACCCGCGGCGACCAGACCGTCGCCGGCGGCTGGTAGAACGCCGTGAGCGGCCCATCCTTCACGTAATCGTTGAACTGTTTGTTGGCGAGGCCGCCACCGGCCAGGATTTCCTTGCCGGTGCGCCTGGCGACCTCCAGGCGCGCGCCCAGCTCGTAGACCGCGTTCATCGTCCGCGGGTTGTTGATGTAGTCAGTCGAGACCAGCGACGTGTCGAGCGCCCCCGGCCGCGCCGTGTGGAAAAGCTGATACGGGAAGCTGGTCTCGTCGGCCTCCCAGGCAAAGATGCGGTCGACCCAGAAGTACTGCGCGCCGACGTTGGAGCTGAGATCCGCCCAGGCGGGCTTCTCCGGATCGGCCGGCGGATGGATCGGGCTCGGGCCGACGTGGCAGAAGCCACACGCCATGCCGACCCGGAATGGTTTCACCAGGGCCTTCGATAGGTAGTAGCTCGGGTCCTCGTAGTAGCGCTTGGCGTCCCACTCTTTCGCCGCCGCCTCGTCGAACTCCGGATTGGGGAATAGCCGGAGGCCGACCACGCCGGTCGCCCATCCGTAGAATGACGCGACCGGCAGGTTCTTGCCGCGCGCGCCGATGGACACGCCCGGATATTTCTGTTCGTTCTCGAACGGATCCTTCGGGCAATCGGCGCGCCGGTGATCCAGCCACAAACCGAAACGGTCCGGGTCCGGGCCGGTCGCCTTCTCGAAACAGGGCTCGTTGACGAGGCCGAGGTAGTTCCAGCGATTGTCGCGATTGGCCTTCAGGCCGGGATACGACGACAACGTCTTCAAGAAATCGAGGGTGCCGTTGCTCTTGCGCGAGATCGTGTCCCAGAAGCGATCATTGCCGCCGGTCCAGACGATCCAGGAATTGCGGCCCTTCACCTCCCCCGGCGTCAGCGCGACCGCGCCGTCCATGTCGTGGAAATAGTCCTCGTCGGCGGCCGGTAGCGACGCGACCGACCTCTGCGCAGCGCGCGCCTCGTCGAGCACCTGGCCTGGTTCGGGCGCGCGCTTGCATCCCGGGACCACCGACGCCAGGACCGCGACGGCGATGGCGAACGCCACCACCGATGTGACCGCCGTCCGCGGTGAGGCGCTGCGCAGGATCGTCGTCCGCATCGTCGTGACTCTCCTCTAGGTGTCGCGGGTAAGCCGCTGCTCATCAACGGCAGACAGAGATCGGGCGCAGTGTGGCGCGCCCGACTTTCGACTGTCAACAATCAACAACGCAGCGAGCGTCGATTTGCTCCCCGAGATTGTCGCCGGAGATTGTTGCCGGATACTGTGCCGGACACTGTGCGGATACTGTGCTGGATCTCCGCGCGCACAAATAGTTTGCACAACGAATTGCGCCCTTGTTACGGTGCGCGCGCGGGCGGCGTGGGAATAACCATTGTTCCGTGCGTTCAAGCAAGCGCTTGAGAAAGGTTCCCATCCATGACGGACGGCTGGTTGATCAGCGCGGTGGCCGCGGTCATCGTTTCAGGAGCGTTGGCGATCGCGGGGATCGAACGCGGCGTTCCCTGGCTGACTCGAATCTTCAAGCCGCTGGCGACCGTGCTGCTCCTGGTGATCGTCGGCTGGCCGCGCTCCTCGTTCGCCAAGCTGGTCATCGCCGGCATCCTGCTGTCTCTGGTCGGAGATGTGGCGCTGCTATCCGACAGTGAAGGCGCGTTCATGGTCGGTCTGGTCGGATTCCTGGCGGCGCACATCGTCTACATCATCGCCAACCTCGGCGTCGCGGTCTGGTCGCCGCTGCCGATCGTCGTCGGTGTCATCGTGCTGGCGTCGACGATGATCTTGCTCCGCTACGTGCGCCCGCCGGCGACCGTGCTCCGGATCGCAACCATCGTCTACGGCACGGCCATCAGCGCGATGGTCATCACCGCCTGGGCCACCGTGGGCGGCCAACTCGGCTGGGCGCCCTTCGCCGCGGGCGGCGCCGTGCTCTTCTACATTTCCGACTCGAGCCTGGCGCTCGATCGCTTTTACAAGAAGATCCCCCACGTCGCTTACCTGGCCCTCGGGGTCTACTGGCTCGGACAGATCGGCATCGCAATCGCCGCCCGCGGACCGGTGCGGTGATGCCGCCCTCCCCTCCTCCCGCCGACGGACCCGCATACGATTACGTCGTCGTCGGCTCGGGCGCCGGCGGCGGACCGGTCGCGTGCGCGCTGGCCCAGGCCGGGTTCGAAGTGCTGCTGCTCGAAGCCGGCTCCGATCGCGGCTCGCAGCTGCTCTACCAGGTGCCGGTCTTCCACGGCCTGTCGACCGAGGACGAGACCATGCGCTGGGACTACTTCGTACAGCACTACGAAGATCCGGCGCGCCAGCGCGCCGACTCGAAGTACTCGACTGCGCACGGCGGTGTCCTCTACCCCCGCGCCGGCACGCTGGGCGGCTGCACGGCGCACAACGCGATGATCACCGTCTACCCGCACAACAGTGACTGGGACGCCATCGCCGAGCTGACCGGCGACAGATCGTGGCGCGCGACGGAGATGCGCCGCTACTTCGAGCGTCTCGAGCGCTGTGACTACTTGCTCGCGCCGGGCAAGTACCCCAAGAACTTCTGGCGCAAGCTGGCGCTGTTCATCCTGCGCGGGTTCGGCGCGGCGTCGAAGGCCAACCCCAGCCGCCACGGCTTCGGCGGCTGGCTGCACACCAACCTCGCCGATCCGTTGCTGGTGATTCACGACGACGAGCTCGTCGGCATCATCGAAGCGGCGGCGAAGGCGGCGGGGACGCTGGCGCTGTTCGGCGCGAAGGGCATCCTGAACAAGCTGCGCCAGATCTGGCAATCGCTCTGGCGCGGCCAGGATGCCTACGAGCGCGCGAAGTCGCTGGTCGATCCCAACGACTGGCGCAACGTCGCGCGCAGCACCGAAGGGATCGCGCTCGTCCCGCTGGCCACGCAGAACGGCCAGCGCAACGGCACGCGCGAGCACATCCTGGCCGTGCAGCAATCCGGCAAGCGCCTGACCGTCGAGCTCGAGGCGCTGGCGACGCGCGTGCTGCTCGACGACGCCAACGTCGCGATCGGCGTCGAGTATCTCAAGGGCCGCAGCCTTTACCGCGCCGATCCGCGCTCGGCGGACACCGCAGCGGCGGCCGGTGCCGCCGGGGAAAAGCGCGTCGCTTACGCGCGGCGCGAGGTGATCCTGGCCGCGGGCTCCTTCAACACGCCTCAGCTCCTGATGCTGTCGGGGATCGGACCGCTCGACGAGCTGCAGCGCCACGGCATCACGCCGCGCGTGGTGCTGCCGGGCGTCGGCCGCAACCTGCAGGACCGTTACGAAGTCGCGGTGATCAGCGACCTCAAGAAGGACTTCGAGATCCTGGCCGATGCCACGTTCGATCCGGTCAAGGGCGACAAGCTGCTCGAGGAGTGGAAAGCGTCGAAGCGCGGGCTCTACACGAGCAACGGCGCGATCCTGGGCATCATCATGCGCTCGAAGCCCGAGCGCAAAGAGCCCGACCTCTTCGTGTTTGGATTGCCCGGGTTCTTCAAGGGCTACTTCCCCGGCTACAGCAAGGCGTTCTTCACCGACGATCAGGCGGTGACCGCGGCGGCCCAGAAGGGCGAGCATCTCGAAGAGACCAAGAAGTGCCGCTTCACCTGGGCGATCTTGAAGGCGCACACCAACAACACCGCCGGCTTCGTTCGCCTGCGCAGCGCCGATCCGCGCGATACACCCGAGATCAACTTCAAGTACTTCGACGAGGGCAACGACGCGTTGAAGGAAGATCTCGACTCGGTCGTCGAGGGCGTGAACTTCGTGCGCCGCATGTCGGAGCGCACGGAGATGTTCACCAGGAGCGAGCTTCTGCCCGGCAAGGATCTGTCGAGCCCCGACGCCCTGCGCACCTTCATCAAGAACGAGGCCTGGGGCCATCATGCCTGCGGCACCTGCAAGATCGGGCCGGCCAGCGATCCGATGGCGGTGGTCGACTCGGGCTTCCGCGTTCACAAGACGCAGCGGCTGCGCGTGGTCGACGCGTCGATTTTCCCCCGCATCCCCGGGTTCTTCATCGTCACGCCGATCTACATGATCAGCGAGAAGGCGGCCGACGTGATCGTCGCCGATGCCCAGGCGATGGCGCCCGAAAACGCGCAGGTCGCGGGCCGCACGACGCCGGGAGCAACCGCGCGAGCGGCGGAGTGAACGCTCCCGATTGATGCGCTGTCCGGAACAGACTGGCCCAGATCTGTCCCCTGGCAGCCGGCGCGCGGGCTGAGCATACTGAACCTCGAGGCAGAGACGACATGGCCAACGACCACGACAAGCATCCGACCCGGCGCGCGGCGATCGTTGCCGGCGGTCTCGGCGTCGGCGCCGCCGGACTGGCGGCGCTGCACGGGCACGGCGGCACCCAGAATCCCGGCGCCGGCAGCGGCGCGGGACCGTCGCCGCCGACGCCGCCCGCGTCGTCCCGCATGCCCGTGGTCTTCCTGCCCCACGGCGGCGGGCCCTGGCCGTTCGTCGAGCTTGGCTTCGACAAGCAGGAGATGGCGGCGCTCGCCGACTACTTGCGCTCGGTCGCGGCGGTGCCGCGCCAGGCGCCCAGAGCGCTGCTGGTCGTCTCAGCGCACTGGGAAGAAGACGTGCCGACGGTGATGACCGCGGCGCGCCCGCCGATGCTCTACGACTACTACGGCTTTCCGCCCGAGTCGTACCAGATCACGTGGCCTGCGCCCGGCGATCCCGCGCTGGCGGCGCGCGTGCGCCAGCTGCTGGGTGGGGCCGGCATCCCCAGCGCCGAGGACGCCAAACGCGGCTTCGACCACGGCACGTTCGTGCCGCTCAAGCTCGCTTATCCCGACGCCGAGGTGCCGACCGTGCAGCTGTCGTTGCGCCGCGGGCTCGATCCCGAGCAGCACCTGGCGATCGGCCGCGCGCTGGCGCCGCTGCGCGACGAGGGCGTCTTCATCGTCGGCAGCGGGATGACGTTCCACAACCTGCGCGCGTTCCGCGACCCGCGCGCGCGCCCGGTCTCCGAGGAGTTCGACGCCTGGCTGCGCGCAAGCGCGCTGCTTCCCCAGGGCCCGCGCGACGGCCGCCTCGTCGACTGGGAGCTGGCGCCGCAAGCGCGCGTCTGCCACCCGCGCGAGGAGCATCTGTTGCCGCTGATGGTGATCGCGGGCGCGGCCGGCGCCGACCGCGGCACCGTCGGCTATGGCAGCGTCGCGATGGGCGTGCGCCTGTCAAGCTACCACTTTGGCTAGAGCGTCGGGCATCGCGGACTACGACCCGCAGCTCGCGCAGCTCTTCGACGAGCCACCGTCGGGCGAGCAGTGGCTGCACGAGATCAAGCTCGACGGCTACCGCATCGGCTGCCGCATCGATCGCGGGCGCGTCTCGCTCCTCAGCCGGCGCAACAAGGAATGGGCGGATCACTTCCCCGAGGTCGTGGCCGGCGCGAAGAAGCTCGGCGTCGAGAACGCGCTCTTCGACGGCGAGGTCGCTGCCGTGCTGCCCGACGGACGCACCAGCTTTCAGGCCATGCAGCGGGGCTGGAGCGGCGCGCGTCCCGAGATCGTCTACTTCGTGTTCGACATCCTGCACCTCGACGGCGAGGACCTGACCGCGCTGCCGTTGGAGCAGCGCAAGGTGCGCCTGCGCGCGGCGCTGGGCGCGAAACCGCCGGCCGGGTTTCGCTACGTCGACCACGTCGACGGTGACGGCGCCCGCGTCTTCGCGCATGCGTGCGAGATGCGCCTGGAAGGCATCGTCTCCAAGGATCGGGCGTCGCCCTACCGGCGCGGCGCGCGCAACGCGAGCTGGCGCAAGATCAAGTGCCTGTTGCGCCAGGAGTTCGTGGTCGGCGGCTTCGAGGATTCGATCGTGGGTGGCCTGGGCGCGCTGCTGCTCGGCACCTACGACGACGCCGGCCAACTGGTCTACGCCGGCAAGGTCGGCACTGGATTCCAGCGCATCGCCGCCGCGCTCTACGCCGCGTGCAAGAAGCTCGCGCGCCCGACCACTCCGTTCGACGAGAACCTGCCGGCCGGGCGCCTGATCGCCGGCGCGCAGTGGATGAAGCCGACCATGGTGGTCGAGGTCGCCTTCACCGAATGGACCGAGGGCGGCCACATCCGCCACCCGTCGTTCCAGGGTGTGCGCGAAGACAAGCCGGCGCGCGACGTCGTGCGCGAGCGCGCCGCGATCGCCGTCCCCGGCGCCGGCGCGCGCCAGCGGCGACGCCGCGCCAAGGACTAGGGCTTTGCGGCCACCGGCGCGCTCCGCTCGGCGAGCCAGTCGGCGAAGCGGGCGCTCCAACCATTGGCGGGGCCGGGGCGCAGCGCGAAGCCGTGGCCGACACCGGCGTAGACGTGGAGCTCGACGGGGACGCTGGCGGCGCGAAACGCGAGGTAGGCGCGCGCGACGCCTTCGGCGATGTCGGGCCGATCGTCGACGCCGGCGACCAGGAACGCGGGCGGCGAATCCTTCGTCGGCGCGATGTTCGCCGGAGCGCCCGGATAGATCAGCGCCTGGAACGCGGGCCGCGCGCTCTGCCGCTCGATCGGATCGGCGCTGCCCGGCTTGCCCGCGTCGAAGCGCATCGCCGCCAGCGCCGCCAGCTCGCCGCCCGCCGAGAATCCCATCACGCCGACGCGCGTCGGATCGATCCGCCACGCCGTCGCGCGGCTGCGCACCAGCCGCAGCGCGCGCTGCACGTCCTGCAGTGATTCCACGTCGACCCGGTAAGGGGAGCCCGGCTCGCGCGCCAGCCGATACTTGAGCACGAAGGCGGCGATGCCGTGCGCGGCGAGCCAGCGCGCGACCGTGTAGCCTTCCTTCTCGACGACGAGAAAACGATGGCCGCCGCCCGGCAAGACGACGACGCCGGCGCCGGTCGCGTGCGCGGCCTCGGGCAAGAACACCGTCAGCGACGGATTGTGCACGCCGGCGATGTTGCCGCCCACCGGCGTCTCCGGCAGATCCTTCTTGGCTTCAGAGCCCGGTGCGCCCGCCGGCCAGAGCACGACGACCGGCGGGTCCACGACAGCGGCGGCCGGCGCCGCCGACGCCGGCTCCGCCGCGTGCGTGGCACTGGTCGCGATCCCGATCAGGACCGCGAAGGCCGCGCACACGGACACCCGGATTCTGCGCTCAGCGATGACCGTGGCCTCCTCCGCCGCGGAATCCGCGCCCCCCGCCCGGCGACGAGAAATGCGGCGCGGGCGCCGGTGCCGGTGCGGGATGCACGCTGGGGCTCGTCGGCGGCATGCCGCGGAGACCACCCGCGCCTGCGGCCGGCGGCGACCCGCGCCAGCCACCACCCGGCGGCGGCGATCCGCGCAAACCGCCGGCAACCACCGGCCGGCCCCGCCAGGGTCCGCCCGGACCGCGTCCCGGCGCGTAGTAGTAGTGGCGAATGACCGGCGGATAGACCCCGTGATAGGGGAAGAACGGCCCGTACCACCAGCCGAAACCGAAGCCGAGCCCGACGGCGACGTACGGTGGGTAGGCATCGTACGAGGCGGCGGCGCCCTCGAAGCGCTGGAACGACGTGCGTCCGGGAATGATCTGCCCGCCGGCGCTCACCTGCCAGTCGAGCGTGAACGCCCCGAGATTGAGCGGCTGATCGAACGGCGCGGGAAGCGCGTAGTAGAGATCGAACACGCGAGCCTGCCCCGGCGGTACCACGTAAACCGGACCGACGCCGGCGTCGGTGTTCAAGAACGACGGCCCCACGGTGGGACGCCCCGCGTAGCCGAGCGCCTGCATGCGGCCGTCGACGGTCCAGACCGCGGCGCTGCCGTTCGACACCGCGAGGCGCGCATGCAGCAACTGGCTCGGCGCGCCCGGACCGAGGTCGATGTCGGTGAAGCCGAACGACGTGACGTAGGCTTCACCCTGGGGCTGCGTCGGCGGGATCGGATAGCGCATCGCCGCTCCACCCGCGGCGCCGGGACCAACCGGCACGTAGAGAAAGTCGTGAGCACAGCCCGACAGCGACGACAACCCGCACAGGGCGAGCGCAGCGACGGCGGCTTTCATGGTCGGCCTCCTTCGTCGCTAGACAGCATGAGCCGCAATCGCCCGTGACGCCAGCCCCCACGGGCGGCCCTCGAAAATCCGTGGATGCTGCTGGCATTTTCGAGGCGCTGGCAGACGGCAACCCGGAGAATCGGGGGCACGGCGCGGGCACTCCTCTTGCTTGGAATGGGAGCATGATGATGTGGATCCGCATGTCGCCTCCTTCCTCATCTCCGCGTGGGCCCCGCTTCGCCGCAGCGCTTCTGGCGCCGAGCGTGATGCTGCTATGCCTGGCCGCCGGGTGTTCGTCGACGGCGATGCCCGTGCCGGACGGAGCGGCCG
>Ga0265314_10001964_pt1 | contig 21877 bp, 11 predicted proteins | sample 4126metaG_FD_203106 | JGI IMG/M metagenome (GOLD analysis project Ga0265314, IMG submission 203106) | Rhizosphere microbial communities from Carex aquatilis grown in University of Washington, Seatle, WA, United States - 4-1-26 metaG | ecosystem: Host-associated > Plants > Roots > Rhizosphere >... | reverse complement strand
CAATCTTATAGCCCTGCTGGAACGTCTGCGTCACCGTCATCGGCGGGTACTTGTCGCTGGCCTCCTGCATGACCGCTTCATGAAAGTTCGGATCGAACGGCTTGCCCGTCGCATCGTAGGCGTCGATGCCGCGGTTTTGGAGCACTTTCTTTAATTCGTCGTAGGTGATCTTTACGCCTTCAAGGACGGTCTTCGCATCGACTTTCGCAGGGTCGACCGACAAGGCCATATCAAAATGGTCGAGCACCTGGAGCATCGCCTTGGCGAAATCGGCGTCGGCACTCTGGCGCGACTCGAGCACTTCGCGGGCCGCCCGGCGCTGGTAATTCTGAAAGTCCGCCTGCCAGCGCAGCACCTTGCCCTTGAGTTCGGCAATCTCGCGCTCCGCGGCGTTTGCGGTGAACGCAGCACCCTTGGCCGAAGTCTCGGCGGTCTCGGCGGCCTGGGCCGCTTCGTCGGATTCCACACTCAATTTCTCGTCAAACGCTTCTTCTCGTGCCATCGCACACCTCAGATCATTCTATGCATGTAAGCGGTTTATCTGTTGTTCTTCTTTTCCTCTTCCGTTCCGACCACGTAGTCCTTGAGCTTGTCGAAAAAGCTCTTCTGCTGGGGCAGGACATGGGTTTCCTCAAGCTTGGCGTATTCACGAAGCAGCTCTTCCTGCTTCCGCGCCAGCTTTTTGGGAATCTCGATGAGCACCTGCACCAGTTGATGCCCCTGCGTGCCCCGGCCACGGTCGGGCAGGCCGAGATTTTTCAGAATCAGCACCTCGCCGTGCTGGGTTCCCGGCGGGACGCGCAAATTTGATTTGCCAAAAAGCGTCGGTACTTCCACATCCGCCCCGAGCGCGGCCTGCACAAAGCTGACCGGCAACTGCATGACCAGGTTGTTCTCATCACGCGCAAAAAACGGATGAGCCTCAACCCGCACATGGACGTGCAGATCGCCGCGCGGGCCGCCGCCCTCGCCCGGTTCGCCCTCGCCGCGGATGCGCATGCCCTGGCCATCGTGGATGCCCGAGGGAATCTGCACTTTGAGCGAAATCTTTTTTGGCTGCCGGCCGGAGCCGTCGCAGGTATTGCAGGGAATTTCGACGGTGGAGCCCTGCCCCATGCAATGCGGGCAGGTGGTGATCATCTGGAACATGCCGCCGAAACCGCGCTGGGCAACCTGTCCGCGGCCGCCGCAGGTTTTGCAGGCGACGCGCTTGGTGCCCGGCTTGGCGCCCGAGCCGCCGCAGGTGTCGCAGACATCCTGCCGGGTGAAATCGATCTGGCGTTCGCAACCGCCGGCGACATCCCGGAGGGAAATCGTCACCTGGGTTTCAAGGTCGTAGCCGCGCGATCCGCCCGCCTGGCGCTGGCCTTTGCCGCCGCCGCGGGCCCCGCCGAAAGGGTTGCCGCCGAAGAACGCGGAAAAGAGGTCCTCGATGCTGCCGACATCCATGTGGGAAAAATCGTGCATCGGCTGGCCGCGGAGACCTTCGTGCCCGTACTGGTCATAGCGCGACTTTTTTTGCGGGTCGGAAAGCACCTCATACGCCTCGGCGCATTCCTTGAAGCGCACCTCCGCGTCGGCATTGCCGGGGTTCTTGTCCGGATGAAATTTGAGCGCGGCCTTTCGGTAAGCCTTTTTGATATCGTCCGCCGAGGCCGATTTGGTGACCTCGAGGACTTCGTAATAATCCCGCTTTGTCGTCGGCATGCTGCTGCCTGTTTTAGAATAAAGCCCAGGGACATCGGTCCCTGGGCTCGCTGTTAACGATTATCGTTCATCATTCTAGCAGGATTCCCGCTTACTTCACGGCCCCGGTGACCGCTTCTTTTTCATCCTTGATCTCGGTGATCAGCACATCGGTCGTGAGCAGCAGGCCCGCGACCGACGCAGCATTTTGCAACGCCGAGCGCGTCACCTTTGCCGGATCCACGATGCCGAGCTTGAACATATCGCCGTATTCGCCGGTGGCGGCGTTGTAGCCGTAATTGCCTTCCTTTTCGAGGATGGCATCGACGACGACCGAGCCATCTTCGCCGGCGTTTTCCACGATCTGCCGGGTCGGGGCTTTGAGCGCCGAGAGGACAATATCGAAGCCGACTTTTTCATCGCCCTTGGCCTTGCTCTTGGCGGCTTCCACCGCGGCAATGGCCCGCAGGAAAGCGACGCCGCCGCCGGGGACGATTCCCTCTTCAGCCGCCGCGCGGGTGGCGTGCAGGGCGTCCTCGACGCGGAACTTGGCTTCCTTCATGGCGGTTTCAGTAGCGCCGCCGACCTTCACCACCGCCACGCCGCCGGTGAGTTTCGCCAAGCGTTCTTGGAGCTTCTCGCGGTCGTAATCGCTGGTCGTCTTTTCAACTTGCCCCCGGATCTGCGAAATCCGGGCCTCGATGTCCTTCTTCTTGCCGCCGCCTTCGATGATCGTCGTGTTGTCCTTGTCGACCACGATGCGCTTGGCCTGGCCGAGCTGCGAGAGCTCAATTGCGTCGAGCTTCACGCCCAGGTCCTCGGAGATAAACGTGCCACCGGTGACCGCCGCGATGTCGCCGAGCATCGCCTTGCGCCGATCGCCGAAGCCGGGGGCCTTGATCGCACAGATATTCAGAATCCCACGCAGCCGGTTCACCACCAGTGTCGTGAGCGCTTCGTTTTCCAGATCTTCCGCGATGATCAGCAGCGGCTTGGCCGCGGTGACCACCTTATTAAGCAGGGGCAGCAGCTCGCTGATGGTGCTGATCTTCTTTTCGTAAATGAGGATCAGTGCGTTCTCGAGGACGCATTCCATCGTGCCCGGATTGGTCATGAAATAGGGCGAGAGGTAGCCCTTGTCGAAGGCCATGCCTTCCACGAGGGTCATTTCGGTCTTGAGGCTCTTGCCTTCCTCGATGGTGACCACGCCTTCCTTGCCGACGCGATCCAGGGCGTCGGCGATGAGGTTGCCGATCTCGGTATCGTGGTTGGCCGAGACCGTCGCGACCTTCCGGAGATCATCCTTGCCGGCGACCTTCCGGGCCTGGGCTTTGATCGACTCGACGGCCGCTTCGACAGCCTTGTCGATGCCGCGCTTCACGACCGCCGGATTGGTGCCGGTGGTCACGACGCGCAGGCCAGCGGCATAGATGGCCTCGGCAAGCACGGTCGCGGTGGTGGTGCCATCGCCGGCCTGGTCATTGGTCTTGCTGGCGACTTCATTGACCAGCTTGGCGCCCATGTTTTCAAAGGCGTCGGGCAATTCCACTTCCTTGGCGACAGTAACACCGTCGCGTGTCACCTGCGGCGAGCCCCAGGACTTCTGGAGCACCACATTGCGCCCGCTGGGGCCCAGCGTGACCTTCACCGCGCCGGCGAGTTTCTGCACGCCTTCAAAGACCTTGCGGCGGGCGTCCTGATCGAACATGAGTTGCTTTGCAGCCATGATTGCCTCTTGTAATTAGGTTAATTGGGTTAATTAAGTTAATTGGGATTTTTGAAAGCCTGAGTTAATTGCGATGGCGGCTCGAGTGCTGCGCCAGGGAATTAACCCAATTACTCAATTAACTTTGTTCATTTACTTTTCCACGACGCCCAGCAGATCGCTCTCGCGCAGGATGACGAACTTTTCGTCATTCACCTTCACTTCGGTGCCGGCGTATTTGCCATAGTAGACTTCATCGCCGGTCGAGACCGCGACCGGCGCGCGCTTGCCGCTGTCGAGCATCTTGCCCGGGCCGACGGAGATGACCTTGCCGCGGGTGGGCTTTTCCTTGGCGCCTTCCGGCAGAAAGATGCCGCTGGCGGTCTTGGACTCGGCTTCCGCCTGCTTAACGACGAGGCGATCATCGAGGGGACGAATATTCATGGTTCAGGACTCCTTAGAGAATTTTTCGTAACTCTTCCACACTGAGGTTGCACTGCCGCAGGACGGCTTTGAGCAATTTCTCGCCAATCTCATCACCTGCATTCACCGGAATGGTCGTTGCCCGGCCATCGGGGTGTCTAAGCTGGTGATGACTTCCGCGAACCCTCACAACCACAAAGCCGATGTGCTTCAGCGCCGCGATCAGTTCGCGGCCTCTGGGGCGGGGAAACCGGCTCACGTTCCCACCGTCACGCGCTGAATACCGACAAATTCACTTCCAGTTTGTTCGTGCTCCGCTTCCAGGCACAGCTCAATCACTTCCTTGACGCGTTCCATCAGGGTGTCCAGCGATTTGGCCTGGGTCTGGCAGGCACGTAATTCTGGGACATAGGCGAAAAAATAGCCGTCATCGCCCTTTTCCACGACGACCGTAAACTCCCGCTTTTCATGGCGCTTTACCGCTTTCCGTGATGCGGACTTGCGCCGGCGAGCGGATGGATGCGTGGTCGTGGGCATATCACTTTTCCTTTCGCTGAGAAGCAGCGCAACGTCTTACATCATGTCCATGCCGCCCATACCGCCCATGCCACCCATTCCTCCCATGCCGCCGCCCATGCCACCCATACCACCGGGGCCGCCCGGGGGGCCGCCGGCGCCGGGTTCCTTGGGCTTCTCGACGATGATCGCGTCGGTGGTCAGCAGCAGCGTCGCCACGCTTGCGGCGTTTTGCAGGGCGCTGCGTTCGACCTTCGTCGGCGTGATGATGCCGGCCTTGACCATATCCTGTTCAAAATCGAGCGTGAGGGCGTTGAATCCGAAGTTGCCCTTGCCGCCCATGACTTTCTTGACGATCACGGCCCCTTCTTCGCCGGCATTTTCGGAGATGCAGCGAAGCGGTTCCTGAAGGGCGCGGCGCACGATCTCGACGCCGGTCTTCTCATCGTGGCTGTCGGTCTTGACGCCGTCAAGCAGCGAGAGGCTCCGCAGCAGGGCGACGCCGCCGCCGGGGAGAATGCCCTCTTCGACGGCCGCACGGGTTGCGTGCAGGGCGTCTTCCACGCGGGCCTTCTTTTCCTTCATTTCCGATTCGGTCGCGGCGCCAACGTTGATCTGCGCGACGCCCCCGGCCAGCTTCGCGAGCCGTTCCTGGAGTTTCTCGCGGTCGTAGTCGCTGGTGGTGGTGGAAATCTCGCGGCGAATCTGTTCGATGCGACCCTGGATGGCCGGGCCTTTGCCCGCACCTTCAATGATCGTGGTGTTGTCGTTGTCGATTTCGATCTTCTTGGCCTGGCCCAGATCCTGGAGCGTAATCTTGTCGAGATCGATGCCCAGGTCCTTCATGATCGCCCGGCCGCCGGTGAGGATCGCAATGTCCTCCAGCATCGCCTTGCGGCGGTCGCCGTAGCCCGGGGCCTTCACCGCCGCCACCTGCAAGACGCCGCGAAGCTTGTTGACCACCAGCGTGGCAAGCGCCTCGGCCTCGATGTCCTCGGCGATGATCAGCAGCGGCCGCTTGGCGCCCTGCACTTTTTCGAGGATCGGCACGAGCTTGGCCGCCGAGGAAATCTTTTCCTCGTAGATCAGGATGTACGCCTTTTCGAGCGCGATGGTCATGTCTTCCTGGTTGGTGATGAAATTCGGCGAGATATACCCGCGATCGAACTGCATCCCCTCCACCACATTTACATAAGTTTCCAACGATTTTCCTTCCTCGACCGTGATAACGCCGTCCTTGCCGACTTTGGCAAAGGCATCCGCCATGATCCCGCCGATTTCGCGGTCATTGTTGGCGGAGATGGACGCGACGTTGGCGATTTCGTTCTTATCGCCGACGTTCAGCGGCTTGCTGAGTTTCTTGAGGTTGTCGATGACCACAGAGACCGCCCGATTGATGCCGCGGGCAAGGGCCATGGCGTCGGCTCCGGCGGCGAGGTTGCGGTAGCCTTCCTTGAAGATGGCCTCGGCGAGGACGGTAGCCGTGGTGGTGCCATCGCCGGCGACGTCGGAGGTCTTGGAGGCCGCCTCCTTCACGAGCTGAGCGCCGACATTTTCAAATTTATTAGAAAGCTCGATTTCCTCGGCAACCGTCACGCCGTCCTTGGTGACGGTGGGAGCGCCCCAGCCTTTATCGAGGACGGCATTCCGGCCGCGGGGTCCAAGGGTGCTCTTAACTGCCGCCGCGAGTTTGGAAACGCCTTCCAAAAGGGACTTGCGTGCGGATTCATCAAACGAAATCTGCTTAACCGCCATGGACGTTGCTCCTTGAAACCGAAGAGGTTGGTTGCGAATTCACACCCGCCGGGCTTGCTGGCAAAAGAATTCCCACGCGAGCGCCCGAAGAGGCAAAGGGGGCATTGCAAGAACAATGCCAGCGACACCCGACCGCCGGGATGTGCATTGCAAGTCTTTATCTTAAAATGGCTTACACGCAGTGACTGAAGCTGCGGGGCCATGCCCCCTTCCTGCCGTGCTGGCAGCCGCTCCTCCAATCCTCGATGGAATTTGTCAAAACGGCAGAAGGGCACCGGTCTCCTCAGCCACCCGCGCGGGATCGTTATGCCGCGGCCATATTTTCTTTATCACGCCGATTTACGGCGCGCGGGCCGGCATAGTCGCAGGGGCGGTTTGTGGCTCGGTCGCCGGGGTTGTGGAGGGCTGTGGTTCCGGGGGAGGATTTGTCGCGGGAGGGGTCTTGAGGGGGGTCTGGGAGTCCCATCCCCCGCCGATGGCTTTGATCAGCAGCACGGTAGAGACCATGCGGTTATTCAGGAGCTGGGCCTCGGTGTCTTCGTTGGTCAAAAGCGTCCGCTGCGCATCGAGCACATTCAGCTGGCTCTGCAGCCCCTGGCGGTATTCATCCTGTGCGAGCCGCAGATACTCGCGCGAATCCTCCACCGCCTTGTGCTGCGCCTCCAGCGACGTCGCATACATGTGAACGTCCGTCAACGACGTCTCCACATCATTAAACGCAGTCAACAGCGTGCTTTTGTACGTCTCCACCAATTCCCGGTACTTCGCCTGGTTCAGCTGAAGTTGCGCGTCGAGCTTCCCGCCGGTAAAGATCGGCAGGCTCACGCTCGGCCCAAACGCCAGTATCGCATCCTCCCAGTTCCCCAGATGCAGCAGATTGACGTTCTCATATCCCGCTGTCCCCACCAGCGACACCGCCGGATAAAACTGCGTGATCGCCACGCCGATATTGGCATTTGCGGCGATCAGGTTCTCCTCCGCCGCCGCGACGTCCGGCCGGCGCCGCAAGAGTTCCGCGGGCAGCCCCGGCGGTATCACCGGCGGCTCAGTTGGTCCCGAGCGCTTCGCAAGAGAAAATTCCGACGGCGGCACTCCCGTCAGAATCGCCAGCGCGTGCTCTTCATCATCCCGCTGCCGAAAAATGTCCGTCTCCTGCGGTATCAGCGAGTCGATCTGCGTCTGCTCCTGCACCAGGTTGATGCGGCCGATGATCCCCACCGCCAATTGCCGCCGCGTCAGGTCAAGCTGCTGCTCCGCGAGAACCACATTCTGGTGCAGAATTTCGGCTTGGCGCTCCAGCGACCGCAGTTTGAAATAAGCCTGCGCCACATCCGCCTCCAGCGTTAGCAGCGCCACACCAAATTGATCCGCCGAAGCCCGCGTGTTGGCATCCGCGGCTTCCAGCGACCGCGCAATCTTCCCCCACAGATCCACTTCATAGGAAAGATCAAACGGGATCGACGCGCTCGCCGAAGGCTTCCCCTGCGTATGCACGGTCTCGAGCACCGTCGGCGAAAACGTGATTTGGGGATAAAAATCGCCTTTCACTCCGCGCGCCGTCGCCCGCGCCTCGATCACCTGTTCCATCGCTACCTTTAGATTCGGATTGTGGGCAATCGCCGCCTGCTCAAGCCGCGTGAGGTCGTCGTCCCCAAACGCCAGCCACCAGTCGCGCCCCAGCGGATGCGATGCCTGCGTCGCCGGCTCGCTCGCCGCCTGCGTTCCAGCCGTCTGCGTCGCCGCCGCCCCGCGGTACGCCCCCGGCACATCGAGCGCGGGACGCTGGTAATTCGGCCCGAGTTTGCAGGAGGCAAGTGCACCGGCAAGAAGCGCAACGCCGAACCCTGCAAGGTGATAGTTGAACAATCTACAGCGTTTATCATGCATGCGCGGGGTCTCGAAAAAATGTCAATACGCCGCTTCCGGCAGCGGCGGCGAACGGCGGACTGCGTCATCGCCGGTGTAATTCGCGGGTCCTGCCGGACGGCGGTGCCGCGTGAGAAACAGCCGCAGGCGATCCAGGTAAAGGTAAATCACCGGCGTCGTGTACAGGGTCATCATCTGGGAGAAAAGCAGCCCGCCGACGATCGTCACACCCAACGGCTGCCGCAATTCCCCGCCGACTCCGGTGCCCAGCGCCAGCGGCAACCCGCCAAGCATCGCCGCCATCGTCGTCATGGTGATCGGCCGGAACCTCAGTATCGCCGCCTGCCGGATCGCATCCCGTGGCGACATATTTTCCGAACGCTCCGCGGCGATCGCAAAATCGATCATCATGATGGCGTTCTTCTTGACGATGCCGATGAGCAGGATGATGCCGATCACCGCGATCAGGCTCAGATCGATGTTGAAAAACAGCAGCGCGATCAGCGCCCCCACAAACGCCGACGGCAGCGTCGAGAGAATCGTGATCGGATGGATCAGGCTTTCATACAGAATCCCCAGGACGATATAAACCGCCCCGAGCGCCGCGATGATCAGATAGGGCATGGTCGCCTTGGTGTCCTGATAGACCTGCGCCGTCCCCGCAAAGCTCCCATGAATGTCGGCAGGCAACCCCATGTCGTTCTGGGCGTCGGTGATTTCCGTGACCGCGCTGCCCAGCGACGTTCCCGGGAGCAGGTTGAACGAAAGCGTGATGCACGGAAACTGGCTCTGGTGCGTGATGGCAAGCGGCGCGGAGGTTTGTTCGTAATGTGCCACCGTCGACAGCGGCAGCGGCGTGCCGGCGTTGTTTCGCACATAAACATAATTCAGATCCACCGGGGCGTCGGTGAAGCCCGGGCCCGCTTCCATCACGACGTGGTACTGGTTGAGCGCCGTGTACATGGTGGAGACCTGACGCTGGCCGAAGGCGTCGTAGAGGGCGTTGTCCACGGCCGCGGCGTTTATGTTGAGCCGCGAAGCCGTGTCGCGGTCCACCACGACGGTGGTCTGGAGGCCATGGGTCTGCTGATCGCTGTTGGCATCCACAATGCCCGGGAGAGTTTTGATTTTATCGAGCACCTTGGGCGCCCATTCATTGAGCTCCGGGAGGCTCTCTCCCTGAAGCGCATATTGGTATTGCGCTTGCGACGAGCGGCCGCCCGCGCGCACATCCTGCACCGCCTGCAATCGCACCGCCGCGGTGGGGATCTTTCCGAGCTTCGGCCGCAGTCGCGCCATCACCTGGTCGGAGGACAGCTTCCGCTCCTTGAGCGATTTGAGCGTCACGAACATCCGGCTGGTATTGGCGCCGCCCCCGCCGCCGCTGAAGCTGATGACCGCCTCCACGGCAGGATCGTCCCCCACAATTTTCGAGGCCTCCATGGTGAGCTCTGTCATTGCCTGGGAGGAAATGTCCTGGTCCGCCTGCACCGTGCCGTTGAGGCGACCCGTGTCCTGCTGCGGGAAAAGTGACGTCGGCACATACTTGTAAATGATCACCGGAAGCGCAAAGACCACCAGGCTCAGAATGAGCGTGATCATTGAATGATCCAGCGCCAGCCCGAGCGTGCGCTCGTAGAACCAGTTGATGAAATCGAATCCCCGCTCCACCGCCCGGTAAAGCAAATTGTGTTTCACGTGCCGCCGGTCCTTGAGCAGCACGGCGCACATCATCGGCGTCACGGTCAGGGAGATGATCATTGAAATCGCGATCGCCAGCGACAACGTCACCGCGAATTCCCGGAACATCCGCCCGATATATCCCGCCATCAGCAGGATCGGAATAAACACCGCGATCAGCGACACGCTGATCGAGAGCACCGTGAAGCCGATCTCCTCGGACCCCTTGAGCGCCGCCTCCAGCGGCTTCATTCCTTCCTCCAGATAGCGCGTGATGTTTTCGATGACCACGATCGCATCATCCACCACAAATCCCGTCGCGACCGTGAGCGCCATCAGTGAAAGATTGTCCAGGCTGTATCCCAGGAGGTACATGACCCCGCAGGTGCCCAGCAGCGAGATCGGCACGACAACGCCCGGGATAAGGGTGGAGCGCAAATCGCGCAGGAAGATGAACACCACCGCCACCACCAGCCCGATCGCCAGCAGTAGCGTCAGTTCCACATCATGGACGGAAGCCCGGATGGTCGTCGTACGGTCCATGCCCACATCCAGCTTCATGCCCCGGGGAATAGACGCCTGCAATTCCGGAATCAGCGCCCGGATCCGGTCCACGGCATCGATGATGTTCGCCCCGGGCTGCCGGAAAATAACCACCGAAATTGCCGGTTTCCCATTGAAAAAGCCCCCCGTCCGCACATCCTCCACAGAGTCCACCACCTGCGCCACATCCGAAAGCCGGATCGCCGAACTCGATTGTCCGTTGGCGTCTTTGCGATACGCCACGATCAGCGGGGCATATTCGCTGGCTTTGAAAAGCTGGTCGGTTGTCGCGAGGCTCCACTGCCGCTTGTCGTTGGAGAGATCTCCCTTGGGACGGTTGGCATTCGCCGAGGCGAGCGCCGTGCGCACGTCGTCCATCGCCAGGCCCAGATTGTTAAGCGTCGTCGGATTGAGTTCCACCCGCACCGCCGGCAAGGCCCCTCCGCCCACGGTCACCTGCCCCACTCCCTCCACCTGCGAAAGCTTCTGTGCCAGGATCGATGACGCCGAATCATACATCTGGCCGCGGTCATATTTGTCCGACGTCAGGGACATGATCAGGATCGGCGCGTCCGCCGGATTCACCTTGCGATAGGTCGGCAGGCCGGGAAGATTCGAAGGAAGGTTGCTCGTCGAGGCGTTGATCGCCGCCTGCACATCCCGCGCCGCGGCGTTGATGTCGCGGTCCAGCGAAAATTGAAGCACGATGTTGCTGCTTCCCAGGCTGCTCGTCGAGGTCATCTCGGTAATGCCTGCGATGTGCCCGAGCTGCCGCTCCAGCGGCGTGGTCACCGCGGAGGCCATTGTCTCCGGACTCGCCCCCGGCAGGCCCGCGCTGACACTGATCACCGGGGAATCCACCTCCGGCAATGGGGATACCGGCAATAGCAGGAACGCCAGACTCCCCGCCAGCGCAACGGCCAGCGCCAGGAGCGAGGTCCCCACCGGGCGGAAAATAAACGGCCGCGAAATGTTCACGGTGCCTCCGGTACGGCGCCGGGCTGCGGTTGGCCCGGGACCGCGTGCGCCGCGGCACGTCGGGCCCAGAAGCCATTAAGGCCCGTGGCAATCTTATCGAACGCCAGATACACCACCGGTGTGGTGAACAGCGTGAGCGCCTGGCTGCAGATCAATCCGCCGACAATCGTAATCCCCAGGGGGCTGCGAAGTTCCGACCCGATTCCCGTCCCCAGGGCCAGGGGCAACCCGCCAAACATCGCAGCCATCGTCGTCATCGTGATCGGCCGGAACCGCAAAAGCGCCGCCTGATAGATTGCCTCCTGCGCCGGCTTCTTTTCGGTGCGCTGCGCCTCGAGCGCAAAGTCGATCATCATGATCGCATTCTTCATCACGATGCCGATCAAAAGAATGATCCCGATCAGGGCGATCACCGAAAAATCCGTGTCGCAGAGCATCAGCGCCAACAGTGCTCCAACCGCCGCCGAGGGCAGCGTCGAGAGGATCGTGATCGGATGGATCAGGCTTTCATACAGGACGCCCAGGATGATGTAGACCGTCACCAGCGCCGCGAGTACCAGCAGAAATTCATTTTGCAGGGACGATTCAAACGCCCGCGCCGTTCCCTGGAATCCCCCCTGCACGCTCGCCGGCATGTTCAGGTCGCTCTGGACCTTCTCGATCTCCTTCACCGCCGCCCCCAGTGACACCCGCGGCGCCAGGTTGAACGAAATCGTCACCACCGGGAACTGCCCCTGGTGATTGATCGCCAGCGGCGCCGCCTGCTGCCGCCAGTGCGCGATCGCGCTCAGTGGAATCGGCCGCGAGGAGGTGCTGGCGTTCGCCGCGGTGCTCCCGCTGGCGTCGGCCCCGCCCCCGCCGTTTCCGGTGCCCGAGGCGGGCGACCCGGTAGCCGGCGCGGTGGCCGCCGTGCCGTGAAGGTAAATGTGATTCAAATCTTCCGGCTCAAGCTGATAATTCGGCGTCGCCTCCAGCACTACGTGGTACTGGTTGAGCTGGGTGAACATCGTCGAAATCTGCCGCTGCCCGAAGGCGTCATAAAGCGCGTTGTCGATGTCCGTCGGCGAGATGTTCAGCCGCGAGGCGGTCTCCCGGTCGATCACCAGCTGTTCCTGCAGGCCGTCGTTCTGCTGGTCGCTGGCGACGTCGCGCAGGTCCGGCATTGCCTTGAGCTTCGCGATAAAGCGGCTGGTCCAGTCGGCAAGCTCCGCGGGATCCGGGTCTTCCAGCGTGTACTGGTATTGCGTGGCGCTCACGCGGTCTTCGACGGTCAGGTCCTGCACCGGCTGCATGTACAACGCGATCCCGCGCACATCCTGCAATTTGTCGGTGAGACGCCGGATGATGTCCCCGGCCCGCGTCTGCCTCGCGCCGGCATAGAGGGTCCAGTTCTTCTCCCCGCTCAGGCCGGCGAACAGGTGCGACGGCGAGAGGTCCATGTGCCGCCATTCTTTGAGATTGATCTGGATGCGCCCGCTGTTGAGCGTGATGTTCGTGCCGTCGATTCCGATAAAAGACGACAGGCTATCAACGTCCGGATCCCGCAGGATCACATCCGCGAGTGCCTGCTGCCGATCCGCCATTAAATCGAACGACGTATTCTGCTCACCAATCGAAATGCCCTGGATCACCCCCGTGTCCTGCACCGGGAAAAACCCCTTGGGAACGAAATAGAACAGAACCGCCGTCAGCACCAGCGTCGCCGCCGCAACAATCAGCGTCTCCACCTGATGCCGCAGCACCACCCGCAGCACCGCTGCATACCGGTCGATGATCCACTGGAAGACCTTCTCGGAAACCTTGTAAAACCGCCCCTCGTCCTCCGGCTTCCTGTGTTTGAGCAGATGCGCGCACATCATCGGCGTGAGCGTCAGCGACACCACCGCCGAAACGATGATCGTCACTGAAAGCGTGATCGCAAATTCCCGGAACAGCCTCCCGACCACGTCCTGCATGAACAAAAGCGGAATCAGCACCGCAATCAGCGACACTGAAAGCGAAATAATCGTGAACCCGATCTGCTCGGAACCCTTGAGTGCCGCCTCCAGCGGTTTCTCCCCCTGCTCCACATAGCGGATGATGTTCTCGATCATCACGATCGCATCGTCGACGACGAACCCCGTCGAAATCGTCAGCGCCATCAGCGTCAAATTGTTCAGGCTGTACCCCAGGAGGTACATCGCGGCGAACGTCCCGATGATCGACAACGGCACCGCCACCGACGGAATAATCGTCGCCGCCAGCGTCCTCAAAAATAGAAAGATCACCATCACGACCAGGCACACCGTGAGCACCAGCTCAAACTCCACATCCTCCACCGAGGACCGGATCGTCGTCGTGCGGTCGGTGAGCACCGTGACAGAAATCGTCGGCGGCAGCGTCTTTTCCAGTTGATCCAGCTGGCCCCGAATCTTGTCCACCACGGTAATAATGTTTGCCCCCGGCTGCCGGCGGATATTCACGATCACCGCCGGGTCGCGGTTCATCCACGCCGCCTGCGTCTCGTTCTCCGCGCCGTCGATCACATCGGCGATGTCCGAAAGCTTGATCGACACGCCATTCTTCTGCGCAATCACCAATCCCCGATAGTCGTCGCTTGTCAGCAACTGATCGTTGCTTTCAATCGTCTGCGATTGCTTGGCCCCGTCAAAGCTTCCCTTGGCCTGGTTTACGCTGGTCGCAACCAGTGCCGTGCGTACGTCTTCCATTGACAGCCCGCGGTTCGCCAGCGCCGTCGGATTCACCCGTATCCGCACCGCCGGCTTCTGCCCGCCGCTGATCGACACCAGCCCCACCCCCGGCAGCTGCGCCAATTTCTGCGCCAGCCGCGTGTCCGCGAAATCCTCCACCTTCGCCAGAGGCAGTGACTTGGACGTCATCGCCAGCGTCAGAATCGGCGAATCGGCGGGATTGGTCTTGGCGTACACCGGCGGGTTGGGCAGATCCTTTGGCAGATACGTCGTCGCCGCGTTGATCGCCGCCTGTACCTCCTGCTCCGCCACATCAATATTCAGATCCAGTGTGAACTGCAGCGTGATCACCGAACTCCCCTCCGAGGAATTCGATGTCATCTGCGAAAGGCCGGGCACCTGTCCGAATTGCCGCTCCAGCGGCGCCGTCACCGACGACGCCATCACGTCCGGGCTCGCCCCGGGATAGAACGTCTGCACCTGGATTGTCGGGTAATCCACTTCCGGCAGCGCCGACACCGGCAACTGCAGGAACGCCACCAGCCCCACGAGCAGTATCGCCGTCATGAACAGCGTCGTCGCGATCGGACGGAGAATAAAGGGCCGTGACGGTGTCATTCGCCCCCCCTGTTTCCTCCCCGGGCAGGACGGGCGTCGGCGGGTTGCGCGCCCGCGGCGGCGGCGTCCGCATTATCTTCTGCGGGTGCGGAGGCCGCGTTCGGCGACCGCCGCGATGTCGCGCCCCGCGTCGCCGGTTGCGTGCCCGGTGTTTGAAGCGTCACCGGCGTCCCATCCTCCAGGCGATCGAGCCCCTCGGTCGCCACCATTTCTCCGGACTTCAGCCCCTTGGCAATCACCGTCTGCCCCGCCTCGGTGGGGCCCGGCGTGACTGTCCGCTGCTCCGCCTTCTTGTCTGGACCAATCACATAAACAAACGTCGCCGTCGGGCTCCGCTGGATCGCCACCCCCGGCACCAGCACCGCATCGTGCATGATGTCCACCAGGATGCGGGCGTTTACAAACTGGTTGGGATAAAGTGCATTGTCGTCGTTGGGAAACTGCGCCTTCACCCGAAATGTCCCGGATGCCAGATCAATCTGGTTGTCGAGCGCCAGCACCGTCCCCTTCGCCAGCTGCTTGGTCAGCGTACTGTCATAGGCCAGCACCAGTACATCCTTGCTCGCGGCCATCGCCTTGAGCACTGATGGCAAATCCGCCTGCCCCAGCGTGAAGACCAGGGAGATCGGCTGGAGCTGCGTGATCGTCGCCAGGCCGCTGGTGTCGGTCGCATGCACAATATTTCCCGCGTCCACATTCCGCAGGCCGATCCGCCCCGAAATCGGAGCGGTGATGCTGCAATACTTCAGCTGCAGCTCCGCATTATCGATTTGCGCCTGGTCAATTTTGATTGCCGCCGCCAGCTGGTTCACAGTTGATTGAGCCGTATCGAGCTGCTGCTCGGGCACCGCGTCGCCGGCCTTTTTGTACCGGTCGAGGTCCAAATTCGCATTGGCCAGCGACGCCTCATCCCGCGCCTTTTGCCCCTGCGCCTGTTCCACCATTACTTGGAATGGTCGGCGGTCGATCACCGCCAGCAGCTGCCCCTTCTGGACATTTTGTCCTTCGACAAAATCCACTTCGGTCAGCTCCCCGTCGACGCGTGTTCGCAGGACCACTGTGTTAAGGGCTTGGGCAGTCCCTACACCATCGCGATAAATCGGCTGGTCGCCAGTAGTTGCGGCCGCCGCGATGATAGGCACGGCGCGCGTTTTCGCGGCCGCAGCACTAGCACTTGCGGATGCAGCGGCTGTGGATCGCGTTTTAATCAGATAATAAACAGCGGCAGCGCCTCCGCCGAGGATCATAAGCAGAACCAGGATGGCGATAATGCGTGCCCCCCAGTGTGGCCGAACCGGTGGCGGCGCGGCTGGCGGCAGCAACGGGGGTTGCGGGGCAGCAGGCAAAGCGGGTTGATGCCCCGCGCCATTGCCTTTTCTTGGGGTTTCGACCTGGCGAACAGTCATAAAGCAGACTCGGCAAGGCGGTTAAAAGCGGCGTATTCACCGTGGAATTTCGCATCCGTGATGCTGGCAAGACGCATGCCTCATGGGAGTACGCATCGGTCAGGGCGCTAAAACCCGCGCCGACCCGCACATGATTTTCTTAAAATTCTGCTCCGGACGTTTGAGGATAACCGCCCGGACCCGCCCTGTCACCGGTGGGCCGCCGCCGCCATCACCAGAAGGACGAACGTCGACGAGGTGGCCGCGGTATGGTTCGCATCACCCGGATACACGATCGTGCAGGTGTAGGTGCTGGGCGCCAGGGTGGCCAGGTTCATGGAGACCGATCCGTTCTTCTGCACCGCCGCGGTGGCAAGCACGTCGTGATTCTGGTCCACAAGCTGCACGGTTCCGGTGAACGAAATGCTCGTCGATGCCGTCGACGTCAGGTGCGGCGAGAGAGCGATCGATTTACCGGCGGTATAAAACAGCGACACCTTCGGCGGCGTGATGGTCGTGGCACCTGGATCGACTTCCTCGGTGAACGTCAGGGGAGCGGCGTTGGGCAGGCCGTCATCGGTGATGTTGAATTGATAATTTCCCGCGACCGTGAACTTCAATCCCTTGAATGACACGCTCCCGCTGCCGGCCGCAATCGGGGTGGCCCCCGAAACGCTCCCGTTCGCCGGCGCCAGCGGCAGCGCCAGGTGAATCTTCCCTTTCTCCGGCAGCAGGTTGCCGAAGGCATCGACGCGATTGACCACCAGAGGCACCGACGTGGCGTTCCCGACGATGACGGGCCCGGGCTGGGACTTGATCACCAGGTGCGCGGTGGAACTCTGGGGAACGACCTCAAACGACTTGGAGGTCGTTGACTTGAGCGCTCCATCGGACGCCACCAGCGTGTATTTTCCGGCGATCGCGAGCGAGAGATTGTTAAAGGTGGCAACCCCATTGACCACCGACGCAAAGAGCGTCCCGCCCAGCGTCGCGCCGGTCGGAAAGCTGCCCAGGTGAATCGCGATGGTCGAGTCGTCATTGGTCATGATCTGACCCTTGGCATCCTCCACCGCAACGGTCAGCGGCTGCGTGAATGTCTGCCCCGCGGTGAGCGATCCGGGCTGTTGAATAAATGCGAGCTGCACCGCGCCCACCGGCGTGGTGGCCGAGGCGGCGTTGGAGAAATTGCTGGCCCCTGCGAGGTCAAACGCCTGCACGCGGTAGTAGTAGGTGGTGCTGCCGGCGAGGTTGGTGTCGCTGTAGTCGGTTTCAAAAGGCCGGTTGATCGTGAAGAGCGTGCTGAAGCTGGTGAAGTTGGAATTGCTGGAGCGCTCGATCGTGAACCCGCTCTGCACGGTGTCATTTTCCTTGAAAGACAGGTCGATCTCGGTCGGCGAAACGGCGTGGGCACTGAGATTGGTGGGCGCATTCGGCGGCGAGGACGCGCCGATGTTTACATTGACCGAAGGCGCATTTAATCCCAGCGCGCTTTCATTCCCCCGCGAATCGACGGCCAGGGCATAAAACTGGTAATCCCCCGGATCGACCCCCGTGGTGTCGAGCTGCAGGCTGGCGAAACCGTTCTGCACGTTCACGGGAAAATACGCGAAATCCCCGGAGAAGCCGGTCTGCAATCCCGGCGAGCCGTTGTCCTCGTAATAAAAATATACCCGCGTGATGCGGGCGCCGCTGACGCTGTCGGTAAGCCCCGAGACTGAAAGCGCCAGCGTATCCCCGCTGACCACCGGGTTTGGAATCGCCTGGAAACTGCCGATCTGCGGGCCCAGGTTGATGGAGGTGACGACCGTGACAAATGTGGTCGGCGCATCGGTGCCCGTCAGGCTTGAGTTTCCTTGCGCGTTGCCGGCCAGGGCGTAATATTGATAGGTGTTGACGCTGGACGGGGCGTTGATGGTGATTGCGAAGTTGCCGCTGCTGCCGGTGGAGGTTCCCACCACGGTGTCGCCGCCGGGTCCAATCTGCAGGCCGGGCGTTCCGTTGGTTTCTTCATAAAAGGTCACCAGGTCGCCGGTTCCGCCCGGGTCGCTGATGGCGCTGGCCGTGAGCGTCAGGGTATTTCCCAGCACCACCGTGCTGGGGCTGGAAATGAAGGAGCCGACGGTCACAACGCCCGTCGTCGGCGGCGGAACCACGGTGCCGTCGACCAGAAAAGGCACCAGCAGGTTTACCTTCGGACTTCCCAGGCCGGTGACCAGGTCATAGCCGGCCTTCGCCGAGAAGCCGTTCTTGCCCGAGACGATGTCATGGAAATCGGAAGCCGGCGCGGAATAGAGCAAGGGGAGCGTGTCGGTGCGGGAATCGAGCGTGTCTTCCCCGGCGAGCACCCGGCCCTGGTCGGCCACCGCGAACATGGCCGAGAGACACGGCGCCGCGACGCTGGTTCCCCCCAGCACCTCCCAGGGCGTGTTGCTGCCGTTGTCGTAGGAATCGTAGACCGCGACGCCGGTTTGCGGATCGGCGACAAAGGAAAGATCCGGCGCCGTGCGCAGCGTGGTGGTCTGCGTGACCACGCCGTTCTGATACGAAGGCTGCGGTTCGATCTGCGATATGCCGCCGCCCGAATCGCTCCAGCCGGTTTCGGATTGATAGGTCCCCGCGGTGCCGCTGGTGATCAGCCGCGTGCCGCCCGCGGCGACAACGTTTGGCGAATAGGCCGGATACCCCGCGGGGGCGGCCGAATCGCCGGTGGAGGCGACAAACGTCACACCGGTGTGGCCGGAGGGGGTGGTGAAATCGATGTCATATTGCAGTTCGGAGGAAATCTCATTGCCGCCGAAGCTCATCGAGACCACCGAAACGCCGGGCGCCGTGCGCGCCCACTTGGCGGCGGCAAACAGGTTGCCCGGGCTTGAGTTGCTGGCTTCCACCAGGATGATCGACGCACCGGGCGCCAGCGCATGCGCCCATTCCACATCCAGCGCCTCTTCCCCTTCCCAGTTGTCATTGCCCGCTCCCGCCGGATCGACCGGCGGCAGCTTGTTCGTCCCGGTCTGCGACACCACGGTAAAGCTCGGGGGCGCAGCCAGATTGAATGCCGCATCGAAGCCGGCAAGGTCCGCCCGGATCGTCGGGTCGTTATACGCATCGATGATCGCGATGGTCTGGCCGGTACCGTCGCCGACGACATCTCCGAACGTGACCTGGTCAAACCCGTATGCCGCGGCAATCTGCTGCGGATCGAAACCCTCCGGCCCGGAGGTCTGCAGCGGTGTCAGCGAACCCGCCAGCGTGAGTTTCTGATAGGTGGGCACGAGCGCGGCGACTTGCGTTGTCAGCAGGTTCCCGCCCAGCGTCGGAGGCAACATACCCACTGCGGCCGAGAGCAATTGCCGCCGCTCCAGCGGTTCCAAACTGTTCAACGAACAGGTGCAATGGGATTTTGAGGAAGCACCACGACGAAGTCTGCTCATGCGGGCACCGGCGAATAGGATCTCAACCTGGGGGCGTACCTTCAGCACGGACCTTCCGCAGAGCATACTTCCCTGCGCAACCCAAGCCTGGCCGATTCCCCACGAGACACTTGTCCGTCACCCGCAGACGCCTCGAATCGTAGCAACAGTTGCCGCCACGATGCAAGGTTTTCATGCTTGCCTGGAGTAATACGCCGCTGGGGCCGTTGCGGGTGCACCGGCAGCCGGTAATTTATGCGGGATCGGGGCAGAAATGCCCTTAGACATGCCCCCATGCACTGAATTCCGTCAAAGCCGGCAGATTTCAACGCAATTCGTATTGTTGCTTGTAGTATTCCTGATACCCCGCACCCAGCACGTTTTCAAGCCAGCTTTTGTGGGAGACAAACCAGTCGAAGGTCTGCTTGAGGCCGGCGTCTAGGGTCCATTTTGCGTGCCAACCCAGTTCGCGCTTGGCCTTGGCGGAATCCAGGGCATAGCGGCGGTCGTGGCCGGGGCGGTCTTTCACGTATTCGATAAAGGAGTCGTTGCGGCCGGCCAATGCAAGCATTTTGCGCGTGAGGGCGAGGTTGTCGATCTCCACTTCGCCGTCGAAATTGTAAATCTCGCCGGGCTTGCCTTTGAGCAGCGCCGCCAGGATTCCCGCCGCGTGATCTTCGACGTGGATCCAATCGCGCCGCTGCATGCCATCGCCATACACCGGCACTTTTTTGCCATCCAACAGCCGCGTGATAAACAGCGGAATCATTTTCTCCGGCCAATGCCACGGCCCATAGTTGTTGCTGCACCGCGTCACGATCGCCGGAAAATCAAACGATCGGACAAAGGCCTGCACCAGCAGCTCGCCACCCGCCTTGCTCGCGGAATAGGGGCTCGACGTATGAATCGGATCGGTCTCGACGCTGCGGTGGGGCATCGGGACATCGCCATAAACCTCATCGGTGGACACCTGCAAAAACCGCTTGAGCGTCCCCGCATTCACCAGCGGCCGCGCCGCTTCCAGAAGCACCTGCACGCCCACGGTGTTGGCCATGACAAAGGGAATGCCGGTGAAAAGCGAGCGGTCCACGTGTGATTCGGCGGCGAAGTTAACGATCGCGGCCGGGCCCTTCGGGCCGCAGGCTTCAATGGCGGTCTTCACGTCCGCGGGGTGGGCGATGTTGGCCTTGACGAAGCGGTAGCGGGGCGAGCGTTCCAGTTCTTTAAGCCGCTCCGGGCTCGCGGCATAGGAGAGCGCATCGAGGTTCACGACCGTGACGCCGGGGCATTGGGCATGCACCTGCCGGATGAATTCCGAGCCGATGAATCCGCAGCCGCCGGTTACGAGCCACGTGCCACTCAACAATGTCTCACGCTCATCCATGGCGCACTCCTGGAGTCAGATTGAAAAGCCCCTTCCGCCTTATTATCGGATTTTCTCCGCCGTGCATTTACGCGGAGGCGCACCAATTCCGCCAGATCTCGCGGTAGGCATTCTCGAGGCCGCGCACAAATCGCGGTGCATCCATCAGCGTGGAATTTCGCATCTGTTCCCGCAATTCGGCGCGGATCTTCGCCAGTCCCCTGACATCCCGCGACAAATTTGTCGCGAGCGTCACATATTCCTCGGCACTTTGTGCGATCCACTCCGGATGCCCCACCGCATTCAGCAGCGACACCCCCACCCGGGCCGCGTGCGTCTTGCCCGCCAGCGTCACCACCGGAACGCCCATCCAGAGGGCCTCGCAAGTGGTCGTCGTGCCGTGATAGGGAAACGCATCGAGCGCGATATCGACCTCCTGATATCGCCGCAGGTGGGCGAGGATGTCCGGCTCGTGCGGCAGCAAAATAAGCTGATCCGGGACGACGCCGCGCTCGGCAAAGGCTTTCCGCAGCTGGTTGGCGGTGGTCGCATCCCCGAGCATCCAGCCCTTGAGCGTTAGCCGGGAACCGGGCACCGCCTGGAGGACCCGCGCCCAGAGCGCAATAAGCTCGCGACTCAATTTGGAGAGAATATTGAACGAACCAAACGTGATTGGCTTGTCCGCAGCCGCCGGCAAGGGTGAGACTTCCGGTGTCGCCTTTAGCGATCGGTAACAGACAAACGGCGGAGGCAAACGGAGCAGCTTTTCAGTATAAAACTGCTCCGATTCCCCCGGCGGATCACACCATTCATCTGTGATGCGATAGTCGATCGCCTTGACCCCGGTGGTGTCCGGGTAGCCCAGGTAGGTCACCTGCACCGGCGCCGGCTTGAGCGCGAAAAGCCCCAGCCGATTCCATTGCGAGTGCCCGGCCAGATCGACCAGGATGTCGATCTTGTCCTGTCGGATCAATTCAGCGACCTGGTTGTCCGCACGACCGGTTATTTCCTGCCAGTGCGGCGACATCGCCTTCAGTCGATCCGTGAAGCCGTCCTTTACGCGGATGTCGGCGTACACAAAGACCGTAAACACCGCGGGATCGTGAAACGCAAAAATCTTGTCGGCAAAATACGCGACCGAATGCGCAAAGAGATCCCCCGACACATAGCCGATCCGCAGCGCCCGCTCCGGTGAACGGTCGTTCTGGTGCGGTGGAATAGACTTCGCCAGGGGGTCCGTGTACACAGCGCCCCATCGC
>Ga0265314_10001963_pt1 | contig 21881 bp, 17 predicted proteins | sample 4126metaG_FD_203106 | JGI IMG/M metagenome (GOLD analysis project Ga0265314, IMG submission 203106) | Rhizosphere microbial communities from Carex aquatilis grown in University of Washington, Seatle, WA, United States - 4-1-26 metaG | ecosystem: Host-associated > Plants > Roots > Rhizosphere >... | reverse complement strand
GATGATCGAGATCGCCCGCCGTGCCATGCCCGGCGATTTCCGGCGCATCGACACGCGCCGCACGCGGGTGGTGCTCGTGGAGGGCGGCCCGCGGCTCCTGCCGGCGTTCCCGGAGGCGAGCAGCGCTCGGGCCCGGGCCGATCTCGAACGCCTGGGCGTCGAGGTGCGTACGCAGACGATGGTGACCGACATCTCCGCCCGGTCGGTAACCGTCGGGGGCGAGACGCTCCCCACGCGGTCGGTCTTCTGGGCGGCCGGAAATCAGGGCTCGCCGATCGGCGCGTCGTTGGGCGCTCCCCTCGACGGGGGCGGAAGGGTCTTGGTGGACGCCGACCTCTCGGTGCCGGGGCACAAAGAAATATTTGTGACCGGAGACCTCGCGGCGGTGCCACGTTCACACGATACTTGGGTACCGGGTGTTGCACCCGCCGCGAATCAGGAAGGCGCGCACGCGGCACGCAACGTCCTTCGAATGGTCCGGGGTGCGCCGACGCTCCCGTTCGCCTATTTCAACAAGGGCGACCTCGCGACGATCGGGCGCAACCATGCCGTGGCAGTTTTCGGACAGGTACGCGTGGCCGGTTTTCCCGCCTGGCTGCTCTGGGTGTTCGTACACATCATGTACCTCGTCGGCTTCCGCAACCGCGTCATCGTCCTGTTCCAGTGGGCGTGGGCCTGGTTCACGTTTCAGCGTGGCGTGCGTCTAATCACCGGCCGAGCGAACGTCGCCGGCGGGAGGCACGCATGACCGACCACGACCTCGACCTCGCCGCCGCCGAACGGGTGGGGCGGGCGCTGATCCACGAAGCACGTAACGTCCTCACGCCGATCACCTCCGCGGCGTTCCTGCTCGAGACCCACGCGGGCGACCCGGCCAAGGTGCTGGAGCTCGCCCGCAAGATCGAAACGTTCGCCAAGGCCGAAGAGCGGTTGGTCGCCAAGATGCAGACCGCGCTCGAGAACGAACGCCTTGGCGGTAAGACCTCCGCGGAGGCCGATGCTGGCGTTCCCGCCGGTTCGGCCCCATCCTCCACTCTCCCGCAGCCATGACCGCGATCGCGATGACTCCCACATCGACGAACGACATCAGCACCAAGCTTCGCATCCTCATCGCCGAAGACGACGTCTCGGCGCGCGAGATGCTCCATGAAGCCCTCCTCGCGCTCGGCCACGATGTGGTCGCGGCCGTGAGCGGCGGCGTGGAAGCCGCCAACCAGGCGCGCGAACTCCACCCCGACGCCGTGCTCCTCGACGTGCACATGCCCGACGGCTCGGGCATCGAGGCCGCCGAGGTGATCTCGCGCACCTTCCCGGGCATCGCCGTCATCCTGTACAGCGGCGACGAGAACGTCTCGCTCAGCGACAAGGAGGCGGTGACCACCGGCGCGGTCGCCTTCCTGCCGAAGCCCGTGCCGCCGAAGATGCTCGACTCCACCATCCGCCTCGCCGTCACGCGCGCCGCGCAGTTCCGCAACGCCAAGCGCGATGCGAGCGAGGCCAAGGCGGCCCTCGAGGCGCGCAAGATCATCGAGCGCGCCAAGGGCATCCTCATGCGCCGCACCGGCTGCTCCGAGCCCGAGGCGTACCGCATCCTGCAGCGGTCGAGCCAGGATCGCTCCAAGCCGATGGTCGAGATCGCCAAGGCCGTGCTCGACTCCGAGCCGGGCGCGACGCCGACGCCGTCGCCGTCCTGATCGCGCGGCCGACGGACGACAAGGGGCGCCTTCCATAGGGAAGACGCCCCTTTTCGTTGCAGTAAGGCGCGGCCGTCAGCCCGTCGTCGCCCGCGCGTGCGCGACGTACTTGTCCATGTCGAGCCCGAGGAAGATCGTCGCGAACACCACGCCGGCCGCCGTGAAGAACGGCACGCCGTTGCCGAGGTGGTCGAACGCCCAGCCGGCGAACAGCGGGCCCAGCACGCGCGCCACGCCGCCGAACGTCTGCTGCATGCCCATGTACAGGCCGCGCTCGTGCTGCGGCACGACGCGCGAGAGCAGGCCCGTCACGCACGGAAAGGTGAACGCCGTGCCGAGCGGCACGAGCGCCACGCTGATCGCGAGGATCGGGATGCTCGGCGCGAGCGGCATCGTGCCGAGGCCGAGCGCGAGGAGCACCATGCCGAGGCGCGAGAGCTTCGGTTCGCCGAGCCAGTCCACCATGCGCCCGAGGAACAGCGCCCGCGTCACGAACGAGATCGTCCCCACGTACGCGAAGAACCAGCCGATGGTCTTCGCCGTGACGCCGTGCCGGTTCGCGAGGAAGAGCGCGAGCACCGTGCTCATCACCTGAAAGGCGCCCATCGTGATCGCGTAGATGAGGATCAACCGTGACGCCGGCTCGCCGGCGTGTGTCAGCACGCGCGTGATCGCGTCGCGGCTGCGCCGCACGGTCTTGCCGGCGGCCTTCGCCGCGTGCGAGTCGTACGATTCGGTGAGGTAGAACCAGGCGAACACCATGTTCACGAGCGCGAGCGCCGCGGCTGCGAGGCCGGGCCCGGAGGTGCCGAACGTCATCGCCGCCGAGCCGAGTGCGGGGCCGATCGCCACGCCGGCATTGGTCGCGGCGGAGAGCCAGCCGAGCGCCTTCACCCGGTCTTCGGGCTTCGTCGCGTCGGCCACGTAGGCCTGCACCACGCCCACCGTGCCGCCCCCCGCGCCCTGCACGAGCCGGCAGAGGAAGAGGAGTTCGAGCGAGTTCGCGTAGGCGAAGATGACGTAGGCGAGCGCCGACGAACCCAGGCCCACCATCAACGCGGGACGCCGTCCGTACTTGTCGGAGAAGCGGCCCCACATCGGCGCGCTCACCAGCTGAGCGATGGCGAACGTCATCACCATCATGGAGACCACGGCGCCCTCGCCGCCGATGCCGAGGGAATCGAAGGCCGTCCAGAGCGGACCGTGCCCGATCATGCGCTTGGCATAGAACGGGATGAGCGGGAAGACGATCAGTCCGCCCATCATGTCCACGAACGCCGTGACCATCAAAACGACGAGCTTGCCCAAACCGACACTCTGCCCAGGGGGGCGTCAGGGGTTCCCGCGATCGGTCGCGCGCGGCGTTTTCACGCTGCCGTCTGCCATCGCCTAACCGGCAAGACCGCGAAATCTATCACGCTGGGCCCGCCTGCGGCTGCGGCGCGGCGCGTGCCCGCGGCCGCCGTTCCGTCACCAAGAGTACGCGCGCGCACGCGGTCCGGTTCCGTCCCGGCGCGGCGCGGCTCAGTCCGTGGTGCGTCCCAGCGCCGCCGGCGGCGTGCTCCGTCCCACCACGCCCGCGACGGCGACGATCGTCAGCACGTACGGGATCATCGCCACGAACTGGCTCGGGATGAGCTGCGCGCTCTGCAGCTGGATCTGCAGCGTCTCCGCCGCGGCGAAGAGCAGGCAGGCCACGCCCGCGCGCAGCGGGTCCCAGCGGCCGAAGATCACCGCGGCGAGCGCGATGAAGCCGCGCCCCGCCGTCATCGAGTCGGTGAACTGGTGCTGGTCGAGCGCGAGGTACACGCCGCCGAGCGCCGCGAGCGCGCCGGAGCCGAGCACCGCGGCGTAGCGCACGCGGTTCACCGGCACGCCCACGCTCGCCGCCGCCTGCGGATGCTCGCCCACGGCGCGTACGCGCAGGCCGAACGTCGTCTTGCGGATGAGCCACCAGAGCGCCGGCATCACGACGATGCCGGCCCACACCAGCGGGTTCGTGAGGAACGCCGCCGCGCCGCTCCCTGCGTCGCCGCCGAAGCCGGCCACGCGCGGCGAGTTCGAACTCGACTCGAACGCGAGCTGCAGGAAGAACCGCGTGATGCCCACCGTGAACAGGTTGATCGCCACGCCCACCACGATCTGGTCGGCCTTGTAGCGGATCGAACAGACGGCGTGGATCGCCGCGAGCAGCAGCCCCGACGCCACGCCCGTCACGAGCCCGACCCACGCGCTGCCCGTATAGTGCGCACCGAGCACCGCGCCGAACGCGCCGCCCAGCATGAACCCTTCGAGCGTGAGGCTCACGATGCCCGCGCGCTCGGCGAGCGCGCCGCCCGCCGCGGCGAAGAGGTACGGGATCGCGATGCGCAGCGTCTGCGCGAGGAAGAGCAGGAGGCTCATGCGCGCCCTCCCGCGACCTTGCCCGCCGCGTCGCGCAGCACGCGCCGCACCTCCGGCACCGACGTCGCCACCGCGATGATCACGATGCCCTGCAGCGCCTCGACGATCTGCTTGGGCACCATCGCGTTGATGGCGAGCCCGCCCTGCGACAGCGTCGCGAAGAAGAGCGCCGCGAGCAGCACGCCGAGCGGATGGTTGCGCCCCACCAGCGCGACGGCGATGCCGAGGAAACCGGCGCCGCCCGCGAATCCGTCTTCGTAATAGCCCTTGTAGCCGAGCACGAAGTTCACGCCGCCGAGTCCGGCGAGCGCGCCCGAGAGGATGAGCGCGTTGCGCCACGTGCGGCCGACCTTCACGCCGGCGTACTCCGCCGCGCCGGGCTGCAGCCCCACGGCGCGCAGTTCGTAGCCGGCCCGCGTCCGGAACAGGTACCACCACACCGCCACGCAGGCGCCGAGCACGATCGCCAGCGTCCAGTTCGCCGCCGAGCCGTGGAACCCGGCGATCATCCCCGAGAGGCGCGCCACTTCGCCGGCGTGCATCTCCGGCGTGTGCAGCGTCTCGGGCACGTGCAGCTTCGCGCTCACGATGTAGTTGAGCAGCGCCAGCACGATGAAGTTCGACATGATCGTCACGATCACTTCGTGCGCGCCGAACTTCGCGCGCAGCACGCCGGGCACCGCGCCCACCGCGCCGCCGGCGAGGCAGGCGGCGAGCGTGCAGAGCGGCACGGCGATGATCCACGGCGTGCCCGCCGGGAGCGCGAGCCCCGTCACCGCCGCGCCGAATCCTCCCGCGGCGAGTTGCCCCTCGGCGCCGATGTTGAACAGCCCCGCCCGGAGCGACATCGCCACCGCGAGGCCCGTGCAGGTGAGCGTCGTCGCCTTGTACAGCACCTGGCCGAAGCCGTAGGCGTTGCCCCACGTCCCCTCGAACAACGCCGCCCACACCGCGCCCGGCGCCTGGCCGTAGGCGAGGATGAGCAGGTCGCCCGCGATGAACGCCACGGCGAGCGCGACGAGCGGCGGGAGGATCGATTCCTCGAGGAGGATGCGCGTCCGTTCGTTCATGCCGCGCTCTCCCGTTTGGCGCCCGTCATGTAGGGGCCCAGCACGTCTTCGGTCGCCTCGGCACGCGGCAGCACCGCGACGAAGCGTCCGCCGTACATCACCGCCACGCGATCGGCGAGCGTGAGCACTTCGCGGAGTTCCGCGCTCACGAGGAGGACGGCCTTGCCCGCGTCGCGCGCCTTGCGGAGTTCCTCGTGAATGAACTCGATGGCGCCCACGTCCACGCCGCGCGTCGGCTGCGCCGCGAGCAGCGCGCTGAAGGCGCGCGACATCTCGCGCGCGATCACGATCTTCTGCTGGTTGCCGCCCGAGAGCGCGCCCGCGGGGAGCGCGGGGTCGGTGGGACGGATGTCGAACGCCGCGATCTGCGTCGCGGCGTTCGCGGCGATCGCGGCGCTGTCGAGCACGCCGCGGTTCGCGTAGTGATGCTGCTGCCCGAGGATCAGGTTGTCGGCGATCGAGTACTCGAGGATCAGCCCGCGCCGGTGCCGGTCCTCGGGGATGTGCGAGAGCCCGGCGTCGCCGCGCCCGCGCACGTCGAGCGCGGTGATGTCGGTGCCGCCGAGCCGCACGGAGCCGCTCGTCACGCCGCGAAGTCCGGCGATCGCCTCGAGCAGTTCGGTCTGGCCGTTCCCCTCGACGCCCGCGATGCCAAGGATCTCCCCGGGCGCGACCGTGAACGACACGTCGTTCACCGCCTTCTCGACGCGCGGCCCGCGCACCACGAGGTTGCGCACCTCGAGCGCCGGCGCCGCGCCCGCGCGCGTCGCGGCGCGCCCCTCGCGCACCGAGAGGTCCACCGCGCGCCCGACCATCGCGTGCGCGATCCCCTCGGGCGTCGTCTCCGCCGTCGCCATGCGCGCCACCGTCTCGCCCTGCCGCATCACCGTCACCTGCTCGGTGACGTTCATCACTTCATCCAGCTTGTGCGTGATGAGCACGATCGTCGCGCCGCCGTCGCGCACGCGGCGGAGCACTTTCCAGAGATCGGCGACTTCCGGCGGCGAGAGCACCGCGGTCGGCTCGTCGAGCAGCAGGATGCGCGCTCCGCGGTAGAGCGTCTTGAGGATCTCCACGCGCTGCGCTTCGCCCACCGAGAGGTCGGCCACGAGCCGGTCGGCCGGCACGATCAGTCCGCTCTGTTCGCAGAGCTGCTCGACGTCGCGGATCGCCCGCGCGCGGTCGAACGTCGCCACGCTCACCGGCTCGCGGCCGAGCACGACGTTCTCCGCGACCGTCAGCGTGGGCACGAGCATGAAGTGCTGGTGCACCATCCCGACGCCGCTCGCGATCGCCTCGGCGGTGGTCCAGCCCGTGACGTCGCGCCCGCCCACCTCGATGCGGCCGCCGTCGCACGACTGCGCCCCGCTCAGGATCTTCATGAGCGTGCTCTTGCCCGCGCCGTTCTCCCCGACGAGCGCGTGGATCTCGCCCTGGCGCACTTCGAGGTTCGCGCCACGGTTGGCGCGCACCGCGCCGAAGCGTTTCTCGATCGCCGTCATGCGCACGGCGGGGGTCGGCGCGGCGCTCGTCGTCATTTCGTCGAGGGTACGGTGATGCGTCCGGCCACGATGTCGGCCTTCAGCGCTTCGAGCCGCTGGCGCACCGCATCGGGGATGAGCGCCTTGTTGTGCTCGTCGTACACGTAACCAACGCCATCTTCGGCGAGGCCGAACGAATAGATGCCGCCGGTGAACTTCTTCTCCGCGACCCGTTTGATCGCGTCGAACACCGCGTTGTCGACCCGCTTCACCATCGACGAGAGCACGTGGCCGGGCGCTTCCTTGTACTGATCGGCGTCCACGCCGATCCCGAACTTGTCCTGCGTGCGGGCCGCCTCGAACACGCCGAGGCCCGTCGAGCCCGACGCATGATAGATCACGTTCACGCCCTGCTGATACTGGCTCAGCGCGAGTTCCTTGCCGCGGCCGGGATTGCGGAACGCCTCGGGCGTCACGCCGGCGTACTGCGCGATCACCTCGCAGTCGGGGCACACCGCCTTCACGCCGGCGCGATACCCGGCCTCGAACTTGTGGATGAGCGGCGAATCCATGCCGCCCACGAATCCGACTTTCTTCGACTTCCCCACGAGCGCCGCCATCGCGCCCACGAGGAACGATCCCTGCTCCTCGCGGAACTTGAGCGCCGCGAGGTTCTTCGGCGGCGCCACGGGGTTGCCGGCCTTGTCGATCGTCACGGCGTAATCGACGCCGGCGAACGCGACGTTGGGATATTCCTTGGCCAGTTCCGTCAGGTCGTCGGTGAAGATGAACCCGACGCCGACGACGAGATCCATGTGCTCCGCCGCCAGCAGCCGCAGGCCGGCCTCGCGGTCGGAGCCCTCGCCGGGCTCGACGAACCGCACCCGCGCCCCCAGCTCCTTCGCCGCGCGCATCGCGCCGATGTAGGCGCCGTCGTTGAACGACTTGTCGCCGCGACCGCCGAGGTCGAAGACGATCCCGATGTCGAGGCCGGCGCCGGTCGGCACCACCGCCGCGCCGGCGGGGTGGATCAGCTGCAGGGCCACGTGCACGGCGAGCAACACGCCGACGAAGACGAGGATCTTCCGCATGAAGGGTGTAGAATCGCGCCCGGGGCGGGTCGTCGCAAGCAGTGACGCCGAGATAGATTCCGGACATGGCCGACCGCGTCCGCACGCGCTTTCTCGTCATCGGCTCCGGCGTCGCCGGGCTCCACACCGCGTGGCGCGCCTCGGAGCAGGGGGACGTCTTCGTCCTCACCAAGCGCTCGCTCTTCGACAGCGCCACGGCCTACGCGCAGGGCGGCATCGCCGCCGCGCTCGGCGCCGGCGATTCCACCGAACTCCACCGCCGCGACACCCTCGCCGCCGGCGCGGCACTCTGCGACGCGGCCGCCGTCGAGGTGCTCGTCGCCGAGGGGCCGCAGCGTGTGCGAGACCTCGCGACGATGGGGGCGCGTTTCGACCGGGACGAAAGCGGGCGCCTCGTCCTCGGCAAGGAGGCGGCGCACTCGCGCAAGCGCATCGTCCACGCGCAGGGCGACCAGACCGGCGCCGAAGTCGCGCGCGCCCTCGTGCAACGCGTGCGCGAGAGCCCCAACATCACCGTGCTCGAGACGGCCCGCGCCCTCGACCTCATCGTCGTCAACGGCCGCTGCATGGGCGTGAAGGCCAGCGTGTCGGGACGCGCCGTCGAGATCATCGCCGACGCGACCGTCCTCGCCACCGGCGGCTGCGGCCAGGTGTACCGCTACACCACCAATCCGCAGGTCGCCACCGGCGACGGCTTCGCCATCGCCCATCGCGCCGGCGCCCGGCTCGCCGACATGGAATTCGTGCAATTCCACCCGACGGCGCTCGACACCCCCGAGAATCCGCTCTCGCTCATCTCCGAGGCGGTGCGCGGCGAGGGCGCCGTGCTCGTCAACGACCGCGGCCAGCGCTTCATGACGCGCCGCCACCGCCTCGCCGAACTCGCGCCGCGCGACATCGTCGCCCGCGAGATCTTCCGCGAGCAGCGCGCCGGCTCGCGCGTCTGGCTCGACGCCCGCAAGATCGCCCGCACCTTCTCGCGGCGCTTCCCGGGCATCCTGCACATCTGCATCGCGCGCGGCATCGATCCCCGGAAAGACCGCATCCCGGTCACCCCGGCGGCGCACTACATGATGGGCGGCGTCGTCACCGACCTCGCGGGCCGCTCGTCGCTCGAACGGCTCTACGCCTGCGGCGAAGTGAGCTGCACCGGCGTCCACGGCGCCAACCGCCTCGCGTCCAACTCGCTCCTCGAGGGCCTCGTCTTCGCCGAGCGCGTCGCCCGCGACATGGTCGCCGCGCCCAAGCTCGCGCGCGTCCCGCGACTCGACCCGTGGACGGTGCCCCCGCTCGTCGACCGCGGCGCGGCACAGGTCGCCGCCGACGCCGTCCGCTCGCTCATGTGGGACCACGCCGGCATCGACCGCACGGCGAAAGGCCTCCGCACCTGCCTCGAACGGCTCGACGGGATCATCCAGCGCCTCCCCGAGGGGGCCACCGAAGAGCGCAATCTCACCGACACCGCCCACCTGATCGCCGAGGCGGCGCTCCTCCGCAAGGAAAGCCGGGGCGGGCACTTCCGCAGCGATTTCCCCCGCGAGAAGCGCAAATGGCGCGGCAAGCACATCGAATGGTGAGCCGCCCCAGAACAACCGGCACCGGCGAGGGTATGATTCAGGTGCCCCGGAGAGTCCTCATGGCCAGCATCCGTTCCCTCGTCGTCGCCGCGCTCGTCGCCGCCGCCGCGCCACTCGGAGCGCAGCAGTGGGGCGGGGGAGCACCCTCGGCCGCAAAGACCGCGACGGTGAAGCCTGCCAAGACCGCGAAAGCGAAGGCGAGCGCCCGCCCGTCCCAGATCGTCGTCGTCGATCCGACGCTCTCCGTGGCGCCGCTTCCCGATCCGCGCACCGTCAGCGCGCCCGTCGCGAGCGGCGGCGGCAGCTATGGCCCCATCGCCGTCAGCAACTGGGGCGGCTCGCCGCCGGCGCCCGCGGCCTCTGCGCAGACCACCACGAGCGGACAGTGGTCGAACCCCACGTCGTGGTCCACGCCGACCACTGCGGGTCGCGTCATCACCAGCCCCTCCTACCGCCTTCCCGCCGACAGCGCGCAGAGCGCGTCCGTCCGCAAGACGAAGAAACCGTAGCCTCAGGCGTCGGGTTCGGGCGAAGTTCCCACGAGGAGCGCCGTCACCACGATCGTGAGCACGGCGAGCGCCACCTCGGCGCGCAATGAGCGCTGCAGCGCGGGCGCGCCGGCGAGCGCGTCGCGCTCCCCGCGACGCGAATGCAGCGTGCCGAGCACGACGATCGCCGCCACCAGCGCGAGCTTCGCGCCGAGGATCGCGCCGTAGTCCGTGTGCAGCAGCGTGGCGAGTCGTGCCACGCGCAGCCAGGCGCCGAGCGCGCCGGTCGCCGCCACCGTGACGGCGCTCGCGAGTGCCACCGGATGGAACGCGTGGATCATCCGCGCGAACGACGCGTTCCCTTCGGGCGCGCCCGCGCGCCGCGCCCCCCACGCCGTGAGCACCACGAGCGCCCCCGTCCACGCCGATGCCGCGAGCGTGTGCGCCGCATCGGCGCCCACGGCGAGCCACCGCGCGTTCGCCACCGCGATCGCGTGCCCCATGAACGCCGGCGCCGTCACGAGCAACAGCGCGCCCACCGCGCCGAGCGCGTGGTTCGCGCGACGGTTGCCGATCATGAAGCCGACCAGCGCGAGGCCAGCGCCGCCGAGCTGCAGCGTCCACCCGGTGCCCCAGCGCGTCTGGAGCACGTTCGCCATCATCGGGAAGACGGCGTCGCCGGTGTCGACGAAGCCGCGCGCCTGCAGCCAGAGCCGCCACGGCGCCGCGACGATCAGCGCACAGGCCGCGACGAGTCCGAGCATGCGCGCGGTGTCGTCGCCGTCGCCGGTGCGGCGTGCCACGGTGAGCCGAAAGGCCACCGCTCCCACCGCGAGCACCGTCGCGCCCAGCGCGACCGCGCGCGCGCCGATCACTCCTGCGCCGCCCGCCGCATCGAGCAGCGCGGCGGCGTCCATCACTTCACGGTGAAGTGGATCGTCCCTTTCACCGCGTGGCCGTCGTCCGAGGCCACCGTCCAGTCGATCGTGTAGGCGCCGCTCGAGACCGACCCGGTCACCGGTACCACGACCGGCATGCCGCGCTGCGTCTCGTCGATCGACGCCGGGCCAAGCGTGATCGCGCCCCCGCGTCCGCCCGTGAGCTTGAACTTGCTCACCTTCAGGTCCACGCGCTCCGAGTAGTACAGCTTCAGCTGCGTCGGCGCTTTCGCGACGGTCGAGCCCGTGGCGGGCTCGCTCTTCACGAGCGTCGTGTGACGCGGCGCGCGCGCGGCGCCTGCCGTGAGCGCGACGGCCAGCGCGGCCACGGAGAGCGTGCGGATCGACAGGCGGGCGAACGGCATGACGACGGTCCTCGAAAGGGGGATGCGTACGTTCGATCATACACCGGCGCGCCGTCAACGACGCCCCACCCGAGGAATTTCGCGGCACGGCGCGCGCGCCGCCATCCCGAAAAACAGGTCCGCGGAACTCCCTCATCCCGGTGGCCCGGACTATCATATGGTATGCCTCCGGTCGCACCGCAGCCACAGTTCGCGGACATCCACGCGGCCATCCGCCGTCGCGCCGCCGAACGCAACGCCGTCATCCTCGCGCACAACTACGAGCGCCCCGAGATCCAGGACGTCGCCGACTACGTCGGCGACTCCCTCGGTCTCTCCCGCGAGGCCGCGCGCACGCCGGCCGACGTCATCGTCTTCGCCGGCGTGCACTTCATGGCCGAGACGGCCGCCATCCTCTCGCCCACGAAGACCGTCCTGCTCCCCGACCTCGGCGCCGGCTGCTCCCTCGCCTCGACCATCGACGCCGCGCAGCTCCGCGAGTGGAAGGCCGAGCACCCGGGCGCCGTCGTCGTCTCGTACGTGAACACGACGGCGGAAGTGAAAGCCGAGAGCGATTACTGCTGCACCTCGGGCAACGCCGTCGAGGTGGTCAACGCGATCCCGGCCGACCAGGAGATCCTCTTTCTCCCCGACATGTTCCTCGGCGCCCACGTGCGCCGCGTCACGGGGCGCAAGAACATCCATGTGTGGATGGGGGAATGCCACGTGCACGCCGGCATCGACCCCGAGAACATCCGCCTGCAACGGTCGCTGCATCCCGAGGCCGAGTTCCTCGTGCATCCCGAATGCGGTTGCGCGACGAGCGTCGTCGAGGCCGTCTCGGCGGGCGACGTCGATCCGGACGGCGTGCACATCCTCTCCACCGAGGGCATGATCCGGCGCCCCGGCGAGAGCGCCGCCGACACGTTCATCATCGCGACCGAGATCGGCATCCTGCACCGGCTGCGGCGCGCCTATCCCGGCAAGCAGTTCTTCGCCGCGAACGAGCGCGCATCGTGCGCCTACATGAAAGTCACGACGATGCAGAAGGTGTTCGACGCGCTCGAACACCTGCAGCATCCCATCACCGTCCCGGCCGACGTCGCGGGCCGCGCGCGCCTCGCCATCGACCGCATGGTGTCGATCGGCGGCGCCACGCCGGGCACGCCGCCGGCACCGGGCGTCGATCCCGGCGAGTGATGCCCGGCGACGCCCTCCCTCCGCGGCGCATCACGCCGTTCGAACCGCCGAACTTCGCCGGCGGGTCGCAGTTCCCGCTCAGTGACGCCGCGATCGTCGCGCTCGTGCACGATGCGCTCGACGAGGACCGCGCCTTCGAGGACGTGACGACCATCGCCACGATCCACTCGACGCGCCACCAGCGGGCGCGGCTCGTGGCGCGCGAGCGGGGCGTCATCGCCGGCGTGCCGCTCGCGCTCGCCGCCTTCCGTCTCCTCGACGAGCACATCGACATCCGCGTCGACGCCGACGATCGCGCCGCAGTGAACGCCGGCGACAGCGTGCTCTTCCTCTCCGGCCACGCCCGCGGCATCCTCTCCGCCGAACGCGTTGCCCTCAATTTCCTCCAGCGCTTGAGCGGCATCGCCACGCTCACCCGCCGCTACATCGACGCCGTCGCCGGCACGCGCGCGCAGATCGTCGACACGCGCAAGACGACCCCGGGCTGGCGCCGTCTCGAGAAGTACGCGGTGCGCTGCGGTGGCGGCGTGAACCTCCGCATGGATCTCGCAAGCGGCGTGCTCATCAAGGACAACCACCTCGCCGCCGTCGACGGCGACGTCGCCGCCGCCGTGAAGCGCGTGCGCGAGCACGCCACGCGCCGCCTCCCCGTGCAGGTGGAATGCGACCGCCTCGACCAGGTGCGCGCCGCCGTCGGCGCGGGCGCCGATTCCGTGCTCCTCGACAACATGACGCTCGACGCGCTCCGCGAGAGCGTCGGCATCGCGCACGGACACTGCCTCACCGAGGCGAGCGGCGGCGTGAACCTCTCCACGGTGCGCGCGATCGCCGAGACGGGCGTCGACCGCATCAGCATCGGCGCGCTCACGCACTCGGTGCCGGCGCTCGATCTCGCGCTCGACTTCGAGTAGGCGCGTGGCCGAGCCGCGCGCCACACGGGGTGCCGAACCTCCGGGCGCGGAGCCGGAGCCCGCGGCCTCGCCCGCGCGGGCCGCCGCCCGTTCGCACGCGCCGCCTCCCGCGTTCGGCGAGGACGCCCCCTGCGATTACTGCGGCACCCCCTCGCTCAAGTGGCGCAAGTGCAAGCTCGTCTGCCTCAGCTGCGGCAACATCAACAAGAGTTGCGCTGATCTCTAGCGGGTGCGCGCGGCGCGTTCGAGCTGCGCGGCGAGCGTCGCCGCGTCGCGCGCCGGCGCGTCGCACGAATACCGCTGGCAGACGTACGCGGTCGCGCCCTCCGCCGTCCCGGCGCGACCGTCGAGCAACGCGATCCCGCCCGCGGCGTCGCCCTCGCCGCCGGCGAGCGCCAGCGACGGCACGTACCGCGCCGCCACCACGCGCTCCAGCGCCGCGAACGTCGGCGATCCGGGCGCTCCCGCGATCGCCACCTCCACCGCGCCACGCACCGCCATGTCGGCGGCGCCGAGCGCGTGGCCGAACATCACGCCGTATTCCTGCATCGGGCGCGCCAGCGCCCCGAGCGCGCGCTCGGCGTTCGCGCGCGCCGTGTCGTCGCCGGTGTACTCGGCCACGAACAGGAGCAGTTCCGCGGCGAGCGATCCACCGGCGGGCGTCGCGTTGTCCATCACGTCCCGCGGCCGCACCACGAGTCGCTCATGGTCGTCCGCGGTGTCGTAGAACGTCCCCTCGCGCTCGTTCCAGAAGTGCGCGATGCACGAGCGCGCGAGCAGCACCGCGCGGTCGAGCCAGGTACGGTCGAACGTGAGCTGGTACAACTCGACGAATCCGAGCGCGACCGCCGCGTGATCCTCGAGAAAGCCGGCGATGTGCGTCACGCCCCGCGCATGGATGCGCAACACGCGCCCGTCGCGCACCAGCTCGCGCCAGAGGAAGTCGCCGTTGGCGAGCGCCGCGCGCCGCGCCGCGTCGTCGCCGAAGGCGCGCGCCGCGCCGGCCATCGCGCGCAGCATCAGTCCGTTCCACGACGCGATGATCTTCTCGTCGCGCCCCGGCCAGACGCGCGCGGCACGACGGTCGTACAGCCGCGCCCGCAGCCGCTCGATCGCCTCGGGTTCCGGCGTGAACGCCTGTTCGGTGCCGTCGCCGAACGCCGCGCCGGCGCCGAGCGTCCCGCGCGTCGCGCCCGGCGCCGTGAGGATGTTGTGCCCCTCCCAGTTGCCCCCCGCCGTCACGCCGAACCACGGCCCGGCCCACCGCGCGTCGTCGCCCGCCACCTCGGCGAACTCCGCCGCCGACCAGACGTAGAACTTGCCTTCGACGTGTTCGCTGTCCGCGTCGAGCGACGAATACCAGCCGCCGTTCGCGTCCGTCATCTCGCGGCGTACCCAGCCGAGCGTCGCCTCCACCGCGCGCCGCACCTCCTCGTCGCCCGTCGCCTGCCAGAGGTGCGTCCCCAGCCGCGCGAGGAGCGCATTGTCGTACAGCATCTTCTCGAAGTGCGGCACCAGCCAGATCGCGTCGACCGTGTACCGGTGGAATCCGCCCCCGAGCTGGTCGAAGATCCCGCCGCGCGCCATCTGCAGGAACGAGTGCGTCGCGATGTGCAGCGCGCGCTCGTCGCCCGCGCGCGCCCATTGACGCAGCGCCACGTCGAGCGCCATCGCGTGCGGGAACTTCGGCGCGCCGCCGAAACCGCCAGCCATCGGCTCGAACCGCCGCGCGATGCCGCGCCAGGCGCCGTCCAGCACGCCGGCGTCGAGCCGCGCGTCGCCGCTCGCCGCCGCGTCCGCCGCGGCGTACACCTCCGACACCGACGCCACCGCGCGCCCCACCTCGTCGCGGCGCGTGCGCCACGTCTCGCTGATCGACTCGAGCACCCTTCGGAAACTCGGCAGGCCATGGCGGTCCTGCGGTGGAAAGTACGTGCCGCCGTAGAACGGTTCGCCCGCCGGCGTCAGGAACACCGTCATCGGCCAGCCGCCCTGCCCGGTCATCGCCTGCACGGCCTGCATGTACACGGCGTCGAGGTCCGGACGTTCCTCTCGGTCCACCTTCACGCAGACGAACGCCGCGTTCATCTGCGCCGCCGTCGCCGCGTCCTCGAACGACTCGCGCGCCATCACGTGACACCAGTGGCAGGCGGCGTAGCCGATCGAAAGCAGGATCGGGCGGTCCGTCTCCCGCGCGATCTCCAGCGCCTCCGGCCCCCACGGATGCCAGTCCACCGGGTTCTCGGCGTGCTGCAGGAGGTACGGGCTCGTCGAGAGGGCGAGTCGGTTGGCCATCGGGGCTCTCGCTCAGTGGCGCGCGGCGTGCGCGTCGGAGAAGTTTACCAAGTGACTACTTCGCGCGCCTGGCGCCAGACGCTCGCGATCATCGCGGCCACCACCCTGCTTCGGCTCGTCCTCGGCGCCGTCGTGCCGCTCTTTCCGGACGAGACGTACTACTGGGATTGGTCGCGCACGCTCGCCGCCGGCTACTTCGATCATCCGCCGATGATCGCGCTCCTCGTCCGCGCGGGCACGCTCCTGCTGGGCGCAACGCCCCTCGGCGTGCGGCTGTTCCCCATCCTCGCCAGCGGCTGCACCGCGCTCGCGATGGCGCTCACCGCCCGCCGCATCGAAGGCGACGAGGCCGGACGCCTCGCCGCGCTCGTCTTCACGTGCGTCCCCATCGCCGCCGCCGGCTCGGTGCTCGCCACCCCCGACGCGCCGATGCTCTGCTTCGTCGCCTGGACGCTCTACGCCGTCATCCGCGCCATCGACACGGGGCCGGGTTCCCCCGAAGGCCCCGAATCGGCGCCACGCGCCATTCGCTGGTGGGCCCTCGCCGGCCTCTGCATCGGCCTCGCGATGGCGTCGAAGTTCTCCAGCGTCTTCGTGCCCGCCGGCATCGCCATCGCCTGCCTCCTGCATCCGCGCCTGCAGAACCGGTTCGGCGAACCGGGGCCCTACGTCGCCGTCGTCATTGCCTCGCTCGTGCTCGCGCCGGTGCTCTACTGGAACGGCACGCACGACTGGGTGTCGTTCAAATTCCAGCTCGGCCACGGCCTCGGCACGCCCAAGGGCGGCGCGCTCGGCGCGCTCAACCGCGAGCTCGAACTCATCGGCGGCCAGATCGGGCTCGTCTCGCCGATCCTCTTCTACTTCGTCATTCGCGGCATCCGGCGCGCGTTCGATCCGACGCCGAGCGGGCTGCGCGTCGTGCTCGGCGTCGTCGCGGTGACGTGCATCGCCTTCTTTCTGTACAGCGCCACGCGCCGCTCCGTCGAGGCGAACTGGCCCGCCATCGCCTGGATCCCTGCGATGATCCTCGTCGCCACCGAACCGCCCGACACCTGGCGCGGCGTGAAGTGGCTCCGCGGCGGCCTCGCGCTCGGCGCCGTGCTCTCCGTCGTGATCTACATCCACGTCGTCACGCCCATCCTCCCGCTCCGCGCCGACCGCGACCAGGTCGCCAAGGCCTACGGCTGGGACGTGGTCGCGCAGGCCGTCGACCGGAACCGCGATTTCTTCCTCCAGCGGGCCGCGTTCGGCGTCTCCGACCTCTACGTCGCCGCCGAGCGCTATCAGGATGCGAGCGAGTTGTCGTATCATCTGAAGGGGCACCCCCGCGTCTATTCGCTCAACCTGCAGGGACGCCCCAACCAGTACGACCTCTGGAAGACGTTCGCCGAGTCGGCGCGCGTCGGCGCCAGCATCCTGCTCATCCTCGACGACGAAGTCGGCGAACCCCGCATCATCAAGAAGCTCTCGTGTTGTTTCGCCCGCGGCGACATGCGGGAAAGCGTCACCATGCTCCGCGACGGCGCATTCATCGCGCGCAAACGCATCTGGTATCTCGGCCATTGGAACGGCGACTGGCCTCCGCGCGCGCAACCATTTCCCTGGACCGACTGACTCCCATGACCGCACCCAAGGTGGACCCCGCCCTCGAACGCTGGTTCGCGGAGAACGACACACGCATCCACGACGAACTCTTCGAGTTCCTCCGCATCCCCAGCATCAGCGCGCGCTCCGAACACAACGGCGACACGCGCGCCGCCGCCGACTGGCTCCACAAGAAGCTCGCCGCCATCGGCTTCACCGTCGAGACGCTCCCCACCAAGGGGCATCCGGTGGTCCTCGGCGAATGGCGCAAGGCGCCCGCCGGCGCGCCGACGGTGCTCGTGTACGGCCACTACGACGTGCAGCCCGCCGAACCGCTCGATCTCTGGACCACGCCCGCCTTCGAGCCCACCATCCGCGACGGCAAGCTCTTCGCCCGCGGTTCCGTCGACGACAAGGGCCAGCTCTGGGTGCACGTGAAGGCGCTCGAAGCCCACCTCGCCGTGCGCGGCACGCTCCCCTGCAACATCATCGTCGTCGCCGAGGGCGAGGAGGAGATCGGCAGCGAGAACCTCGCGCCGTTCATCGCCGAGCACGCGAACCGGCTCGCCTGCGACGCCGTCGTCATCTCCGATTCGTCGATGTTCGCGCCGGGCATCCCGAGCATCCTCAGCTCGCTCCGCGGCCTCGCGTATTTCGAGATCAACGTCGCCGGCCCGTCGGGCGATCTGCACTCGGGCATGTACGGCGGCGCCGTCGTGAACCCGGGCATGGCGCTCGCGCACATCCTCTCCACGTTCCACGACAAGCGCGGCCGCATCGCCATCAAGGGCTTCTACGACAAGGTGCGCCCGTTCCCCGCCGCCGTCCGCAAGGCGATGCGCAAACTCCCGTTCAGCGACACGCGCTTCAAGAAGGAAGTCGGCGTGAAGGCCCTCGGCGGCGAGAGCGGACAGACCACGCTCGAGAAGTTGTGGACGCGCCCCACCTGCGAAGTGAACGGCCTTCTCAGCGGCTACACCGGCGAGGGCGCCAAGACGGTCCTCCCCGGCCGCGCGATGGCGAAGGTCAGCTGCCGCCTCGTGCCCGATCAGGATCCGGCGGTCATCGAGCGCCTCTTCAAGGCGCACGTGAAGCGGGTCACGCCGCCGGGCGTCACCGTCACCGTGGAACATCTCCACGGCGGCCGCCCCTGGCGCGCCGACCTCGACGGCCCGGTGTTCGACGCCGCGAAGCGCGCGCTCCGCGCCGCGTTCGGTCGCGATCCGGTGATCGTCGGCGAGGGCGGATCGATCCCCGTCGTCGGCGACTTCGAACGCATCCTCAAGGCGCCCGTGCTCCTCGTCGGCTTCGGACTCCCCGGCGAGAACGCGCACGCGCCCGACGAATGGATCAGCGTCGACAACTTCCGCCGCGGCATGCGCGCCATCGCCACGCTGTGGGACGAGTACAAGGGATGATCGATGGCGCGGGGAGGCGGGCCCCGGTAAGTTCGGCTTCGCTCGCCCCCCGCACCTTCAGGCACCAATGATCGATCTCCTCTGGCGGCCGGTGCAGTTGCGCGGCTGGCGCGCCGCGCTTCTCGTCGCGCTCGGTGTCGCCGTCTCCTGGGCGCTCATCGGCGTCCTGCGCCACGGGAGCTGGGCGCCCATGGAGGACGCCGAGATCCTCAGTTGGCTCGGCAGCGGCGCCCACCTGCCGCTGAGCGGCTTCCTGCCGGCCCTCGCCGACACCGAGGCCGGGCACCCCGGCTTCGAGGCGCGGTACCGCCCCGTCTTCTACGTGTTCAAGATCGGCGAGACGCTCCTCTGGGGCGCGCATCCCGCCGTCTGGATGACGGTGCGCGTCCTCATGCTCGGCGTCGTCGTGGCGTCGATCTGGTGGGTGATGATCGCCGTCGTCGGCCCGTTCTTCGGCACGCTCCTCGCCTGGCTCGCCGTCACCCAGTACTACTGGGCCGACGTCTGGACGCACAACGCGCTCCCCGAGCAGTACGCCGCCGTCGCCGTCGCGCTGATGGCGGTCGCCGGCGTGCGCCTCTTCGCGACGCTCCACCGCGGCGAACGCGCGGGTGCCGCGCTCGCGATGATGTCCGCCGCGACCATCGTCGCCGTCGGATGCAAGGAGAACTTCACCGCGCTCTGCCTGCCGCTCGCGGTCGCCGCGGCCTTCTGCCTGCACCGTCGCGCGGCGGGACGCTGGGCCTATGCCTCCGTCATCCTCGCCATCGCCTGGTCGTGCTTCGTGCTCGGCGCGGCGCTCCTCGGCGTGCGGCGGGGCGGGAACACCGACATCTTCGGGCACGTCGTCACGCCCGCGTCGCGGCTGAAGCTCCTTCTCGCGTCGTGGCCTCTGCGTGTGATCGCCGGCCTCGCCGCGTCGCTCGTCGCCGCCGCGATCGTGCGGGCGATCGTCGCGCGGGCGCGCCCCGCCGCGCTCGCCGCCATCGACCGCATGATCGCGCAGCAGTCCATCGTCGGCGCGTCGATCGGCATCATCTTCCTCTCTCAGGTCATCTTCTACAACGGGCAGTTCCCCTCGTTCGGCGGGCGCTACGACTTTCCCGGCCGCACGCTGGAGCTCGCCTTCTGGGCGTCGGCGTTCGTCGCCGTGCGCCAGCTCGCCGAGGCGCTCGGTTGGCGCGCTTTCACGCGACACCTCGCCGCCGCCGGATTCGCCGTCGCGATCGCGATGTACGCGGGGAGCAGCGGCTTTCACCTGCACGACGCGGCGGTGACCTACGTCGAGCGCACCGACGCGATGCGCGAGGCCGTGCGCGCCTCGCTGGCGCAGGCGCCCGGAGTGCCGGCGCCCGTCGTGATGACGAGCGGCAATCCCTCCGACTACGAGACCGCCATGTTCGTCGCGTCGCTCGTCACCGTCTGGGGCGCGCCGAACCCCGTCTTCCTGCGTACGCGGGGCTACAGCGACCGCGCCACGAGCGACGCCTTCGGCGCCGGAACGGCGACGGTGCTCACGCAAGTCGCGCGCGACGGCGAGCCGCGCTACCATCTGCGTCCGCTGCGTGAACTCGCGGCCGCGCTCGAGCATGCGAGTGGCCGTTGCGTCGGCCTGCGCCTCGAAGGCTACGGCACCGCGGTGCCCGTGCCTTGCGACGCCGCGCTCGCGCTGCCCGGCCGCCCCGACTCGGCGGCGGCCGGCGTCAGGACGCCCTGACTACGGCTGACTAGAGTCCGGCGAGGAGCGCGTCGTTGCTCGTCGTCGCCGCGATGCGCTTGATGAGCCACTCCATCGCGCTCTGCGGCGGCATCTGCTGCAGCCCGCGCCGCAGCGTGTAGATCGCATCGATCTGCGCCGCGTTGTAGAGCTTCTCCTCGCGCCGCGTGCCGCTCGTCGCGATGTCGAACGCCGGGAAGATGCGCTTCTCCGCGAGCGACCGGTCGAGCTTGATCTCGCAGTTGCCCGTGCCCTTGAACTCCTCGAAGATCACGTCGTCCATGCGCGAGCCCGTCTCGACGAGCGCCGTCGCGATGATCGTCAGCGACCCGCCGCCGTGCTCCGGCAAAATGTTGCGCGCCGAGCCGAAGAACGCCTTCGGCCGCGCCATCGCCGAACTGTCGAGGCCGCCGGAAAGCGTCCGCCCCGTGCCGCGCTCCGCCGTGTTGAAGGCGCGTGCCATGCGCGTCAGCGAGTCGAGCACGATCACCACGTCCTTGCCCTGCTCGACGAGGCGCCGCGCCCGCTCCATCACCATCTCCACCACTTCCACGTGCCGCTTGGCCGGCTGGTCGAAGCTGCTCGCCACGACTTCGCCGACGCCCCACGAGATCGCTTCGCTCACTTCCTCCGGGCGCTCGTCCACGAGCAGGATCAGCAGCGCCGCGTTCGGATGGTTGATGGCGATCCCTTCCGTGATCGCCTGCATGAGCATGGTCTTGCCGGCGCGCGCCGGCGCCACGATCAGGGCGCGCTGGCCGTAGCCGATCGGCGCGATGAGGTCGATCGCGCGGCGCGTCACCTCGGGGCCGCCCTTCGCGGGCTTGCCCGTCTCGAGCGTCAGCTTGCGCTCGGGATAACTCGCCGTGAGCGTCTGGAAGTCGGGGCGGCGCGCCGCGTCCGCCGGATCGCCGTCGTTGATCGACGTGATCTCCACCACCGTCATGCGGCCCCGGTGATCGCGGCCCGTCGTCGCCACGAGCTTGTCGCCGCGCCGCAGGCCGTACTGCCGCATCACCTGCGGCGACACATAGGCGTCGGCCGGGTCGGCGAGATAACTGAACTGCGCCCGGCGAATGAAGCCCGCGTCGCGCGACGGGTCGAACCACCCTTCACTCACGCTGTCGGCGACGATCGGCACCGGCGGTCCCGACGGCTGCTGCGGCGCATGGTGCTCGTTCCCGCTGCCGCCTCCGGTCGCTCCACGATTGCGGCCGCGGCGATTGCGACGGCCGCGACGCCCACCCTGCCGTTCGTTGTTGCTGTTGTTCTGATGGCCCTGCTGGCGATACTCCGGCGATCCGTTCCCGCCGCCGTTGTTGCCGCCGTTGTTGCCGCCGTTGTTGCCGCCGTTGTTGCCGCCGTTGTTGCCGCCGTTGTTGCCGCCGTTGTTCCCACCCTGCGGCGGCGCGCTCGCGCCCGACTCGCCACGCGCGCTCCCTTCGCTCTCGCCGTTGCCGCTGCCGCTCTCACGCGGTTCGTTCTCGCTCCATGCGGCCGGCGCCTGCTCCGATGCCTCCTGCGACTCCTGGCTCTCCCGCTCCGGCGGCGCGCTCGCGCCACCATCCTCGGAAGGGTCGCGGTACGGATCCGCCTCGCCCTGCGACTCGGGGTTCTCGTTCGCGGCGGCTCCGCGGCCACGCGTACCGCGGCCACGACGATTGGGGCGT
>Ga0265314_10001962_pt1 | contig 21883 bp, 16 predicted proteins | sample 4126metaG_FD_203106 | JGI IMG/M metagenome (GOLD analysis project Ga0265314, IMG submission 203106) | Rhizosphere microbial communities from Carex aquatilis grown in University of Washington, Seatle, WA, United States - 4-1-26 metaG | ecosystem: Host-associated > Plants > Roots > Rhizosphere >... | reverse complement strand
GGCCGCTTCGCGCAGCTTGTCTTTCTTGCTCTTCCGCCTGCCCTTCACGCCGCCGTGGGGATGGCTGGGTGGTAAGGCCTCGTCGACTGGCTCAAATCCTGGGATCACCTCGCGAGTTAGCGAGAGACGGTGTCGACGTTCAATGAGGTCGAAGTGGGGTGCGGTGGTCCCGTTGATAAAGCTCAGCGCAACACCGCTGTGGCCGGCGCGGCCAGTGCGGCCGATGCGGTGTAAATACTCTGCGGGCGAACGCGGTAGATCGTAGTTCACCACGGCCGCCAGATCGGTGATGTCGATGCCCCGCGCGGCCAGATCGGTGGCCACCAGGATTTGCAGTTGCTGGTCCTTGAAATCTGCCAGGACCTGCGTGCGCCTGCCCTGGCTCATGTCTCCGTGCAAGGCGGCGGCCGAAAGCCCGGCGCGCTGCAGTTTGACAGCCACATGATCGGCTGCGTGTTTGGTGGCGACAAAGACCAGGACGCTCGACCAACCATGTTCCTGCAGCAGATGTCTCAGCAGCAGGGTGCGGCGCCCGGTATCCACCTCGATCACGCGCTGAACGATGGCGCTGGTATCAGGGATCTCGCCCGCGTCGATGTTGATTTGGGCCGGCTCGTGCAGAAGGACCTCGGCCAGGGCGCGCACGGCTGGGGGGAAGGTTGCCGAGAACAACAACTTCTGGCACGTGGGTGGTAGCAGCCTCATCACCCGCGCAAGCTCGGCTGCGAAACCGAGAGCAAGCAATCGCTCCGCTTCGTCCAGCACCAAGAACTGCACATGGGAGAGCGAAAGCGCTCCGTGGTCGACCAGATCGAGCAAACGCCCGGGCGTTGCCACCACGACATCGGCGCCTCCGCGCAGCGATAGCATCTGCGGGTTGATGGAAACGCCACCTACGGCGACGACGATCTTGGGTGGCGAAGTCAGATAGGCACCGAGAACGGAGACCGCCTCGGCGATTTGCAGCGCCAGCTCGCGGGTGGGCACCAGCAGCAGGCCATGGACAGGGGTTGGGTGTCGCGGGTGGCGGCCGCGCGCGCCCAGCGTCTGCAGAAGTGGCAGCACGAAGGCGGCGGTTTTGCCTGAACCGGTCCTTGCCGAAGCCCATACGTCCTTGCCACGCAAGACCGCGGGAATCGTCGCTACCTGCACTGGTGTCGGCTCTTGATAGCCCTGCGCGCGTGTGGCGCGAACTAGCGCATCACACAGGCCAAGGGTTCGAAACTGAGGAGAAAGGGATGACGATGTCATGCCAGGGAAGGCGCAATCTGCTCAACCGTTTCAAGCGACATGGGGCCAAGCGCACCGCTGCGAAATTCGTTCAGTAGTGTGGTCGCCGCCCGCGCCAGGTCGAGCCCGCCGGCTTTTCTTGCCAGGCTGCGCGCCTTTGCGATGGCTTCGAGCAGCCCATGGCCGCCGCCGCTTTCAGCCAGCGGGCCAAAGCGTTTGGCAAGCAAGGCTGGGTAGTGGCTGACGAGGTAAGCTGCCAGGTACACGGCAACATCTTCGTCTTGGTAGGCCGCGCGACCAATGCCGTGGGTTGCTGCGATCCTGTACGAAGCGTCCTGGGTCATTCCAGGCCACAGCATGCCGGGCGTATCCATCAGGGTCATTCCGGTCCCAAGCGAGTGCAGCATCTGATTTTTAGTGATAGCGGGCTCGTCGCCCACGGCAGCAACGTGACGGCCAAGCAAGCCATTCATCAACGTCGACTTGCCAACATTGGGAACACCAAGGATCATCATGCGCAGAGGTTTGAGGCGCGTGCCTCGCCCGGGAAGCATGGCCTGGCAAAACCTCAGAATGCGCTGGACCTCTTTGGGCCGCTTCGCGCACAGCGAAACCGCCTTGACGTCCGGCTGGGCGTTGTAGTGCTGCAACCAGCGCCGGGTATGTTCGGGATCGGCCAAGTCGGCTTTGTTGAGCAGCTTGAGGGCCGGGCGCTGACCCTGGCGCCGAAGGGCCTCGAACATCGGGTTGCAGCTAGAGTGCGGTATGCGGGCGTCCAGCACCTCAATCACCAGATCGATCTTTCGCATGCTTTCGGCGGCCGCTTTCCGCGCGACGCCCATGTGACCCGGAAACCAGTTGATCGCCATACTGTTCTTCTGCCCGGTTCCGTCTACCACATTGGCCGTTCGCGCGGATCGACGCCTCCTATCCGAAAATCGCTCGCCCCACACCATTGGGTGCTCTAGTCTGTGACCGCTTGCTTCGTAGTTCGCCTCGCGCTCTTTACGCCGCCTTCGATCGCTTTCCGACCCGCAAAGGGGCGGCGATCCATATCGACCGTTTCGCGCGCACGCTCTTCTCCGCGGCTGGGGGCGGGTTGCTCTACGTGTTGGGCGGCGAGGGACTGCCGCCCTACCAGCAGGAAGGCAACATCGAGATCGTTCGCTTTTCCTTACCGGTCGAGAATTACCTGTCGCGGGCGCTGGCCTTCGGCGCGCATCTCGAGGCGCTGCTCGACGAGGTTGGCGACAATCTCGCGCTTTGCCACTTTCGCGATCCGTGGGCCGGAATTCCCATCGTGTCCCGTCCGCGCCGCTACGCCTGCGTGTACGAGGTCAACGGTCTGCCCTCCATCGAGCTGCCGCAGGTCTATCCCGATCTCGACGCTCGCACGCTGGACAAGATCCGCACCGACGAGCGGCTGTGCTGGGAGGCCGCCGACCGCATCGTCACCCCCGCGGCCACCATCGCCGGAAACCTCATCCGCCTGGGTTGCCCGGCGGAAAAGATCGTGACCATTCCGAACGGCGCCGACATCCGCCCACGACCGCCGCGACCGTCGGAGTTGCCGGAAAGCTACATTCTCTACCTCGGCGCGCTGCAGCCTTGGCAGGGATTCGAGGTGCTGTTGCGCGCTTTCACCCGGCTGGGCGATTTTCCCGGGCTGCGCCTGGTGGTATGCGTGTCGCATCCCACCCGCGCCATGGTCCGTTACCAACGTATGGCCGACAACCTGGGCCTGACCGGCCGCATGCTCTGGCGAACGGCGCTCGAGGAGGCCGAGCTGGCTCCGATTCGAGCGCATGCGCTGGCCTCGGTGGCGCCACTGCGCGAGTGCGCCCGCAACCTGAGCCAGGGCTGCGCGCCGCTCAAGATCCTCGAATCCATGGCGGATGGCGTGGCCGTGGTCGCCTCGAACATGCCCGCGGTACGCGAGATCATCACCGACGGCCACGATGGCAAGCTGGTCGCGGCCGATCGACCGGCCGAGCTGGCGCGCGCCCTGCGCATCCTTATCGAATATCCGGAGCTACGCGCGCGCCTGGGCGGCAACGCCCGCCGGACCATCGAGGGGCGGCTGACCTGGGACCTGTCCTTGCGCCGCTTGCGCGACGAGGTGTACCGTGAGCTCCTCGGAAAGGGAGACCCAGCGTGAACAAGGCAACGCTTCTGTCCAAGAATTCGCCTTTGCTGCGCACGCGCTCGCTCGAAGGCACCTTCCCCATCAACGAAGCAGTCGAGCTGTTCAATGCCCTCGGCACGCTCGACGAACGCAACGACCGGCGGCGCAAGCTCTTCAAGATCTTCGCCATCATCGGCGTCGTCCTCACCGCGTTTCTCCTGATCGCCGATCTTGCGCCCATCGCCTTGCTCACCGGAGCGGCCGCCATCGTGCTCGCCGTGCTCGTAATCCGCCTGGGCCGTATCGACATTCCCAACGACGTCCGCCTCTTCGTTCTGCCCTGGCTGCGCATCCTGGCGGCCGACATGGAGGCCGACGGAAGCGTCACCCTCAAGCTCGACCTGCACGAGGCGCACGACAAGTCCCAGCGCATCGCCGACCAGATCGCCAACGGCAAGCAATGGCAGCAATACCATCACCCCTGGTTTTCCGGCCGGGCGACCCTGGCGGATGGCGCGCGCTTGCACTGGGACGCGGTCACGCATATCCGCGAGCACACCACCCACAAGAGCAAGGGCAGGACCAAGCGAAAGCTCAAGCAATCGATCAAGTACGACGTCTCCCTCGGTCTTCCCGCCGATTCCTTCGCCCTGGGACAGCTCGCATCGCGAGGCATCGAAAAAGTACGGGTGAAGCCGGGCGAAAAGCGCAACGTCGTACGCGTGTCCTACGTGGCAGCCGCCGCTTCCCTGACCCCGGCCAATGTCGACGATCTCATCGCCACCGTCGCGTCGGCCTACCGGCAGGCGGCGCCCAAGCCAGCCGCGGAGCAGCCAACATGACCAAGTGCCAGTGCCGAGAAGGATTCTTCACCTTGCGCGACTGCGAACAGGCAGCCACCGCCAATTGCAGCAAGTGCGGGCGGGCCGTGTGCAGCCGCCACTTCGACCGGACTCCTCCAGGCGGCGGCCTTTGCGTCGAATGCGCCGGCATCGAGGAGCAGGAAGGCCGGCTGCCTCCCGCGAAGGCGACCACGGGCGGTTCGTTCGGCGGTCGCAGCTTCTACCGCCGCCGCGACGAGTTCTACCGCTCCCACGCCCACCGGCCCGTGTACTGGGGCGTGGTGGTCGATCCCTATTACGATCGCTACGACGTCTGGTCGTTCCACTACCACCACCATCACGACCACGTTATCGTCACCGACGACGGCTCCGACCAAGACGTGGCCGCCAGCTTGATGGACAGCTGATGGGCGCGACCGGTTTGCGCCCGCTCTGGCTGACCGAGACCTATCCCCCCGACCGCGGCGGCATGGCGCAGTCTTGCGATCGCATCGTACGCCACTTGCGCCGCGCCGGGGTCAACCTCGACGTCGCCCATCTCCACCGCCGAGCCAACCGCTTCGGTATCGAGCTGCGCGAGAGTGGCGCGGATCTCACCGGACCGCTCGATGAGGATCCCGCGCACGCGCTCAACCGGCTGTGGGCCTTGGCCCGGCGCCGGCACGCGGAAGCGCCCTACACGCAGGTGGTGGCCTTCGGCGGGCAGACGCCGCTTCTGGCAGGCCCGACCTTCGCCGCCTGGCTGGGGGTGCCGCTCGTCACCCTACTGCGTGGAAACGACTTCGATCTCGGCGTGTTCAGCCCCAAGCGGACCGACGTGATCCGCACGGCCGTGCAAAGCTCGGCGTGCGTCTGCACGGTGGCGAGCGAGCAAGCCAACCGGGTGCGCGCCTTGTTTCCCTCCATACCCGTCGTGTTCACGCCCAACGGCATCGACCACCAAGAGTGGCGACTGCTGCCCGAGGACGCACGACGCGGCCAGGACTGGCGGGCCGCCCACGTACCGCCGGGCCGGCGGCTCATCGGCATGTTCGGCCAGCTGAAGCAGAAGAAGGGCGCCCTTTTCTTCCTCGAGACGCTCGCGGGCTCGGGCATGGCCGAACGCTTTGCCCTGCTCGTCATCGGCGACCTCGAGCCGGCCATCGGCGAATGGTTGCGTGAGCACGAGGCGGTCCTGCCCGTCACGCACCTTCCCTTCTGCGATCGCTTCGAACTTTTGCCCTACTACGCCGCTGCGGATCTGATCGCCATCCCGTCCTTCTACGACGGGATGCCCAACGTGCTGCTCGAGGCGGTTGCGCTCGGCCGACCGTTGCTCGCCTCGGACGCCGGCGGAATGCCGGACGTGCTCGAACAGCGTTCCGCCCTGCTGTTTCCCGCCGGAGATTCCGCCGGCTGCCGGAGAGCCCTGATGACCGCCGCGGAGGCCGACGCCGCCGAGCTTGCGGCCATGGCGGCGCAAGCCCGCGCGCGCGCCCTGACCGAATTCGACGTCAGCCACGAGGTCGCCCGCTACTTGCGCGTCCTGTCCGAGGTGCGCTCGCCCTGCGCCGTGGACGCGCGGATCGAACGAAAGGTCGAACCTGCATGAAAAACCAAACCGCGTACATCGGGTACGGGTTGGCCTTGCTCTCGCTGGCCGCAAGCAGTGCCGGATGCAAGTCGCGTCCTGCACCCGCCAAGCCAGCTGCATCGCAACCCGTGGCCGCACAGCCGCCAAGCGCCGTGGCGACGACCGTCTTGATTCGAGCCAAAGGCGCGACCGCCGGCCGCATCGAACGCCAGGACAGTGCCTGGCTACTCTCGGCCGACGGGATGGAGTCCATTACCTGCCAGTCCCACGACGCGCGAAAGTCGCGCTGCCGAACCGCAAGCGGGGCCGCGGTCGCGGAGCTCAAGTTCAACAGGGACGATGCGTCCCCTGAGGAGGGCGCCATCAAGCTGGTCTCGCCCGACGGCAAACTTCGTTGGAAGCTGCGTTTTAGCCGCGAGAAGATCAAGCTCAGCAACAACGAGGAAAACCGGGAATCCTGGACGATCTCGCTCAAGCACGAGGGCAAGGTCAAGGTCGAGAATCCGAAAGAGCAGGAAGTCGGGGTGTTCCGACGTTCCGACGACAGTGGCAACGTGGAGAACGCGGGCGGCGAAACCCTGTTCACCCTCGAGGGCGCGGGCAGGTCGGCCTTTCCCGCGTTGTTGCTCGTTCCCGACCTCACGCCGACCGATCGTTTGATCCTTTCCGCCGAGATGCTGGCCCGCGGGCTGTAGTGGCACCTGTCGCGTACTACGCCATGGGCGGGGGCCTCGGCCACCTGGTGCGCGCACGGGCCGTGCTCGCCACGCTCGGGCTCGAGGGCGACGGCCATGTGTTGAGCGCATCGATCCATGCCCGCGATCCCCGCATCTTGGGTCCTCTGGCCGCGCACGTGCCACCCAAGGAGTGCGCCGTGACCCCGGAGGCACTCGCGCAGTGGCTCGAGCGCACGCTGCACGAGCTGGCTGCCGAGACGGTGTTCGTGGATGTCTTTCCCGGCGGGCTACTGGGAGAGCTGAGCCGGCCCTTGTGGAAACCCGGCACGAAGCTCTGCTACGTCGGACGCCTGCTCCGCTGGCCGGAATACCAAACCCGACTGAGGGCTCCCCTGGCCAACTTCGACATGGCCTATCTGGTCGAACCCCTGCACCCGGATCACCAGGCCGCGATGGCTGCCGTCTGCGGGCAGGTCGAGGAGCTTCGCCTCCAGGATCCGCCGACGCCGCTTCCACCGCCCTTGCCCGACGACACCTGGGTGGTGCTGCACTCGGGGCCGCGCGAAGAGGTGGCAGAGCTTCTTGCCTACGGCCGCGACATCCAATCGAGCGAAGGCGTCGATGCCGAACTCCGAGTCGTCGGCCCCGCGGGCGCCGAATCCGGCAGCCACCCGTGGCTTCCCGAGTTCCCGGCAGCAGGCTATTTCCAGCAAGCAACGCGCGTGATCACGGCGTGCGGGTTCAATGTCATGCGCCAGTCGCTGGGCGCGCGCGCCCGGCACCACTTCATGCCCTTCGCGAGGCCGCTCGACGACCAGTTCACCCGTGCCGAGCGCAGGCGGATCAACGAGCAGCGGCGGACGTTCTAGCTAGAGCTTGTGGATCCCCCTCCGATGGTACTTTTCGCCGGATTGCGGATCCCGATCGGATCCCCCTCCGATGGTAATTTTCCCCGATCCCCCTCCGATGGTACTTTTCGCCGGATTGCGGATCCCCGGATCGGATCCCCACGGATCCCCTTCCGATGGTACTTTCCGCGCAACTTTCTTCCGGCTTTTCCGAAAACCCATGCATGACACTCTCTCGCCAGGTCGTGCCCGGTCGTGACTACATGATTACCCGTCTCTGCGGATCCCCTTCCGGTGGTACTTTCAGAGAGTTTCCAGGAACACCCTGGCCGAACCGGTTCGGACCGTGATCGTACCCAGCGAAGCCTGCCGGGCATTTCCCAACCATCGGACAAACTCGCCAAGGACACGGCGGTTTGGAGCCGAAGTCTTCGCGATCACATTTTGCGTGTAGCGCCGGTCTGTTGCCGTCGCCTCCCAAGGGGAACGCGGGCACAGTCGTCGAATTCGATTGCTCATCATGGGCCACCTCCATGGGAGGTAGCCTCTCAGTTATGCGAAGTACCCATGTCGTCGAACCCGCAATTTCGTCGACCTCCATTCCCCACTCCGCATAACTCCACGCTGCCCATAACACATCCACACCGGCATTCACGACCCGGACGGCAACTTCCCAATCTTCACCGAGCACTTTCACGGCCTCCTTGCTCGCTGCCAAAACGCCCACCGTGGCCGCTTCGAAGGCTTCTGGTCCTCTGAGCCGACCTCCGTCGTTCATCTTGTCGGATCCAACGACATCCTCGACAAGATGACCTATGCCTTCACCAATCCTACCGCCGCAGATCTGGTCGACACCGTCGAGGAATGGCCCGGCGTTACTACCTTCCAGGCAACCATCTCCGGCGGTCACATCACCGCGACACGGCCAAAGCACTTCTTCCGCGACGACGGCGACATGGACAACATGAGCTGGCTGTGGTGAATCGTGGACTACGGCTTGTAGGACCGCGGACTACGCCGCGGCCTCGTTTTGCCGACACGAACATCAGCCGCCACGCACTACAGACAACCTGCAATTTGTCGTATCTACTAAGGGCAAGGTTGGCATTCGGGTATTGGAATATTGAGAACGGAAGACTTGGCGGCGGGCTTGAACCAGCAGAACAGGAGAGTCGCAAGTGAATGACACTCTCCTGGTGGCGAAGCATTAGCGGGTAGTTTGATTAGGAGCAAGTTCCGTATCAGCCGGGTGCTACACGCCGGAGCTTGTCGTTTGTTGCTCTTGGCTCGGGAAGTGCTCGCCGCAGCCCCGTTGACTTCCTTGCTTGTCAGTTAGAGAAAATTCGTAGGCGAGAAACACAGCTTCGCCCTCCTGCTGCATTAGGGCTCCAATCGGATTGCAACCGAGTCGGGATATTGCCGGTGAATGGCAAGCCCTGTGCTGTTTGTAGTCCCAATACAACGAGAATCTTTCTTTCCCACGCCCGGATCACTAACGACCGCGCAATTCCGCTCGGCATGTAGTGTTCCTCTGCGCTCTGTATCCCCGTTGGCGATCGTGTTGATCGCCTGCGGAACACAACCGCCATTCAAGAGAAGGCCCAATGAAACATCGAACACATTTCGGAACCATATTGGCGTTAACCATGGCCATTTCCTGCGGCTCGTCCAACACTCCGGATACCCAAAACACAAGTCAAGCCGCGAGCGCGGTAACGCCCAATGACCTCGCTTCGCACCGGCACGGATGGCCTACGGGTGGCACGGCGAGCACTGGCGGCGCGATGAGTACGGGTGGCGTGACGAAATCGGGAGGCGCTACGAGCACCGGTGGCGTCGGCACTGGCGGCGTGACGAGTGTCGGCGGGTCGTCGGGAACCGGGGGTGTGGTGGCAACGGGGGGGACGGGGACATCGGGACTGTTCAACAATGGCTTCTTCCTCATCGGCACGTTCATGCCAAATATGGCCGACTTCAAAGTGTGGCACGATCGCGGTGTCAATACCGGCGTCGGCGAAAACTATACGGATCCGGCGACGGGGCTAACCAATCCGACGTCGTTGCAGGCTTGGGACAAGGCGGCCCAAGCCCAGGGAATGCGAACCATTCGCCGTCCCATGCCCAACCCCAGCGACGACATTACCAACACGACCCTGCTTGCTTGGGCCCAGATGGATGAACCCGACGCCGCCGGTGCAGGCATGAAGAATCTCGCGAATGAAGTCGCCAACTATCAGAAATGGAAAGGCGCCGATGCGAATCGCCCGGTGTATCTCAATTTTGCCGGTCCCGACGTTCTAACCGCCATCGATGGCCCCAAGCCCTCCTGGTGCCTCGACTCGACCGGCGGATGCTCGTTGGCTACCAATCACATCGACTACATCAATGGCGCCCTCGACTGGGTTTCGAACGATATCTATCCGGTTGCGGGGTACCTGCCAGACGAGAGCCGTCGTTACGACGTGAGCTTGGTCGGAGATCCCATCGATAGGATCCGCTCGTGGACCGACAAGCCTGTGTTCTGCTACATCGAGACGAGCAACCAGAAGTACACGACCAACAGCACCCGGGGCGTTACACGCGACGAGGTGCGAGCGGAGATTTGGGTGGCCATTGTGCACGGAGTGCGCGGCTATGTCTTCTTTCCGCAGGTGGTTCCACCCGATGGCGTGGGCGCCACCAATGACGGGACGCCGGCCGACGTGGCAGCCGAGCTGACCATCCAGAATGCGACCGTCACGCAATTGGCTCCAGTTCTTCAGGGCGCCATCAATCCGACCACCCTCGGCGCCGCTGTTCCCACGCCGCTCCAGGCCGGCTGGCGGGATGCCCCCGGCGGCAGATACTTCTTCGTCGTGAACACAAAGCAGGCAACGCTGACCAACGCGGCGATTACGCTGACGGGCGTAGGCACGGCGACTTCCGCCAGTGTCTTTGGCGAGTCGCGAACGGTGGCCCTGACGAATGGGAAGCTGACAGACACCTTCGGCGCGTTCGCCGTTCACATTTACGTTGTAGCGAACTCGGGAGGAGCTACTAGCACAGGTGGCGCGATGAGCGCCGGTGGCATGGCGAGCACGGGCGGGGCGGTGAGCGCTGGTGGCGTAACGAAGTCGGGTGGCATTACGAGTACGGGGGGCGTGGTCGGCACCGGTGGCGTAACAAAATCAGGGGGCGCCACGAGTAGCGGTGGCGCCAGCACTGGCGGCGTGGTGAGCGCCGGCGGGTCGCATGGAACCGGGGGCGTGAGTTCCGGTGGCACCCAATCGAGTTCGGCGAGCATCCACCTTGTCGGCAACAAGATCTTGGACAGCGCGGGTAACCCCATCACTGCCCGAGGAGCGGAAGCTGCTATGGCGGGTGTGGACCAAACTGCCGATGTAGACACAATATCTGGGAAGGGCGCGAATGCCATGCGTATGTTGCTCACGCTCGATGCAGCCAATGGAATGACTCCTGCTGGATTCGATAGCCTCCTGGCTGAAGCCGTTTCACGTCGCATGGTTGTTTGGTTGTCGCTTTTTGTATGGGATAACACCCAGAACTACGCCATTAGCAACGCGCTCGGCGGGGGCAACTTCTATTCGCTGACCGGCCCCGCGGGCAATGCTTGTTCTGCGGCTACACCCGCGTCTTGCTATTTGGCAGTGTGGAGTCGTCAGTGGCTCAAGGACTTGGCGAACAAGTACCGGGGTCATGTCATTATTGATGCTGGACAAGAGTTTATCAGTACACTGGACGCCAGCACTGAGGCGGGTCGTGTCGCGTGGGCGAGCGCAGCAAAGACCAACATCCAGTTCTTCAGGTCCCAAGGGTACACGAATCCGCTGGAAATCATGGCCAACTACCAAGGTCGCGACCTCTATGGGATTGTCGAGTACGGCAGCGCCATTCGCGCGGTCGATACGGTGCGTGTTGGCAGCGACCCGCAGACGATGTTCGGGTGGCAAGCGTATTGGGGGACGAGCGACGGCTATTATCCGTCGTGGCAGGGCGGATTGCTATTGGGTCACGCAGGCGTCGTCACAGGCGCGCAGGCCATCCATCAGTTTGCCGCCACACAGCCCTTCCCAATCCAGATCGGCTTCGACAACTACGCTGGCGACACCAACCTGGACTATCAGTCGGAAATCGACCAGGCCGCCACGGATAACATGAGTTGGCTGTGGTGGTCGTGGAACAACGGCGCGCTCCAATGTCCAGTGTCGGGCGCCACTTGTCAGGCCTATGTGACTGGATCGCAGAATGGATTCCCCGGTGCGAAGCCCTTGACCCTCTAAGGTTGGCAGATACCGCCCAGGCCCAACGATTGTTCTTGCCGGCGCAAGATCACGACGGCGGCGTGGCCTCGCCGTACGTGTTCTTGCCCCAGCAGGCGATGGTGCCGTTGGCCCTCAGCGCACAGGCAAAGTACTGGCCAGCACTGACGGAGACGAAATTGCTTCCCGAGGGCGGCGCCCCTTGGGAAGCGCTGTTGTCACCCCAGCACACGAGCGATCCGTCGGTCCTCACGGCGCAGGCAAAACCGTCCGACGTGCTGACGGACAGGAAGGTCCCTGACGGAGGCGTCGCCTCGCCATGGGTGTTGTCGCCCCAGCACGCCAGGGTACCGTCGGTTCTGATCCCACATGGCGCGGCGAAGCCCACGCTGACGGAGGTGAAGGTACCTGACGGGGGCGTTGGCGTTCCCGAGAGACCCCAGCACGCAAGGGTGCCGTCGGGCTTTATCCCGCACATGAAACCCGAGCTACCCGTGCTTACCGCGATGAAGCTACCTGCCGGATCGGCTCCCATGTTGGCGCCCCAACAGACAACGCTGCCATCGGTTTCCTTGATCGCGCAGGCGTGACTGTAGCCCGAGCTGACGGCCTCGTACGTCCCGTCCTGCGGCGTCGGCCTGGCCCCAAGAGCGTAGGGACCGTCCTGTGGGTTGTACGTATCGCAGGCGAGGGTGCCGTCGGTCTTCACCCCACAAGTGAACCCATCGCCCTGGCTAATGGACTTGAAGGTGCCCGACAGGGGCGCAATAACCTCGTGGTAGGTATTGTCGCCCCAGCAAGTGACGGTGCCATCTGCCCTTAACGCGCACGCGGTTTCGAGGCCCGCGGTCACGGATTTGAAGGGGCCTGCCGCGGACGCACCTGCCGCGCCGCCCGTTGCACCGCCGCCATCGCTGGCGGAGCCAGCGGTGTCGTTGCCATAGTCGATGCCCACGGGGAACGAGCTCGTGCAGGCTGCGAGGAACGCACACGGGAGAGACAAGATAGGAACGAGGAAAGCGACGGTGTTCTTCATGCTCACCTGGTAGCGTAGGTATTTCGAACCTTACGCCACAAGCCCCTGACAATCGGACATTCGCCGCGGTGGAGGCCGTCGCTTTCCAGGGATTTACCGCAAAGGAGCGCTCAAGAAGCAGCGACTCGTGCCTTCAGGAACGGGGAAGAGACTGGGCTCTTCACGCGAGCAACGCTCGAATGCCTGGGCACAGCGGGTATGAAATCGGCAGCCAGCCGGCGGGTGCTCGGGGGATGGAACATCGCCCAGCACCTTCACGGCCACGCGCCGCTCGTCCGGGTCCACCGAAGGCACGGCCGCGAGGAGGCCCTGGGTGTAGGGGTGTTGCGGGTCGCCGAAGAGCCTGGCCGTGGGCCCATTCTCAACAATCTGGCCGAGGTACATCACGGCGACGTCGTCGGCCAGGTAGCGCACCACCGACAAGTCGTGCGTGATGAACAAGTAGGTCAGGCCCAGGTCGTCGCGGAGCTGCCCAAGCAGGTTGAGGATCTGCGCCTGGATCGAGACGTCGAGGGCGGACACGGCCTCATCGCAAATGAGCAGCTTGGGCTCCACCGCCAGTGCTCGCGCGATGCCGATGCGCTGGCGCTGTCCGCCCGAGAACTGATGGGGGAACCGCCACAGGTGCTCCGAGCCGAGCTGCACCTTGGTCAGCAGCGCCGCCACGCGTTCGGTGCGGTCCGCGTCGCTCTCGCCAATGCCGAAGATCTCCATGCCTTCGGCCACGATGTCTCGCACGCGGAGGCGCGGATCGAGAGACGTCATGGGATCCTGAAACACCATTTGAATGTCGCGCCGGAGCGGCTGAAGGTCGGCTTCTGGCAGGGCCAAGAGATCCTTGCCGCCAAAAAATACCTTGCCGGCGGTGGCGGGAACCAGTCGCAAGATGGAACGACCCACGGTGGTCTTCCCGCAACCGGACTCTCCGACCAGGGCCAAGGTTTGCCCGCGCAGCACCTGCAAGTCCACACCATCCACGGCGCGCACGTGACCCACCGTGCGTCGCAGGACGCCCTTTTTCACGGGGAACCAGGTGCGCAGCCCCTCGACCCGTAAGAGCGGTTCACGCGAACTTGAGGGCAGACGCCCCGGCAAATCCTCGTTCACCGAAGGCCCGCCCGGGGCCGAAGGCAGGTCATGGGCGTTGCTCATGGCTCCTTTCGGAAGGTCCGACAGGCGGCGTGCCCAGCGCGTGGCAGTAGGCCTCGTGCGCGGGACCGACGGTGGTCGCTTCGGGCACGCGCTCGGCGCACGGCTCGAACGCCTCGGGGCAGCGGGTGCAGAAGCGGCAACCACGGGGAAAGTCGCGCGGCGCGGGCACGGTGCCGGTGATCTCGTACAGGCGCTCGCCCTTGCGAGCCAAGGCAGGGATCGCGCGCAGCAAACCTTTGGTGTACGGGTGGCTGGGGTTCTTCAGCACGTCCATGCGCGAGCCTTGCTCCGCCACCTTGCCTGCGTACATGACGGCGATCCGGTCGGCGAGCTCGTTGACGACACCGAGGTCATGGGTGATGAGCAGGATGGCGGTGTCGGACTCGCGCTGCACCTCTCGCAACAACTCGAGGATCTGCGCTTGAATGGTGACGTCCAGGGCCGTGGTTGGCTCGTCGGCGATCAGCAGCTTGGGGTGCGTGGCGAGTGCCATGGCGATCATCACCCGCTGTTTGAGACCGCCTGACAATTGATGGGGAAAGGCGTCGAGGCGGTGGTTCGGGTCGGGGATGCCAACGCGCCTAAACAGGTCGAGCGCGCGGGCACGAGCGGCCCGCTTGCTGACCGACTCGTGCAGCAACACGGACTCCATCACCTGCCAGCCCACCCGGATGACCGGGTTCAGGCTGGTCATCGGCTCTTGGAAGATCATGGCGACGCTCGAACCGCGCACCCGACGCATCTGGGGCACCGACAGGGCAAGCAGCTCTTTGCCGTCGAGCCAGAGGCGCTTGGCCGCCACCTGGCCGGGCCTGGGCACCAGCCGCATCACGGACAACGCGGTCATCGACTTGCCGCAACCCGATTCGCCGACGAGCGCCAACACCTCCCCCGCAGCAAGCGAGAAGGAAATGCCATCGACGACTGCCACGCTCCGCGCTCCCGCTGGGAAGCTGGTCGTCAGGCCCTCGACCTCCAGAAGCGATGTCATGCTCGGTCTCCCCGGGTACGCGGATCCAAGGCATCGCGGATGGTGTCGCCGACGACGTTGATGGAAAGCAGCAACCCCACCAGGCCCACCGTCGCGCCGGCCACGTTCCACCACACGATGGGGTCGCGCGATAGCTCGTTCTTCGCCTGCGCGACCATCTGGCCCCAGCTGCCATCCACGCCGATGTTCAGCCACGACAGCACGGCCTCCGACAAGACCAACGCCGAGAACAGGAGCACGAAGCGGATCAACACCAAGTGCAACAAGTTGGGCAGGATGTGCCGGACGATGATCCGAGCATGGGAAGCGCCGAGAGCCCGCGCCGCGTTCACATAGTCGAGCTCGCGCAGCTTGAAGGTTTCGCCGCGGGCGAGGCGGCAAAAGCCCACCCAGCTTGTCACCCCCAGCGCGACGCACACCCAGATGGTTCCCCGCGGCAGTGCGGTGATCATGGCCACCAGCAAGAGCACGCTGGGCATGGACGCCAACGTGCTCATGACGAAGAACACCCCGTCGTCGATCCACTTGCCGAAATAGCCCGCCAGGACTCCGAACAGAAGGGCGAGCGGGATGGCGATCAGGCTGGTGAAGCCGCCGACCAGGAGCGCGACGCGCGCGCCTTTCAAGGTCACGAAGAGCACATCCCGGCCCAGCTTGTCCGTGCCCAAAAGGTGCGTTCCCGGGCGCACGAGCGGTCGGTCCCGGGCGAACTCGCGCGTGGCGAGCGGCGCCGAGTAGCTCTTCTCCGTCTTGCCACCCACGGCGCGATCGAGCAGACTCTTGGCTTCGAAGCGCGCCACCTGATCCGGCGCGGCGGCGCTGACTCCGCCCTTCCACGCAACGGAGTCCGCGAGCGCGACAAGGACGTACAGCCCAAGGACGCACCAAGCGGTGGGGCCACGTCTAAACGCATCGGCAAGGGCGTCGTGCCACGGTTCGTTGCGCTTCACGCGCCAGCCGAGCCACAACCCGCCCAGCACGAGCAACAGCACGACGACGTTGGAGGTGTGGTGGGAGTTGGTGAGGGCGGAAACCATGTGGATCTACTCCAGGCGAACCCGTGGATCGACGAGGGTGTAGCCGATATCCGTCATGATCTGCGCCGCGACGAACAGCAACGAGCCGATGAAGACCATGGTGCGCAGGGTGGCGAAGTCGTTGGCGTTGATGGCATCCACCGTCAGCGAACCCAGGCCCGGAATGCCAAACGCGGCCTCCAGCAAGAGCGAGCCCGTGAACAAGAATGGGATCTCCATCACGACCGCCGTGAGCACGGGGATCATCGCGTTGGGCAGGACGTGCCGGAGCAGGATGCGCATATCGCCAGCGCCCTTGGCGCGCGCGGTTCGCACGTAGTCGCGGTAAACCTCGTCGAGAAAGACCGTTCGGTAGAAGCGGACGGTGCCACCAAAGCCCGAGAGCACGCCCACGATCACCGGCAGGGCCAAGAAACGCCACATGGCCGAGCTGCCGCGCTCCCAACCCGAGATGGGGAACCAGCGGAGCTGCTTGCCGATGAGATACTGCCCGCCGATGATGAACAGCAAGATCGGCACGCTCATGAGCACGACACATAGAATGGTCGTGGATTTGTCGATGTACGTGCCGCGGAATAGCGCCACGACGAGGGCGCTCCAGATGCCGAGCAGAAGCCCGAGCAGGAACTCCGGCACCGTCAGGCAGAGGCTCGGCACGGCGCCGTGCTTGAGCCGGTCCACGATGGGCGTGTTGTCCGCATCGCTCTTGCCGAAATCGAAGGTGAGCATCCGTCGGTAATGCTCGACCAGCAGGTTGTCGGTCAGGTGACCGGGCCCGGGCAGGCGCGGCTTATCGTAGCCGTGGTTTTTCTTCCACTGCTCGATGACATGGGGCATGGCCTTGTCTCCGATGGCTCGGCGGGCGATGTCGTCTGGGCTGGTAACGCCGAAGAACAGCAAGAACAAGAACAGCAGCACCCCCAGCACGACCAGCGCGCCGAAGCAGGTGCGGCGAACCACGTAGGCCAGCACTACTGCCTCTCCTTGAGGTAGCTGCGCACACCGGGCACCGCCGCCAGCAGCAGCAAAAGGCCAAGCAGATACATGGGCCACAACACGGGGCGATTCCAATCAGCGCGTTTTTGCCGCCGCACCACGGGGTCGAGATCCTGATATTTGAGGGTTGGAACGGAAAGCCCCGCGGCCTTCACGCCGGCAAACCAACCGTGATAGAGGGCGTACTGCTCGCGGTGGTACATCTCGATCCACGGGCGCTCTTCTTCCAAGATCGCCAACATACGCTGGATGATGCCGAGGCGAGCGGGCGAGTTTTCCATCGACTTCATTGCGAGGAACAGCTTGTCGTACTCGGCGTGCTTGAAGTTCGCCGTGTTCGGGCCGTTGTGCTTCGAGCGGGCCATCTCCGACCAGAGTAGGAAGAGAAAGTTCTCGGGATCGGGGTAGTCCGCCACCCAGCCCCACTGGAAGAGCTGGTAGGCGCCATCGCGGACCTTCTGTTGGAATTTGTTGTAGGTCGTGGCCGCAATTTCCACGTCGATGCCAAGCTTGCGCCAGTTGTTGACGTGGAACTGCACCGCCTGCCTGCCCTCGGGAGAGGTGTCGGCGGTATCGAAGGTGAGGTGGAGCGGGCGCTGGGTCTTGGGGTCGATGCCGTCACCATAGCCGGCTTCAGCCAAGAGCGCCTTGGCGCGTTCGAGGTCGAGCGCGCGGTAGGGGTTCTTGCGCGCGGGATCGTAACCATAGAGGCCCGGTGGCAGAAGGGTCTGGGCGGGTACGCCGCGGCCGTTGGCGAAGAGCCGCAGGAACTCCACGGTGTCCACCACCAGGCTCATGGCTTGGCGCAACTTCCGGCCACGCTCGCCAGCGGCGGTGCCCACCACCGGGTCTTCCATGTTGAACCCAATGTAGTAGATGCTCGCCTCGACCGACTTGTCGAGGCGCATGCCATAGCTCTTCATCTCGTCGGAGAGGCGGTCGTCGCGCACCACCTTGTCGAAGCTCTCGTTGATGATTCCCGAATTGTCGAAGTAGCCCTGCAGGAACTTGGTGAAGGCCGGGATGGCCTCTTTCTCGCGCCGGTACTCGGCCCGCACGATCTGCGCGAGCGGCAGGCCTTTTCGCGCGGGCTCGATAGCCCCGGGTCCGAAGTCGCCGGGTTCGCCGTCGCTGGGGAAGACCGCACCCGGCGCCGTCCACTCGGGGTGGCCCAGCCCATACCAATTGGGGTTGCGCGAAAGCACGATGCGGGCCTGGCGGTCGTACTCGGAGAGCAGGTAGGCACCCGAGCCCACCGGGTGGTCTTGCAGGGGGGCGCGGCCTTCCTTGCCGTCGTAGTGCTCGACGGCCTCCCACGGCACGGGCGTGGAAAACGGCATGGCGAACCAGTAAAGGATTTGCGGATAGGCGGCGCCAAGCGTGAGCTGCAGGCGCCGCGCATCCAGCGACTTGATGCCTTCGATGCCGCCGGCGCGTCGGTAGCGTTCGCGAGCAGGCAGCTTGCTGAATGTGCCGTCGTCCTTGCCGAGCTTGGCGAGCCTGGCGGAAAACTCCGAGAAGCCGAGCAGGTTCGAGAACGGCTCGACCACCGGCGAATTGACCTGCGGATCGGCGATGCGCTGTACTTGAAAGACCACGTCGTCGGCCGTGATTTCGCGCGAGGCCGCGGCGCCGAAGCGACGGAAACACTCGTCTTCCTGGAAGCGCAGCTCCGGCCGCAGCTCGAAGGTGTAGCGAACCCGCCCCTCGGGTAGCGGCTCCGCCACGGGCACCCTGACGGCAAGGCCCGGGATGAGCTCGTAGGGGCGCTTCAGGTAGTGGTACTCAAGCAGCGTGTCGAACACCGCGCCCGTCACCTCGTGCTCGGTGGTGGTGTAGGCCACCGCTGGGTCGAGCGTCCGCGGCGGTTCGCTGAACGACGAGTAGTACACCTTCTTGCCATCATCGGCGTTTGGGTAGGGGTTGTTGGTGCAGGCGAGTGAGCACAAAGCGATCCCCAGCAGGCGGACTGGCCATGATCGGGGATGCATGGTTAGACCGTAGACCAAAGGCACGCATCGAGAAAAGCATTAGATGACGACACCCGCCTTGAGCGGCTCTCGCTTTCGCTGGCGGCGGTATTCCGCGCGGCAATCAGCGTGGCTTGTACGCTTCGACGAGCCCGTCCATGTGCGCGTCCGGGTGGATCTGACGCACCTGATGGAATCCCGCTTGGGTGAGTGCGTCCGCGATCTCGGCCAGCGTGTACGAATTGCCGCCACTGTACACAGCCAGCATGTTGACCGCGAAGAGCGCGCCCGAGAGGGGCGCGGTCCGGTCGGGCGAGAGCACGTGGTCGCGCACGACGATGCGGCCTCCGGGCTCGAGGGCGGCGAAGGCCTTGCGAAACAGGTCGAGGTTCTGGACCGGATTGTTTTGATGGATAATGGCCGAAACGAACACGAGATCATGGCCGCCAGGCAGTGCGTCGCTGTAGAAGTCGCCGGGGACGAGCGTCACCCGATCGAGCACGCCGGCATCACGCAGCCGCTGGCGCGCCAGCTCCACCACCGGCGCGCGGTCGAAGAGCGTGGCCCGCATCTCGGGCGAGGCCGCGAGGAACGCCAGCGTGTACGTTCCCGAGGCGCCCCCCACGTCGAGCAAGCGCCGGCTCGCGCCGGGCTTGACGAGATCGACGATGCGCGCTGCGAGCGGCGCGGCGATGACGTGCATGCCGCCGATGAACGACAGGAGCGACGCTTCGTCGATCTTCTTTTCTGCCTGCGGACCTGCCACCGCGCGCGTGAGCCGGGCCCAGCGCCCCCAGAGGTTTGCGTTGTGAAGGACCATCGGCAACACGGATCCAGGGCGGCCGCTCGCGAGCAACTCCGCGGCTGACAGCTCGGTTCGGTAGGCGCCGTCACGTTTGACGAGCAGGCCCATGGCCGCCAGCGCGTCGAGCTCGATGGTGAGCGCGGGTAGGTCCGCCCCGATCCGGGCGGCGAGGTCGGGCGCGGTCACTGGGGCCGGCGCGAGCAGTGTGAACAGGTCGAGCTCGGCCCCGGTGAGCAGCACGCGGGATTCTTGAAAGGCGCGAGACACGCCGAGCACGTCACCTTGGGTCCAGGGATGACCGATTGCGCCCGGCGCGGAGGGGGCCGCGGCCGATCGAACAGCGGCCTCGGGGAGGTGGTAGTCGGCGACGGTGCGCGACTCGCGCACGCGTCCGATGAAGTCAGCTACGGCCTGGTGCTCCGGATGAACCTGGTAGGCGGCGAGCGACTCGCGCGAATCGAATGTCGAGTCGAGCGCGAGGTCGTAGCTCGGGTCGTTCGGGTCGGGGTTGAGGCCGACCGCCAGCTCGAGCAGCCCGGGGATCTTGCCTCGAAGCGCCTCAAGCCTCGCCTTGACGAGGCGTGCGTTGTCCGCCCTCGACGCTCCCTCGGCCCGGTCTTTCAGCTTGAACAGAACGATGTGCTTCACCATGGGTTGCTCTCCTCAGGAAAGATGCCGGCTGGAACTCCCCCGCACAATAGGGCACATGGAATAATCCGTTCAAGCGCCATTCCCTCATCGAATGGTAGCGCCCATCGAATTGACCGGCGTCAGCCTTCATTCTGATTGAGCCGACCGGAACCGCCCGCCGTGCATCCAATAGTACGATGAAACCCTCTCCCTCCCATCTCAAGCGCTACTCGCAAATCGCCTCGCTATTGTGGAAATACGGGCGCTCCGATTTAGCCCAGAAGATGACCGCCGAGGATGGCTTCGGGGTCGAGGCAATTCCGCCCGCAGATGCCCCGTCGCGGGCAGACGGCGCCGCGCATGCCGGCCAGGCTTTGCCCGAACAATTGGCGGATGACCTGGAGGCGATGGGACCGACCTATGTCAAGCTGGGACAGGTTTTGGCGGGTCGACCGGACTTGCTGCCTGCTGCCTATTTGAAGGGGCTGGCGCGGCTGCAGGACGAGGTGAAGCCATTCTCCTACGCCGAAGTCGAGGAAGTCGTGATGGCCGAGCTAGGCGTCAGAATTTCCAAGGCGTTTTCGCGTTTCGACACCGAACCGATGGCCGCGGCTTCGCTGGGGCAAGTGCATCGCGCGGCGCTGCGGGATGGCCGTCCAGTGGTGGTGAAGGTGCAGCGCCCGAACATTCGGCAGCAAATTGCGGACGATTTCGAGGTGCTAGAACAAATCGCCGGCTTTCTCGACCGCCACACCGCCTTCGGCCGTCGCCACCGCTTTCTGGCCATTCTGCAAGAGTTTCGCCAGACCGTTCAACAGGAGCTCAACTACGAGCGCGAGGCGCACAACCTCATCGCCCTTGGCAAGAACCTGAAGGACTTCAAGCTCATCCAGGTGCCGCAGCCGGTGCCGGACTATTGCACGCGCTCCGTTCTGACCATGGAGGAAGTCCAGGGCAAGAAGATTACTGCGCTTGGCCCCCTGGCCCTGCTTGAACTCAAGGGTGCGCCATTGGCCGAGGAGTTGTTCAAGGCCTACCTGAAACAGGTCCTGGTGGATGGGCTTTTTCACGCCGATCCCCATCCCGGTAATGTCTTTGTCACAGATGACGGTCGCATCGCCCTCATTGACCTGGGGATGGTGGGCCACACGGCGTCTGCCATGCAGGAGAGTCTACTCAAGATGCTGATTGCCTTGAGTGAGGGAAACGGCGAGGCGGCCGCGGAAGTCGCGATCCGAATGAGCGAGAAACTGGAGGACTTTGCTGCCCCCGAGTTTCACCGGCGCATTGTGCAGCTGGTGGCGCTGACGCGCGACCAGGGGTTGGAGCAGCTCAATGTCGGACGCTCCCTTCTTGAAGTGAGCAGCATCGCCGAGGAAGACGGCCTGATCATGCCTGCCGAGCTGGTCCTACTCGGGAAGACCATGCTGCAACTGGATCAGGTGGGGCGGATCCTCGATCCCAAATTCGAGCCCACCGCCTCCATCCGCCGCCATGTCGCCGCGCTGATGGCCGAAAGAATGCGCAAAGATCTCACCCAGGGCAACCTTTACAGCACTCTGCTCGATATGAAGGATTTCACGGTGGGACTTCCTGCCAGGCTCAATCGGCTGATGGATGCGGTTGCCAACTCCGATCTGGAAGTGAAGGTGAAGGCCACCGACGCCAAGATGGTCATTGACGGCATGCAGGCGATCGCAAACCGCATTACC
>Ga0265314_10001961_pt1 | contig 21892 bp, 21 predicted proteins | sample 4126metaG_FD_203106 | JGI IMG/M metagenome (GOLD analysis project Ga0265314, IMG submission 203106) | Rhizosphere microbial communities from Carex aquatilis grown in University of Washington, Seatle, WA, United States - 4-1-26 metaG | ecosystem: Host-associated > Plants > Roots > Rhizosphere >... | reverse complement strand
TCCATGCCGTGATCCCAATCGGGAGCGCGCACAAAGCGCGGCGTCGTCGCAATCAAAACGAGGCGCGTGACCTGGCCCGGCATGAGCTTCGCCCAGCGCAGCGCCAACTGCCCGCCAAGCGACCATCCGCATACGATCGCGCGCGGCGCGCTGGCGGCGGAAATTGTTCCCACGATCACGTCGAGCGCATCCGGCGCGCTTGTGGCGGCCGGCAACTCGACGCTGTGCACCCGAAATTGCCGCGCCAGCGACGCCGCCACGTCATCCCACACGTCTGCATGCATGCCCCAGCCGTGCAGCAGCACGAGATCGGGACCGGCACCCGCGACTTTGACGCGCATCAGGTGGCTTTTTCGACGCAATGCAATGCATCGAGCAATCGCGCAACATCTTCGTCCGTGTGCGCAGCCGACAATGAGATGCGCAGCCGCGCAGTGCCGGTTGGGACCGTGGGCGGCCGGATTGCGGGCACGAGTACGCCGCGTTCGGCCAGCGCCGCCGACACCCGCATGACCTCGGCGTTGCCGCCGATCATCAGCGGCTGGATCGCAGTTTCGGAAGGCATCAACTGCCAGCGCAGGCCGGCAACACCGGTTTTCAATTGTTCGATCAAGCGCGCGAGCGCTTCCCGCCGCCCGTTTTCGCGCGCAATGATTTCCAGGCTGGCGAGCAGCGCGTGGGCAAGCATAGGCGGCGTCGCCGTGGTGTAGATGTAAGTGCGCGCGCCCTGTATCAGCGTGTCGATCAGGTCCGGCTCGCCGGCGACGAAAGCGCCGGAGACGCCCGCCGCCTTGCCGAGCGTCGCCATGTAAATAATGCGCGGCGATGCGACTTTAAAATGACTCAGCACGCCGCCGCCGGCCGCGCCCAGGACGCCAAAGCCGTGCGCATCATCGAGCAGCAGCGATGCGTCAAAACGCTCGCACAGTTCCAGCAATTCCCGCACCGGCGCGATATCGCCGTCCATGCTGAACACCGCATCGGTCACGACCAGTTTGCGGCGCGCCATTGACGCCGCCAGCAGCCGCTCCAGCGCGGCAAGATCGCAATGCATGTAGCGCTTGAAATTCGCGCGCGACAATTGCGCGGCATCGTTCAGCGATGCGTGATTGAGTTTGTCCGAAAATATGTCGTCATGGCGTCCGACAAGCGCGGTAACTGCACCGATGTTCGCCATATAGCCGGTCGAGAACAGCAACGCGCGCGGCAGTTGCACGAATCGGGCGAGCGCGTCTTCGAGCCGGTGGTGGGATGACGCGTGGCCGAGTATCAGATGCGACGCGCCGGCGCCGACCCCGTCCGCGCGAGCGCCTTTGCAGGCAGCGGCAATCAGCCGCGAATCGGCGGCGAGCCCGAGATAGTCGTTGCTGCAAAATGCGACGTAGTCGCGGCCGTCAACCGTGACGTGCGCGCTTTGCGGGCTTTCGAGCAACCGGCGTTGGCGCCGCAGGCCGCGCGCCTCCAGCGCGACGAGATCGGCAGCGAGGTCGTCGAAGGACATGCAGCGGATATGGATAGATTCAGCAACAACGCCGGCGCGCGCGGTCAGTTATCCTGCGCTGCCGGTCCCTTGCCCGCCGCCGGCGCGCGCAAAGGATACATGCCGAGTTTGTCCAGCAACGCGCGATCGCGTTCGGCTTCGGGATTGCCGGTGGTCAGCAGCTTGTCGCCATAAAAAATGGAATTGGCGCCGGCCGCGAAACACAACGCCTGGATGCCTTCCGACATTTCCTGGCGGCCCGCCGACAAGCGCACCATCGCTTTGGGCATGGTGACGCGCGCAGCAGCGATAGTGCGCACGAATTCGAAGGGATCGAGTTGAGCGGTGCCATGGAGCGGCGTGCCTTTGACCTGCACCAGGTTGTTGATCGGCACGCTCTCGGGATAGGGATCGAGGTTCGCGAGCTGGGCGATCAAAGCGGCGCGCGTGCGGCGCGTCTCGCCCATCCCGACAATGCCTCCGCTGCACACGTGAAGGCCCGCACTGCGCACTTTGTCCAGCGTATTGAGCCGGTCATCCTGCGTCCGCGTGGAAACGATCTCGCCGTAAAATTCGGGCGCGGTGTCGAGATTGTGGTTGTAGTAATCGAGGCCGGCGTTTTTCAACTGTTCGGCCTGCCCTTCCTTCAACATTCCGAGCGTGGCGCACGTTTCCATGCCGAGTCCGCGCACAGCTTTCACCATTTCGAGCACGCGGTCGAGTTCGCGTTGCTTGGGTCCGCGCCATGCCGCGCCCATGCAAAAACGCGTCGCGCCTTGATCGCGCGCCGCGCGCGCCGCCGCCACGACCGCGTCAACCGCCAGCATGTCTTCGTTCGCCACGCCCGTGTGATAGCGCGCAGCCTGCGGACAGTAACCGCAATCTTCCGGGCACCCGCCGGTCTTGATCGACAAAAGGGTCGACAGCTGGACTGCGTTCGCATCGAAATTTTCGCGATGCACGGTTTGGGCGCGATAGAGCAAATCATTGAACGGCAGGTCGAGCAGCTGCGCGACCGTGGCTATGCTCCAACATGCCGTGCGGGCGCCGTCGGCAGACACGGGGGCTGGCGCGTTGTGGCTAAGAGTATCCATGGTCATATGCTCGGAAAAAATGTTAAAGCGCTTGAACGCTGCGAGGAAAAATTCTTCTAGATCATGAGTTTCGCATCATCATCGATGGCCCGCCCCTTGTCAAATTTACGCCGCATACTTTTAAACAATTGCACGCGTTTTGCCCACGCAGCACTTCCCGAACGATGCGTGCTCTGTACCGCGACACCGGCGAAACTATCCCTGTGCGACCGATGCCGAGCAGAACTGCCGTGGCTGCCGGCGAATCGCTGCCCGCAGTGCGCAATGCCGACCACGAGCGGCAACGTGTGCGGCGCCTGCCTGAGTCATCCGCCGCGCTTCGACGCGATCACCGCTGCTTTCGTTTATGAGTGGCCGCTTGCACCGCTGATCCAGCAGTACAAATATGCCGGCAATTTGGCGCTTGCGCAGCTATTCGCACACGCGCTTGAAGCGAAAATTACCGGCGCGGTCGACCTCGTCATCCCGATGCCGCTCGCGCCGGCACGCCTGTCCGAGCGCGGCTTCAACCAGGCGCTGGAAATCGCGCGCATCGTCAGTCGCGCCCGAAAAATTCCATTGGCCCCGGCCGCATGCAGACGGGTGCGCGAGAGCGCACCTCAGGCCACGCTGCCATGGAAGGAGCGCGCGCGCAACATTCGCGGCGCCTTCGTGTGCGACATGGATTTACATGGCGCTCGCGTCGCGGTTATCGACGACGTGCTGACGACGGGCGCGACGCTCAACGAGCTTGCGCGCAACCTGCGCAAGGCGGGTGCGATCGAGATCCAGGGATGGGTAGTGGCGCGAACAGTCAATCACGCGTGAGAATATTAATCGTGCGGGTAACGCTTCGTCCTGCCGGCTATTGCAATTGTTTCAGCCGCTGATCGACGAACGCCTGCAACTCCGGACTTAACGTGCTGCTGCTCCGCGCACGGCGAAAAGCATCCTGCGCCTCGATGTTGCGGTTCAGCGCCTGCAGCGAAATCCCCAATCCCATCAGCCATACGCCGGACCCTGGTGCCAGTCGCAATGCCGCCTGATAGTGATCGACCGCTTCCCGGTGCCGCGATTGCCGCTGCAGCAACCCGCCAAGAAACGCCAGATAGTCAGGATTGTTCAGTGCACCGGCTTCGCTTTTCTGCATGATATCGATCGCGTCCGCGATGTCGCCACGCCCTACCATTATGCTTGCCAACAGCCGGGCCAACCCGGGCTGATTCGGGTTGTACTTGAGGCCATCCTGCAGGACCTGCTCCGCCTCGCCGCTTTTCTTCGCTTCCAGCAGCAACCCGGCCAAACTCTGGCGCGCACCGGTGTACCCCGGGTTGTGCTGCAGCGCGCGCATGAATCCCTCCTGCGCTTCGGCGAGCCGTCCTTGATTCAAAAGATTCGCGGCCTCCCGATACTCGTTTTCCGCCAGCTGCGGCGGCGTCAGGACCTGCACGCGTTTGTCGATTTGCGCATTCGCCGGCACGGCCTGCGCCTTGTTCTCCGGCAACACCTCGACGGTACGCGCGGATGCAGCCGATTTGACTGGCGCGATGTCGACATGCTGAACCGCGGGTGTGGCGGACGCGTTCCTGGTTGCCGCCAGTGGCGCCGCAGGCCGTTCCAGATCTGGCCTGACTTCAGCGGATTTGGCCTCGGTTTTCACCGGAGTGCCGGATTCGATCACCGCGGTAGTCGGGAGTCGCGATACCGCGGGCTTGCGCGCGAGTGGCGGAGGAGCCTTTTCCAAATCCAGGGCGAGACGCGATGCCGGGCCGCCCGGCACCAACGGCAGCGCCGGGGCATGCGAATCTTTTTGCGCTTGCGCGACCAGTGCTTCCGACGACGATGTCATGCGCGTTTTGAACTGCCATGCAAGTGCCGCGATTAACGCCGCCGCAACCGCGATGCCGATCAGCCACCACGGCATACTGCGCGCTTCTTCGCGCGGCAATACTCGGACCTGATTAGGCAGCGCACCGCGTTCGGCGCCCGACGCGCGCCGCTTCTCGAGGTCCTGCAGCATCTGGTTGATGAGGCTCACGCGCGGCCGCCGTTCACCTGAAAATCATCCAGCCAATGCCCCCCGCCGAGACGAGCAGCATCGCAAACCCCACCCACCACCACCGCAGTTGCCGTGCCGCCGGCGTATCGCTGGCCGCGGCACGCACGTGCCGTTGCGTCACCTGCTGCGCGCCCTCGCCGAACGCGAGCAGCATCGCCTTATGCGCCAATACGTTTACGAGGCGCGGAATGCCGCGGCTCGCCCGGTGCAGTGTGCGTACCGCCGGTTCCGCAACCAGCCGGTTCCCGCGATAACCCGCAACGCGCAGACGATGCGCAAGATAATAATCGAGCTCTGCACGCCCCAGTTCGCCGAGCCGGTACTGAAACGTGATTCGTTGCCGCAACTGGCGCACCGAGTCTTCCGCTAGCTTGTCATCGAGTTCGGGCTGCCCGAACAGCACAACTTGCAGCAGCTTGCGCTTTTCCGTCTCAAGATTGGTCAGCAGCCGCAAGGCTTCGAGAGTTTCGATCGGCATCGCCTGCGCTTCGTCGAGACACAGCACCACCGATTTTCCCTGCCCCGCAAACCCGAGCAGAGCCTCCGAGAGCCCTTTGATCAAGTGGTGCTGGTCGTCTTCCTTCCCAAGGGTAACGCCCAGTTCTTCCGCAAGGGCCAGCAGCAGCGTGCGCGGCTCGAGATAAGGATTGGGAATGTAAGCGGATACGTAACTATCGTCGAGAGTCGCCAGAAATTTGCGGCACAAAAGCGTTTTGCCGGTGCCGACTTCACCGGTGATCTTGATAAACCCTTCGCCGTTTTTGACCGCGACGAGCAGCGTGTTGAGCGCTTCCTGATGGCTCGCGCAGGCGTACGCAAAACTGGTATCGGGCGTGATGCCGAACGGCAGCTCCTGCAGTCCGAAGTGGGCAAGATACATGGAGTCCCGTCACTTGCCCTGGGCGGGGGGTTTTCCCTGCGAGGGATCCGGACGCCGCAGGTTCTGCATGCGCTCGTTGACCTCCTGCGCCTGCTGCTGCCATAGCGCGTCGCCCTTGATCACTGTGACCTTAAGAAGTATCACCAGTTCGCTTTTGTTGAGCTGCCGGTTACGGCTGCCAAAAACGTTGCCCAGAAACCCCGAGTCGGTGGTGCCGGGCAATCCGGAATTCGCATTGAGCTGCTGCTGCTTCATCAGTCCGCCAATCGCGGCGATGGTGCCGTTCTGCACGCGCACGATGGTGTCGCTTTCGTTGATGTTGCTGGAGGCCAGCGGCAGCGTAAAGACTCCCAGAGTGCCGAGATTGATGGTCTTGGTCTTGTCGGTAACCAGGCTCACTGACGGGTGGATATGGAGCGTGATTTCATCCTCATCCGAAATTTGCGGCGTGACGTCGAGCGCAATCCCGGAAAAAAACGGCTGCGTCGTGATCGTGGGCGATACGGTGGCCGCCCCGACGCCTGAAGTCGTCGTCGTCGTGGTGATGTTGGTAACGAAGAATTCATCGGTGCCGACCTTGATCACCGCCTTTTGGTTATTGAGTGTTGCAATGCGCGGACTCGACAGCACATGCACCGTGCCTTGCGACTCCAGAAAGTTGAGCAATGAAGCGAAAGTGCTGGACTGGAAAGCAAGCCCGAATACGGATGCCGGCACGTTCGAACCGGAGGCCAGGGCGGCAACCGTGCCGGGGAAAGCGGTGATAGTCGAATTTTGCAGCGGCGTGCCGTCCGGCGCGGTCGCGGTAAATGCCTGCACTCCTCCACTGTTGGTAAGGGTGGTTCCGGGTTGCACGACACCACCGGCGAAATTCCCTTTGAATGCAGCCCAGTTAATGCCGGTAGAGTATTGATCGCTGAGGGAAACGTCGATGATCTTGGCTTCCAGCATGACCTGACGCTCGACTATGATCGACATCGCATTCAGATACTGCTCCACCGTGCGCAATTCGGCCGGCATCGCGCGCACCATTACTACCCCCGCCTGCGAATTGACGACCACGCTGCGCGTGCTATCGCAGCGTCCGCTCGGCGCCGCGCTCTGGCCGGGAGTTGGAGCCGCACCGGGCGCCGCTCCCGTGTTGTTATTGACGTTACGGCAGCCGTCGATACCGAGAATAGTGCGCAGAGCGCCATCGAGATCGACCCAAAAATCGTTGTCCGACGTGGTCGTCACGCGGCTGCTCTCGATTGATTGCGGCATGGAGGTGCCGGACGCGACGGGTGCCGTCGCGACCGCGCCCGTCCCCATGGGCAACTGGGGGGCGTTGGACGGCGGGGTCTGAATCGAACCCGATGTCACGCGCACGTCAGCGCGGCCGATACGCCGCCCGGCGAGATAATTCACCTGGAAGAGGCGCATCTGTATCGTTACCGGCTGGACATAGATGCGTGTGCCTTGAGTCTTGTATTCGTAACCGTAGATTTCGCGGATCGATTCCAGCGCCTCGGTCATCGTCACGTTTTTGAGGTTGACCGAGATCGTTTCCGTGATGTCGGGATGGACCAGCATGCTGTAACGTGTACCGGACACCAGCGCCATGAACACCTGGTTCGCCGGCGCATTGTTGACCACGAGGTCGAAGCGCGGCTCGACGACTGCCATGGTCTTTGGCATTTCGACCGTTATCGGCGGCAGCAGCGCCTGGCTTACCGCTTCAGGTTGCGCGGGTTTGGCGCGCGCCTGCGAAGCCTGCTTAAGTTCGGAATCGATCTGTCCCTGCACCACGTCCTTCTTGAACTGCCTCGATTCGCAAGCCACCAAGCTCAGCGCCAGAAAAGCAACTAATACAATATGTCTCATCCGTGTTTCCCTAGGGTATTGGCAGCAGGTCTGCGGGTTTTACCCGCCACAGGCTTGACCGTCGGCGCTGCGGGCACAACCGGCTTGATCTCCACGCCTGGATACATACGAAGAATCTCGGTGCCGGTGGCCGAACGCAAGACGACTTCATTCTCGGTAATTCTGATTACCCGTGCATCGCCGTACTTTGCGCCGAGTTTGACTATTTCGCCACCTATGATTGCCGATCTTTCGGTTGGCGAGATTTTTACGCTCTGCAGCACGGGGCCGCGCGCGGCCGCGCCGTCCGCCGCGTCAGGTGCGTTGATGCCTGCCGGCGGACGGGTGGGATCGCTAAGGATTTGTGCGCCGCAATCGATGCCGAGCACCAGCAGCACTGCTGCCATCGCGGCGACCATAGATGATCGCCTCATACCACCAGCCATGCCTTGTCCAGGCTCAAAGTGTAGATCGTGAGGGTAAGTGTGAGGCGCGGATAGTTCTCTGCATTCAGGCTCGCCCGCGACCAGAACATGCGCCAGGACATCTTTTCAAGGCGGCCCAGGTAATCATGCAGGTCCGCATAACTGCCTTGTATAGTAATCTGAACGCCATGCTTGAATACGGCCCCTTCGGATGTCGTCGATTTGTCGTTCGTCGCACCTGCCGCATCCGGCTTGCCGCGTTTGTCGACCAACGGAGTAACCGGCAGTGTGCGCAAAGCAACCAGCTGCAGCCGCGGATTGCGCGCCAACATGTCTTGCAGCAACACTTTCATGTTCTCCGCCGCTACCAGGCTTTGTTGCATTCCTTTGAGGATTGCATCGACTTCCGCTATCTGGCGCTTGATATCGTCGCGCCGCGCCATATTCGCCGCGTCCGGGTCCGCCAGTTTTTTTTCCAAGGCAAGAATCTGCGGCTGCAGTGTCGAGAGCGTGGCCCGTTGCTGGGCGGACTGCGCCATCATCGCTTTTCTGTGCGCTGCCGCCGGCTCGATAAAGAGCGCATCGATCACGAATAGTGTCACCACAACCGCGGCAATGAACACCATGACGCGTTCCCGTACAGGCAACGCATCAATCTTCACCGCATATTTGCGCCAGAGTGCTTTCACTTGGGCATCTCCGGCCCGGTGAGGATTTTTTTCATGCTTTGCGCGGCATTCGGATCGATTGCACCGAGCAGCGGCGTCGGGGTTGAGTCGGCCGCGTGTTTCGGACCGTCGGGGAGATCCATGGTGGAAATGGAAAATTCGAGGTAGCGCGGCGGGAAGGTCCGCAGGTCTTTCGAGTCCTTTTGACCCTGCACACCCGCATCGATTTTGGATTCCGCCTCGCCTTTGGGCTGATCTGCCGCGTCGGCTGGCGGTTGGCCGATGCGCAACGCCGAAAATTGTCGTCCCTGCAGCGGCTTTTCCTGGTTTAGCTGCTTGAGATAAGTCGCGACCAGATCGGCGTTCAGCGTGCGCCCTTGAATCGCGAGTTCGTTACCGCCTTGCGCAATATCGAATCCCGTCAGCCACAACCCGTTGACGCTCTGGCGCGCGAAAGCCCGCATGTATTCGGAAAATCCGCCGGTGTTTCCCACCGCGCCGCTGTTCAACGCTTCGATGACTTCCTGACGGCCTTTGAGTTGCATATCCAGCTTCGCGACATCCGCTGCCAACTCTGCATTCGGTTTTTGCTGCGCCAGATCAGCCGTCAGCTTGTCAAATCTCGCGACCGTGTCTTTGTGCCTCTGCTCGACTGCCTGCGCAACAACGCCGGCCTCGCGCAACTGGTATTGCTCGTAAACCGCGCCCAGCGCTCCGGCAGCCACTGCTATGCCAACGCCGTACAACAGCGCAGTCGATGACGTAAACGAGAAACCTTTCTTGCGAAAGATCGGGTTGAACAAATTGATCTGCTGGCTCATGCGACGACCATGTTTTTGTCGTCGCGCAAGGCGGCGCCTATCGTCTGCAGGCACTGCGCCTGGCGCTCCGGGTGTTTCAATTCCGGTACCGCGGGAAAATCCAGTACCGTTCCAAGATCGATGCTTTCGACCGGCACGTAGATATTGGATGCCAGGTATTCCTGCAAACCGATCTCCTGCGGCAACGGCGCCAGCAAGAGTTTCGCGATCGGCACGTAATGATACTGGCGGTCGAAGTGATCGAGGGAGCGCTGCAGTTCGAGAGCGATCCTTTCGAAGTTCTGGGTGCGCCGCTCCGCATCCGCGTCCAGCAATTGGGCAAGCGAAATCTCGATACGCCGCGAGAGATAAAGTTCTCCGCCGCTGGTGAAGGTCAGGATCCCCTCGGTAGGATAGAACCCGAGCATCGCAACGGCGCGCCCCTCGGGTTCGAACAACGCCGCAATATTGCGCTGCGCGAGATCGGGAATATCGATCACCTCCAGCGGGATTTGCGCTTCGGCATAAGGTTTGATGCAGGCTTCAACCGCGCTGTTGCGGGCCGTTATTGCATAGACCGAATGATTGCGGGCCGGCGCGTTGCCGTCGACCGGAATATCAAGCACGTCCACCGTCGCGCCGTCCAGCGGGTAATCGATGATGTCCTTTACGCGCCAGCGCACCGCTGTTTTCATTTCGGCGGCCGGCACGCTTGGCGCATCGACTTGGTGCATCTGAAATTCCGCGCTCTTGAGCAGCGTCGTTCCGCGATAATTGTCGAGCTTGAGTTCCTTGCGCAGCCGCGTGAGCGTCGCGACATCGGTGTCTTCTTTGCGATAGGAATCGCACATGGCGATCTCGGGCCTGCCGCCGGCCGCGCGCTTGACGTGCACCAGGTCGACTTGCTCCCGGTCCAGGCTCAACGCCAACCAGCCCGGCTGCTTTTTCCCCTTCGAAAACCACCGCATTTGCTTTACTCCGACTGAAGCCGATTGAAGCTAAATTAAGGCACCCTCGTTGTCAATGCTTATCCAGAAGCCCGCCGCTTTGGACCTGACGGGCTCAATAGTTCTCGCGCATGTAAATGAAATTCCGATTCACGTCGTAGGCGCCGAATGTCGCGCGCGCGGTCGGGTCGCGGTCGTAATTCCCTGCACTACAGGACTGCAACGTACGCAAAAAGGCGTATGGCGCGATGGTCGGCGCCGGCAGTGGAACCAGTGCTGTACACGTGCTGAGCGGGGACTTCAAACCGACCACCACGTCTACCGCGCCATACTTGCCGGCGCCGGGCGCCGCCAGGGTCAGGTTCTTGACGCCCCCGAGAAACGCGCCGGCCGGCATCGCCGCGACCGTCGCGGCCGCGTTCAGCGGAGCCTGAAAATTGGCAAATCCGATGTTGGCGTTCACTATAGTGGTGCAGTTGTCCACCGTGTTGTCGACAAATCCTGCGCCTGCGGTGAAATACTGCGTCGCCATGCGCATTGACAGCGGCAGCAGCTCCGAACCATTGGCGTTTGCCAGTTGCAGCCGACCGTAGCGAAATTCCGCGCCCAACGCGGCGCCGCCGCCATCGAACACGATGCCTGCGCCTATGCCGTTATAAGTCGCGCCGCCGCCAGTAGTGACAATAGTGCCCTGGTTGGCAACATTTTCGCTGGTGTCCTGCACCAACACGTTGAGTGAAATATTCGCGTTGAAGGGTACGACTGGCGTATTGGCACTGCGTTGATACGCGATCAAGTCGGGCTGAAGAGGATTGTTGTTGAGCGTAACAGTGCCGGTCCCCGTGCCGGGCGTCACCGTAGTCGGAAAAATCGCGAATTGCGCGCTATCCCACGCTTTGCCGCCGTTGTCCGTGTAAGCCTCGAGAACGCCGCCGACCGTGGCAGTGCAGATATTCGATGCCGCGCAACTAACCGACGCCGCAGGCGGCGACGCCACCAGCTTCCACAGCGTGCCGCGGTAATTGGTGGTGGTCACGCCGGACAGATTTACCGCCGTCACTGTTACCGACGGCACCGTCGCGTAACCGAACTGCTGGCCTATGTAGGTAAACGTGCGTTTGGGAGCTGCGGCTGCCGCATTGCATGACGCGTCGTTGGTATTGAACGTTTTGAATACCGGGACGACAGCCGTGGCGGTCACAATGAAGTTGGCCGGCACGAATCGACCGATTGTCGCGGCACCGCCGACTTGCGGCACGGTAAGCACTGCCGCGCCTTCGCCGTCGGCAGCGTCAACGCTCGCAAAGTTGTGATCTTCGAGCGTGAGAGTGAACACTCCCGCTTCGCTGTACGAAGCAGTGTTGTTGACTAGCGGATTTCCCGGCACCCAGGAGGCTCCACCGGGCAGCGCGAGCACGCCGGGATTGCAGCCGCCCATGCCTCCCAGCACGACACAATTGGCCGACACCACGGTCGGACTGCCGTTGTAATTGGTCGCCGTATTCGGCGCCACGGTCACGTTTACGCTGAACGGCGCGCCAGCCTGATGCACGTTGCCGCCGGCAACACCAGCGTTAGCCAACGCCCGCCCGCCGCCAGCGGTGGTCCAGATATTATCCGTTGCGCTTACCGTCAAAGAACTCGGCCGGATCGCGAAGTTATCGGTCGAGCACACGGTGGTTGCGGGCACGCCTGCATAGACAATGCGCACGCGTACGTCCTGCCACACGTTGGGTACCGCGGCAAAGGCGACATTGGAACGGCCGTTGACGATATTCGCCGCGAATGGCGCCAGCACCGGCGAAGAACTGGTCGGGCAATTTGTCGCGGGATTCAGCGGAGTACCGATGGTCGTATTGCCGATCAGCTCGACAGTGACTGCGCCGTTGAACGTGTTGTCCTGCACGCCACCGTTGTTTGCGACCAACGCAAGCGTGAATCCCGCACCTGCAACCTTGGTGTTGATGAAGCCGGTCACTTTCGTGGCGGCGGTAACAGTTTCGAACGCATTGAACTTGCCGACCGTCGTCGCCGGCACGGTGCCCCACAGGACCGCCGTTCCCGCGAGCGACGCGATACCGCCGGAATAAGGCGATGTCGGGCCCGGGTAAACATAATTGACGTTGTCCGCGACCGAAGCCCCCTGATAACCGACGTTGGCCTGGCCGAATTCCGGATTCACGCTGGTGTTGTATTGATAAACGAAAGTGCCATTCTGGTTGAGAATGACCTGGAAGTTATACGAGCTGGTGGCGTCTCCCCAGTCCGGAACGTTCAACCACGTGACGACGAACTGCGTGCAATTGACGCTGGCGGTGCATCCCGCCGGCAGTTGCGCGAAGTACACTCCGCACTTGCCTTGAACGTAATTGTTGCCCGCGGTCGGAATGCTCGCTGCCGGACTGCAGCCGGTCGGGCTCGGACCGGCACCCGACCCGTTGGGGCTCACGTCGACGTCCGTTCCATATACCTGCATCGTGTTGTTCAACGAGGGGTCCGGCAGCGGGATCGTATATTGACGCGGATTGGATCCGCTCCAGATGAATGGCGGCGGCGGGCTCGGGTTCGCGCCGTACGAGCCGATGTTCGAGGTGCCGTAGTAACTGTAATTATTGTTGAATTGCAGGCGGCCGTTGGTCTGGATTTGCACCTGCGTGTAATTCGTGCCGGCGAAATTGAACGTGAAGCCGATATTCACGGGCGCGCTGATCGCGTCATCGCCGAGGTTGTCGCAGTAGCCGCTGCAGCTCGCGGGATTGGGCCAATACGGCGGCGGCGGCGCAGGCACCTGCGCGACCACCGCGGGATTCGTGTTGATCCGGGTATCGCCGGACGCGATCGGATCGTGCCATCCGAAAGTGGTCGTCGTGTAGGTGTATGAAGCCGCCCGCACCGGCGACGCGCCGAAGAGCAACAACAGGGTTAGCGCGACGACAAAGTGCGCGCAAAATCCCTGTCTTGCCCTGCAAGGTGCTACGCACGACATCGGTACGCTGTTCATATGATCCATCACCCGGGGTTCGCTCAAGGTGGATTGACTACGCTCAATTGCAATTCGCGTTCCACGTAATGGGCTCCGGGCGCCGCGTTCGGACAGGCGCCGGCCGCCGGCTGGTTGCAGGCATTGGCGGTAATCCGGTAAAAAGTTTTCGCGGTAACGCCCTCCGTATGCACCGTGCTCACGCACGTCACCGTGACGTTGGTGAAATCGGCAAAACTCGCGGCCGGCAAAGCGAGATTTACCGGCGCAGGAGGACACGACAACGCAACAATAGACTGGTAGGCGCCGAATTCCAGACCAGTACGGGCCGCGTGATAAGCGCGGCTGCCTTCGAGGTCGAGTGTCGACGTGCTGTGTTCAGCGGTGGTGATCTGGACAATATATATGGCGAGCGTCGACATCACCAGCAGCAAAAATACCGCCGTGACGAGGCTCAGGCCCGAATTACGGCGCATTGTTGACGTGCACTTCATTGTACAAGCTCACCGTCTTGTTTGACCGCGTGATTTCAATCCGCATCGACACTACGGCATTGCGTGCGGTTGCGCTCCCCGCCAGTGGCTGGTAAGTGAAATTGCACAAGAAGACGTTGTTTGCCATCAGGGAGGTCGTGCCGCCGGCGGGCGGCGTGGGTTGCGCCGCGTTGATTGCATAACCAAAAGTGCGCGTCAAAGTGCCGGTGCCGTCGCCGGCGGCGTTAACCGCCCCCGGCGTGCAGGCATAGGTGACCGGGGTCGTGATGACCTGAAAGCGATTGCCCGGTGAAGCCAGCGGAAACCGTATCGCACCGGCGGCAAAGGCAATCTTGCTTTCGTTCGGCAGCGTGCCCGGCCCCGTGTTGGCGATAATATTGGTGTTGGTCCCGCTATATGCATCCGCGCCGGGGGAAGCCGCGCCCAGGTTATACACCACGACACGGTCTCCTGCGGCCGGCGCTTGCCCGGGCTGCACGCTGAAAGGGCCCAACATATCGAAACTCAAATCCGCCGCGTTGAAATCCAGGATGTCTCCTGCGCCCAGACTGTCAACCGCGGCGCGATAGCGGCCGCCGGTGCGCGTCGGCAACATTTCGAGATAGGTAGTTCCCCCCGCAGCGGCAATGCGAATGCTGTTCGGCAACGCGATCCGCAGGTCGCGTCCCATGCGCCGCAATGCGGTATCGGCAACGTCGCTGAGGTCGGCGCGCCGCCCGGTATCGAGATAAGCCTGAAATGGCCAGCGCAAAAACAATGCGACCGCGGCAGCCATCGCGCCGGTGATGGCGAGCACGATGACCATCTCCACCAGCGTGAAAGCGCGTTGAGATTCAGGTTTCGGCATCGTGTTCCGCGGTCAAAAATAATTTGTACGGTAGCCGGCCAGCGTAATCGCTTCGCCGCCCGGTCCGGTTACGGTCACTGTGATCAATACCGCATTCGCTGGTGCAATCACGCCGAGCGCGCTCGCCGCCACCGTCACTCTCGTTACGTTGTAATTGGCCAGCGCCGGTATCGCCACTCCGTCAATGGTAAATATGCCCGCAGTCGCAAAGTTGTTATAGTCGCTGACATCATCGAACGACGGACGATTCGCCTGCGTCGGCGCGCCGGCGAATCCGCCCGGCGGATTGGCGAACGGCTTGAGTTCTATCTCGTCAAGCAGCGCTTCGGCTATGGCAAGCGTTTGTTTGCGCACCATCGGATCGGAACTGCGCTGGGTCGCGGTGATGATCGGTCCAAATAGCGCCGCGAGTCCGGCGCCGATAATCACTATCGAGATCACGAGTTCGACCAGCGAGAACCCGCGGTACCGGGTCCGCGCCGCACTCATCTTCTCACTGGACATAACCGGTATCCGCGTTCACGGTGATGTTGGTGACGCCGCCCGCGATCGTTATCACCTGTCCTATGCTCGGCTGCCCCAGCGTATTGAACGTAAAATTAGCCGGTGCCGGCGCATAGACGACCGCGGACGACGCGGTGATCGCATACGGATTTTCGCCGCCCGGCCCTATCAAGTTGGCATCGCAAACCGCGGAGCCGGCGGCTGAAGCAAACGTCAGTGTAACGGTGGTGGCGGTGAATCCCACGCATACCACGCGGCGTTTGGCGATCGCCGACTTTTGCGCGTAGCGGAGTATTCCCTTCGTGCCGTCATAGAAACCGAGACTGTCATATACCTGCTTCGTACCCGTCAACCGCGGCACTGCAACCGCCGCGAGAACTCCGAGCACCGCGATTACGGTGACGAGTTCAACCAGCGAAAATCCCGCGATTCTCTCCAAGGATCTCATACCACTCCGCGTTCAAACTTTGGATATCCTTGAACGAAAAAAGCGTCACGCGGGTTTCCCCCCATGACGCTTTTCAGGTACGAACCTCGCGGATTATTTGCAGCCTGCCGCAGTAAGCGGGTTGGGATTCTCGTTGTAAGCAGGTTGCGCATTGATATTGGCCGGCGGCACGTAGGTAATCTGGCACGTCGCTGGAGTGTTCGCTCTCGCATGTTGAAGAACGTTCCCGGCGGTAGTGAAATCCGCGGCCGGCAGCAAGTCCATTATCGCCTCCAAATCTGCCAACGTCGCCGCAAAACCAAAGGCCGTGTTAATTGCTACGGCGTTTCCAATACTGTTTACCGGAATGACAGCTGCCGCCAAACTCTGATTGCCTGCCGACGCGGAAGTGGCATAAATCATCGAGTTGGCCGAACGCATCGAGCCTTCGGCGCCCTTCATTACCGCCTGGCGCGCATCACCAGCCAGATTGACCATTTTCGGCAGCGCCGTCGCCGCCAAAATGCCAAGGATGACGATAACTACGATAAGCTCTATTAGAGTGAAACCCGTATTTCTTTTCATATCCTGCTCCTAAAAAACTTCAGACCATTGAAAACATTCAATATTTACGTTTTTTTTGCGCCGGCGTTGCCTCACGCGGCAACTCTAAACACGTTAGGGTTGCGCAAGTTGTATGCCAGAAACGACGGCGCGAATATGTGAATTTGTGCACTCTTGCCTGCACGTCGCCACCATGCCCTGAGTCAGACCTCTTGTGTACCCTAAACGTTCAACATCTAACCTGCGTTGATTCAGATCAAGAATCGGGCCGACTGCCGGGTTCGGAGAACCATTTATAGCGTTCGACCGGGGTCAATATCGCGCCGACCAGGCTTTTCGGAGCACCCTGTTCAGCCTCATCGTATAGCAGCTTGACGCGGTACCGTACGTGCTTTTTGCCGTCGGCGCCCGCCTGGAAATTGTCGCCGCGTTTTATCAAGTAGACGAGTTCGTTGCGCGCGGCGTCGTAATACCAGTTGCCCGCATATTCCTCTCCAGCCGGCGGGTCGCGAAATTCGCCGAGATAATTGGTGGGCTTCTGCGCAAGCCACTGCACCGGATTGATGTTCACCAGATCCGCAATACTGCCGCGTCCGCCTTGCGTGAGCCGGTGTGCGAATTCGAACAGCAGTCCGCTGTTGATGATGTTCGCGGTGTATTCCATCGAGGTTTTTTCGGCGAATTCGGCATAGCGCTGCAGGCGCTCGGAGAGCATGACGCCCAGAACGCCGATAATCGAAATGACGACGATCAGTTCCAACAGCGTGAAGCCGTGCACCGCGCGAGGTCTCGTCTGCATGCTATTTCTTCAGCGCCGCCTGGCCGAGGTCCCACATCGGCAGGAACACCCCAAGCGCGAGGATCAACACCATGATGCCGAGACCAATGATCAGGATGGGCTCGATCTGCGCACTAAGCGATTTCAGCTCGTATTCGACCTCGCGCTGATACATGCCCGCAACTTCGCCCATCAGGTCGTCGATGGCGCCCGACTCCTCGCCAACCGCGATCATTTGCAGCACGACCGGAGTGAAAATGCCTGAAGCAGCCGCGGTCCTGAGGACCGATTCGCCGCGTTCGACGCCTTCGCGCATTTTTTCGATCTTGTCGGTCACATACGCATTGTCGACTGTTTGCGCCACGGTCGTCAGCGCCTGCACCACCGGGACACCGCTCTTGCTGGCGAGCGCAAAGCTGCGCGCGAAACGCGCCAGCGTGGCCTTTATTATGATCTTGCCGGCGATCGGTATGCCCAGCTTGAACTTGTCCCATTGGTAGCGCCCGCGTTCCGTCCCCAACCACATCCTGAATCCGAAAACCGCGAGGATGAGTCCGATCAGCATTGCCGGCCAGTACGTAACCATGAAATCGGAAAAATCGATCAACAGTTGCGTCGTCCACGGCAGTTTGGCGTTAAAACCTTTGAACACCTTGGCGAATACCGGGATCACGAACAGGTTGATGACTATCATCGCGATTGCCATCGCTGCGATCACGAAACTCGGATAGCGCAGTGCCGACTTGACCTGCTCGCGCATGAAGCTTTCGAATTCGAGGTGGTGAAACAGGCGCAGAAAAATTTCTTCGAGTTGGCCGGTCATTTCGCCGACTTTGACCATGTTGACGTAAAACTGGCTGAACACGCCGTTCTGCCGCTGCAGCGCGGCCGAAACTTCGCGCCCGCTGTCGAGGTTCTCGCGCACGCTGCGCAGCACTTCCTTGAAACGCTGATTGACGGAGGATTCTTCCAGCCCGGCGAGCGCCCGCATGATCGGCACCCCGGCTTTCAGCAACGTATACATCTGCCGGCTGAACAATAAAATGTCTTCTTCCGGGATGCCCGGACGTAGCAGGCGCTTGAGCATGTCGCCGGCGGATTCGGTAGGCGCGGTACTGGACGGATTGATTTCAACCGGCGTGATGCCGGAACTGGATAACTGGGTGGCGACGGCGCCGCTGTCGCCGCCTTCGAGTATGCCCTGGACCTGCTCGCCGCCGGCGTTGCGTCCCTTGTATGCAAAATACGGCATCAGGCGGCGTCCTCGAATTCGTTGCTGATCCGCATTGCCTCGTCCACCGTGGTCTTGCCTTCCACCACCAGCTGTGTCGCGTGCGCGCGCAACGTGTGGCTGCCGATTTCGCGCGTCGCGACTTCGATGAACAGCGCGGGGTCTTCCTGGTTGGCCGCCTCCACCACCGCTTTGGACATTTCCAGCATTTCGTATACGCCGGTGCGGCCGAGATAACCTGTGCCGTTGCAGTGCGAACAACCCTTGCCTTTCACGTAGCGGACGTTATCGACCTTGGGCCCAAGTTCCTGCGACAACCATTCGTGCTCGCCCGGCAGCAGCGTGTACGTTTCGGAACAGCTCTCGCAAATCAGCCGCACCAACCTCTGCGCAAGCACCATCTGCAACGAGAGCGCAACCATGTAACGTGGCGCGCCCATGTCGAGCAGGCGGATCGGCGTGGTTACCGCATCGTTGGTATGCAGAGTCGACAACACCAGATGGCCGGTCATTGCCGCGCGCAATCCCGTTTCCACCGTCTCCTGGTCGCGCATCTCGCCGACCAGTATCACGTCCGGGTCCTGGCGCAGCGCCGAGCGCAGGACGCGGCCGAACGTGAGTTCGATTTTTTCGTGCACCTGCACCTGGTTGATGCCCGGCAGCCGGTATTCCACAGGGTCTTCCACCGTGATGATTTTGCGTTCGGGCGTATTGAGTTCTGCCAGCGCGGCGTACAGGGTGGTCGTCTTGCCGCTGCCGGTCGGTCCGGTCACGAGCACCATGCCGCTCGGCCGGCGCAGCACGGCATGCATGCGCTCAAGGATCTTCGGCGGCATGCCGAGCTTGTCCAGCGTGAGGATGCCGCCGCCCTGGTTCAAGAGGCGCATGACGACCGACTCGCCGAATTGCGTCGGCATGGTCGAAATGCGCACGTCGACCATGTTGTTGCGGATCTTGACGTTGAAGCGCCCGTCCTGCGGCAGGCGTTTTTCCGAGATGTCGAGTCCCGACATCAGCTTCAGCCGGAGCACGAGCGCGGAAGCGATCTTGGAATCGGCCTCGGTCTGCAAATGCAGCAAGCCGTCGATGCGAAACCGGATGATGAGCTTTTTTTCCTGCGGCTCGATGTGGATATCCGACGCGCGCACCTGCGTTGCATCCTCGAACACCGATTGCAGCAATTTGACGACCGGCGCCTCCTCGAGCCCGGGCGTTGTCGAAAGCACGCCGAAATCGACCGCGGTGTCGCCCAGTTCGGCCCCGAGTTCCTGGGCGAGCCCGCTGATTTCGCCGGTGCGGCGATATACGCGGTCGACTGTTTCGAGCAGTTGCGATTCGGTAACCACGACGATTTCGATTTCGCGTTTGAGGATGCGCGAAATCTCGTCGTAGGCATTGAGATCCGTCGGATCCGCCATGCCGACTTTGTAAGCCTTGGGATTGTCTTCGAGCAGGATCGCGCGGAAGCGACGGGCCTGGGTTTCCGGCAGTTTCTGCGTAACCTCGGGTTTGAGGTTGTAATATTTGAGATTGATATAAGGGATCTGCAGTTGCTTCGCCAACGCCTCGGAAATTTCTTCCTCGGTGACGTAGCCCTGTTCGATGAAGACGCGGCCCAGCTTGCGTCCGCTGCGTTTTTGTTCGTCGAGCGCGAGCTTGAGCTTCTCGGGCGTCAGCAGCTTTTGTTGAACGAGGATTTCGCCAAGGCGAACTTTTTCGGGCCGGGCCATAGCAGTTCCAATGCGTCAGTTGATGCCGAACAAAGACTCTAAAATTAGCACATTGTGTACCATCAAGGGCGGCAAGTTTACGTGTTTCATAAAGCTCGACAACGCCGCGGGGAACTTTAGCGATGTTTGAAATTGTTCTGTACGAGCCTGAAATCCCGCCCAACGCGGGCAATATTATGCGCCTGTGCGCGAATACCGGGTGCCGGCTGCATCTGGTGCGCCCGCTCGGCTTTTCCCTGTCCGACAAGCAGCTCGAGCGAGCCGGCATGGATTACCGCGGACACATCGATTGCGTCGTGCATGACGATTGGCAACGCTGCCTCGCCAGCCTGCACGGCCATCGCATGTTTGCGCTGACCACGCGCGGTCGTGAACGCTACGACCAGGCCCGCTTTCAGGCCGGCGACGCATTCGTTTTCGGCCCCGAAACGCGCGGACTGCCGCAATCCGTACTCGATGCCTTTGAATCCCGGGCGCGACTGGTGATCCCGATGACCGCTGCCAGCCGCAGCATCAACCTCGCCAACGCGGTATCGGTCGTCGTATATGAAGCGTGGCGCCAGCTCGACTTCCGCCGGCCCGCCTAGGCGCGGAATTCCCGTATTAACTCATTGGACAGCCTCTCCGAACTCCTGCCGCGGCGGGCAGTCGCGACGACGCTCCTAAGCATCCCGAAAGGATCGCCGGACCGGCCTCAAGATTTGGCCGCGTCCGGTCGATAACAGGGGCATGAGGGCCCGCCATAGCGTGCAGCGCCCGGACATTCGTTCTCAGGAGCGTCATCATGAAATTCGAACAGCTTGCACCAGGACTTCTGCTCGCCGCCCTGGCGACATCTGCGCCTGCACATGGCGCCGACGGCAGTCATCTGACCGGCCAAGTCGAGCGCGTATACGTGCGCGAATCCCGCGGCCTGTTCATTGAAAAGAAACTGGTCCGCCATCCGGAACAACGCGAATTGTGGGCCGAGGTGCGGATCGAGAATCCCCTGCGCGGCGAGTACGTGACGGAGCTGGCGCAACTGCCCGAGAACGTGAACATCGAGCATGGCGACCTGGTCGACACCAGGATGACGGACGCGACATTATTGGGCGTCGCCCAGTTTTCCCCACCGAGTTTTTATGCCGTTCCCAGCGGTCCGGCGCCCGTGCCCGAAGTCAACCGCGTAACGGCGCTGCTCGCCAAACACGATACCTTGCGCGCCATGCTCTTCGGTTTGAAGGATTCAGCGCGCCGGCAAAGCCTCGTCGCCGAAGCGCAAACTTGCCTGTTCGTAAAACCGACGGCAATCGCGTATTCCGCGACGGAAATTCTGCCGGTTAATCCCCGCTAGAGCCTGCGCTCGGCACGTCGAGCGAGCTGCCAGCTTTAGCGCCACACTGCCCGCCTGCCGCGACCGTTATGCTCGCGATCGCCGCGCCACCCGAAGCGGAAGCGCTCTTCTCTACGCAATTCGGCAGCGTGCGGGTCGCGTCCGAGTAGCCCAATTGCTGCAGTCCGACGAGCTGATTGAATACGATTCCGCCGATGACGCCGGGCGTTGTTTGCGTGCCGACCGTAAGCGTGCCGTTGACATAAGTAATAGCGTAGTCTGTGGCCGACTGACCCGATGGCGTTATCGGATAGGCTCCCGCGGGCGACGCAATAATCGCCGGCGTAGTAAACGCGAGCACCCCTGTCAGCACCACCGGCGTCTCGCCCAGCTGGAATCCGGTGTAGGTGGCGGTGAACGGAGGATTGGCCACCGCAAGCGGACGTGATGCATTATTGGCCTGAATAGTCAGCGCCGCCGGATTCACCGTCATCACGCCGTTCACATAGCTGATCGTGTAGTCAGACGGCGTGAACGTGCCGCCCGCCGCGCCACCGGCCGTGATCGCATATGGGCCACCCACCACGTGCGCCGTGTTCACGGCGCCCGCGCTGGTTAGCGTCGCGCTACCGACAGTTTCTCCGCCCTGCAATCCGACCGTCGTGAATTCGGTGCCGGTAAAGGTAAATGCATTTCCGTAGGTTTTGCCCAGGTTATTTGCGGTTAGCGTCACACTCGCCGTCGTCACTTGTCCCGTGCTCGTCACCGCATTGATCGCGTAGTCCGTCGCCTGGCCCGTGCCACTCGTGAACCCCAGCGTGCCCACCGTCAGCGCCTGCGCACCGGCCGCC
>Ga0265314_10001960_pt1 | contig 21893 bp, 21 predicted proteins | sample 4126metaG_FD_203106 | JGI IMG/M metagenome (GOLD analysis project Ga0265314, IMG submission 203106) | Rhizosphere microbial communities from Carex aquatilis grown in University of Washington, Seatle, WA, United States - 4-1-26 metaG | ecosystem: Host-associated > Plants > Roots > Rhizosphere >... | reverse complement strand
TGATCGCCCTGCGGCGCGGCTCCTTCCACGAATACTACGTTTGGAACCTGGCCCATCTTCTCCCAATCCTTCTCGGGGGCAAATATAGGATCCGAAGTGCGCGTGAGGAGATGGCTTGGATCTTTGCGGTCGAAGACGGCAAAGCCGGTGCGGTAAACGGCATTATCGTCGGCTCCGTTGTACACCAGGATGATGCCGGTTGGGGTGAGGATGGGTGCGGGGCCGGGTTCAACCACCGCCGAGTCGAAACTTCCGGGACGGGCGGGGAGGATGGGTTGGTCGAGAGCCTCGGTCCAGTGGACGAGGTCGGTGGAGTAAGCGAGTCCGACTTGGCCGAGCTTGGCGCTGCTGATGCCGTGAAAATACATCCAGTATTTGCCGTCGATCTTCTCCGGTACGATAGCTCCGGACTTAGTCCAGGCTTTGTACCACTTGCCTTTGTACGCGGGGAGGATTACACCCATGCGCTTCCAGTGGACCAGATCTTTCGAGGTGGCCAGGCAAAGTTGGGCGTCTTTTTTGTTGTAGCCGGTGTAAGTGAGGTAGTAAGTGCCGTCAAACTCGACGAGGCGCGGGTCTTCGACTCCTCCATCTTTTTCGTAGTCCGTTTCCGGTGAGAACACCGGCTGCGAGTGGCGGCGGAAGTGAATGCCATCGGTGCTCTCGGCATAGCCGAGGCGCGAAGTGCCAGCGCGATCCTGAGCGCGGTAGAGCATGGCCAATTTTCCGTGATACCAGACTACGGACGGATTGAAGGTTCCGGCGGACTCCCAGCCGTTTCCCTCCGGGGAAAGAATCGGGGTGTCCGAGGCGCGCTGCCAGTGGCGGATCGCCGGAGGCGCGGGCTGAGCGGCGAGGGAGGTGAGCAGGGTGCACGCGGCGATCGCAGCTAGAGAAATCCGTGAGAGGAATTTCATGCGGACATTGTAGCGGAGATAATGGTGCACCCGGCTCCCAGGTCTCGAAAAGCGCGAGACCTGGGGCACTCGGCAACTGCCGAGCCACGCTCGGCTTGGACCCTTCGACTTCTCTCAGGGCAAGCTCGCTAGAGCGCCCGTCCCCACACGAGCACTTCTAATACTTCACGATGGCCGCGAAGGATTTGGGAACTAGCGACGCTCCTCCCACCAGGGCGCCATCGATTTCTGCTTCCGACATCAATGTGTGGGCGTTCTCTGGTTTGACGGAGCCGCCGTAAAGAATGCGGAGATTGTCGGCGAATTCCTGGCCGAAAGATTCGGCGGCTTCAGCCCGGATGATGGCGTGGGCATCTGCGGCTATTTGAGGGGTTGCGGTTTTTCCCGTGCCGATGGCCCAGACCGGTTCGTAGGCGACCACGAGGGTGGCGGCTTTCTTAGCCGAGACCTTGTTGAAGGCGCGGAGCGACTGGCGGCGCAGGACGTCGTCCGTGAGGCCGGCTTCGCGTTCTTCGAGAACTTCTCCGACGCAGACGATCGGGATGAGTCCGGCTTCGAGGGCGGACTTGAGCTTGAGATTGACGGTGTCATCGGTTTCGCCGAAATACTGGCGGCGTTCGGAGTGTCCGATAATGACGTGGGTAACGCCGACGGCGAGCAACATGGCGGCGTTGATTTCTCCCGTGAACGCGCCTTCTTTTTCCCAGTGCAGATCTTGAGCGCCGATAGCGACATTCGAGCCCTTGGCTGCAGTGACGGCGGCATCGAGGCAGAGATAGGTGGGGCAGACGACGATTTCGTCGCGGTCGTGATCTTTGACCAGAGGGAGGAAATCGCGGAAGAAGTCACGGGCTTGGTCGGGCGTTTTGTACATCTTCCAGTTGGCAGCGATGACTTTTTTTCTCATGAAAGACCTTTCTCAAATCTTAAGATAGCGGAATTTGCCAGCGGCTGCTGGGATAACTCTTCGGCGGCTCGAACGTAGGCTTTGCAGGTGGCAATGTCGAAGAGCACGAAACGGATGTGCTCCACATGGACGCAGGGCGGCAGAACTTCGACAATGGTGCGAACGGCGATGGCAGCGGCCTCGTGAACAGGATAACCGAAGGCACCGGTCGATATCGAAGGGAAGGCCAGGGACCGTATGGCGTGATCGTCGGCGGCGCGGATGGATTCACGATAGCAACTGGCTAGGGTCCCAGCCTCGTGCTGTTGGCCTCCGCGATACACTGGGCCGACGGTGTGAATTACAAATTTGGCGGGCAGGCGTCCGCCGGTGGTGATAACCGCTTTGCCGGCGGGGAGGTTGCCAATTTTGGCGACGATGCGCTTGCACTCCTGGAGAATTGAAGGGCCGCCCGCGCGGTGAATCGCCCCATCTACGCCTCCGCCGCCGAGCAGAGAAGAGTTGGCGGCGTTGACGACGGCTTCGGTGGTCTCCTTGGTGATGTCAGCGGGGCCGTCGAGTTCGAGCGTCTTGCCGTGGGCGAAAGTCAATCGGGCTGCGAAGTCGGACATAGCGGCCCCTAAAGGGGCAGTTCGTGAAGCGCGTTTTTCGGCATCGCTAAAGCGATGTCCTGATACCAAGCCTAAGCGTTGCGAGCTAAGAGCGAAAAGCCAAGAGCGAATAGCGAAAAGCTAACCCGACACCTGATACCTGACACCTATTTCTTATCCGTCAGCGCTTCGACTCCGGGCAACTTCTTGCCTTCCAGAAATTCCAGCGACGCGCCTCCACCGGTTGAAATATGGGTGATCTTGTCGGCGACGCCGGCGGCTTTTACGGCGGCAACGGAATCTCCGCCGCCTACGATCGTCGTGGCTCCCGCATTTTCTGCCACGGCGTGGGCGATCTTGAAGGTGCCTTTGGCGAAGGGCGGCAATTCGAAAACGCCCATGGGGCCGTTCCAGACGATGGTGCGGGCGCGGGCGATTTCTTCGGTAAAGGTCTCGATGGTTTCGGGGCCGATATCGAGGGCCATCATATTGTCGGGGATGGGCTGTCCGGGGCCGACGATCTTGGTCAACGCGCCGGCCTCGACGCGGTCGGCGATGACGTGATCGGTGGGCAACAGGAACTTGAGCTTGTGGGTCTTTGCCTGCTGCAAGAGATCCCGTGCCAGTTCGATCTTGTCTTCTTCCACCAGGCTCTTGCCGACGGACTCGCCTTGCGCCTTGAGAAAGGTGTAAGCCATGCCGCCGCCGATGATGAGGACGTCGACTTTGCTGAGCAGATTCTGAATGACTCCGATTTTGTCGCTGACTTTGGCGCCGCCGAGGATGGCAACGAAAGGGTGCTCGGGATTCTGCAGCACACGGCCCAGATATTCCAGCTCTTTTTCCATGAGCAAACCGGCGGCAGATTTCTCCACGAAGCGGGTGATGCCGACCGTGGAAGCGTGGGCGCGATGAGCGGTGCCGAACGCGTCGTTCACGTAGAAGTCGGCAAGCTTGGCGAGTTGCTTGGAAAAATTCTCGTCATTCTTTTCTTCTTCGGGGTGGAAGCGTAGGTTCTCGAGCAGCAGCGCCTGGCCTTTTTCAAGCTTGAGCGCCACTTCTTCAGCTTCGGGGCCAACGCATTCGGGGCAGAAGCCTACGTTCTCGCCGCGCGACAGTTCTTTGTCCAACAACATGCGCAGACGCTCGGCGACGGGCTTGAGACTCAGATGGGGATTCGGCTTGCCTTTGGGACGACCCAGGTGAGACGCGAGGATGAGGCGCGCGCCGTGACGCAGAGCGTACTCGATGGTGGGCAGAGTTTCGCGGATACGAGTGTCGTCCATAACGCGGCCGTTATCGAGCGGGACGTTGAAATCGACGCGCATGAAGACGCGGCGGTCGTTGAGCGGAAGATCGCGAATAGAAAGCTTAGACATGGAAAGTGCTCCGTCGTTTTTTATTGGACGTTTCGTCGCCGGTCGGCCCGCGCTCGCGTGATTGTTGGTGGGTCGGCCAGTTTTCTGGTGGAGAGCCGGGCGTCCCCGCCCGGCTGGACGGACGAGACGCCCGTCCCTCCACCCTAACCGAATCTACAGGCCTTTGGCCACTAACAGGTTGATCAGGTCGTGGACACGGCAGGAATATCCCCACTCGTTGTCATACCAGGAGATCACCTTGATGCAATTGCCGCCGACAACCAGCGTCATGGGCGCGTCGACGATGGAGGAGCGGGAGTCTCCTTTGAAATCGGACGAGACCAGTTCGTTCTCCTCGTATCCGAGATAGCCCTTCAGCGGGCCGGATTCGGAGGCTTTCTTCAGCGCCGCATTCACTTCTTCCTTGGTCGTTTTCTTTTCGACGAACGCAACCAGATCCACGACCGAAACATTCGGCGTGGGCACGCGCATGGAGAAGCCGTCAAGTTTACCGCCCAGTTCGGGGACAACGAGTTTGAGCGCTTTGGCCGCGCCGGTGGTGGTTGGAATCATGTTGAGCGCCGCGGCCCGCGCCCGCCGCAAATCCTTGTGTGGGAAGTCGAGGATCACCTGATCGTTCGTGTAAGAGTGGATGGTGGTCATGGTGCCGCTGACAATCTTGAAATTGTCGTTGATGACCTTGGCGATCGGGGCCAGACAATTCGTGGTGCAGGAAGCGTTCGAGATGATGTTGTGTTTGGCGTGATCGTACTTCTCTTCGTTTACGCCAAGCACGACGGTGAAGTCCTCGTTCTTCGCGGGGGCAGTGATGATGACTTTTTTCACGGAGCCGCGCAGATGCTTCTTCGCCTCGTTGGCGTCGGTAAACTTTCCGGTGGACTCGATGACGATCTGAGCTCCGACGGATTCCCAGGGCAGGACGGAGGGATCTTTCTCCTTGAAAACCTTAATGACTTTGCCGTCGACGGAAATGCTGTCCGGGCCGGCAGTGATCTTGTTCGGCAAATTGCCGAGGATCGAGTCGTACTTGAGCAGGTGAGCCAGCGTCTTGGGATCGGTGAGATCGTTAACGGCGACGAAATCTATATTCTTGTCGGTGAGCGCAGTGCGCAGAACATTGCGTCCGATGCGTCCAAATCCATTAATGCCAACTTTTACGGCCATGGTGCCTCCAAAAGGAAATTTTAATTGCCCAAAAATATGCAGCAGCTCTAAACAACATTCAATGGTAACAGGGTCGAGCAGCCAGCGTAAATGTCACCGGGTCGGCGGGCAACTTCCGCAATTGGAACACTACTCGACGCAGCGGGCAGCGAGCCCAGCGGCAAAAGTGAATTCATGCGAGCGTGATTTCTATGTAGGTGTCAGTGTTGCGCCACAGAAAAGGGACACGGGCGAGCCAATATTTTGCTTTGATCGCCTGGCGGACGCGAGCGCACTCTTCCGGCGGCAGGATACGGACAGTCGCGGAAAATTCGGGGCCTGTTATTTTTCCGCGGATGGTGCAGGGAGCGATCTTGACGTGCGGGTTATTGCGTATGCGCTTGCATTTTCCCAGCTTGCTGTTGGTCATGAAGTAGAGCTTATCGTCGTATTCGGCAAACCAGACGGGGGTGTAGACGGCAACGCCGCTTTTTCGGAAAGTTGCGAGACTGATGTAGCGCTGGCCGTGAATTTCTGCGGGGATAGTAGCCATGCGGATATTGTAAAGCGTGGCGAAAGGCTTTTGCGGGGGGCATGTGGAGCGATGGGCGCCTCGCGAGCCTGCCCGGAGTCCCGTCGAAGAGGCTAGCCGGGCGGGGACGTCCGGCTCTCCACCAGACAAGGTAGTTTTTAGGTCCAAGGATTGAGGATCGCTTTAAGCAGCGGAAAATCCGTAACGTTGCGAGTCACCAAAATCAGTCGATGGGTTTCCGCGGTTGCGGCCAGGAAGGCGTCCATCGCGCCGATCGGGCGTCCCGCCGCCTCGTGGCGTGACACCATTCTGCCCCAGACCTCCGCCACGTTGCCGTCGACGGGCAAAACTCTGCTCTCAAATCGCAAGGGCAATTCATGCTGCAGCCACTGCTCGAGCCGGTTTCGACGCCTTCCCGCCGACATGCGTTCCACGCCGTAATGCAGCTCCGCTAATGTAACGACACTGATGAAAATCCGGTCCTCATCGGCCGCTTCCATCCAACCGATGAGGCCGGGGTTGGGCCGCGGCTTGACCCATTCCGAAACCGCATTGGTATCGAGAAGGAAGCTCACAGGTTAATCTTCCGGGGCCGTTGCTTGAGGCGGCGGATTTTCAGGCCCGATTCTCGCAGGGGAGATCCGGCAAAGAATTCCGCGAGGTTGCCGACGCGCGTTGTCTTTCGTTGCCATTCCTCCGCCCCCACCACCACTGCGGCGGTGCGTCCATTCCGAGTAATGGTCTGCGGCCCCTCGGACATTGCGCGCTCGATCATTTCACTGAATTTTGCCTTGGCGTCCACCACGGTCCAGCTTTGAGAACTCACAAGAATCCTCTCATTATGGTCATTATAGTCATTGTAGTCATAGACGAAGCGCATCGCAAGCTCACCGCTTCTCAGAGCGCTGCCAGCCGCCGTTGGATCAGCAGGAAGTAAAGGGCCACCAGAATAATCAGGAATCCGTTCAAACTGAGCACCACCGGGGCCGTAAACACGGGAACGAGCCATCCCGACAACAGGTTTCCGATTGGCATGCCGCCGCGAAATGCGAAGTTGTACACGCTCATCACGCGGCCGCGCATTTCGTTGGTGGTAATCAACTGCACCAGTGAATTCACGGTGGCAAAAACCGCCATCATGGATGCTCCCACCAGCACGATGAAGACCTCGCTAACTGGCAGCGACTTTGAAAGCGCAAATCCGGAGATGCCCGCGCCGAGGCACGCCAGCGCGCCCAGAGCTACACGCCCCTTTCTTTGCATATTGCCCTTGCTGGCGATGGCCAGCGAGCCGCAAATCGAGCCGAGTCCCATAAGCGCCAGGAGATTGCCGTAGGTTTCCGGACCGCGATGGAAGATGTCCTTCACGAATACCGGAAGGTAGGTGCGCAGGGGCATGCTCAAAGCGGTCATGCAGAAAGCGAGTACGATCAGCGCTTCCATCGAACTCTGCTTGCGGGCGAATTGAATGCCCTGCTTCAAGCTAGTGAAGATCGACTCCGTGGTCTTCAGCGGCAGGAAGCGAGCCCGGATGATCAACAGGGACACGATGGGCGCCAGGAAGGAAAGGGCGTTCAGGCCGAAGCACCACTTCTCTCCCAGCTTTGCCAAAGCCTGCCCGGCGAGTGCGGGCCCGACCATGACCGCCACGTTGAACTGGATCGAATTCAGCGCGATGGCGTTCGGCATGTCTTCCTTCTCGACCAGGGTCGGAATCAGCGCCTGGTAGGCCGGAGCGCCGAAGGCCTGGGCCAAACCGGAAACGAACGAAAGGCACAGGATGTGCCAGACGTGCACCTGGCCAGTTGCCACCAGAATGGTGAGCAGTCCGGCGGTAGTCATCTGCACATACTGGGAGGCGAGCAGAATCTTCCGGCGCTCCACCCGATCAGCCACCACGCCACCGATCAAAGAGAACAGGAAGATGGGAATGCCGCCGAGAAATTGATCCAGCGCCAGCAGGAACGCGGAGTGGCTGAGCCGGTAGATCAGCCAGCCTTGCGCCACGATCTGCATCCAGGTGCCAATGCTGGAGGTGCAGGCGCCAAACCACATCAGGCGGAAATCGCGATATTGAAATGCTTTAAAGACCCGGCCAATCACCTTGCCGTCTCCGTGGGCTCGTAGAAGCCTAACATGCGGTTTCACGTGTTAGACGCGACAGAGATGGATTTGTTGAGAACTGACAATCGTCTGCTGCGGCAGAAGCCGGCACAACTCCTCGATCACAAACTCCTCGCAACTCTGTGGCGAGAACAGCTCAGAGCATTTTCCTGCGTTAAAATTCCCCGAGGAGACTTATGCAGACTCGACGGCTAGGCAACTCGGACTTGGAGATCACTCCCATCGGTGTGGGCGCATGGGCGATGGGCGGCGGCGACTGGGCTTTCTCCTGGGGACGGCAGGAGGACAGTGAATCGATAGCAGCGATCCACGTGGCGCTCGATGCGGGCCTCAACTGGATCGATACCGCGCCTGTCTATGGACTAGGGCACTCGGAAGAGGTCGTCGGCAAAGCGATCGCGGGACGTGCACACCGTCCCTACGTTTTTACCAAATGCAGCCTGGTGTGGAACGACCAGCGCGAGATCGGACACAGTCTGAAAGCTGCCTCCCTGCGCCGCGAACTGGAAGCGAGCTTGCGGCGACTGCGGGTGGATGCGATCGATCTCTACCAGATCCACTGGCCCGATCCCGAGCCCGAGGTTGAAGAAGGTTGGCAGACGCTGGCCCAATTCCAAAAGGAAGGCAAGGTCCGTTACATTGGCGTGTCGAACTTCAACGTGGTCCAAATGAAGCGGGTCGAGAGGATCGCGGCCATCACCTCGCTGCAGCCGAACTACAACATCGTGACCCGCAACATCGAAAAGGAAGTTCTGCCATTTTGCCGTGAACGGCAAATCGGCGTCATCGTTTACTCCCCGATGAAGTCGGGATTGCTGACCGGCAAAATGACACGCGAGCGGATCGCGTCGCTGCCGCCAGACGACTTCCGCCCGAGAACCGCCAGTTTTAAGGAACCGCTGCTGACTCGCAACCTTGGGGTGGTAGAAGTCCTGCGCGGGATCGGTGCGCGTCACAGCCGCACGCCGGGCGAGGTTGCGATAGCCTGGACGCTGCGAGATCCAGTCGTCACCGGGGCGATTGTGGGTATGCGTTCTGCCGAGCAGGCGAAGCAGATCGTGCGCGCGGCGGAATTCCGTTTGAGTCCCGATGAGATTCTCGAGATCGAGGAGTATCTCAAGGCGCATCCAGTTGCTGCGTGATTGCGGTTGAGAATCGGTTGGGTCCGAGGAGGCCCGGCACACGACTCTCTCGCGATGCCACAGTTTGCACGGCTCTGTTTACCGTATTCCGAACGGGAAAGGCACACCAAGCGAAGAAATCTAAGATCCAGTCGCCGCTTAGGCTTAAACCACGGGGCGGACTGCGGCTTCCTTGACGAAGCGTTCCATTACCTTCATCCGTTCAGAAGGCAACGGAGCATAGGAGGCTGCGCAGCTGTTGGAAGACGTGAGCCCGCCTTCGATGGCGTCCAAAGCAGATACGGAGCGTCCCAGCACGGTCAGAAGATATTTTTGAGCGATGGGCCGGTCTGCGGGATGGATGAGGCTCCACCAGCGGCAGATTGATTCCTGCACCTCTGCTTCTGTCTTCTCGCCGGCTACCAAGGCGTCGATCAACCGGTAGACCTTGCTCTTGATCGCATGGTACGAAACTGACACTTCTTGCGGCATAGGAAAGGTCCCGGACGATGTCCCCAACATCTAGACAGCAATTCGTGAGCCAAACTGTTAATGCCTGCAAAAGCAGACCTTAGCCTCTTTGAGGCTTCCATGAATGGGAGAAACGAGGGTCTCGGATATGAAATCTGGAAAGGCCGGTACTCGGGTGGCGCCCGCTGGGGGCGGTTTTCGCCGTGCTTGGCGCGGTCTCGATACGGCGGTCAGGAGCCCTCTCCGTAGGCCGGCGTTCACCAGCAAAACGGACTTGCCAAGAATGCAATAGCGAGTTTTCACCCACATCTCGCCGGCGGGTGGGTGGCGTCGGGGCTGTGAAATCAAGATGACCCGGCGGCACGATCATCTGATTGCCGATGTTCCGGTTCCTTCTGCTAACATTCCCCTTTCATGAAACACGTGGGCGAAAATGTGGTGCGCATCGAGGCTGAGGCGTTGCGGGCGCTGGCGGACCGGTTGGCAGGACCGATGGCCGCGGACTTCAACCGGGCGCTGGAACTGATGTTCGACTGCCAGGGCCGTGTGGTCGTGACCGGGATGGGGAAGAGCGGGCTCATCGCTCGCAAGATCGCGGCTACATTAAGTTCAACCGGTTCGCCGGCGCTCTACCTGCATCCAGTGGAAGCGCTGCATGGCGATCTGGGAATGATCGTCCGGGGCGATCTTGTGCTGGCGCTCTCGGCCAGCGGCGAGACGGAAGAAATTCTGCAGTTGGTGGCAACGATCAAACGGTTGCAGGTGCCGCTGATCAGCATGACTTGCGACGACATTGCTGCAAACTCAGCGGGCGGGGGCGCCCGCTCCACACTTGCTTCCACTCTGGCATCCTCTGCCGACGTTGCGTTGGATTGTTCGATTTCCCAGGAAGCTTGTTCGCTTGGGCTTGCTCCTACCGCTTCGACCACGACCATGCTGGCTCTGGGCGATGCGCTGGCAGTCGCGCTTTCGGAAAAACGCGGGTTCAAGGAAGAGGATTTTGCCAACCTGCATCCCGGGGGAAAGCTGGGCAAACGGCTGGCGCGAGTCGAATCGTTGATGCACTCGGGGGACGCGGTTCCGCGGGTGACGGCGCAGACGAAGATGCCGGACGTGATTTACGAGATGTCGCGCAAGAAGCTGGGCATGACGGCGGTGGTCGAGGGCGATCCTTTGCTCGGCAATCGTTTGCTGGGGGTGATCAGCGACGGCGATCTGCGGCGACTGCTGGAGCAGCGCGGCAAAGACGCGCTCGACCTGACCGCGGGGGTTTGCATGACGCGGACTCCGAAGACCATTGGACCGCAGGAGTTCGCCGCTGCCGCACTAGCGCGCATGGAAGAGATGAAGATCACGTCACTGGTTGTGGTGGACAGAGTGGCGGAGAACGATCAGCGTTTGCTGGGGATCTTGCACTTGCACGATCTGTGGGGCACGGAGATGGTGTAGCACGAGTTCTGGATCGGCTGTTTGTCATGTAAGAGCAGCTATGGATTCCTTCGGTCAGGCGCGAGCCCGTTGTTGTTTTCTCCATCTTCGGACCTTCCCCACCAAGACCAGCGGCCAAACCGCGTACCAGTATTTTTTCCGCAGAAAGTTGGTCATGAGCCTGCCTTTCCAATCGTCCGCGACGTCCTCCTTTTCTCGGTATTCAGGGCGAACGAGGTTATGAATGTGATGACCGAGTTCGTGATATAGCACCTGTCCGAGATGAGTTTCGCGGAAGAAGGGAATCCAAAGGCACGCTTTCGGGGAGAAGTTGCTGAGTGCCTTGTCGACGCGGATTTCGATCCACGCCGGCCTGCCTTGCCACGCGTGATGGTACAAACCGTAGATATTAGATTTGTCGACCTTGCGTTTGCGAGATCGTACTTTCCCCACCCTGTCTCTGCGAGAGAGGCTCCCCTCATTGAGAAGAACCACGCAATCGAGTCCGACTAGGTACTTTTCCGGAACCGTATGCAGAAGAGTCCGGACCACCCGGGTGGCATCAAAGGGCGGCTTGTAGTCGCGATAGGACTCGACAATCCGGGGCTGAGAATCGGCCACGGGAAGAGTTTAACGGCTAACGAGTACTTTGCGCGCATGGACCGCGTCGGGGAGGCTAAAGGCGGCGGCCGAGGCGCAATGGCTCACTCAGTTTTGATTAGTGGCAGAAGCGCTGCAGTTTCGGCGGAGGCGGGGTGGGGAATTCGTCGAACTCTCCTTCCCAACCGGAACATCCGCGGGCGGTTACGGCGCGGATCACGACCTGTTCCAGATCACGCGCTTTGGCTTTCGCGTCCGAGAGTTGGTCCGTCGTGAGATAGCCGCCGCTGTCGAGTGCGTTGAGGTCTGGGCCGGCGGCTGGATAGCCGGCGTCGGCTGCGATGGTGTACCAGATATAGGCGGTGAAGCGGTCCTGTGGAATGCCGCGGCCATCGTTCAGCGCTTTGGCATAGAAGTATTGCGCCTGGGGAAGACCCTGGTCGGCCGCAATCTTGTAGAGCTTTGGAGCTTTCGTATAGTCTCGGTCCGCCATCAGACGGCCGAGGTAGTAAGCACCGTAAGCGTTATTCTGGTCGGCGGACAGTTTTAGCCACTTCTGGGCAGCTTCACGATCCGCCGTCCCGCCGCTGCCGAGGAAGTAGATTCGTCCGGCGAGCCAGCCCGCAAGCGGGTCGCCCTGTTGCGCCGCTTTGCGATACAGGTCGAGGGCCTGGCCTGGGTCCTTCGCGAGAAAGGTTCCGGTTTCGTAATAGTAAGCCAGCGCAATTTGGGCGGGTCCGTAGCCGAGGCCGGCGGAGCGCCGAAAATAGTCGATCCCCAGAGAGTCATTTCGCGAGGGCCCAATCCCAGTGATGGCGTCCATCCCGCGCTCGTAAAGAGCTTCTGGAGAGGCGCTCTGCGCTAAGGCGATCGTGCTCGACAGCGCGAGAATTGAAGACAGAATCATTCGAAGCATGGGCGGTTTTTCCCGTAGGAGTTACTGCAATCAGTATAGAAAATGCGCCGGTCAGTGTAGAGTTACGAAAGTCTAGAGGACTTGTATCGACGAGCGGGAGTCGAGCGCGTGGCAATCTCAGAAACACCTCATGTGGCCGTGAGAGTCGCGTTCTACGCGGTTATCGGGTGCTGGTGGATATTTGCCCTGACGTTCTGGCTGAGGAAACGTCCACCACGAGCGCGGGAGGCGAAACGCGATTGGGCTTCGCTCGCCGGATTATTCCTGCAAGCCATAGCTTACTTCTGCGTCTGGTTTTATCCCTTGCAGCGAGGACATCTTTCGCCAGTCGCGTCCGGGTCGCAAGTGTTGGAATGGGGTCTGGCTGTGTTGATTGTGGCCATCGCGGTCGCTTCGGTGTGGCTGGTAAATGCCGCTGCACGGCGGTTGGGCAAGCAATGGGCTTTGGCCGCGCGCCTGGTGGAGGGCCACACGCTCATTCAGGATGGGCCTTATCGCTTCGTGAGGAACCCCATCTACTTAGGAATGTTTGGAATGCTTGTGGCTACGGGATTGGCTGCGGGTCGATGGATCCCACTGCTCGTTGCGATTGCGCTGTTTATTCCTGGAACCTACATCCGCATTCGGAGTGAAGAGCGGTTGCTGCGGCCGGCTTTTGGCCCCGAGTTCGAAGCGTACACGCGCAAGGTTCCGGCGTTGATTCCCGGAATCTATTGAGGGCGGGTCTCTCCATCCATCACACCCAATCGTGATGCCTGTCGCTGACGCGTGTAGCGAAAGCGAGTAGCTTTAGTCTGACGTTTCGAGCCCTTCTCTATTGGTAAGCCGGCCCCGCAAGACCCAAATCAAGGCAACTCGGGAACGTTCCGGTTCCCCCCGACCGAATGCCGCGCACCTCATAAGTTCTGCGACCCCTCTGGAGGAACCAAAACAGGAAGAATCACTCGAGCCAAGTGGCGAGGAGGAAATCATGAAAGCTGCGATATTTACGTTGCTCACAATGTTGGTTCTGGTCGCTGCGGCCACGACTACCGCCGCGCAGACGCAAGTCTTTGTGCCGGGGAATGCGTCAGGTTGTTTTGGGAACCCGGCGGACCAGTGCGTACCGCTGGTTGCCGCGCTCACGGTTAGTGGACCGGGTTGGATCACGGTCACCTATGTTAGCGGCACAGTAACCGACGCGTTCGGGATAAGTACTGGCCCGGACGGCGTGACTTGCAATCGGCAGACCGCAGGCCGCAGCGCCTGCGGGCAGCTGCCCCTTAACGAGGCCAACGGCGTCTGGTTCAAGAGTATACCGAAGCTTGATGCCCTGATTGGTGTTTTCGTTCCCCAATCGAGGGTCCAAAGGAAGGGCTTCAGCGCGTTGGATGGCACCAAGGGCGTGACGCGGGTCGGCATTATGCCAAATGGAATCTTCTTTGTTGGCACGCGAAGAACGTTCTGGGCGTTCGAGGCTGGGACACTTTTCCTGGGCATCAATGACTATTATGTCGGCGACAATAGCGGAGGCTTTAACGTCACGGTCACTGGACCTTGACGCAGGTCCATACATCGACTAAGTCTTGGCGTGCGGGGCACCTGTTTCTCCGCATTCTCTCTACGGGTAGCGTTCGCGCATGAAATCGCCAATCGCGCTGTATGCGGCGGTCAGCGTCTTTTCATCGGGCAGGAAAACGATACGGAAGTGTTTCGTCCCGGGACGCTGGCCGAATCCGGAGCCGTGCACGACCGTCACATATTTCTGGCGAATGAGTTCTGTGACGAAGACGTGGTCGTCTTCCGGGATATCGATGCGCGGGTAGGCGTAGAAAGCTCCGCGCGGCGGCACACAACTTACGCGCGCAGTTTCGGCGCACCACTTCATGGTCAGATCGCGCCGGCTGCGCAGCTTGCGCTTCACTTCGACAAGGTGATCTTGCGGGCCTTCGAGCGCGGGTTTGATCGCGTATTGCTCAGGATGGTTGGCGCACAGACGCGCACGCAGGAGCTTGTTCACGCCCTCCAGGTAAGGTTTAATGACCGACGCTTCGCCGCTGGCGATGCCCCATCCGATGCGCCATCCGGGGGCGAGGTAGTTCTTGGAGAGTCCGCCGAAAGTAATGACGGGGATGTCGGGTGCGACCGCGGCCATGGCCATGTGCGTGTCGTCATCGGATTCCCCATCAATAATCAGCTTGTCATAAATCTCATCGGCAAAGACGATCAGATTGTGTTGGCGCGCCAGTTCCGCAATCTGCTCGAGCATCTTGCGCGTGCAGACCGAGCCGGTCGGGTTGTTGGGATTGATCAACACGATCCCGCGCGTCCGGGGGGTGATCTTCTTCCTGATGTCGTCGAGATCGGGTTGCCAGCCGTCTTCTTCGTTCAGGTAGTAAGTGTTCAGTCCGATTTCGAGCTTCGCGAGAACCGCAGAATAGAGCGGATAGTCGGGGCACGGGGTCAGCAGGTTGTCGCCCGGATTGAGCAGCGCGGTCAGGCAGATGTCCACCGTTTCGCTGACGCCGGAGGTGACGAAGACATCCTGAATGTTGGCGATGCCCTTGCGGGCAGCCTCGCCGCGAATGGCTTCGAGCGCCGGTTTGACGCCGGAGGACGGCGAGTAGCCGTTCTTGCCGCTGCGCATAGCCTGATAGACGGCTTCGATCATGTGCGGGGGTGTCTGGAAATCAAAGTTGAGCGGGTCGCCGATATTGAGCGGCAAAATCTTGTGTCCCTGCCGGGCCACTTCATCGGCGATGCAGGCCAGATCGCGAATAGCATAGCGGACATTCTCGAGACGGATGGCAGGGACAATTTCGCGGCCTTGAGTGACGGGCATGAAGGAATTCTAACCGCAGAGGCGCGGAGGATGCAGAGAAATCCGGGTGGGCCGGGATGGATCTTTGCCGCTCCGGAATGAGTTGTCATTCGTGGGCGCTGAACTCGATAATGATGACCTCGCTGCTCGGTAACGCGGCCGGGGCGTATTTCCACGTCATCACGGCTTTGACTGCGCTCTCGGCGAGAATCGGGTTGCCGCCCAGGATCGAGACTTGAACCACGGTTCCGTTGGCCAGCACCCTTGCATTCAGACGAACGATCCCGCCGATTCCCAACACTTTAAGGAGTTTGGGATAATCGGCCTTCTGCGACTGAATGACCTTGCGATTGAGGTGCGCGTCAGACTGGGCTCGCAGCGCAGGCCCCGAGCCGATCGCCAGGCAGAACAACAGCAACGCCAATGCGAGCCTCAGCCACGATCGGTTCTTCCCATTGCCGTTCTTGGTCCGAGCGCCGCCGCGATCATTGGTCAACGAAATCATTGGTGAATCTATATCAGCCGGGAGGGCCGAAGGACGTATTCGACTCTGAACAGCTACGGTAGCCGCTGCTATGGCCAAGCAGCAAGATCACAGATGGAGACGTCCAAGGATACGCGGACGCTTTACAGATAGGCGGCGGCTATTGGACGGGCTTGAATGACGGACGTATTCGAACTCAAACGAAAACCAGTCACCGCCGAGATGCCGAGAACTGCAGATCCCTCCCTTCGGCTGCGCTCAGGGTCGGGATGACAAAATTGAAACCGAAGACAAAAAACAAAAGGAGATTCCCCTGCGCACTCTGCGTCTCGGCGGGAGCTCGCCTTTACTCCTCCCGGTCGATCTGCGCCTTCTGCAGCTTGTCGGAGTAATCCACGTACACTGCTTTCCACTCGGTGTAGAAATCGATGGCGCCAATGCCGCCTTCACGATGTCCGTTGCCCGTCGCCTTGGTACCGCCGAAGGGCAAGTGAACTTCCGCGCCGATGGTCGGAGCATTGATGTAGGTGATGCCGGCTTCGAGGTCGCGGACGGCCGCAAAAGCCTTGTTCACGTCCTTCGTGTACAGAGACGACGACAGACCGTATTCGATGTTGTTGGCGATGGCTACGGCATCTTCAAGGCCGTCGCAGGGAATGATCGAAACCACTGGCCCGAAGATCTCCTCCTGGGCAATGCGCATCTTGGGATCGACGTCGATGAACACGGTGGGCTCGATAAACCAGCCGTGCTGGTATTCGCCCTGGTCAAGGCGATTGCCACCGGTGACGAGCTTGGCGCCTTCGGCTCTTCCGATCTCGATGTAGCTCAGGTCGGTCTTGAGCTGGTTCTCGTTCACCGCCGGACCCATCTCGACGGTCTCGTCGAGCCCGTTGCCAACTTTGATGTTCTTGGCGCGCGCTACGAAGTGATCGACAAACTCGGTGTAAACGCCTTTCTGCACGATGATCCGGCTGGTCGCGGTGCAGCGCTGTCCGGTGGTGCCGAAGGCGCCCCAGAGGCCGCCTTCGATGGCCAGGTCGAGGTTAGCATCGTCGAGCACGATCATCGGATTCTTGCCGCCGAGTTCGAGCGAACAGTGCTTGAAGCTCTTGGCCGCCGTCGCGCCTACGATTCTGCCGACCGCCGACGAGCCGGTGAGCGAGATGGCGCGGACCACTGGATGCTCGGTCAGCGGCGTGCCGACTTCCGCGCCGAAGCCGGTCACGATGTTGATCACGCCTTTCGGAATGCCGGCGTCGGTGAGCGCCTGAACCAGGTTGAAGGTCGAGAGCGGAGTGTCCTGCGCCGGCTTGATCACGCAGGTGTTGCCGCAGACAACTGCAGGCAGCAGCTTCCACGAAGATATGGCCATGGGGAAGTTCCAGGGCGTGATCATGCCGCAGACGCCGATGGGCTGGCGGACGGCCATGGCGAACTTGTTGGGCAACTCCGAGGGCACGGTGGGGCCGAACAGGCGGCGGCCTTCGCCGGCGTTGTAGTAGGCGGCGTCAATCGCTTCCTGCACATCGCCGCGGGTTTCTTTCAGCACCTTGCCCATTTCGCGCGTCATGTCGCGGGCATGGTCTTCTTTGCGCTCGATCAGAATCTCGGCAGCGCGGAAGACCATCTCGGCGCGGCGGGGCGCGGGCACCAGACGCCATTTGGCAAACGCGCGCTTGGCAGCATCCACGGCGGCGTCGACATCGGTCTTGTTCGACCGCTGGAAGATGGCCACGACCTCGCGTGTGTCTGCGGGATTGCGGTCTTCGAACGTTCGTCCGCTGACGGACTCGACCCACTCGCCGTCGATGAAATTCTTGAAAACCTTGTGTTTGGTCGTGCCGCCCACTGTCGAAGCGCTGGTCAGGGTATCGGTCGCCATAGAAGCCTCCTGGGAATAGTGCAGAACACTCATGCTAACGCTGGGGGTGAAGACCGGCAAGGAGACGCAGGTTGTGTTTTCGGAGTGGATACGGCCAGCGCCAGCAGGGGTCGATTGGCGGTGGTCACTTTCGTAACCCTTACCCCCTGACCCAAGTTTAATACCCATCCCAGCAGGGATATGATGGTCACAGAGCGGGAGATATCCCATTTCTCAAAATTCTAAGGTAAGGCTGGCACGGGCTCGTGTCGAATAGAAATAGTAATAAGCCGGGACTCTACGTTGCCTGGAAGACGGTGACGTACCGCAGCGTGCTCATGGCGCTGCTGGGAGTGGCATTGATTTTTGGCGCGGTCATGCACGTGGCATTTCCAAAATTTACCGACACGACGGTGAAAGCGGCCGGGCAACTTTCCACAGGCCTGCTCGAAAAAGTTGCGGGTCTGGCGCCTCCGCTCAAAGGGCCGTCGGCGGCAGCTTCGCAGCAGGCGCACTTTACCGCGCTCGATGGCACGATCCGGGTAAGGAAAGGCAACGGCAATAGCTGGATCAACGCCGACTACAACGTGCCCCTCGAAAAAGGCGACGTGGTGCAGACCGGCGCCGAAGGCATGGCGAAGATTGTTTTCAACGACGGCACCAACTACACCGTGAAACAGGATTCGCTGATCGTAATCGAAGAGAACTCGGCCAACGATCAGCAACAAACCAACGTGTCAGTGGCGGTCACGACGGGCACGGTGGATTTGACCACGGCGACGTATGTTCAGGGCTCGAAGTCGCAGGTGATTGTGGCGGGCGCGAAGGCTTCGCTCGCTCCCGATTCGTCAGCCATGGTGCACAATAATCCCAAGGACGATCAGCATGAGATCCTGGTCAAAAAAGGCAGTGGCGAAGTCGAGCGCAACGGAGAAGTGGCTCGCCTGGCGCCTTGGGACAAAGTAAGTTTCCAGAGCACATCGAAGACCATGGAGCGGGCTACGGAAATCGGGCCGCCCGTGCCCATTACACCGGCCAACATGATGCCGGTTTTCATCAACGCAGATGAGAAGGCGAAGGAAGTGGAGTTTGCCTGGTCGCCCATGGCGAACGCCGCCGGATACCGGCTGCGTATTTCGCACAATCCGTACTTTTCGTCGTTGCTGCTGGACAAGAAAGTGGAAGCGCCGAGTGTGGTTGTGACCGGACTTCCTGTCGGAGCTTACTATTGGTCCATCCAGTCTTACGATGCGGCGGGCAAGCAATCGGTGGAAAGCGAAAAGAATCGTTTCACCATCATTGTCAAGGCGAAAGAGAAAATCGAATTGTCGCTCGATATTGATCCGCTGATTCAGCACGGACATGTGATCGAAGTAACGGGCAAGACCGAGGCGGGAGCGCGCGTCATGGTGAACGGCAGGGAAGTGCCTATTGTCGGTGACGATGGCGCGTTCCACTACTTCACTCCACCTTTGCCGAACGGGGAAAACCTGGTCACGATCACGGCGCAGAATTCGAAAGGCGGGGTGAAGACCCAGCAGGAAAAAGTGGTGATTCAGTAAGGATTCGATGTTCGGAATGAGAGTTGGAACCACGGTGCCCAGTTAGCAACCAGTTTTCCTGAACATCCAAGTAGAATAGAAAGAAACGTAAAATAGAAGCAGCTAGGGCGGAGCGACTCACACGGAAACTTAGGGAAAGACCGGGTTCCGGGGGCGAGACGAATTCCCGAGAGAGAGAAGTATTGATATGTCAAACAATGGATTTCATAACGGCTCACTGCGTTCGCACAATCTGCGTTCGCTCTTCAGTATGTTTTCGAGCGACCTCGCCATCGATCTCGGGACCGCCAACACGCTGGTGTATGCGAAGGGCAAGGGCATCGTCGTCAACGAGCCATCGATCGTGGCGATGAACAAGAACACCAACGAAGTGGAAGCCGTCGGAAAAGAGGCCAAGGAGATGCTGGGGCGCACGCCCGGCAACATCGTGGCCATTAAGCCGATGAAAGACGGTGTTATCGCCGACTTCAAGGTCACCGAGAAGATGCTGAATTACTTCATCCAGAAGGCGCACAACCGCAAGATGCTGGTGCATCCGCGGATCGTAATCGGCGTGCCCTCGGAAATCACGCAAGTGGAAAAGCGCGCCGTCATGGATTCCGCCTATCGCGCCAAGGCCAGCGAAGTGTTCCTGGTGGAGCAAGCCATGGTGGCCGCCATCGGCGCGGGGTTGCCGATTACCGAACCCAGCGGCAACATGGTGGTCGACATCGGCGGCGGCACCACCGACATCGCGGTGATTTCGCTCAGCGGCATCGTGTATTCGCGCTCCGTGCGCATGGCCGGCAACCAGATGGATGAGGCCATCATGAATTACCTCAAGCGGAAATATAACCTGCTGGTGGGCGAGCGCACCGCCGAACAGATCAAGATGGAAATCGGCTCCGCGTATCCGCTGGACAAGCCGCTGACCATGGAAATTAAAGGCCGCAACCTGATCGAAGGCGTGCCGAAAACCATCACTGTCGACGACAGCGAAATTCGCGAATCGCTGAGTGAATGCGTTTCGACCATCATGAACGCGATTCGAGTCGCGCTCGAACGTACGCCTCCGGAACTATCCGCCGATATCAGCGACCGCGGCATTGTGCTGACCGGTGGAGGCGCGCTGATCAAGAATCTCGACAAGCGCATCCGCGAGGAAACGGGATTGCCGGTCTCGATTGCCGACGATCCGCTCTGCAGCGTGGTACTGGGCACCGGCAAGATGCTCTCGGACTTCAAACTGCTGAGAAAGATTTCCATCGAGTAGAGAGAAACAGTTGTCAGTGGCTAGGTGGCAGTGAAGACCCCTGGAAATAGGTTCGTTGTATTGCGGCTGACCACGCGCAACTGACCACCGACAACCATCACAAACTGGCAACCGGCCACTGACCACTGGCAACTGTGTTATGGATGTCCTCGGACGCTACCGCAACCTGATCGTGCTGGTGGGAGTGCTATTCGCCCAGATTCTCGGCTTGGCCGTGCAGGTCAACGTCAAACGCACAACCGACAGCGAACCGACGCGCCTGATTCGCATCTGGGCGGTGGGAATGATCACTCCCTTGGAAAAGGCGTTGGTGTGGGCGCAAACTTCCAGCAGCAACGTCTGGCACGACTATTTCTACCTGCGCGGCGTGCGAGCTGAGAACCGCGGCCTCAAGCAACAGATTGAGCGCATGAGTCTGGAGCGGGTACGGATAAGCCAGGACGCCGATCAGGCGCGGCGTCTGCAAGCGTTGCTGGCCTTCAAAGAACAGTTCATTTCCGCGACCATGGCGGCGCAAGTCGTCGGAGGGAGCGGCAGCGAGTCGTCACGCGTAGTCTTCATCGACAAGGGCTACAACGACGGCATACGGCCGGACATGGCGGTCATCACCGCCGATGGCGTTGTGGGCAAGGTGCTGGAGGTGTACCGCATCCCGTCCACATCGAAGGTGCTCTTGATCAACGACCAGAGCAGCGGAGTGGGTGCGATCCTCGACAAAACGCGGACGCAAGGTATTCTCCGGGGCACGGCGTCGGGCGAAGTTGTGCTCGAAAAAGTGATGAGCGACGAGACCGTGCCCGCCGGCGAAATGGTTCTTACCAGCGGTGGAGATGGAGTCTTTCCCAAGGGTCTGCTGGTGGGCAGGGTGACGAAAGTCGCGCCGGGCAGTGAGCTCTTTCTCAACATTCATGTGCGTCCCGCGGCCGATCTCAGCCGGCTGGAAGAAGTGCTGGTAGTGACGAAAATCGATGAGAGGCAGGCCGAACCTGACCAGACGGGCGCAGCGCGCGCCGTCGACATCCTGGCCGAGCGTCTGCCGGCCGTTCCTTCCAAGCCTGAAGATGCCGTGAAAAGCGGTGCGCCGGGGACGGTCGCGCCCGGGACGGTGGCACCGGGGACTGTCGCACCCGCGAGTACAGGCTCAGATGCCAAGCCCAAGACGGCGTCCCCGCAAGCCTCCACCGCGAGCGGCGCGCCCGCTGCGCGAAAACCGGCGAGCTCCGCGTCTTCTGCCGGGACTGGCTCGGAAACTTCTTCCGGGACCCCCGTGACTCGGACAACTGCAGCCGGCGCTGCGAAAGTTCCGCCTAAACCGGTGAAGGCGGCGGCAGCACCCAAAGCGCAACCCGCCGTTGAGGATAGTCCGCACTAACGTGGCCATTACTTACACATCGGGAGAGCAGGTTGAGGTTTACCGTTTCAGCATTCCTGCGACGGTTCTGATTCCCCTGGCTGCGGTTTTCCTGCAGGCTTGGCTGCCGCTACGACTGCCTTTTTTCTCGATCTTCGATCTTCCCCTGCTGGTCACCATCGGTTTCGCGACGGCGCGGCGCAGTCCGCTGGCGGGGTTGTTTACCGGGAGCTTGATCGGCATTCTGCAAGATGCTTTGACGCATCAGGCCATCGGGCTCTACGGGATTGCGCTGACGGTGGTGGGATTCGGCGCGTCTTCGCTCGGGATCAAGCTGGACGTGGAACATGCCGGCGCTCGTTTCCTGCTTACGATTTTCTTCTACATCGTGCACGAGGTTGTCTATTTCACGATTGCGCGCGGCATGGTCGGGCTGCGCATGGCGTGGAGTT
>Ga0265314_10001959_pt1 | contig 21920 bp, 16 predicted proteins | sample 4126metaG_FD_203106 | JGI IMG/M metagenome (GOLD analysis project Ga0265314, IMG submission 203106) | Rhizosphere microbial communities from Carex aquatilis grown in University of Washington, Seatle, WA, United States - 4-1-26 metaG | ecosystem: Host-associated > Plants > Roots > Rhizosphere >... | reverse complement strand
GCTCTTGACTTGAAGCAGCAGGCTGACGCCAAGGTGGTTGTGATTGGTGAATCAACCCAGGCCGAGAAGGACAAGACGGCTAAGGAAGAGAAACTGGCAGCGCGTCACAAGCACATGGTGGTTGAAGACTACGCACCTCAGCGCGCGGTCAACACCAAGCAGTACCTGGTGACCGATCAGGGCATCGATGCTTCGCGGATCACGGTTGTGACGAGCGGGACCGATGGCCAGACGGTGGAGAACTACCTGGTGCCCGCGGGAGCGGACTTCTCAACGGCAGTCAGCGGCACGACGCCGGTAGACGAGTCGGCAGTGAAGCCTGTAGAACGCAAGGCACTGGGCGCGAAGCCGGTCCATCACCACATGAAGATGAAGAAAGCGGCACAGTAGCCGGAACCTAACCTCGGCCGAGCCCTGGAAAGCAACACCAGGGCCCGGTTGAGCGAAGCAAGCAAACTTCCGCAGATTTGGAACTGAGGCCGACCGGTAATCCCGGTCGGCCTTTTTGCGCAGATATCCGGCACGGGCTACGACAGCAAGATTGCTTCCGACGCAGCCATCCCCGCGGTATACACTCATCCAAAGCCTATGCGACGCTTTCTTTTCTTCGCCATGCTAGTCCTGGTTTCTCCAGCGTTGTCTGGAACGCAAACGTCAGCCCCGCAGCACACCAAGTCGTCTATGAATTCAAGGAAACTTACCCCTGAAGAAGCTCAAAAGTCGGCGATCGTTATCGACACCCACGCGGATACGCCGCAACGGTTTCTGGATGAGCACTTCGACCTCAGCGATCCGCTGAACGGCGGCAACTTCAACCTGGAATCGGCACGCAAGGGCAACCTGAGAGCCGAGTTCTTTTCAATCTGGGTTGAGCCGAAGCTCTACAAAGACCACTACGCCAGGCGGACACTGGAACTGATTGATTCAGTGAAGCTGCAGGTTGCGAGGCATCCTGACCAGATGGAATTCGTAACATCAGTTGCCGGGATCGAGCAGGCGAATCGGGACCACAAACTGGCTGCCCTGATGGGCATTGAGGGTGGCCATTCGATTGAAGATTCCCTCGGCCTGTTGCGCCAGTACTACGCGCTGGGCGTTCGGTATATGACGCTGACTTGGTCAAATTCAAACGGGTGGGCCGACAGCTCCGGCGACGATACCGACGCTACCGTGCCGCATACCAAAGAGGGCTTGAGCGAGTTTGGCAAAGATGTGGTTTACGAGATGAACCGCCTGGGCATGATGGTGGACATTTCGCACGTCTCGGACAAAACGTTCTTCAGGACACTAATCATCAGCCGCGCACCGGTGATCGCTTCGCATTCTGCGGCTCGCGCACTGTGCGATGCGCCGCGCAACATGACCGACGATATGCTGCGCGCAATTGCGCGGTCGGGCGGGCCTGATTCCAAAGGCGGCGTGGTGCAGGTGAACTTCTACTCCGGCTTTATCTCGCAGAAGTATCGCGACGCCTTGAAGGCCATGCAGCCGGAGGTGGACAAAGAAGTGCAGGCCTACAAAGACAAGATGAAGGCCGAGGGCAAGGAGCCGATCTACGCCGAGATCGACAAGATTCAGAAAGCGGCAGCCGATCGTATTCCCCGCCCGCCGCTTTCAGATTTGATCGATCACATAGACCACGTTGCGAAGGTGGCGGGAATCGATCATGTGGGACTGGGTTCGGACTTCGATGGCGTAAATGGCCAACTGCCTGAGGGCCTTGACTCTCCCGCTGACATGCCAAAGATCACCGCTGCGCTGATGGCGCGGGGCTACTCGGCTGAAGACTGCCGCAAGATTCTTGGCGGAAATTTGTTGCGGGTCTTCAAAGAAGTTGAGACAGTTTCAAAACAACTGCAGGCTGAAGATCGGCCGCGCATCACGGATAAACAGCCGTTCGAGAAAAAATAGACTCCACGTCTTTAAATGAGACCGGAAGCAGCGGTGCTCAGTTCGGGCCATGGTCAGTGTTCAAATTTTTACGCGGAGATTCCCCAATGAGAACATCGTTTCGTTTTGCAGCCCTGTCGCTCGCGGCTGCTCTTCTGCCTTGCCTGCTGTTTACGCCTGCAATGGTGCGCGCCCAGGACGATAAGTCTTCGAGCCATTCCGCAACTGCCGATAAGGCCGCGGTTGCGACGCCTGACTCCACGACGCAAGGCGAGCTGGACGCGGGTGGAATGCATATTGCATATACAGCCGTGGCTGGCACCATTACCGTAGGCTCGACTGACGGGCAGGACGGGCAGCTTGGTTCAGACGGGAAACCTGAGCCGGGAAGCCAACTGGCGATCTCCGCTCCTAAGGATCCCGCGGATGCGCCGCCTGTTGCGCGCATGTTTTATGTGGCGTATTTCAAGAAGGACGCAGCGCCTGAAGGCAGGCCAATCACTTTTTTCTACAACGGCGGTCCTGGCAGTTCAACGGTGTGGCTGCACATGGGCTCACTTGGCCCCAAGCACGTGGTTACCGACGGCGATCAGCATTTGCCCGGCGCGCCGTACAGGCTGGTTGATAATGCCAATTCCCTGCTGGATACGAGCGACCTGGTATTTATCGATGCGCCCGGCACGGGATTTGGCAGGCTCATTGGCAAGGACGCGGGCAAGGGCTTCTTTGGGGTGGACGAAGATGCTGGAGCATTTGCGCGGTTCATTGCGCGATTCATCACCAAGTACAACCGCTGGAATAGTCCGAAATTCATTTTTGGTGAGAGCTATGGCACCACGCGGTCGGCAGTGCTGTCTAAAATGCTTGACGAGCGCAAATCAATCGACTTGAATGGCGTGATTCTGCTGTCGCAGGTTCTCAATTTTGGCACATTCCTTGACGGCGCAACGGGCAATCCAGGCATTGACCTGCCTTATGAACTGGCGCTGCCGACCTATGCCGCTACGGCCTGGTACCACAAGAAACTGCCGCAGCAGCCGGCCGCATTGGAGCCGTTTCTGAAGGAAGTGGAAGAGTTTGCCATGGGGCCCTATTCGCATGCGCTGGCGCTGGGCACGGATCTTGGCGATGAAGAGAAGCAGGCGGTTGCCGGGAAGCTGCATGACTACACCGGGCTGCCGGTTGCATACCTGCTCAAGGCGAATCTCCGCGTGGATGGGGGCGAGTTTGAAAAAAACTTCGCCGACAACGACGATCTGACCACTGGCCGCTATGACTCGCGATTCACCGGTCCGACAATCGATCCGCTGAGCCAGAAGGCTGATTACGATCCGCAGAGCGAGGCCATCTCATCAGCGTATGTGGCGTTGCTTAACCAGTATGTGCGCAACACGCTGAAGTATGGCGAGGGACAGACTTATTTACCGAGTCTTGATGGAGAGGGCTTTCAAAGCTGGAATTTCAAGCATGGCGACAATCCGCTGTCGGTTGATGTTGAGGGCGATCTGGCCGATGCCATGAAGATGAATCCGCGGCTGAAGGTGATGTTGAACGGCGGTTATTACGATTTGGCGACTCCGTTTTTCGCGGCGCAATACGAAGAAAAGCATCTGCCCATTCCCGCTTCGCTGGCGAAGAACATTGAGTACGACTGGTATGAAGCCGGCCACATGGTGTACGTGCGCAGCGAGTGCGACAAGCAGTTGCACGACCGGGTGGCGGCGTTCATCAAGGGGGCGTCGGGGCAGTAATACAGGGAACAGGGATCAGGGAACAGGGATCAGAATGCTGATGACAATTCTTGTGTTTTGTCCCCTGGACCAAGTTCTTATGAGGCTTGCGCGGCTGCTTGCAGGGTGGCTTCGTAGACTTCTTTGGCACGGTCGAGAGCTGCCTGAACGTTGGGCATGATGTTTTCGCGACCAAGGCGGTTAATAAAGCGCGTACCGCTCAAGAGCTTGGATGGCTGCTCCATGGCGCCGCAGAGAATCAGCGTACGGCCGGATTGATGCAGGCGCTTTGAAAATGTCTCGATGGCGTGGATGCCGGTGGCGTCAATGGCCGACATGTTGCGGAGCCGCAAGATGACGACCGGCTCAAAGGCGTCGAGGTTGGCCGTGGCCTCGACAAGTTTTTCTGTAGTGCCCCAAAGAAACGGGCCGTGGATACGCAACAAAGAGACGTAGGGCGGGACTATTCGGCCCTGCAAAACGTGGGGCAGGCCGTCGCGAATGTACTCCTCAGTGACCGGGGAGACAGTGGTGGTATCGGCAACGCGACGGATATAGAGCAGAGCGGCAAGCCCGAGTCCAACGGCGACAGCGACCGTGAGATCGGCGAACACAGTGAGCGCAAAGGTGACCAGCCAAACCGAGATGGCGGTGAAATCCAGCCGCAGAATTGCGCCAATCTCACTCCACTCGCCCATGTTGTAGGCCACGACAAAAAGTACCGCGGCCAGCGTGGTGAGCGGGATGTAACTGGCCAGGGGCGCGGCAACCACAAGAATGCCGAGCAGTGTGAGCGCATGAACCATGCCGGAGACAGGCGAGCGCGCTCCAGCGCGAATGTTGGTGGCAGTTCGGGCGATGGCTCCGGTGGCGGGGATGCCGCCAAACATGGGAGAAACGATGTTAGCGAATCCCTGTGCGACGAGCTCGACGTTGGAGTTGTGGCGGTCGCCGGTCATTCCGTCGGCAACGACGGCGGAGAGCATGCTTTCAAGCGCTGCGAGCATGGCCACGGTGAACGCCGCAGGGATGAGGGGCAGAATGTGCTCGGCGTGAAAGTTGGGAATGGCGAAGGAAGGCAGGCCGCGCGGGATGCCACCGAATCTGCTGCCGATGGTCTCGACGGGGAGATGAAAGAACACCCTGACCGCCGTGCAGACCAGTACGGCGACGATTGAGGCCGGGATGCGGCGGGTCAGGCGCGGCAGGATTATGAGGATGGCGAGCGTACCGAGGCCGAGACCGAGCGCCTGGGGGCTCACTGTGTTGAAGTGAGCCGCGAGTACCTGCATGCGGGGCAGAAACTCGCTGGGAACGGCCGGCGTGCGAAGGCCAAAGAAGTCCTTGATCTGCGTTGAAGCGATAAGGATGGCAATGCCGTTGGTAAAGCCAATGACCACCATACGCGGAATGAAGCGGACCGCGGCCCCGAGGCCGGTGAAACCCATGACCATGAGAATAATTCCGGCCATGAGAGTGACCATGGCAAGGCCGCTCATGCCGAAATGAGCTACGATGCCGGCAACAATGACTACGAATGCGCCGGTGGGTCCGCCGATCTGGGTACGCGAGCCTCCGAGAGCCGAGACGATAAATCCAGCCACAACCGCTGTGTAAAGACCGGCTTGCGGGGTTACCCCTGAAGCGATGCCGAATGCCATGGCAAGAGGCAAGGCGACCATACCGACAGTGACGCCGGCGAGCAGGTCATGAACGAACATCTGGGCGGAGTAGTCGCGAAGGGACAGTATTGACTTGGGGAGATTGGGATTGCTTATGGACATTAGGCGTTGTGTCCATTTTACGCGAAATGGAATTTTAGAGGGTTTTGGGCCTTGTTAGAGCTGTTTTGCGTAGATGAGGGCGGCGCGGCTACGGGGGTAGTAGTTTTCTTCCCTGCCCTTTTGCGTGTAGCCGTGCGCCTCATACAGGCGTTGCGCCGCTGTGTTTTCGGCGTCTACGTGGAGCCAGATCAGTTTCGCGTCGGCTTTGCCTGCAGAGTCTTCGAGGCGGCGCATCAACTCGACTGCTACTCCCTTGCGTCTGAATTCGGGTAGGACTTCAATCGTCTGGATGTAAGCTGTGGTCTCATCCGATTCAGTCAACCACTCGACTATTGCGAATCCGGCGATTGTCCGGTTCTCTTCAGCCATCCAGGTTGCGGCAGCGGGGCTGGCGAATACTTGGCGCATGTAGGTGCGGCTGAAGCGGAATGGCGGTTGGAAGCAGATCTCCTCGACTGCGTAGAGCTGGGTGAAGTCGTCGGGGTGGTATGGGCGGTAGAGCATCAAAGGCAGGTTTCAGGTTTCAGGGATCAGGGATCAAAGGACGCCGCTGCTGCGCATCATTCCTCCCCTACCTTAACAACAATCAAGTGAGGATTGGCGACGTTCAGCGGCGATTCCCACAAACTCCCTCAGGGGCTAAAGCCCCAGACTCATTTTATGGACATATTCGGCGCGACTAAAGTCGCGCCCTGATACAAGACCTTATTCCGCCGAGTTTCTCCGCAGCCTGTAAAGCCCAACTCATTTTGCTGGCTTTATCGGCACGACTGAAGTCATGTCCTGATACGAAGCCGGGCTTTGAGAAATGTTTGTTCGAAGATTTTGTGGAGGGAACAAGAATGTGGTGTAATCCCACCCTTTCCGCGATGAGACTGCGAAAAGGATGGGGCACCCGTGTGTAGGTGGGATTGTTCGGTTAAACCTTGGCTTCGAGATCGGCGATCACGTCGAAGAAGCGCTGGTCGAGGCGGCGATTGCTGGCGATGGCTTCCTTGATGGTGATGTCAGTGATGTCGGTTCCGTGGAGGACTGCGATGCGGCCCCACTTTTTGTCGTGGACCATGTCGATGGCGTGGAGGCCGTAGCGCTGGCCCAGCACGCGATCGTAGGCCGTGGGCACGCCGCCGCGCTGGGTGTGGCCCAGGTTTACTGAGCGGGTTTCGTAGCCGGTCTTCTTTTCGATGAGCTCGGCCAGGGCTTCGCCAATGCCGGAGAGACGGGCATGGCCGAACGAATCGACCTGCGAGGCATCGGCAATCTGTCCAACATCGGGCAGATGGCAACCCTCGGCCACTACGACTACGCCGTAGTGCTTGCCGTGATCGTAGTTGTATTTCAGCAGCGCGCAGACGTGGTCTATATCGATTTCTTTTTCAGGGACGAGGATGACGTGGGCTCCGCCGGCGGTGCCCGCGGCATATGCGATCCAGCCGGCATCGCGGCCCATCACTTCGACTACGACTACGCGGTTGTGCGAGTCGGCGGTGGTGTGGATGCGGTCGACGGCCTCAGTGGCGATCATAACTGCGGTATCGAAACCAAAGGTCTGGTCGGTGCCGCTAATGTCGTTATCAATCGTCTTGGGCACGCCTACTGAAGGCACGCCATTTTCGCTCAGGAAGAGCGTTACCGACTGCGTGTCGTCGCCGCCCAGGGCGATGAGCGCGTCAATTTTGTTGAGCTTCAGAACTTCCTGCACTTTCTCAATGCCCCCGGGAATTTTTTTCACATTGGTCCGCGAGGAGTGGAGAATGGTGCCGCCTCTGAGCTGAATGCCATCGATGTTTTCGAGGGTGAGGGGGATGAAGTTGTTGTCGAGCACGCCGCGCCAGCCGTTGAGGAAGCCGATGAACTCGTCTCCGTAGTGGTTAATGCCCTTTTTCACGGCCGCATAGATTACGGCATTCAATCCGGGGCAATCGCCGCCGCCGGTCAATAGTGCAACTCGCATCGTGTGATTCTCCTCTTGGAATTCCCTGTTCAGGATATTTGCCCGGCCGTAAGGGACCGCCGGTTTCAACGCCTTAATCAGTTTAACTCCCGCTGTAAAGGGCAATCGTGAGCGCGGTCACTAGGACAGGGATCAGGGAACAGGGATCAGGGAACATCAGCCCGGGTCTTGCCGTGGTTCAATAGATTCATGCCTGGTATGGGAGCGTTGCTGCTGCTGGCCTTCGCCAGCGTCGTAGTTATCGTTTTGCTGGTGCTGCTGCAACTCACCCGGCTTGGATTCCTGGTTCGCACCACCATCCCCGACCGGCCCCGCCGCCGCATGTTCATCGCGTCGGTGTCTTTCCTGGTTACGTTTATCGGCGTACGCGTCCTTGTTTACCGGATTGTGAGCCATCAAGGACACTTCCAGTGGGTGATGGTGCGTGGATTGCACATCCATCACCTTGTCTGGGGCATTTTGATTCTGCTGCTGGTGGGCTATGGGTGGCTGCTGGACCTGGGCCGGTCTCACTCGCCTACTTCAATCTTTCTGAGCCGGCTTATGGCGGTGAGTTACGGGGTGGGCGCGGCGCTCACGCTCGACGAGTTCGCGCTGTGGCTCAACCTTGATCCGGAAGCTTACTGGTCGACGGGGCGGGAAAGCATCGACGCGGTTATTTTGTTTGGCGCTATTCTTGCGGTCGGCGCATGGGGAGCGCCGTTCTTCCGCGGCATTAAGGCGTTGTGGGACAAACGGCTGCTGTTTGAGGGCCGCTTCGGCGCGCCTACTGCCCGCGCGAAGTTGCTTCGTCGTCGTAGATTTCGGCGACCACGGCCGCGTAGCGGTCGGTAATTACACGGCGCTTGAGCTTCATCGATGGGGTGAGCACCCCCGATTCCTGGGTCCATTCTTCCGCCACAACACGGAACCGCTTGAGCGTTTCAAAGTTGGCAAGTGAGTTGTTCACCTCGCTCACCAGGTCTCCGTAGAGTGCGATCACGCGGCTATCTTTCACCAGTTCTTCATGAGTGCTGGCATAGACGCCGTGCTTGAGCGCCCACGCTTCAAGCGCCTGAAAATTTGGAGAGATCAAGACTGAAACGAACTTGTGCTTGTCTCCCACCAGCGCGGCCTGGGCTACAAGAATGGAATTTTTGAGCTTGTTTTCGATTGGCTGTGGAGCAACCAGCTTTCCGCCCGACGTTTTCAGCAGTTCCTTTTTACGATCTGTGATGAAGAGGAACCCGTCCTGATCGAGATGGCCGATGTCGCCGGTCCTGAACCAGCCCTCTGAATCGAAACATTCAGCATTGTCGGCTGGTTTCTGCCAGTATCCCGCAAAGACTGCAGGCCCGCGCACCAGTAGTTCGCCGTCGTCGGCGAACTTCAACTCGACGTTGGGCAACAGCGCTCCGGCTGAGCCCATTTTTTGCCTGACGGGGGTATTGAGAGAAATCACTGGTGAAGTTTCGGTGAGCCCATACCCCTCCCAGAGCGCGATGCCGACCGAGGCAAACCACCTGGCTGTGTCGATGCCCAGCGGCGCACCGCCTGAAACAAAAATACGCACACGGCCGCCGAAGGCCTCGCGCACCTTTGAATACGCCAGCTTGTCCGCGAGCTTCCAGAGAAGCGACGACGGTTTTTGGCCGGCATAAACGGTGGAGGTTGAGCGCGCGCCAACGCGCAAAGCCCAGGCGATAATTCGCTTCTTGACGGGCGAAGCGCTCGATTTCTCTACCACGGCCTGACGAATTTTTTCAAAGACCCGGGGAACGCCAACAATCACCGTAGGCCTGATTTCTTTCATGGCCTGCGGAAGCTTGTCGAATTGCGAGCAGTAAGCAATTTGAGCGCCGGAGTTGTACATCACGTAGTCGAGGGCGCGGGCGGTAATGTGCGAGAGCGGCAGAAACGATATGCAGGCGTCGGAGGAGTCAAAGTGAAAGTCGACTCCGGCAACATTCTGGTTTGAAGCAATGTTTCCGTGGGTGAGGGCAACGCCTTTGGGCTCGCCGGTGGTCCCGGAAGTGTAGATGAGAGTGGCCAGATCTTCAGGCCTCGCAGATCGGACGAGCGCATCGAAGACAGGGTCCCGTTCACTGCCAGCCGCTTCTGCATCGGCAAGAATCTGGCTCATGGCGATGGCACCGTCGGGCACGGGCGAGTCCATCATCACGATGCGCTCGAGATAGGTTTGTTCGCGAACCGAGTTGAGCTTGTCGAACTGCTGACGCGTGGAAGCAATGGCGATGCGGCAGCCTGCGTCGCGCAGCAGCGCCGCGACCTGCTCACCGGTGAGCGTGGGATAGATGGGCACATCGGCAGCGCCAATGGCCAGGATGGCGAAATCGGACACCGCCCACTCCCAGCGGTTTTCACCTATTAGAGCAATGCGATCGCCCTTTTTTGCGCCCCAGGAAAGGAGTGTGCGCGAAAGCATCCGCACTCGCTGGTACATCTGTTCAGAAGAGATTGGCTGCCACTGGCCAAAGGAATCCTGCCAAAGCACGGCGCGCGGATTTGCCGCCGAGCTCAGGTGGAGAAACAGGTCGTTGATTGTCGATAAGGGAGCGATCATTTCGTGTTGTGGCCCGGTGAAAACAGGGCCATTCGAGAGTGTATCAAGCGCGAAGCAGTGATGGCGATGACGTGGGAACAGAAACACTGCCAATTAACTGTTGAGAATCGCCCATTTGAGTTATCGGAATGACACTAACAAGGAATGAACATTGTGGTAATTTATGAGCCCCACTGTGTACCTGGCGCGATAAACTGGGAGCCGGAGTCAGATTATCTTCCGCATATAGCTGACGGCCCAATGAATTTTGAACAATGTTTAATTTGCCCCAGGAAGTGCCTTCGAACGAACCAGACTCCGAGATCAGCATTGAGCTGGCAGGGGCCGAACGTGTGATTCTTTGCGCCGCTGCGGTTATCGTTCTGGCAAACGTTGCAAGATGGCTGATTCTCGCCGTCGACCCGGATATTTTCCCCACATGGAATCCGATGAACCTGCAGGCGATGCTGCTGACTACGCTCAGCGGGCTAAGTCTCGCTCTTGCTCACCTGCGCTATTCTCGGATTCGTCGCGTCACTTCAGTTCTGCTGGGCGGCTTTGTCGCTGTCTTTTCGTTCGCCGTCGTCATTGAATATGTCTTTCACGAGTCGCTTGGCATCGACGCTTACGCAGTTTCTGGCCACACCGCCTACCCCTATTTGTTTAGCAGAATGGCACTCCAGGCCGCACTCGGATTCGGCGCGCTGGGCGTAGCGGAGATGTTCACTTTTGTGCGCAGGCCCGCTCTTGTGCTGGTAGCCGACTTTTTGGCGCTCTGCCAGGCGGCTGTAGTGCTGACTGTGGTTAGCGGGCATTTCATTGCGATCTTGCACTTTTTTGACTCGCAGACGCCCGTGCGAACTTCGGTGTTTACCATGATCTGCCTGCTTTTTCTGAGCGCAGTCCTGATGATGCGCAGAACGGAAAGGGGCATTCTCAACATCTTCATTGGAAATGGGTCGGGCAGCAAAGTGGCTCGAATTTTGGCGCCGCTGCTGCTCTTGCTGCCCTATTTCCGCGAGGCGATACGCGCGCAATTCATCAGCGAAAGCCGCATGCCTGCCTATTACACAACTGCCATTGTGGCCACGGTAGCAGTCTTTGTAAGTTGCGCCATCCTCATTTATCTCGCGCGGCGAATGAACTCAATGGAGGCCGAGGTAAACGACCTTTCGCTGCGCGATGGGCTCACCGATCTGCACAATCTGCGCGGCTTCCGCCTGCTTGCCGAACAAGCGCTCCGCCTTGCGCATCGCCTGAAGACGCCATTCTCAGTGCTGTTTATCGACCTTGACGATCTGAAAAAGACCAATGACACTCTTGGTCATCAGGTGGGTTCAGAACTAATTATCGAGGTAGCCGAAATACTGAAGTCGTCATTCCGCGAGACCGATGTGCTGGGCAGGATTGGCGGCGATGAGTTTGCCGTCGCCGGACAATTCAGCGAAGAACATATTGCACAGGCGAAGCACCAATTGGAGGTTTCAGCCACGGTTGCCAACCGCAGTCGGACCCACCCGCCGAAGCTGAGTTTCAGCGTGGGATGCGTCACATTGGCTGCCGGCGGCCAGGAAACGCTCGACAGCCTGCTGGCGCGGGCCGACCAGGCCATGTACAGCGCGAAACGCCGAAAAAAGATGACTGTGGCCTGAGGAGTGGGCCGCGGTGCCCCGCGTTGCATACTTATTCACCTTCCTGTATATTTATACGAGCGCGGATTCCGCTACGCGGACCGCGCCTTCACTTTTTTCCGGGCAGGAAGCGGCAATGAAGACCCAGCGGCTGGACGCAATTCGAGATGTGCTTACGAGCTCGGCGGTAGCCAGCCAGGATGAGCTGAGGCGCAAGCTTCGCCGGCGCGGCTTTCATGTAACGCAGGCAACGCTCTCGCGCGACATGCACGAACTGCGACTGTCGAAAGGGCCCGGGGGATATTCGCTTCCCAACGGGCACAGCAATGGCACGGTAGTGGTGGATGATGCGCCGCCTACAGTTGAAGAAATGCTGGATAGCTTTGGCATGCGCGTACGGCAGGCGTTGAACCAGGTAGTGGTGGGCACGGTGCTGGGCGGAGCGCAGCCGGTAGCTGCGGCGCTCGACCGCGCTCAATGGCCTGAAGTGGTGGGCACCATTGCTGGAGACGATACGGTGCTGGTGATCTGCACCGATGCACGCCGCGCGAACGACGTGGAACTGCGCATCAGGACGCTCCTTGAATCATGACCATGAAAGTACAAACCGCAGTGGTTGGCGTAACCGGGTACGCCGGCGCGGAACTGGCGCGGCTTCTGCTGCACCATCCACGCCTTAAGGGCTTGCCCCCGGTATTCGCCGGCCGCGTGGATGAGAAGGATACCGCGCGCGGTGGAATTCCGCTTGGGGAGATACATCCCCAGCTTGGGGATAACAACGGGAGCGGCAGTTTGCGGCTTCAGCCGTTTTCATGGGAACTGCTGGCCGAGCGTGGAGTTGACGTATTGTTTTTGGCCACTCCGCATGAACAATCGCGCGAATGGGTTCCCCAGGCATTGAAAAATGGCTTGCGGGTAATCGATCTGAGCGGCGCGTGGCGCTTGACTGAAGCGGCGGATCGCGCCGTCTACAACTTTGAAGATGAAGGCACGGAGCAAGCGGCGGCAACGCAGGCGCAGGCTGTTTATGGAATGCCTGAGCTCAATCGCGAGCATGTTGCCGGCGCGAAGCTCGTCGCCAATCCAGGCTGCTACGCTACCTCGGTAATCCTGGCGCTGAAGCCGCTGGTTGCTGCGGGGCTCGTCGATCTCGATCATGGAATTGTTGCCGATTCAAAGAGCGGCGTGAGCGGGGCGGGCAAGGCGCCATCTGCGAAGACGCATTTTATGTATGCGGCTGACAATTTGTCGGCCTACGGCGTATTCAGCCATCGCCACACGGGCGAACTGCTGGAACAAATCGGCATTGAGGCCGGCGAGATTGTGTTTACGCCGCATCTGCTGCCGATTCCGCGGGGAATTCTGTCGACGATTTATGTGCAGTTCAAAGAGCCGCAGACGCGGGCCTCAGTTGCCGCAGTTTACGAGTCGTTCTTTTCCGGCAGCCCGATGGTGCGCTTCTACAACAATTCGCTGCCGCAGATTCAGTACGTGGTACACACCAACTACGCCGACATTGGTTTTCAGCTTGACGCGAGCGGCCGTCGCGCAGTGATCGTCAGTTGCCTTGATAACTTGTTGAAGGGTGCGGCTGGGCAGGCTGTGCAGAACATGAACATAGTGCTCGGGTGGCCCGAGTCAGAAGGTCTCGCATGAAATTGGCTGCGGAGGGCAATGAATGAAGTACGTAGTCAAGCTGGGTGGCGCGGGACTGGAAACGCCGGCTCTATTGCAAGGGTGTGTGCGCGCGATCGCCGACCTGGTGCGCGATGGCAACCAGGTTGCCGTTGTGCATGGCGGCGGAATTCAACTAACGAAAATGCTGAAAGCGCTCGGCAAGCAAAGCGAGTTTGTGAACGGGCTGCGCGTGACGGATGCCGAAACTCGCGATGTGGCGCTGATGGTGCTGGCTGGCCGCGTGAACAAGGGACTGGTGGCCGCGTTGGGCGCGCTGGGCCAGCCGGCAATGGGTCTCTCCGGCGGCGACGGATTGATTTTTCGCGCGCGAAAAAAGCGGACTGCGCCCGATCTTGGATTTGTAGGCGAGATTGCAGCAAGCGATCCGCGCTGGCTTGAAGCAATCTGGCAACTTGGCGGCGTACCTGTTATTTCTTCGATCGCGCTTGGATTCGACGGCGAGTACTACAACGTGAACGCGGATGAGATGGCCGCGGCCTGCGCCATTGCCTGCCACGCCGATGCGCTGGTGTTTCTCACCGATGTTCCTGGCGTGAAGGACGCGAATGGCGATGTACTGCGCTGGCTCTCGATTGATCAGATTGCCGAGATGGCCAAGAGCGCAGTGATTTCAGGCGGCATGCTGCCCAAACTGGGTGCATGTCGCGAAGCGCTTTTGAATGGCGTAAAGCGCGTGCGAATTTTGCCCGCCGAGGCGGCAGGATCGTTACCCGACCTGTGCACTTCGCGCGTGGCTCACGGCACCGAAGTGATGGTGGCCTAAACGCACATTTTGAGAGCGGCCTGTGTCAGGGCACGATTTTTAGTCGTGCCAAACAGACGCTCCAACAGGAAACGGGCTTTAGCACCTGAGAAAATGCAGGAGGTTTTTCAATTGACGAAACTAGATCAGTTAAAGGCCGCGGAAGCGCGGCTGTTGTTGTCGACCTACGAGAGGAATCCCATCCTCTTCGTACGGGGCGACGGAGTGCACATTATTGATGAACAGGGCGAGAAGTATCTCGACCTGTTAAGCGGCATCGGCGTGAACGCATTGGGCTACGCGAGCCCGCTGATTGAACAGGCCATTGCTCGCCAAAGCCGCGCGCTTATTCACACATCGAACCTTTTTTATCACGAAGGCCAGGCCGAACTTGCGCTGCGGCTGACGGAGCGCACCGGCCTGGACCGCTGCTTCTTTGCCAACACCGGCACTGAAGCGTGGGAGGGCGCGCTGAAGCTGGCTCGCGCTTATGCGGGCCTCCGCCGCAGCGAGGGCGTAAGCATTGGGACAAAGTTTCTGGCGCTTGAACAGAGTTTCCATGGCCGCACGTTTGGATCAATGTCGACCACGCACAAAGCAAAATATCGCGAGCCGTTCGCGCCCGTGGTTCCGGGCGTAGAGTTTGTGCGTTTCAACGATGTTGCCGACTTGCGCGCAAAGTTTTCAAATGAGGTTTGCGCGATCCTGGTGGAGGCTATTCAAGGTGAAGGCGGCATCAGGCCGCTCTCGCAGGACTTCTTCGCTGAAGCACGGGCACTGGCCACCTCCACTGGCGCGCTGCTGATTGTGGATGAGATTCAGGCCGGCATGGGGCGCACCGGCAAGTGGTGCGCGTACCAGCATTACGGCATCCAGCCCGATGTGACCACGCTTGCCAAGCCGCTTGCTGGCGGTATTCCGCTCGGAGCGGTGCTGTGCACGGAAGAAGTGGCGCGCTCGATTCACGCCGGAATGCACGGCACTACTTTCGGTGGCGGGCCGCTGGCCTGCGGTGTAGCCATTGCCGTAATCGATCACATTGAGCGTGAGCATCTGCTCGAACATGCGATCGAAGTCGGTGATTACTTTCAGAAGCGTCTGCGGGAGTTGGCCAGCCGTCACGACGCAATCGTTGACGTGCGCGGCAAGGGGCTGATGCTTGCGGCCGAACTTGACTCTGCCGACCTGGCCAAGCTGACCGTGGCTGAAATGCTGAAGCGCCGCATTCTCATCAACTGCACAAGCGAAACTGTTTTGCGCTTCCTACCCCCGTACATTCTGGAGCGGGCACACGTAGACGAAGCCATTGACGCGCTAGACGCGATCTTTACCGAACATGCGGCGACGCACAGCGCGCTGCCTGCAACAGGAGGACACCAACGTGGCCAGTAGAGCAACCATTGAACAGCCCGTCCCACAGATATCAGTGGACACCGATCCCGACATTCAAGCAGCAGTCGAGCGCATGTCCGGCGAAGATTTGTGTTCCATCTCGGACCTTTCAAGCGGCGAAGTGCGCGCCATTCTGAAGCTGGGCCACGACGTGAAGCACAACCCCGGCGCTTATCGCCGGTCGCTTGATGCAAAACAGATGGTGCTGATGTTTGAGAAGGCGAGCTTGCGCACCCGGCTGGCCTTTGAAACCGGCATCAACACCATGGGCGGCAATGCAATTTTTGTCGACCAGACAAACTCTCCGCTGGGTGAGCGCGAGACGATTGCCGATGTGGCGCGCAACCTGGAGCGCTGGGTTGACGTGATTGTGCTGCGCACTTACGCACACGACACCATTACAGAGATGGCAGCAAACTCGCGCGTGCCCATCATCAACGCGCTTTCTGATTTTGAGCATCCCTGCCAGGCGCTGGCCGATTTTATGACTCTTGAAGAACATTTCGGCACCGCCGCGGGACTGAACTTTACCTATGTCGGCGATGGCAACAATGTTTGCCATTCTCTGATGCTGACTGGCGCGCAGCTTGGCGCGAACGTGACGGTTGCAACTCCGCGCGGCTACTCGCCCGACATTGAAATTGTGACCATTGCGCGCGAGATTGCCGAGCGCAATGGCTGCGAAGTGAAGCTGACGCAGGATCCGCAGGCCGCCGCCGAGGGCGCCGACGCGATCTATACCGATGTGTGCGTCAGCATGGGCTACGAGCACGAGTCCACCAAGCGCGCGCCGATCTTCAGGCCGTTCCAGGTGAATGAGGCGTTGATGTCGAAGGCCTCGAGCCGCGCGGTGTTTATGCACTGCCTGCCTGCGCGACGCAATGAAGAAGTGACCGACGCTGTGATTGACAGCCCGCAGTCGATCGTTTTCGACCAGGCTGAAAACCGGTTGCACGTGCAAAAGGCGCTGCTGCTGTTGCTGCTGGGCGGTTTGAAGCAGTAACCCGGAGCAATCGTAGCTTTTCTGGAGACCATGACGATGAATATCAAACCCTTTCGGATTAGCAGGTGTGAATACGAAAAGCTCAGGGAGCTTCAACTCAAGACAAGGAAGGGTTGGTGGGCCGTTTTCAGTGTGAATAATCGCCAACAAGTTTGGCCTTTTGTATGCAGGGGGCTGACACCCGTCGAAGATCGGCATTATGTCGCATTGGAGGAACATCAACTGTTGCACGATATCGCCGGATACCTGGTGGAGAATGTACATGAAATGGGAGGACGATTCTTCATCAGCAAAGATGGCGTGTATTGCTTCAAAGGGGAGGCCGAGCCGGCGGGATCTAAGCCGGAACACTTTGTAGTGTGGAAACCGGATGAGGCGCTTCCTGATACGCCAGTTGAGCCTGCCCCCGACAGTAATCGCTCGGAGAGCAGACCCACGCCAATTCCGGTGACACTGACGTTTGGGCAACTCCGCGAGATGCAACAGCGATACAAACGCAGGCCAGACGCTTAATAGTTTTTCAAAGCAGCTTGTTTTTCAAAGTCACGAGAAGAAGACTGGAATGTCGGACAAAGAACAAAACACCAAGATGTGGTCAGGGCGGTTTCGCGAGCCGCTCGATGCCGGCTTCGAGCAATGGCAGCGTTCCCTGCCCTTCGACTGGCGTTTGCTGCCGCAGGAGATTGCGGCCAGCAACGCGCACGCGCGCATGATTGCCGCTGCTGGCGTGCTTTCGCATGCTGAGCTTGAGGCCACTTTGCGCGGGCTTGACGCGATTATTCCGCGTGCACGCAAGCGTACGGCAGAGCTCTGCAACCCGGAGTTTCTGAAGGCCACCGGCGAGCCGGGACCGGGCCGCGCTCTGAGCATGGCGCCTGGAATTCTGGCATCGAATGCCGAAGATGTACATCACTACGTTGAGCTCGAACTCACCGAGGAGATCGGCAACCTCGCGCTAAAACTGCACACCGGCCGCAGCCGTAACGAGCAAATCGCCACCGACATGCGGCTCTATGTACGTCAGCATATCAGGCAGACAGTGGAGTTGCTTGCGGCGTGGGCCCAGGCGCTGGTTGAACTGGCGCGCAGCACGGGCGACGCGGCGATGCCGAGCTACACCCATTTGCAGCGCGCGGAGCCTGTGCTGGTTGCGCATTGGCTGCTGGCCTATGTTGAGATGATTCTTCGCGACGTGTCGCGGCTGAAGGATTGCGCGGCACGTCTGAATTATTGCCCGCTGGGGTCGGGGGCCATTGCCGGAGCGACGCTGGCGCTCGATCGCACGATTGCCGCACATGAGCTTGGATTTTCGGCGCCCACGGCCAACTCGATGGATGCGACCAGCGATCGCGACTTTGCGCTCGAATATGCGCAGGCTGCGTCTACGGTGGGAATCCACATATCGCGATTTGCTGAAGAAATCACGCTTTTTGCGACCAGCGAATACGGTTTCATCGATTTGCCCGAGGCGTTTTCGACCGGATCGAGTGCGATGCCGCAGAAAAAGAATCCTGATTTCACCGAGCTGTTGCGCGGCAAAAGCGGGCGGCTGCTGGGCGCGTGTACCACGATTGCTACTCTCTTGAAGGGCCTGCCTCTTGCATACAATAAAGACTTGCAGGAAACGCAGGAGCCGGTGTTTGCGGTGGCCGATGCGCTGGAGGGAATGTTGCAGCATTTACCACAATTTACGCAGGCGTTGCACTTCAGGCACGAGCGGATGGAGGCGGCCGCGCAGTCTGGCTATTTGAATGCGATGGCTGCGGCAACTTACCTTGTGCACAAGGGAGTGCCTTTTAGAAAGGCTCACGAGAAGATAGGCAATGCTGTGCGCTATGCGCTCGAAAAGGGCGTGGAACTGGGCGATTTGAGCATCGATGAGCTGAGCCAGTTCGGATCGGAATTCGACACAGATTTCAATACCGCGATTTCGTTGAGCGCCACGCTTGACTGTCATGATGTAGTGGGCGGAACCGCGCGCGGCCGCGTGCGCCAGGCGATTGAAGAGGCTGCGCGCCGCGTCAACGAAGTGTTGTCACGCGACACCGTGGAGGTTGCTCATGCTGGTGCGTAAAGCGCTGTTGCACGACGCCTCAAACATCTATGACCTGGTGAACTCGCTCTCTTCAGACGGAACGCTACTGAAGCGCCCGTTTGCTGAAATCTGCGAAAACATTCGCGATTTTACTGTGGCTGAGTCTGACGGCGGAATTTTTCTGGGCTGTGGTGCGCTGCATCTTTATGGGCCACATTTGGCTGAGGTGCGGTCCATCGTTGTAAAGCCCGAGGCAAAAGGCCAGGGCGCGGGCGGCGGCATTCTGAACGGACTAGTTGAAGAAGCCGAAACGCACGGAATCCAGTCGGTGTGCCTGTTTACGCGCATTCCGGATTTCTTTTTCAAGTATGGATTCAGGATTGTGGAAGACAAGGCCGAGCTGCCCGACAAGATTTTTAAAGATTGCCAGAACTGCCCACGCCTTCATCGCTGCGACGAGGTTGCAATGGTGCGCGGACGCATTCCGCGGATCTCGATTCTTGGGCCGCGAAGTGAGGCGCAGGAGTTGGTTAAGCTGTCGGGGTGAGCTGGCGTCCCTCCGCTTTGCCTTGCCGTGACTACATCCCTGGAAAATGTGCGCTTTCGGGCGGGCCAAGATAGCTTGGCTTCAGCGGCCCGTGACTCACCACAATACGCTCAAGTACGACACCGGGATCGACAGCCCAAATATGGAGCGTGTGATTGCCGGGCTTGGCGATCGAGATTGGAAGCGTGACTCTCCGCACGCTGTCGCTCACAGCCTGCTCCCAGTCATGCTGCGAGTTGTGTTCAAGCTCATCAATGATCGTGCGCGGCCCGTCATCGACCGAAACACCAAAGCGAAGCCCGCGACCGGGGACGAAGCCCAGTGTAGGCGCAAGCGTGAATTGCGCCTGAAAGTCGCCGCTGTCGAAGAGATACATGGAGTATTCAAGCGAAGCCTTTGAGTAAGTGTTACTAGCGGCCGTAACCGGAAAGATGGTCATCGCGGAGCGGGTGAGGCCGTAACCCGGCAACTCTTCCCAATTCACGTCGCCATCAATCGTACGCGCCGAGGTGTGCGCCGCCTCGATAGCGACATAGCCGTCGTTCTCATAGAATCCGCGCGCGCCCGGCGTGATGGATAACCGCTGCACAGGCAATGTGAATGTTGGTAGGTGCTGATCTCCAGAATGGATAGTAATGGTTGCCTCTGCCGTATTGGAACCGGCGGGAAACTTGTTCCAATTGACGACGAATTTGATCCCTTCCGGAGGCGGGTAGATGTCGTACGGCGGACGACCACCGCCGATGGTCCCCTTTTGCGGAACTATGTCCAGCCAGGGTGCGCTGGTTTCGATGGTGAATGAAACGGTCTCCTTTCCGCGATCGAAGAGCGAAAAGCCCTGCGATTGCCGAAGAGTCAAATCTATAGGGCTTAGCGGAAAGACGAAATGGCCCGTAGAGCGGTCGAACTTCGCTTCGTCATTGATGACACCGAGCGAACCCGCTTCGGGCACCTGAATCTGAGTGATAGCAGGCATCGCATTCACTAGCGGCTCGTTCCAGAAGGTATAGCCAATGTGGGTCTGGTCCATCATGTGGTCCCATTTGCCATTTAGCATGTGGTTGTATTCGGCGCTCAAGTCTGCGTCCTTCTGAAACATTTCGCGCACACGGTCGGCCGCGGCATTGGCGACTGGGTAGCCGATGCGGGCATCGGCGGCATTGTCACCGGCCATGATGTACATTTCAGTTAAATCCGCGCACGCATCCACCGGATATTGAATCAGCTCGAAGTAGGAAGCTTGCTCATCTTTAGGAAGTTGTGACGCCAACGCATTGACTCCATCTGCAAGGGAGCGCCATTCGTTGTCAACTTCGTTTGCCTCACCGTAGTTGTCACTGAAAGTCGACATATCGATCAGTTCCGGTTTCCGGCGGCCGTTGTAGCGGGTGTAATCCTCCATGAATGATGCGATTTCATCGGCGTGCTCGGGACCGAATTCTCGTGTGGCCCACAGCTTTGTGAATTCGTCGAGGTGGTCTTTATCCCAGCGCTTCGGCGTGCGCGCGTAGCTCAAAAAGAACTCAATCGGAAACTCCATCGGCTTGAGGTCACCGACGTTCACCACCCACAGCCGGTCGGCCCCGTAATTGAGGGCAAGATTCATTTGTTCCTGAACTTTGGGGATGGGGTTGGTGTTGAGCCATTTGTACGATCTCGGGTCTCCGACATAGTCGAAATGGTAGTAAATGCCCGCGCCGCCGGAGCGTTTGCGCTCTTCGGGCGTAGGCAGGCGCCGCAAATCGCCCCAGTTATCGTCAGACCAAAGCAGCGTTACATCGTCGGGCACGCGCATGCCCTTCTCGTAGTAACCCTGCACCTCTTTGTAGAGCGCCCACACCTGGGGAACCTTGGTTAGATCGGGGTTGACGGTCTGCTTGAGGATCTCGCGCTGATCGGCGACGATGCGCTCCAGCAAACTAATATTTGCGTCCGCAGACATCGGCGTGTCGCCGTGGCCGCGCATCCCCATCGTTACTACCTCTTCGTAGTTTTTGTCGCGCGCCATGCCCTGGCGCCAGAACTCGTCAATCTCTTTTTGATTGGTCGCGTAGTCCCACGCGCCATGATTGCCGTGCGTCCACTCTTTCTCGGCGCGCATCATCGGCTCCTCATGCGACGTGCCCATCACGATGCCGTATTCGTCGGCGAGTTTGGCGTTGAGCGGATCATCTGCCGCAAACGCGTTGTCCCACATGGCCGGCCAAAGAAAGTTGGCTTTGAGTCGCAGCAACAGCTCAAACACTTTCGTGTAGAACTCGTGATTCATGCCGCCAAATTTCTCTTTAGTCCAGCCGGAAAGCGCGGGAGCCTCATCGTTAAGGAAGATGCCGCGATATTTGACGGCGGGCACTGGCTGCACATATCGGCCTGGGTCGACATAGAGCGCATCGGCATGCGGCACGCGCACATCGGCCCACCAGTACCAGGGCGAGACGCCGATTTGTTCCGAGAGGTCGTAGATTGCGTAGATGGTGCCACGCTTATCGGCGCCGGCAATCACCAGCGCGCGACGAACTCCTGGCAGCGGGCGATCTACGATGGTTGTGACCGCCGACTCCCATTGCCCTGCGATTCCGCTTACATCGAGTTTGTGCCTGCGAACGAGTTCGTTAATCAGCGGGCTCTTGCCAATGGTGCCGATGATGACTATGTCACCTTTGGCTTGGGCGGATTCTTTCACCAATGGAGCAGCGTGGCCGGTGACGCGTTCGATGTCCTGGCTCAGATCGCCGGCGGCGCGAACCACTCCCGGCCAATCTTCTTCGCTGACCAGCAGCGGCGCTGCCTGGCCGTTGGCCACAAGCGTAAAATCGCCCGCTACGGCAGTGGCGCGGACATACTTTGGGTCGCCAAGAGCATGGACTGCAATAGGCCGAACTACAATGGCAAACGCGACGAACAAAGCGAGGCGGCTGGCGCTGATACGCGGTTTGTGCAGATGCGGTTTACGGTTTCTTGAGGATGCAGGT